>ENA-OPYT01000611-OPYT01000611.1-human-gut-metagenome-genome-assembly--contig:-NODE-611-length-10849-cov-3.220388_pt1 | contig 10849 bp, 12 predicted proteins | sample MGYA00242636_ERZ504480 | MGnify/ENA primary metagenome ERZ504480 (study PRJEB26092, sample SAMD00036228) | human gut metagenome | host: Homo sapiens | study: EMG produced TPA metagenomics assembly of...
GCATATCATGATTGCAGTGCTTTTTTTATTTGCTTCCGCAGGCATAATAATAACCCCCTTCGTTTTAACAGCGGAGGGGGTTTGTACTTGTGTAAGCGGATTCTTTATTCGTGCTTGTTTACTGCGGTTTATTTTAATTTGCTGTATTCTTCGTCGGTAACGGGCTCCAGCCATTCGTTGCTGCTGCCTTCAGCCGGTACTTCAATGGCAATGTGCGCAAACCAGCTGTCCGGTGCGGCGCCGTGCCAGTGTTTAACTTCGGGCGCAATGTTTACAACGTCGCCGGGTTTAAGTTCCTGCGCGGGTTTGCCCCATTCCTGGTAGTAACCGCGGCCTGCGGTTACCAGTAAAATCTGCCCGCCTTTGTGATGAATATGCCAGTTGTTGCGGCAGCCTGGTTCAAAGGTTACATTGGCTGTGCCCACGCGTTCTTTGGTCAGCGGGTTTAAATAGCTCTGGCCGATAAAATACTGCTGGTAAGCCACGTTCTTTTCGCCGAGCCCAAAAATGTTTTCTTTTGCAAATTCTTCAGGTATTGTTTGTTCGTGTGCCATAACGGCATTACCTCCCATAATCATAAATGCGCATAATGCTAATAAAAGTTTTTTTGTTTTCATATGCTTTGCTCCTCTTTCGTAAATTTCCGCCTCCGGGCGGATTTTTTTATTTGCGGAACGGGGAAACTGTTTTATTCTGCCGGTACAACGGCGTTAATGGCGCTGATGGCGTTGAGCGTGCGCGGATAGCCGATGTAAGGCAGCGCTACGGTAACGGCGTCAATTAAATCCTGACGGGTGTTGCCAACGCCAAGGTTGCCGTTAACATGTGCTTTGGCCTGCGGGTCGCAGCAGCCGAGCGTGATAATTGCGGTAAAGGTAATCAGCTCGCGCTGTTTTAAATCAAGCACTTTGCGGGTGTAGTAATCGCCGAAGCAGTTGCCGCTGAGCCAGTTGTTAATGTGCGCCTGGTCGCCTTTGCCGGAATTTGCAAAACCGCGCATACGGTCGCCGAAAATGTCAACCTGCGTTTGTTCGCCTCTGGCAATGCGGTCGGCGTCGGTAGTTGTGCCCTGGTTTTCCAGCGGCAGTTTTACGCCTGCTTCTTCAAAAGCAATCTGCATTTCAATCAGCGCGGCCTTGCTGCGTGCAAAACCAACATAAGGCGTGCACTGGTAAATGGTTTCGCGTATTTCTTCGGGCGTTGCCCCGGCGTTTAACGCGCCTTTAACGTGAATGCCGATATCTTCCGGAGTGTTGTTGGCAGTTAAAACCACCAGTGTCAGCAGCTCTTTTTGTGCCAAAGGGATTTTTACCTGATTGTTTACATCGCTGTAAATAAATTTCTGCATAATCTCGCCAAGTTCCGGCGCGCCTTTAATGCTGCACGGATTTTCCGTACCGTAAAGGGCTTTAACGGCAGCGGAGCTTTCTTCCATTCTGTCCTGTGCCATAGCGGCATTACCTCCTATAAGCATGCAAGCGCAAAGCGCAAGCAAAATTCTGGCTGTTTTTTTCATAATAATCCCTGCCTTTTTAGCCTGCCCTGGGCAGGATTTGTTTTTACGCCTTTATTATAAAAGTTGAAGACGGCTCTAAGTCAAGGGCTGTTGAAAAATGTTCATAAAAATTTCTTATAAATAGCATTAAAAATACAATTTGTTTTGAGTTTAGTCTGTTGTATATGATAGTAAATAATTAAAAACATGCTTTTATGCGGCAAGGCAAGGCTTTGTAGCAAAAATAAGAAAAGTTTATGAAAAATTTGCGTAACGGCTTGACTGAAAGTAAAATTAAAACTTTACAATAAAAATACAGTTCCTGAGAGAGGAGGGGCGGCTTATGCTGCTGAGGCAGATTAAATATTTCGTAACCGTAGTGGACACCGGCAGCTTTACAGAAGCGGCCGAAGAATGTTTTATATCGCAGTCGGCAATATCCCAGCAGATATTGTCGCTGGAAAAAGAACTGGGGGTACAGCTTTTGGTGCGCAGCACGCGCCGCTTTACGCTGACTGAACCCGGAAAATACCTGTATAGCCACGGCAAAAAACTGCTTGGCGAAACAGAAAAACTTAAAAACGGCACCATTGCCGCTGCTGCCGGGCAGGAAGGCAGCCTGAAAGTGTGTTACCTTAACAGCTTTGCCGATGCCCGTTTGTATAAGGCGGTAAGCATGTTTAAACAGCAAAACGCAGGCGTGCGCCTGAATGTAAGCGGCGGCACGCATGACGAAATTGCCGCGCTTCTGCGCGATGGCAAAACGGATATAGCTTTTAACCTGCAAAGGCATGTGGTATCGGAAGAATACGAAATGCTGCCGGTAGTATCGCTGCCGTGCTTTATTGAAGTATCTTCCGTTTACGGCGGCTTTGAAGGAGGCTGCGCCGAGCTGAAAGATTTGGAGCAGATTCCCTGTATTCTGGTAGCGGATGAAAAACAGCGCGAAACGGAAAAGGATTTTTATACGCAGGTGCTGGGGTTTGAAGGCAGTTTTGTTTTTGCACGCAGCGTAGAAGAAGCGCGCATTATGGCAGCGGCAGGCAACGGCTTTTTGTTTGGCGGCAGCGCCGCACCCGATACTAAACCCAGTGAGGGCATCCGGATTTTGGCGCTGTACCAGGGCGGCAAGCAGGCGCAGATAAAATACTATCTCTTTTGGAAAAAGGCCAACGCCAATAATTACATTAAAGACTTTGCAAACGTAATTCTGGAAGCCTTCCGCCCGCAGAAAAACACCGGCAATTAATAAGCACCGCTAATAACTGGCATTAATTATTGAAATTGCAGATTAAACTGGCCGTTTATATAATAAAACTGTGAAGAAAGACTGGCCGGTCAGGCCGGTTGTTACTTTGCCCGGGAAAAGAAGGTTGGGAACATGAGATTTTTCTCCATCCCTTTTGGCAGTTTTAGCCGGAGTTTTTCACTGTTCCGTATCGCAAGTACGCCTTCTTTTTTAAGGCTTTGCCAATTCCTCAGGGGCAAAGCCTTGGCTTAGTTATATTGCGCAAAAGGCACAGGTTAAAGGCAGGCGGCAAAACAGGTAGAGGAAACCAGGAGACTCGCACCGTAAGTTTTGGCAAAAGCCGGTAATTTGTACCTCCGCGCTTTATAAAATATAAAGTGTTTTTCTAAAAGGAGGAAAACAAAATGAAAAAATCCTTAGTATTAGCAATGGCTATGGCTCTCGGCGTAACTGCATCCGCATATGCAGCTAACCCGTTCAGCGACGTACCGGCTGGCCACTGGGCTTATGATGCTGTTAACAAACTGGCAGCAGAAGGCGTTGTAGACGGTTATCCTGACGGCACCTACGGCGGCGACAAACTGATGACCCGTTATGAAATGGCACAGATCGTTGCTAAAGCTATGGCAAAAGGCGCAAACGTAGACAAACTGGCAGCAGAATTTGCTGACGAACTGGACAGCCTCGGCGTTCGCGTAGCTAACCTCGAAAAGAAAGCTGACAACGTAAAAATCACTGGTCAGATCCGTGCTTCCTATCGTGATGTAAGCGGCGACCGTGATGGTCACGAAGGTAAACTTCGTACTCGTCTGTTCATTAATGGTCAGGTAAACGAAGACTGGACTTATACCGGACGTTTTGAAAACAGACAGTACTACACTGGCGGTGATAGCTGGGGCGGAACCCATGAAAGTGATGACGAAGTTGATCTGAACTGGGCTTACGTTTCCGGTCCTATCGGCGGCGTTAAAGTAGAAGCCGGCCGTCAGGACTTCGTAATGGGTGATGTAGTCGATAACCGCGGCGATGGTGTAAAACTCAGCTATGGCGACAATGTTAAAGTTATCGGCTGGGCTTATAAAGCTTCCAGCAGTGCTTGGACAAATACCGGCAATGGTTTCTTTGATGGCGGCGTAGAAGACGGCGACCGTGTATATGTAGCCGGTGTTGAAGGCAAATTTGGTGTAGTTGGTGCTGACCTCCATTACTATAAAGCTGATACTGCTCGTGAACAGGATATTTGGGAACTCGCTCTTGATGGCGAAATTGCTAAAGATTTGACCCTGCGTGGCAGCTATTTATATGGTGACAGTGATGTTAATGGCTACGATGGTGATGAAAGCGGTTATTTGGTAGGCCTTGCTTATCGTGGTGCTAAAGCTTCTAAACCTGGCAGCTGGGGCCTGTATGCTAACTACAGCGACCGTCCGCTCGCAACCTTCCTTGAACCTACCCTGTTTGCAGGCGGCTATGCTGTATTCCCGGGAGATACCGCAGCAGGTGACGGTTATCAGGGCTACGATGTAGGTGCTAACCTGACTCTCGCTAAAAACATTGTATTCAATGTTAAATATGCTGATATGGAATCCCGTGAAGGCAGTGAAGATACTCAGACCTTGTGGACTGATGTAACTTTCACTTTCTAATTTAAAACTTCAGTTCTTCTGACACATAACCCTTTGAGGACGGCTTTTCGCCGTCCTCTTTTTTTATTAATATAAAGTGCGAAATAGCTTGCTTAAAATATTGACTAACCATCTTTTTGCCGCTTTGTGAAGGCGTTAAAGCCTGCCTTATAAATTTGAAAATATTAAAAACTTATTGCCTTAAAGCTTGACTTGGAAACGGCTCCAGCGGGTATAATTTAGGCAAATCAAATTTATTGCATGCCGTTATGGTTTAAAGGGGGGCATTGATATGGACAGGCTTTCACGCAAAGACTTTTTAAAACTGGCAGGCTTTACGGTTTTGGGGCTGGCAGGCTGCAAGTTTGGCGCCGCGGCCACGCAGACAGCGGCAACTGCCGGGCAGCCGGTTAATGCTGCGGCAGGCAGTGCGGCAGCGGACGGCATAAGCCGCGCCAAAGTGTATTTTACGGATAAAATAAACGAAGACAGCATGGTAAAGCTGTATAAACTAATCAACAGCGATATTTATGGCAAAGTAGCGCTTAAAATACACACCGGCGAGCAGGGCGGCAAAAACTTCCTGCCGCGCAGTTTTGTTAAAGCCGTGCAGGAACAGATTCCCGGCAGCGTGATTGTTGAAACCAACACTGCCTATGGCGGCGGGCGCAGCACTACGGCGCGCCACCGCGAAACTATTATGGCCAACGGCTGGGATTTTTGCCCGGTGGATATTATGGACGAGCACGGCGCGGGTAATGTTGCCGGTGCGTGGGGGCAAGCACTTTACGGAAATGTCCGTAGGCAAAAGCCTTGTTGATTACGACAGCATGGTAGTGCTGACGCATTTTAAAGGGCACAGCATGGGCGGCTACGGCGGTTCGCTTAAAAACATTGCCATTGGCTGCGCCGACGGTGAGGTTGGCAAAATAATGCAGCACGGCAGGGGCTTTAGCGTGCGCAATGCCGCTTTTATGGAAAACATGGTAGAAGCCGGCAAAGCCGTAACGGATTTTTTCGGCAAACACATTGTTTACATTAACGTTATGCGCCGTATGTCCGTAGACTGCGACTGCGCCGGTGCGCGTGCGGCGGAACCAACTATCGGCGATATAGGCATTCTCGCTTCAACGGATATTCTGGCGATTGACCAGGCCAGCGTTGACCTTGTTTACAACAAGCCGGGCGGCGATAACAAAGACCTGATTGAGCGCATTGAAAGCCGCGAAGGCCTGCGCCAGTTAAGTTACATGAAAGAACTGAAAATGGGCAACCCCAATTATGAGCTTATCAGCATTGACTAAAGCGCTTTGTTTAGTATAAGTAAAACGAAGGTTAGCCCGAGATTAAATTTTAAATAAGGCTTGACTTAGAGTTAGCTGCAAGTGTTACTATATATGTAGCAAAGCATAAAACTTATAATAAAGCGGCTGCAAGGAGGAATTATTATGTTTGGTTTAGGCTTACCCGAACTTTTGCTTATTTTGGTTATAGGGCTTATCTTTTTCGGTCCCGGCAAACTGCCGGAAATCGGTTCTGCCCTTGGCAAAAGCATGAAGGAATTTAAGCAGGCTGTAAACAGCACGGAAACAGAAATTAAAAAAGCAGGTGAAATTGCCGAAACCGCGGAAACCAAAGACGCTGCGTCTGCCGGTGCGGAAACTGTACAGGCGGAAGCCAAAAAGTGACGGCGCAAGCTATGGATAATGGCCGTCCGTTAGATAACAATGATGAGGCAATGACCTTAACGGAACATCTGGGCGAACTGCGGCGCAGAATTCTGCACAGCCTGGCGGCGCTTGCCGCCGGTACGCTGGTAAGCAGCTTTTATATTGATGAAATTGTGGCAGTGCTGACGGCGCCTGCCACCAATTTGTATTATATGCGCCCGGCGGAAGCGTTTTTTATCTACATAAAATAGCGCTTGCCTGCGGCGTGCTGCTTGCGGCCCCGGTTTTGTTCTATGAACTGTGGGCGTTTCTGGTGCCGGCCTTAACCGGCAGAGAACGCTCGGCGCTGATGCTGTTTGTGCCTTCGTCGGTGCTTTTGTTCTGGGCGGGCATTGCTTTTGCATACTTTTTTGTATTTCCGCAGGGGCTGCACTTTTTTACAACCTTTGCAGGCGGCAATATTGCGCCGATGCTTTCGATAGAAAGCTATCTGGATTTTTTCCTGATGCTGGTTGTGCCTTTCGGCTTTATTTTTAACCTGCCCATGGTGCTTATTGTGCTGGCGCAGATGGGTGTGGTAACTTCTGCTTTGCTGAAGCGCGGGCGGCGCTATATGGTGGTTGCTTCGTTTATTTTAGCGGCAATTATTACGCCGACGCCTGATGTGGTAACGCAGACACTTCTGGCAGTGCCGATGATTTTATTATATGAAGGCAGCAGGGTATTTATTAAACTTGTGCTGCGCAAATAATATAAAATAAAAATCTTCTTCCTTTTCTGGAAGAAGATTTTTTTATGCCCTTTTCAGTTTTGCGGCAGGTTGTCCCTTAAATGGGCTATAAACTTTTCTACGGCCGGTGTGTGCGGCTGATGGCGCTTCCATGCTATAACGCTGCTTGTGCGCATTTCCGGCTGCAGCGGTCGCCAGGCAATGTGTTTTTCATCCCAAAAGGTAATGCTGCTGCCGATAATAAGCGCATAGCCAAGCCCTTCTTTAACCATAATGGCCTTGTTGGCAGGCAGGTTGCCGCTGCCGGTAATAATAATATCCTTAAAGCTGCTGCCGAACCAGCTGGCAATTTCGTTGCGCACGGTGCCGCGGCTTACCAGAAAAACGTTCTTGCCTGCCAAATCCTGCGGGCAGATTGCGCTTTTTGCAGTCAGCGGGTCATCCGGCGGCATAAGCACTACCCAGCGCTCGCAGTCTTTAAGGCGTATAAATTCGTATTTTTCAATGCTTACGGGTTCAAGCAGTACGCCGATATCGGTCAGCCCGTCTTCAATGCGCTCTTTAATCTGGTCGGCATTGCCGGTGTAAATTTCAAAGGTAACATTGGGGTAAATTTCACGGAAGGATTTAATAAGCGGCGGCAAATACTGCACGGCGTAAAGTTCGCCTGCGCCGATGGAAATTTCTCCTTCTACCATTTCGTCGCAGGTGCTGATTTCCTTTTCGGTTTTTTGCACCAGCCCAACTATTTCTTCCGCGCGGCGGCGCAAAATAAGCCCGGCCTGCGTAAGCGTTATTTTGCGCGACAGGCGGTTAAAAAGCTGCGCGCCTACTTCTTCTTCCAGCTGCATAAGCTGACGGCTGAGCGTGGGCTGGGTTATGTGCAGCAGTTCTGCTGCCCGGGTAAAGTTTTCTTCGCGGGCTACTGTTAAAAAATACTTTAATGTCCGTAGTTCCATGGCGTAACATCCCCTTACATATTTACAGGCTGTATCTGTATTTTTATTTTATAATACATTAACGCGTTCGCGCAATAGCTTTGCCATGCCCGCTTTGCATATCGTGTTATAAAAGGTAAGTATTGGATTTATGCATCTGCCGGTAATAAAATGGAATCAGAAAGCCGGGTGCCGCTGCCGTAAGCGCGCGTAAAAACGGCCGGTGCCAAACGGTTTTTGTATTGCAATACAGTAAAAAATTACTGGAGGGAATTTTATGGCTGAAAATACAGATAATAAAGAAAAACAGCCGCAGCTGATGAGCAGGAGGTCATTTTTGCAGAAATCGGTACTGATGGGTGCAGCCTTTCTGGCGGCGTCTTCCGTAATTCCGCAGGAAACGGAAGCCAAAGGACGCAGCAGAGCCAATAAAAGCGGGCATATGAACATCAGCGGCAGGCGCACGCTGGGCAGCGGCAGTGCCGCACTGACGGTATCGGCACTGGGCTTTGGGTGCATGGGTATGAACTACAACCGCAGCGTATCGCCCAGCCGCAAAGAGTGCATTAAAGTAATCCGCGAGGCGGTTGAACGCGGCGTAACATTATTTGACACCGCCATTATTTACGGGCCGCTTATTAACGAAGAACTCGTCGGCGAAGCGCTTGCACCTTACAAGGGGCAGGTTGCCGTAACTACAAAATTCGGGCACGAAGTTATTAACGGCAAAGCTACCGGCAGGCAGAACAGCAGGCCGGAAATCATCCGCCGTTACTGCGAGGAATCGCTGCGCCGCCTGCGTGTGGACTGTTTGGAAATGTTTTATCAGCACAGGCTTGACCGCAATGTGCCGATTGAAGAAGTTGCAGGCACTATCGGCGATTTAATTAAGGAAGGCAAGGTTAAACGCTGGGGCGTGTGCGAAGTAAGCGCGGATACTATCCGCCGTGCGCATGCCGTAACGCCGCTGACTGCCGTGCAGAGCGAGTATCATCTGATGTTCCGTGATGTGGAAACCAACGGCGTGCTTGATGCCTGCCGTGAGCTTGGCATTGGTTTTGTGCCTTACAGCCCGATGAACCGCGGCTTTTTGGGCGGCGCTATTAACGAATATACACGTTTTGACCCCAACAACGACAACAGGCAGACCCTGCCGCGTTTTTCGCCGGAGAATATCCGCCTTAATACGCGCATTGTTAACGAATTACAGGAATTTGGGCGTAAGCGCGGCATGACTTCGGCACAGGTGGCGCTGGCATGGCTGCTTGCCAAAGCACCTTTTATTGTACCGATTCCCGGTACTACCAAACTGGCGCATCTTGAAGAAAACCTGCGTGCTGCGGATATGCCGCTTTCGGCAGCCGATGTGCGCGAACTGGAAGCAGCCGTGGACAGGTTCCCCGTTGTGGGCGACCGTTATCCGGCTGAACAGCAGCGCCAGGTTCAAAGCTGATAAAAAAGCGTCTGCCATTGGCGGCAGGCGCTTTTTGTATAGAAAGGATTGTGATAACATGGCAGAAACAATGAAAGCGGGCGTGCTTGCAGGCCCGCAAAAAATAGTTGTGCAGGATGTGCCCGTGCCGGAATTAAAACCGGGCGAGCTTGAAATTGAGGTTAAAGCCTGCGGCGTGTGCGGCAGTGATATTCATATGTGGAAAACCGGCAAGGGATGGGCAGAGCAGGACGGCGAGTTCCATATGGGGCATGAGTTTTGCGGCGTGGTAACCAACCCCGGCACCAGCAGCTTTAAAGTTGGCGACCGCGTTACCTTTTGGGCGAACCTGTACTGCGGCGAATGCGATATGTGCCGCGTCGGGCTGGAACACCTGTGCCGCTTTGTGGATGGCACCAATTACGTCGGCTTTGTGTGCAACGGCGGCTATGCGCAAAAATTTGTGGGCAGGGCAAGCAATGCCTATAAACTTCCGGATACTGTTTCGGATGTGGCGGCAGGGCTTATTGACCCGCTGATGGTAGCGTACCATGCCGTTAAACATTCCGGCCTGCGCCTTAACGATAAGGTGCTGGTGGTTGGCACAGGCATTATCGGGCACTTTATGTGCGATTTGGCGCGCAAGGCAGGTGCTTCGTTCGTGGCTATGAGCAAACGCCATGACATTAAAACCCGCAAGGCGCGCGAGCTGAACCTGTGCGATACCTTTTACGAAAGCAGCCCGGAAAGCGTAAAGCAGATGCTGAAGGACACCGATGGCGGCTTCGACATTGTGTTTGAAGCTGTCGGCGCTGCCGAAACGCTGAACATGTGCATTGAAGCGGTTAAGCCAGGCGGCGAAATAGTAATGGTTGGCAACTCCATTGAACCGCAAATCAGCGTGGACGTTAACCGCCTGGTACTGAAAGAGGTTAAGCTGCACGGCAGCGTATCGTGCACGCGCACGGAATTTACCGAAACCATTAACATGATTGCCGGCGGCATGGTTGACGCCGAAAGCTTTGTTACCGATATAGTGCCGCTTGATGATTTGCAGCATACCTTTGAGCGTCTTACCGACCATAACGACCCGATTTTAAAAGCCGTTGTTAAACCGTAAAAAACTAAACAGCTGAAGGCATAAAAAAACCTACACCGTTAAAAGTGCAGGTTTAAATTTTTATGGGGTTTTACAGGTTCAGGCCTGCCAGCCATTTTTCGGTAGCTGCGGTATCGTCCGGGTAAGCGCGGATGCCTTCAATAACATTTGCGCCTTTAAACCATTTGTTAATGTCCGGCGTGCTGTCGCTGATGGGGCTACCGCCGCTGGTGCAGAAGGTGATAACGGTTTTGCCGCTGAAGTCATAGCTGTCGGCAAAGGTTGCTACTGCCATCGGCGCGGTATACCACCAGATGGGGTAACCTACAAAAACAACATCGTACTGGGCCATGTTTTCCACTTTGTTTTTCAGCGCAGGGCGGGCGTTATCGGCTTTTTCCTGCTTTGCCAGTTCCGTTGTTTCGCGGTAAACGGAAGGATACGGGGTAGCGGTTTCGATTTTGAAAATATCGGCGCCGGTTTTGCTCTGGATAAGCTGTGCTACTTTTTCAGTGTTGCCGGTATGGCTGAAATAGGCTACGAGGATTTTTTTGCCGCCGTCAGCTGCCGGTGAAGCCTGTTTCCGTTTTGGCGGCGGGCGCAGGTGCGGA
>ENA-OPYT01000612-OPYT01000612.1-human-gut-metagenome-genome-assembly--contig:-NODE-612-length-10847-cov-4.266325_pt1 | contig 10847 bp, 9 predicted proteins | sample MGYA00242636_ERZ504480 | MGnify/ENA primary metagenome ERZ504480 (study PRJEB26092, sample SAMD00036228) | human gut metagenome | host: Homo sapiens | study: EMG produced TPA metagenomics assembly of...
CATTCCGCCCCGACCTAAGAGGTCGGAGTATCCTGCCCGCATTTAGATGAACATGATCAAGCGCCTGCGCCGCAAATTTCTCATCATGGCCGTCATCGGCGTCCTGGTCGTCGTCGGCGGGGCCTTAGGGCTCATCAACGCCATTGCCTATATGCGCATGAACGCCCAGGTCATGTCCGTCCTGACCTATATCATCCATAATGACGGCGCCGTACCCCAGAAAATCGGCGGTGACGACAGCAGTTTCTTCAGCGACCCGTCGTGGACCGAAGAGACGCCGGAATTTGCTTACCAAATTCGATTTTTCAGCGTCCTGGTGAACGGCAGCGGCTATGCTGAACACATCGATATCCAGCACATTGCGGCATTTTCACAGCCGGAAGCCATCGAATACGCCCGAACGACCGTAGAAGAGTCGCGCGAGACCGGCCAGAAACAGGGCTTTTTCAAAAAAGGACGGGCGACCTATGCCTACATGATCAAGCCCAATGACGACGGCAGCTTCCTCATCGTCATCATGGACGCCACCCGCGATGCGGCGGCCGTTACGTCGTTTATGCGCTACTCGGCCTGGTTTGGCTTTGGCTGCATCGTCGTCTACATCCTCATCCTGGCCGGACTCTGCAACATTGCCATTCGGCCCTTCGTCCAAAATATGGAGAACCAGAAGCGGTTCATCACCAATGCCGGTCACGAACTGAAGACGCCGATTGCCATCATTTCCGCCAATGCCGAAGCCATTGAAATGCTGAACGGCCAAAGTCAGTGGACGGACAGTATCTTAAAGCAGGTCCGCCGCCTATCGAACCTCATTCAGGACCTGATCATGCTGTCTAAGATGGGCGAACGGTCGCAAGTCGACCTGGTCATTACCGACGTCAACTTCTCGGAAACGGTCAAAACCGTAGCCGACTCCTTCCAGCAGCTGGCCATCGACGCTGAAAAGACACTGACGACAGCCATTGCTGACAATGTCATGCTCAAAGGGGACAGTAAATGCCTCTATGAACTGGTCAATATCCTCGTCGATAACGCCGTCAAATACTGTGACGACGGGGGCAGCATCGAAGTGGCCCTGCGCCGGTCGCGGCTGGGAAATGGCGTCGTCCTCGACGTATCCAATACCTATGTCGATGGAGCCAACGTCGACTATTCCCGCTTCTTCGAGCGGTTTTATCGCGGCGACGTGTCGCATAACAGCCAAAAAGCCGGCTACGGCATCGGTCTGTCCATGGCCGAAGAACTGACCAAACTGATGGGCGGCAAGATCTTTGCCACCTATAAGGGGCAGCGAATTACCTTTACGGTCCGCCTGGGATAATCTTTTGTCCGATAAAAGCAGTATCTGTGCTATAATGGGGACATGACGAATTTTACGCAGGGGGGAAGACTATGGAAATGCAAATGGAATATATTCGGAAACTGCCGGAACCGCAAGAACTGATGGAACAGTTTCCCATCGACGACGAGGCCAAGGCCGTCAAACGAAAACGGGATGAAGCCATCAAAAATATCTTGTCGGGAAAGGACGACCGCTTTCTGCTCATCATCGGCCCTTGTTCGGCCGACAATGAAAGGGCCGTCCTCGATTACATCCACCGCCTGGTCAAGGTACAGGAGCAGGTAAAAGACCAGATCTTCATCATTCCCCGGGTGTACACCAGCAAGCCGCGGACCATCGGCGTCGGCTATAAAGGGATGCTCCATCAGCCCGATCCGGAAGGAAAGGAAGACATGTTGGGCGGCATCATCGCCATCCGTGAACTCAATACCCGCGTCGTCCAGGAAACAGGCTTTACCTGTGCCGAAGAAATCCTCTATCCGGAAATTTTCCGCTACTTATCGGACCTCCTGTCCTATGCCGCCGTCGGCGCCCGCTCTGTTGAAGACCAGGTCCATCGCATGATTGCCAGCGGTGTCGGTATTCCGGTGGGCATGAAAAATCCGACCTCCGGCGACATTTCGGTCATGCTCAACTCCATTGAAGCGGCCCAGCACTCTCAGGATTTCCTCTTCCGGGGCTGGGAAGTACGGACGACGGGAAACCCCATGGCCCACGCCATCTTAAGGGGGTACGTCGACAGCTTCGGCAACAGCCTGCCGAACTACCACTATGAAAACCTGCAGCGCTTGTATGAAGCCTACGGCAAACGCGACCTCGCTCATCCGGCGGTCGTCGTCGACGCCAACCACGCCAATTCGGGCAAACAGTATCTCGAACAGATCCGCATCGCTAAAGACGTCCTCCAAAGCCGTCGCCATGCGGCCGATATCAAAGGCCTTGTAAAGGGCTTGATGATTGAAAGGCTATCTCGAAGACGGCTGCCAGAAAATCAGTGACGGCGTATACGGCAAATCGATTACCGACCCTTGCCTGGGCTGGGAAAAGACGGAACGCCTCATCTACGACATGGCCGACGTCTTATAAATTTATAGCAGGACATGAAAAAAGTCATCCTCATAGGATGACTTTTTTTAGAATGTATCGAGGAGTTGATAGCCTTTTCCCCGCAGGAAGGTTTCCGTTTCCATTTCCCGGGACTTGAAGATGGCCACCGGTGTGCCGGACTGGCGGTTATAGGAAATGTATAAGTAGTCGACGGCCACGTTGGCCTGGCAGAGGTGATCGAGGATTTTATCGAGGCAGCCCGGCGTATCGCCCATTTCGACGGCGACGACGCGGTCCAAATGGCATTGGTAGCCGGCTTTTCGCAGCTCCGATGCGGCCAGTTCCGGATCGGTGACGATGAGGCGGATGATGCCGAATTCGGCGCTGTCGTTAGCCAGCATGGTGTAGATATTGATATTGGCATCGGCCAGGACCGACGTCATCTTGCGCAGGGCGCCCTTGTTGTTTTCCGCAAAGACTGAGACTTGGTTGAGCATGAAATAAGAATCCCCTTTCACGATAAAATATATAGATGTGTTCTTATTTTATCATAAAAAGATAAGTTTGTACTAAGAAAAGAGCAGAGCTTCTCGAAATCATGGAAGAAATCTGCCGGTCCATATCGATTCGTGTTATAATAAAAGAAAGTGTACGAATCGGATGGGAGATGGGAATCATGCCCTTTTCTGTTTTTATTACGCTCTTTGTCATCATGTTGGGACTGACTAAACTCTATATATGGTGTTTTCGATAGAAACGCCAATCTATGCCATTGGGGCGGCAGCATTGACCTTGAGCGCCATCTACCTGGCCCTCTTGCCGGGCATGAACAAAAGAGCTCAGGAAGAAGAGCAAAGAAAGGCCGAAGCTGAAAAAAAGGAGAAGGCTGTGTCTGAACTTCGCGAACCGTCTGCGGCAGTGCCGAAAGACGACGGTCATGATATGGGAACTGATGAGGCCTTTATGGCGGCCTTTACGGCGTCCATGATTTATCATGAAATCCACGGTCATCATAAGAGCCGGGAAGAACGGGACTATGACGGCAACTGGGATGCGCCCGATGACGACAGCTACTATGCCGACCCTTATGAGGAAAGCCGTGACGATGACTTTTTCTAAATCGATGGTACCGGGAGAGACCGCTTGCGGGCGGTCTCTTTTTGGCGTCAGTCTGTATCTCGAGGCCGGAATATGATATAATGATAACTCACTAGCAGCAAGCTATTTTGACCGAGTACGGTAAGGGAGGATTTTGGGGATGCGGCCTTTTGTTCATTTACATGTTCATACGCAGTACAGTTTATTCGATGGTTTGTGCAAGATTCCCGACATGGTATCGCGGGCGAAAGAACTCGACATGCCGGCTGTGGCCATTACCGATCACGGCAATATGTACGGCGTCATCTATCTCTATCGGGAGGCGAAAGCCCAGGGCATCAAGCCGATCATCGGCTGTGAAGTCTACATGACCCGCGGCAGCCGCTTTGAGAAAAAGACCAAGGAACGGCTCTGCCACCTGGTGCTATTGGCGAAAAATAATCAGGGCTATCATAACCTCATCAAGATCGTCTCCAAAGGCTTTGTCGACGGGGAAAATAACTATCACCGTCCGCGCGTCGACTTCGACCTCCTCGAGCAGTACCATGAAGGACTCATTGCTACGACGGCCTGCATCGAAGGTCAGGTCCCGCAGGATATCCTCAACCACAACGAACAGGGCGCCCGACGCACCCTCGACCAGCTGGTCTCGATTTTCGGCAAGGAAGACTTCTATTTAGAAGTCCAGAATCACGGCATTCCCGAAGAAAAGACGGTGCGCACGGTCTATAAGCGCTGGTCGCAGGAGTTGGGGCTGAAACTGGTGGCGACCAACGACTACCACTACATCGATCAGGCCGATGCGCCGGCTCAGGAAATCAAGCTCTGCATCTCGACGGGCAGCACCCTCGACGACCCGTCCCATTTCCGCTTCTATAATAATGAATTTTATATGAAGAGCGGCGATGAAATGGCCGACCTCTTTTCGGATATGCCTGAAGCCTTGGATACGACCTTGGAAATCGCCGATAAATGCAACGTCGACATCTCCTTTGACGATCGTCATCTGCCGCAGTTTCCCGTGCCGGAGGGTGAAACGGACTCGTCCTATCTGCGAAAGCTCTGCGAACAGGCCCTTTCTGAAAAATACGATCCCATTACGCCGGAAGTTAAAGAGCGACTCGATTATGAACTCGGCGTCATCGACACCATGGGCTTTCCGTCGTACTTCCTCATCGTCTGGGACTATGTCAAATACGCCCGGGATCACGCCATCCCTGTCGGCCCCGGCCGTGGTTCGGCCGCAGGCTCTGTCGTCGCCTACCTCCTGGGGATTACCGGCCTCGATCCTTTGAAGTACAATCTCCTTTTCGAACGTTTCCTCAATCCGGAACGCGTCACCATGCCCGATATCGATATGGATTTTTGTTATGAAAACCGCGGTCGGGTCATTCAGTACGTCACGAAAAAATACGGCATCGACCACGTTTCGCAGATCATCACCTTCGGGACCCTGGCAGCCAAGGCCGTCTTGCGCGACGTCGGCCGCGTCCTCGACATCCCTCTCAGCGAAGTGAACCGCATCGTAAAAATGGTGCCTAATGAACTGGGCATGACCCTCGATAAGGCTCTTCAGATGAGTAAGGAATTCCGCAGTGAATACGAATCCAATGACACGGTTCACCGCCTGGTTGACTTCGGTAAATCCCTCGAAGGGCTGGTCCGCCATTCGTCGACCCATGCTGCCGGTGTCGTCATTTCAGCAGCCCCCGTCGACGACTACGTCCCGGTCCAGCACTCTAAGGAAGGCGACCTTACGACGCAGTACGAAAAGGATCTCGTCGAAGACCTGGGCCTGCTCAAGATGGACTTTCTCGGCCTTCGGACCCTGACTGTCATCGGCGATACGGTCAAGATGATCAATAAGAACTACGGCATCGATTTTGACATCGACGCCATTCCCCTCGACGATCCGAAAACGTGTAAGCTTCTGACCGAAGGCGATACGGCCGGCGTCTTCCAGATGGAATCATCGGGGATCACCAACCTCGTCAAGGAACTGGCGCCGAAGCACTTTGAAGACATGATCCCCCTCGTCGCCCTGTACCGCCCGGGCCCGCTGGGCAGCGGCATGGTCGACGACTTCATCAAGGGCAGCCACGGACAAAAGAAGGTTACCTACCTGCACCCGAAACTGGAACCGATCCTAAAGGATACGTACGGCGTCATCCTCTATCAGGAACAGGTCATGCAGATCGCCTCGGCCTTAGGCGGCTTTTCCCTCGGCCAGGCTGACTTGCTGCGCCGGGCCATGGGCAAGAAGAAAGAATCGATCCTGGTAGCCCAGCGGGCCAACTTCCTCGAAGGGACGCGGAAGAATAATATTTCCGATGACATCGCCAATAAGATCTTCGACCTCATGGTCTATTTTGCCGGCTACGGCTTCAATAAATCCCACTCGGCGGCCTACGCCTACGTTGCCTGGCAGACGGCCTACCTCAAAGCCCATTACCGGGCCGAATTTATGGCCGCGACCATGACCAGCATGATCAACGACAGCAGCAAGATCAGCTATTACGTCGCCGAATGCCGCCGTCACGGCGTCAAGGTCTTATCGCCGGACGTCAACGACAGCGTTTCCATGTTTTCCGTTCAGAACGGAGCCATTCGCTTTGGCCTGTCCGGTGTCAAGAGCGTCGGCGGTAATGCCATCGATGCCATCGTAAAGGCCCGCGAAGAGGGGGGAGCTTTTTCGTCCCTCGGCGACTTTTGCAGCCGCGTCGACTATCACTTGGTCAATAAAAGAGCCCTTGAAAGCCTGATTAAATGCGGCGCCATGGATTCTTTCGGCAAGAAGCGGTCGCAGCTCATGGCCGTCATCGACCAGGCCGTGGCCATGGGGTCCCTCAGCCAAAAAGACTATGCGTCAGGCCAAATCGGACTCTTTGATGATACGGAAGAGGTCATGACTGACCTCGAATACCCCGATATTGAGGAATATCCCATTGAAATGCGCCTGGCCATGGAAAAAGAGTACGACGGCTTCTATTTCAGCGGCCACCCCTTGAGCAAGTATCAGGAAATCATGGACCGCCTCAGCCCCTTGTCGCTGCTCTACGGCGAAGATGGCCGGCAGTATGATGGCAAGATGCTACGCGTCGGCGGCCTGATTACGGCCAAGAAACAGGTCATGACCAAGCGCAATGAACAGATGGCCATCATCACCCTGGAAGACTTCACTCATGCCGTGTCGATTGTCGTCTTTCCTAAGACCTACGGCCGCTACCAGCAGTTCGTCGCCGTCGACATGGCCGTCTCCATTCGGGGACGTGCCGACATCAACGACGACAGCATTCAGATTTTAGCCGAAGAAGTGCAGCCCCTGGGGCAGGCCACGGCGGCATCGGATCCGCAGCCGGCACCGGTCGTATCGGCAGCCGCCGCCAGGGAAGCCGGGGACTATTGGCACCCAGGCATGGGAACGAAACTGTTCATTAAGATCCCGGCTCACCTCGAACGGACCGACCTTGCCAGCCGTATCGGCGGCGTCCTGAAAGAACACCCGGGGCAGGTCAAAGTCTATTTCCACCTCATGGGAAGCCGTAAGACGATCCTGACCGACCAGCAGTATTGGGTAGAAACGACGGAAGATTTGCGCCAGCCCTTGCAGGCCATGCTCGAACCGCGTTCTTTAGTCGTTAAATAAATAAAAGGTGAAGAAGGGAATCCTTCTTCACCTTTTATTTGACGTCATTTCAATTTTTGACTATGATAAAATTACATTAGATCTTTCAAGGCAGCATCAAGACAGCCTCTTTATAACACTAGAATTTTATGCAGCTACTCTATGGTTACTTTATGCGATCATAGAACCGAGCTGTCATGAGTAGAAATTATTCTAGCACTTAAATCATTACCTGGGTTATAAATAGATGATGGGAGTTTGCTGCGTTTTGGACGCCGGAAGTAAGGAAGTGTGAATATCATGGAAGCAAGGGAATGTATTTTACAAGGGCAGACGGCTCTGGGAATTGAGTTTGGATCGACGCGTATCAAAGCAGTACTGATCGATCAGGACGGTAAGGTATTGGCCAAGGGGAGTCACCGCTGGGAAAATTCCTTTGAACAGGGTGTTTGGACCTACCATCTGGAAGACATTCATCAGGGGCTGCGTCAATGTTATCGTGATTTGCGCCAACATGTGCGTGCTGCATATCAGCTGCCGTTGACCCAGATTGGGGCCATCGGCATCAGTGCGATGATGCATGGCTATATGGCTTTGAACGAGGATGGCAACCTATTGGCACCCTTTCAGACCTGGCGCAATACGAATACCGAGACGGCTGCCCAAGCGTTGACCGAGTACTTTCATTTCAATATTCCACAGCGTTGGACGATTGCCCATCTTTATCAATGCATGCTGGATAAGGAAGAGCACCTTTTTCATCTGGATTATCTGACGGTGTTAAGTTCGTACATTCATTGGCGGCTTACGGGAAAGCGCGTCGTCGGTATGGGGGATGCTTCGGGCATTTTTCCTGTGGATCCGCAAACGTTGGATTATGATGAAACGATGATTACGGCGTTTAATAAACTGCTGGCAGATAAGAATTACCCTTTTAAGAATGTCCGTGATATCCTGCCGCAGGTCCTGGCGGCCGGTACCCCAGCGGGGACGCTGACGGCAGAGGGGGCAGCCTTCCTCGATGATTCCAGGGAACTTTTATCGGGGATTCCCTTTTGTCCGCCCGAAGGCGATGCTGCGACTGGCATGGTGGCAACGAATGCCGTACGGGTTCATACGGGGAATGTCTCTGCCGGTACGAGTACCTTTGCCATGTTGGTTCTCGATAAACCGCTCCGTCGCGTCTATCCGGAAATCGACATCGTTGCGACGCCTTCCGGCCATCCGGTAGCCATGTCTCATGCTAATAATGGCACGACAGATCTCAATGCCTGGGTGGATATCTTCAAAGAATTTACGCAGTTAATGGGTGGGACTTATGATACGGATGAGATCTACCATGCCCTGTATCGACACTCTTTAAAGGGCGATGCCGATGCCGGGGGCTTATTGTCATACGGCTATTATTCAGGAGAAAACGTCACCCATTTTAACAGTGGCCGGCCGCTGTTGGTCCGCACGGCAGACAGTCGATTCAATCTGGCGAATCTTTTTCGCGTCAGTTTGTATACGTCTTTAGGCGCGGTCAAGATGGGACTGGATATCCTATTTCAGCAGGAACACGTGAAAGTCGATTCGCTGACGGCACATGGCGGGCTTTTTAAGACCAAAGGAGTGGCCCAGCGGTATTTGGCCGCCGCTGCGGGTGTCCCCGTTACCGTCATGGAGACGGCGGACGAAGGAGGCGCCTGGGGCGAAGCGCTGTTGGCAGCGTATATGCTGACAGGGAAAGAAAGAGGATGGACTCTTGAGGATTATTTGACAGAAGAGATCTTTAAGGGTGCGATAGGTGAGACACTGACGGCGACGTCAGCGGAGATTGCCGGTTTTGAAACATTTATGGAGCGGTATCGTGCGGGTCTCATGCTGGAGCGGGCAGCCATACAGACCGTTTCCTGGTAACCGCTGATTATAAATGGTATAAAACAAGGGAGAGGCTAAAAGGCTTCTCCCTTATTTTATGGGCGCTCCCATATCACCGTTTATGGCAATTTCACTGCCTGTAAGGGTGGCGCCGTTCATGAGCTATTTAAAGTGCAAGCTTAGATTCAGGATTATTGACCGCCGCGAGGATCTAAAAAACAAGAGCCCCTGTGAGGAGGCTCTTGTAATCGAAAGGTGATGCCAGATTTTTTTCGTTCATATTCTCCCGTGGTTCCTTATGATTGCGGGTCGGCGATGATTTGAGCTAAGACGACACGGTACTTATCGTTGTACTTTCTCATGCAGGCGTTGATTTCCCGGCGGATGCGGGCGATGTTTTCTTTGTTGTACTCGTCGGGCGGCACGTGGATGTCACAGATGATGTTCAGTCGGGCGTTTCCCGAGGTCATGCGCAGGTGGTCCGTATGGTAGCGCGGATATTTTTCGTGGACGATATGGTCTAAGACGTGGCGGATGGCGTCGATCTTATCCGGATCGGTACACAAGGGATCCATGTGGATGTTGATATCCATTTGGTAGCGGGCCTTTAATTCGTCTTCCAGGACGTCGAGGGCGGCGTGGACGTCGGCCAGGTTGGCCGTGTCCGGGACTTCGGCGTGGAGGGTACCGAACATCCGGCCCGGGCCGTAGTCGTGGATGCGGATGTTGTGGATGCCGACGACGTATTGGCATTTAAGGCACTTTCTACGATGCCGTTGACGATTTCCGGATCCGGCGCCTTGCCGAGGAGGATGTTGATGACGTCTTTGGCAATGCCGTAGCCGGCGTACATGATCATCAGGCCGATGGCCGTGCCGGCAGCGGCATCGACGGGAAGGGTCGTAAACTGCTGGGCGAGGGTCGTCACTAAGACGCCCGTCGTAGCTACGGCGTCGGTGATGCTGTCGGCGGCCGTGGCTTCATTGACGCTGGAGTTTATTTTCTTTCCGATGTAGCGGTTATAGACGCACATCCAGACCTTGACGGCAATGGAGATGATGAGGATGCCCAGGCTCCAATAGGAAAATTCAATGGCTTCTGGTTCGAAGAATTTTTCAATCGACGTTTCGCAGAGCTTATAGCCGACGACGAGGATGATGATGGCAATGGTAAGCGACGCCAGGTACTCAAAGCGGCCGTGGCCGAAAGGGTGCTCTTTGTCGGGCGGACGGTTGCTCAGTTTGGCGCTGATGATGGAAATGAAGGAGGAACCCATGTCGGTCAGGTTGTTGAAGGCATCGGACAGGATCCCGATACTGTTGCTGGCCATGCCGACGATAAATTTACTGACGAAGAGGAAAAGATTACAAATGATGCCTAAGACGCCGCCGAGGATGCTGTATTGTTCACGGACTCGTTTATTGTCTGTGTCTTCATAGTTTTTGATGAAGCGGCGTATGATAAATTCAGTCATATCGATTCACCTGACTTTCTGATTTCCTCTATTATATCAGAGTTGGCGCAAGATACAAGAGATAATGAAAATGCAAATGAGAATAATGAAAATGCGAAAAAATCATAATATTATCGAAAATGGGAATAATTATTACCTCTAAGGGGAGGGGAAATTGCAATTCCTCTTAATTTCGATATAATAAAGATGAAGTTCAGAAAATGGCTGAAAATGATAAGCCTTATACACAGGGAGGAACTATGGAGAAAGAAAAGCCTTGATTTTTGATATGGATGATGCGTAATGAGCGCAGGCATAATGATCCTTTCGATTTCATTCGATGCCACCCATTATGCCCACCGCGCGCCCGTGCCAAACCTGCGGCGGTAAACGGTGGCGTGCGGACCGCTTACGCAAGC
>ENA-OPYT01000614-OPYT01000614.1-human-gut-metagenome-genome-assembly--contig:-NODE-614-length-10843-cov-1.716779_pt1 | contig 10843 bp, 13 predicted proteins | sample MGYA00242636_ERZ504480 | MGnify/ENA primary metagenome ERZ504480 (study PRJEB26092, sample SAMD00036228) | human gut metagenome | host: Homo sapiens | study: EMG produced TPA metagenomics assembly of...
GCATCAATCGCCATTGCCGCCGCCTGACCCAGACCGGGCAGTGTTTTAATAACGACCATGTTCTGCGCCGCATCAATATCCGTGACGCATTCACGGAAAATGTTGCGCAGACGCGTGGTGAAGCTATCCGCCGCACCGGCGTTCGAGGAGGTATACTTGTACTTACCGGTCTCCGAGGAGAGCGTCTTGATAAGCCGCAGCTCCTTGATATCGCGCGAAATGGTCGCCTGCGTGGTGTTGTAGCCGAGTGCCCGCAGATGTGCGGTCAAATCCTCCTGCGTTTCAATCTCAAACCGGTCGATGAGATCGAGGATTTTTGCCTGTCGTTGAAACTTCATCGTTCGCGTTTTCCTCTCTTATAGCAGCGCCGCTCACAGCTTCTGCTGTAAAATTCGATAAAAACTATTGCCTTTCAGACGAATCAGCCGCGTCTGCAGGTCGGAACGGGTGATAATGACCCGATCATCCGGCCGCACGGCAAAGCCCTGTCCGCCGTCTGCCGAAATGAACACCTCACTGCCGCCCTCACAGGCTGCGGTGATGGATACGCTGCGCTCGGGCGCAAACACGAACGACTTTGCCGCCAGTGCGTGCGCACAGATGGGAATAACAGCGATGTTCTCCGCGCTCGGCTCAATGACCGGGCCGCCTGCCGACAGACCGTAGGCGGTCGAACCGGTCGGCGTGGCTGCAATAACGCCGTCGCCGTTAAAGCGGGTGACCTCCTCGTTGTCTGCCGAAATACCAACGCGCACCACGCGGAACGCGGTGCCCTTTGCGATAACAATATCGTTGAGCGCGTCATTCTCGTACACGATACGCCCGCCGCGCTGCACGGCAACGTGCAGCATCATACGGCTGTCCAGTGAAAATTCACCGGTAAACAGCTTTTCCATTTTGGGCAGCTCAGCCGGTTCCAGCTCGGTCATAAACCCGACATGACCCACGTTGATGCCGAGCAGCGGCAGCTGATTCTGCGCCGCCTCTCGTGCCAGACGGAGCATGGTTCCGTCTCCGCCGAGCACGACCGCCATATCCGCAAACTGCACGGCGTCCTCGGTTTTCATGTAATCCGCATCCTCAATGATGGGCGGCACGACCCGCATCTGCTTGGGCAGCATAAGCCGCACGCCGTCACGCCGCAGCTGATCACACACCGGCTGCAGGATATCGCGCGCGCTGTCCTTGCGCAGATTGGGATAGATGAAAATGTTCTTCATCATGCCTTTGCGTCCAGCTCCTCATGTGCCTGACGGACAACGTCTGCCAGATCCGGAATGTGCTCCTCGCCCTGTTTTGCCAGATAGCCGAGAAATTCAATGTTGCCCTCAGGTCCCTTGATGGGAGAAAACGTCACATTCAGCACCTTAAAGCCTGCCGCGTGCGCGTTTTCCACATAATTCTGCAGCACCTCGAGGTGAATCTCCGGCTCACGGACAACGCCCTTTTTGCCGACCTTGCCCTTGCCGGCCTCAAACTGCGGCTTGATAAGGTTGGCCACATGGCCGTCCTCAGTCAGCAGGCTGGAAACGACCGGCAGTACCAGCTTAAGGGAAATAAACGACACGTCGATGACGCAGAACGACGGCGTTTCCTCCAGCATATCCGGCGTTACATAGCGGATATTGGTGCGCTCCATGCACTTGACACGCGGATCCTGACGCAGACTCCACGCCAGCTGGCCATAGCCGACGTCGATGGAATACACCTTGCGCGCACCGCGGCGCAGCAGGCAGTCGGTAAAGCCGCCGGTCGATGCACCAACGTCCATCACGACCAGATCGGTCGGGTCGATGTTAAAGTAGTTGAGCGCCTTCTCGATCTTCTTGCCGCCGCGGGACACAAATGCGTTCTCGTTGCCGCGAACCTCCAGTTCTGGCGTTTTCAGTCAACCATATCGCCTGCTTTGCCCGCCTTCTGGCCTGCAATGTAGACGATTCCCTCCATAACTCGCAAGTTCTTTGCACGCTCCCGTGAGGGGCAAAGGCCCTTTTCAAACAGCAATACGTCCAGTCTCTTCTTAGCCAACGCCGTTCTCCTTCCCATTCCGATTTCTCATGATATATGCCGCAATGCCCTCGGCATCAATGCCGCAGTGACGGTACAGCTCGTTTACGCCGCCGTGCGGCAGAAAGCGGTCGCCGGTGTTCAGCAGATCGGTGCGCTCGCTGCGGTGCGCGGCAAGCCACTCACCGACGCTGCCGTTCGGCACAACGTCCTCCGCAACGACACACCAGCTGCCCAGCTTTTCCTTCACCTCGGCATACGCCTGTTCCAGTCCGCTGCCGATTTCATTTACCTTGTAAACCTGTGCGCGGATGCCCTCGTGCATGAGGATCTCCGCGGCGTCGATCGCCTGATTGACCATAATGCCGTGTGTGACGATCGTCACCTCACTGCCGGATTGCTCGTGTACGCACACGAGCGGCTGCGCCGACAGCTCCTTGCGGTACGCGCCTTCGCTGCCGCGCGGGTAACGGATAGCGACCGGTCCGGTCTCCCTGTAAATCGCACGGGACAGCATGACTCGGAGTTCCGCAAAGTCGGACGGACAGAAAATCTTCACACCCGGGATAGACCGCAGGAACGCGATATCCAGCACACCGTTATGCGTTGCGCCGTCCGCGCCGACAATGCCCGCGCGGTCCACGCACAGGACAACGTGCAGACCTTCGATTGCAATATCGTGAACAATCTGGTCGTAAGCGCGCTGCAGGAAAGTCGAGTAAATGGCCGCTACCGGCACCAGTCCCTGTGCCGCCATACCGGCCGCCATACCGATGGCGTGCTCCTCGGCGATGCCGACATCGAAAAAGCGTTCCGGGAATTTCTCCGCAAAGCGAGTCAGTCCCGTGCCGGACGGCATAGCCGCTGTGATCGCGCAAATGCGGTTGTCCTTCTCGGCCAGTGCGCAAAGCTCTTTGCCGAAGAACGCAGAGAAGTCCTCCTTCTTCGCGGCAAGCGGTGCGCCTGTTACGCGGTCGAACTTGGATACGCCGTGGTATTTCTCCGGATACTGCTCACTCGGGGCATAACCTCTGCCCTTCTGTGTCATAACATGCAGCAGAACCGGTTTTTTCATTTTTTTCGCCAGTGCCAGGAACTCGCACACGCTTTTGAGGTCATGTCCGTCCACCGGACCGAGATAGGTAAAGCCCATCTGCTCGAACAGCGAGGTCGGCAGGACAGCCCGCTTGATCTTCGCCTTGAAGCGCGAAAACCGCGCGCGTGATCGTTCCGCCGCCCGGAATACGGCTGAGCCGCTCCTTGATGCGGGTTTTCGCACGCAGATACTGCGGACTGACGCGCAGGCGCGACAAAATGACGGCTGAGTCCGCCGACATTCTTGGCGATCGACATATTGTTGTCGTTGAGCACCACGAGCAACGGCTCCCGCGAGGTGCCGGCGCTGCTCAGCGCCTCATATGCCATGCCGCCGGTCAGCGCACCGTCGCCGATGACCGCGACAACGTGGTATTTCTGGTTTTTAATCGTGCGTGCATGCGCCATGCCGAGCGCCACCGAAACCGAATCCGAGGCATGTCCCGTGATGCACGGGTCGGTGATGCTCTCCTCCGGCTTCATAAAGCCGCACAGACCGCCGTACTGCCGTAGCGTGTCAAAGCGGTCGCGCCGACCGGTCAGGATCTTGTGGACATAGCACTGATGACCTACATCGTAGATGATGCGGTCGCGTGAGGAGTCAAACTCGCGTTCAAGTGCGACAGCCAGCTCTACAATGCCCAGATTGGACGCCAGATGACCGCCGGTCTGCGACACCGAGTCCACGATGAACTCGCGCAGTGCAGCGCACAGCACGCCGAGTGTGTCGTACGACAGTCCACGCAAATCAGCAGGACTGCTTATATTGTCTAAAATTCCGTATCGTTTCTGCTTCATCAATATCCCCACCTTTGGAAGGCAGATTTATCTAAAATATCTTTGTTACTTTCTGTTATCCAGCTTGAGCGGCAGAACGGACAGCACGCGCCCGCAGAGCGCCAGCACCTTGCCGCTGCACATTACCGCGATGCCCTTGCCGGCTGCCTTGCCGCCGATGGTCAGTGCCGAAACCAGACCGGTAATCAGCAGAGATACCGCAACCTTGAGTCCCGCACTCACGCCCGAGGTAATATGTGCAACAATAAGTGCTCCGGTCGCACCGGAGATAATGCCGCAGATATCGCCCACCACATCGTTGCAGATGCTGGAAACCTTCTCTGCGTTTCGCACCATCCAGACCGCCTCGCGCGCACCGCGCACACGGTGTGCCGCCATCGAGTGAAACTCCTTCTCGGTCGCCGAGGTTGACGCTACGCCGATCATGTCAAACACAATGCCGAGCGCAATGAAGAGCAGCAGCACCGCAAAGGACAGAATCGTACCCGCACTGGCCAGCGCTTCGTTTGAGATGTAGGACATGACCACGCTCAGCGCAAAGCTGATGACGGTAATCAAGCTGACCCATGCGGTATTAACAGCCTTGGGCTTTTGCGGCGGTTTTTTCTTTTGTTTGTCGGTCGTATCCACTGAAGATAACTCCTTCACCGATTTTTGCCCCGGATTTATTCCATAATAGCAGAAAATTGCGGCAAACCGCAAATTCCGTCGCCGGAGCGTCTATATGAGCCGCTTTCGCGGTTTCTTTATTAAGGTAAGTGACGGCAGACCGAGTAAATCTTGCGGCTTGAGGTTCGGTTGGTTTTCCCCGCGGACTGCCTCGCGTCGCCGTCAAGGGGGTTTCCCATTAAAGTCCGTGCCGAGATGTTACCATGTTCGGGACCGAATTGCCACTGAATCCGCACTGCAATCCACGGTCTGCCTCGTTAGAATAGCCTAGGTGATTTCCACTACAGTCAAAACGATTCTTAGCCTCCTTTTGCAGACATGGTTTCAAAAGTCAATTCCCGCGGCATTCCTGGCCGGGAAACCGCAGGCGGATACCTTATTCACCATGGCCACTCAAGGCAGGCTACACTGCACACAGCACTTTGGTCCTTACGTCGGTGATCAATCCTTTGTAACTTCCGCTGCACCGCATTGCAGGTTTCATCCCGTGCCGTTGGACGTCCATCAATCTCTTGTGAAATGCTATAGGCATCCGACAGTCACGGTCTCCACGGCAGGAGGGTCGGTACTTCATGCCATTGAAGCGCGCCCTCAAGCCTTAACCTCCAGCATCCACCCCAAACTGGGCGTAAGAAGCAAACACCAGAGACTTCATCGATATGCCCGTCTACGGATTTTTAGGCCCGTCTTGGGAATCGCATGAACTGACTAGGATACTACGTCACTTATCTGTTATATTAACACAGAACGCATAAATATTCAAGAAATGTGTGTAAATTTTATATGAATGTGCGTCTTACTTGGTGCGGCCGGTCAGGCTGCGTGCCAGTTCGACGAGGAACGCATGACCGTCCAGCGGTTTTACCGCGTCCACCGCTTCCTCGGTCAGCTTTGCCGCAAGCTCTCGGCATTCCTCCAGACCGAGCAGAGACGGAAACGTGGATTTCTCGCTTGCCGCATCCTTGCCGATGGATTTTCCGAGTGTTGCGGCATCTCCCTCGATATCGAGGATATCGTCCTCAATCTGGAACGCCAGACCCAGCTTTTCGCCGTAAGCGCGTGCCCGAGCGAGAGTGTCCTCGTCGGTCGCACCGGCCGCCGCACAGCCGAGTTCACACGCGGCGCGGAGCAGGCACCCGGTCTTGAGCTTCTGCAGCAGGCGCAGTTCATCGAGCGAGATTTTGCGGTGCTCGGCGCCCATATCGAGCACCTGACCGCCGATCATGCCGTTCATGCCCGCGTTTTCGCCCAGAATACGAATGCAGCGCACGATGGTCTCCGCCGGAACATCCTTTGCCGCCGAAGCCGTCTCAAAAGCCGCCGTCAGCAGTCCGTCACCCGCGAGGACCGCCGTTGCTTCATCGAAAGCCTTGTGGCAGGTCGGTCTGCCGCGGCGCAAGTCGTCGTTGTCCATGCACGGAAGGTCATCATGGATGAGCGAGTAGGTATGGATCATCTCAAGCGCACACGCGAACGGCAGCGCCTTCTCGATATCGCCGCCGCACAGGCGGCAGAATTCCAGCACGATTACCGGACGCAGGCGCTTGCCGCCTGCCATCGCGGAGTACTTTGCAGCCTCGAAAATACGGTCGTAACCCTCGCCGGTCTCCCGCGAGAGGTATTTCTCCAGTGCAGGTTCAATGAGCGCAATATCTGCCTTTAACTGCTCGGAAAACGTCATTTTGCTTCCTCCTCTGCCGCAAACGGCTGCTCTACGAGTTCACCCTGCATGTTCTCCTGCATGACGGTGACCTTCTGCTCGGCCTTGTCCAGCAGCTTGCCGAGGGACGCGGACAGTCTGGTGCCCTCCTCGAACAGCTTCATGCTCTCGTTCAGCGGTGCTTCACCGCGCTCAAGCAGCCGCACAATCTCTTCCAGACGTGCCATCTGGCTTTCAAATGTTCTTTCCGCCATGTTACTTGTCCTCCTCGATATCGGTCACGCGGCAGTCTGCCGCACCTTTTGCAAATTGAATATGCAGAGTGTCTCCCTGCTTGAGCGCCGCTGCATCGGTTACGACCGTGTGCTTGACACCCTTGGTCGCTACCGCATAGCCGCGTCCCAGAACGCGCAGCGGGCTCATTGCGTCGAGTGTCGCTACGGTCTGTGCAAACCGCAGTTTACGGCGATGCAGACCGCTTTGTCCTGCCGTGAGCAGGCGCTGCCGCAGTCCGTTCAGTCGATTGCGCTCGGTCTCCAGTCGTACCGGAACCGCCGAAAGCAGACGTTCCTCGGTCTGGGTCAGCAGCAGGCGTTTTTCCTCGATGTATTTCATCGGTGTGCGGTTCGACAGCCGCTCCTGCAGACCGTCCAGCAGCTTTCTCTGCTGCTCTGTTCTGCGGTGCGCCGCCGTGTGCAGACGTGCATCCAGTGTGCGTAAGTTCAGCGCGTACTCAGTTCTGTCAGGCACGGCAAGCTCCGCCGCACCGGACGGCGTAGGCGCACGAAGATCGGCAACAAAGTCCGCAATCGTGAAATCCGACTCATGACCGACCGCGGAAATCACCGGAATCTCGGAGGCAAAAATCGCCCGGGCAGTCACTTCCTCATTGAATGCCCACAAATCCTCCATCGAGCCGCCGCCTCGGCCGCACAGAATGACATCTGCTTCGCCGATGGCGTTCGCCAGAGCGATTGCGCGTGCAATGCTCTCCGCCGCGCCCTGTCCCTGCACCTGCGCCGGATAGAGCACAACCTTGGCCATTGGCCAGCGCCTGCCGAGAATGCGGATCATGTCGCGCACCGCCGCGCCGGTCGGCGAGGTCACGAGCGCGATACTGTCCGGACAGGACGGGATGGGCTTCTTATACCGCTCGGAGAACAGGCCTTCCGCCTGCAATTTCGCCTTGAGCTGCTCAAACGCAAGGTTGAGCGCACCTGCACCGTCCGGAATGATCTCGGACACATAAAGCTGCACCGCGCCTGTGCGCGGGAACGAGCTGACGCGCGCCTTGACGATGACCTTCATGCCGTTCTGCAGACGGAATTTCAGCCGCATCGCATCCGAACGGAACATGACCGCATTGATGGCCGCGTTTTCGTCCTTGAGCGTCATGTAGTGGTGCCCGGACGAATGCGCCTTGTAGTTCGAGATTTCGCCCTGCACCATCAACCCGCGGTAGCCGGGGACCGCATCGAGCAAGTCCTTTATTTCATTGTTTAATTGAGATACTGTGTAGATCGTTGCCATTCCAACAAGTTAGGAGTGAGGAGGAAGGAGTGAGGAGTTTGGTTCATTTTCCATCCTCCATTTTCAATTCTCCATTCCTGCCTCCTAACTCCTACCTCCTATCTGTTACAGAGTTTTGCCGCCAGCACTGCCACGCCCACTGCGTTATCTCCAGAGAGCGTCGGCTCCGCAAAGGAGACCTCCCCGCCGAACCGCTTATTCATGCGAGCACGGATGATTTGGCTGGCCATGACGCCGCCGGCGCATAAAATCGGACAATGATACTGCTCGCGTGCCTGCTCGGTGGCTTTGATAACGGCATTCGCCACGGTCTCGAGTGCAAAACGCGCCATCTGCTTTGGCTCGGCGGTCTTGAATTTATTCTCTACCTGATTCTGCATACCGGAGAGCGAGAATTTACACTCGTTTACCTTGGGCTTGAACCCCTTTTCCGGCTCGGCGGTAAGCGCCAGCGCGTCCAGTGCGCCGCCGGACGGGAACGGCAGACCAAGCAGATTTCCCGCGCGATCGAGCAGCTGACCGGCTGCAAGGTCGGTCGTACCGCCGATGCAGGTGCAGTCCGGCAGGCCGTCTGCACCGCACTTCACATGCAGCAGCTCACTCGTACCGCCGGACAGGTGCCACGCCAGGAATTCGCCGTCAAGCAAATCCAGCTTGCCAGCCGACAGCGCCGCTGCCGCGATATGTCCCTGCTGATGGGAAACGGTAAAAAGCGGCACGGAAAGCAAATGCGCCGCGCTCCGCGCGACGCTCTCTCCTGCCAGAAAACACGGCATATACGAGCCTTCCACCGCGCGGGGACGGGTGCTGACGCCGATGGCGCGCACCTCTCCCTGCGGCAGAGCCTCGAATTTTTTCATGCAGGCGCACGGTATGCTGGAACAGTGCGTCCGACTGGCGCAGACCGATCGCGCCTTCCGGCACGGTCAGCAGTCCGCCGCGGTTGACCCACTCACCGGTCTCGGCGTTGTAAATCGCCGCCGACGTGCGGTAGTTGGACGTATCAATTCCCAGAAAGCGCTCAGGCATTGGTGCTCTCCTGCTTTCCCTGCGGGAACTCTGCACGGGCGGCAGAGCCGAGCACGCCGTTGATGAAGGAAGCGGCATCCTCGGTGTCGTACTTCTTCGCCAGCTCAACGGCCTCGTTGATGGCTACGCCGACCGGAACATCGTCTACATCGCGCATCTCAAAGAGCGCCAGACGCAGTACCGCGATCGTCATGTGGGACAGACGGTTGAGTGACCAGCCCTTGGAATTGGCCTCGATAATGGTATCGAGCACCGGCAGGTCGTTTGCCACGCCCTTTACCACCGCGCGGATATACGCGGTCTGTTCCTCACTCAGCTTGCCCGCATACAGTGCGATATCTCCGCTGATGGACTTCATGATTTCCTCATCCAGTCGCTCGTTCAGGTTTTCTTCTTCAAACTGCTGAAACCCCATCTCAAAGATCAGGTGCAGCGCAATTTCTCTTGCTTTTGTTCTGCTCATCACACTCAGCAGCAGGACCTCCTATATTTACGCAAATTTCGCCTACTATTCAGTATAACTATTTTATCCTATTTTCGGGCAAAACGCAAGGCGGTATTCCATATTTCATAAAACCGGGCAACAGAAAACAGGCACAGCCGCAGCCATGCCTGTTTTGCTCATGTTACTCAGCGTCTGCCGTCTCCGCCGGAGTTTCGGTCTCGGACGGTGCCGGCTCGGCCTTTTCCTCAGCCGAAGCGGACGGCTTGAAGGTCACGCCGCCGACATGCACGTTGATCTCGACAACGCGCAGACCGGTCATGGACTCGATCGAGGACTTGACGTTCTCCTGCACTTCCTTTGCCACATCACAGATGTTGTAGCCGAACAGTGCGAGGAAGCCGATCTCTACCTTAACGGTATCATCGTCGCCGAGTTCGATACGAACGCCCTTGGACAAATTCTTTTTACTGATAAAGCCGACAATGTCGCTCGTCAGGCTGGAATACAAACCGCTGACACCCTTGGTTTCCGAGGCCGACAGTGCTGCGATAGACGCAACAACGTCCTCAGAGATACGGATAGAGCCTTGATCGCTTTCGGTGGACCAGTACTCCTTGTGATCTGCCATAGTGCTCACTCTCCTTTTTTGAGACAATCCCATCATCCGGCATTGTCTAAGAGCATTATAGCACAGTTTGTGTAAAAAGCAAAGTAAAAATACACGCTGTCTATTAAGATGCTTCCACAATTTTGATCTGCCCTGCCGTCATGCCGGTCTCCGAGATAACGATATCGCGGATAACAGCCACGTCCTCAGCCTGCAGACCGCCGTCCGGCGGCGCTACTACGATATTCGCGCTGCTGTCACCGAGCATCACAACTGCGTCCTCATAGCCTTTGGCGCGAATCAGGCTCTCGATATTGGCTTCGGCCACCGTGTCGTCTGCCAGTGCGGAAATCTGTGCCGCCGCATCGTCTTTTGCACTCTGGTCTGCGGTGTCGCTCTCACTGAGCTCCTTGAGCGTGCTCACCGCTTCGTCTCTCGCCTGCGTGCGTGTCAGCCGTGAGGATGCAAAATAATCGCCCTCACCGGCGGTGCTGTCCGCCGAGGCATCGGTCTGCGTATCCGCCTGCGCGTCGGTCTGCTGCGCCGCAAGAAGGTCCTCCGGCGTGTCAACGTAGCTCCAGTTCAGATAAGCCGCTGCGCACAGCAGCAGCGCGATCACACCGTAGACCGCTCCGCGTTTTTTGATCTTCTTCATCTGCCTGCCCTCCTAACGAATTGGTATACCTTATGTATCGGATTTCATTTTCAGAACCGTAACTTTGTCTGCGCCGATGCCGCACACCGTGCTGACCGCCTGTGTGACGGACAGCCGAACGGATGCGTCATCTGCGCCATCGCACAGCACAACCGCACCGCGGAATACCGGCAGAACGCGCTTGACCGTCACGGGCGTTTCGCCGCAGCTGCCGTTCGATACCACGCTGACATCGCTCTCCAGACTGCGGCTGTCACTCCCGCTTGTCTGGCGGGTGTTGACCGCGTAGACCGATTCCTCGGTCTGGTCGAGCGACAGCATGAGCTCCACACGACCGGCGCCGGAAAT
>ENA-OPYT01000615-OPYT01000615.1-human-gut-metagenome-genome-assembly--contig:-NODE-615-length-10811-cov-2.548109_pt1 | contig 10811 bp, 11 predicted proteins | sample MGYA00242636_ERZ504480 | MGnify/ENA primary metagenome ERZ504480 (study PRJEB26092, sample SAMD00036228) | human gut metagenome | host: Homo sapiens | study: EMG produced TPA metagenomics assembly of...
GTCGATCCGGGTCGGGGCGGTAAAGTAAAAACACCAGCTTGCTGCGATCGAACAGGACCTCCACATCGACAAGCTTCATGTCGAGCTGGCGTTCCCGGATGCGTGATTCACAGAACTTGTGCGCGGAGTATGTCAGGGTATCGTTCTCTTCGGCGACGATCTGATCCTCATCGGTCACCTTGCGCAGGACATCGCGCACACCGTCCGGAGGAAGATCCTCAGGAAGGCGATCCACAATGTTCATGACCGTGGCGATGCCGAGGCCCTGACCGGTTTCCGCAAGTACGCGATCCCCTCTGTCCACAAAGGGGTCCTCACAGTAGAAAAAATATATTTGTCCGTAATGACTGAATTTTATACCGATTATGCGCTTCATGTAGGTGCGTTGTCCGCCGCGGGGCGAACCGGGTAAGAAGGATGGAAATAGATCCCTTTCTTTTCCGTCATTCCAGAGGCTGTGTCAATCACCCGACAGCGCTGGATTTTGAAGCCGCGCTACGGTATGCAACAGGTTCCTTGTTCCCTCACCAACCCACGGAGGCGTCATGCTCGACCGCGAACAGGCTTTGGCCCTTTTGAACGAACTCGGCCCCGAAAAAACATCTCATCCAGCACGCGCTGGCCTCGGAAGCGGTCATGCGCGCCCTTGCCCGGCATTTGGGCGAGGACGAGGAAGTCTGGGGTCTGACCGGGCTGCTGCACGATCTCGACTATCCCCTCACCCATGAGGACCCCGCCAAGCACGGCCTCGTCGGAGCCGAACGCATCGGCGACCGCCTGCCCGACGAAGCCCTGCACGCCATCCGCGCCCATAACGGCGAGATGACCGGCGTGGCTCCCTCCTCCGCCTTCGACTACGCCCTGCGTTGCGGAGAAACCGTAACCGGGCTTGTGGTCACGGCGGCGCTCGTGCGCCCCACGGGCATGGAAGGCATGCAGGCCTCCAGCCTCAAGAAAAAGATGAAGGATAAGGCGTTTGCCGCCAGCGTCAACCGTGACTGCATCCGGCAGTGCTCGGAGCTGGGGCTTGAACTCGGCGACTTCCTCACCCTCGCCATCGGCGCGATGGCGGAAATCGACGAGGAGCTCGGGCTGAGGAAATAGGCGGCCCGGCCTTCCCCGACGGCGGGGCGTGCGCACGCCCCCTGCCATCGGGGCCCCGCGCAGGCACGGCACATTCCGGCACGCGGACACCCTGAAGTCCTCCACAGTGCACCGCCCAGAGACCGCACATTCTCCAACGGACGAACCATGAAAATCCGTACGACCTGCACCTGCCCTCTGGAAATCGTCCACGACATCATGAGAGGCAAGTGGAAAACGATCATCGTGTTCCAGCTGCGGAACGGCGGCATGGGGCTGGCGGAACTGGAACGCGGCATTGAAGGCATCACGCAGAAAATGCTGTTGCAACATCTGGGGGAACTCAGGGCGTTCGGGCTGATCGGCAAGATCGAACCGGACGGATACCCGTTGCGCGTGACCTACTTCCTTACAGAGCGAGGGGAAAAAGCTGTTGCGGGCCGTGCGGATCATGCAGGATATCGGCGTGGAATACATGCTGGAGAACGGGCGGGCCGACATTTTGGAGCACAAGGGCATCATCCCTGCCGCCGAGGGCATACCCTACAAAAAAGTAACTAGCTGTACTTTCCGCCACGATGCCGCATATCGTGGGCACAACACCCGGTAGGTACGGCATGAATACGGCACTTCTCTTGATCGACATCCAGAACGACTATTTCCCCGGCGGCGCATGGGAACTGTCCCACGCGGACGAGGCCGCCGCACAGGCCCGGCTGGCGCTGGAGCGTTTCCGCGAACAACACGGGGCCCGATTTTCCACGTCCGGCATATCAACACCCGTCCCGGCGCGGCCTTCTTCCTGCCGGATACGCCCGGTTCCGAGATACACGGCGCGGTCAAGCCGCTGGACGGCGAGCCCGTCATCATCAAACACGCGCCGGACGCTTTTTTACAAACGGATCTCCACGACGCCCTCAGCCGGGCGGGCATACGGAAACTCGTCGTCTGCGGAATGATGAGCCACATGTGCATCGACACGAGCGTACGGGCCGCCCGAAGCCACGGCTACGACATCACGCTCCTGCATGACGCCTGCGCCACGCGGGATCTGTCATGGAACGGGAAAACCATCCCCGCCGCAACGGTACACGAAGCATTCATGGCGGCCCTGCACGGGGCTTTCGCCGACGTGCGGACGACCGGGGATTTCCTCCCGTCCCTTCCCGCATAACCGGAGCCTCTTCCGCACAATCGCCGCCGCAATGCGGCAGTGAAGCCCCATGAGACTATTGGGAGGGAACAGCATACCCAGCCACCGCGAGACGCCGAAGGCCTCGGACAACCGCCACCCTGCCGCCTGACCTGCGGATACACTGATACGGCGAGGCCACCCAGCCCGCACAAAAAAGAGAGGCTTCCACGGAAGCCTCTCTTTTTTGTGCCGTAATCAAAACAATCAGCAGTTCCTGTTGCAATGGAACTCGTCATCCATCCAGTATTCTAGCGGCATGGCTTTCTTCATGTTTTCGATGAGGGCCTTTTCCTTTTCGGAGTCCATCGCATGGAGACGGATATAGACGTGGCTGCTCCCTTCCTGCGTCTTGCTGCGCGAGGTGAGCACGGAAAGGACGTTGCCTCCGTTCTGGCTGATGGCCTCGAAAATCGGGGTCAGCACGCCGGGCTTGTCGGGAAGCATGAAGGCAAGCTGAAGGCCGCCCTTGCTCGCGCCGCAGAAGTCCACCAGCACCCTGAAGATGTCATGATCGGTGATGATGCCCACAAGCTCCCCGGAGCCATCGACCACGGGCAGGCCGCCGATCCCCTTGTTTTCCATGAGCAGGGCGGCGGCGTCCACGGCGTCGGTGTCATAGACCGTGACCGGATCGCTGGTCATGATGTCTTTCACCTTCACTTCGGAAAGGAGATAATACAGCTCGTGCATATCAAGCGTCGTCGCCTTGGAAGGAGAGGCGGCCCGGATGTCCCTGTCGGAAACGATGCCTACCACACGCTTCCCGTCAAGGACGGGAAGACGCCGGATATTATGATCCTTCATCAACTTCGACGCTTTCAGCATGGATGTGTCAGGGGTCACGGTGATGACGTCCTTGGTCATCCACTCACGAATCAGCATGGGAACCTCCTTGCGAGACAATCCGAGAGTTACAAGGGTTAAGGGGGCGCTCTTCGAGCAAGCCTTAATCTACACGAATTCCCGCCTCCACACAATGCCGGGAGACGGAAGAATACATACTGGCCTCTCCCCGGAAAGCGTGGTATCCGACCCTCATGATATCTTCCGATCTGATGCCGTTCTGGCTGACGCTGGGCCGCCCGCTTACCCGGCTTTTGTTCGCCATGTGCATTGGCCTGCTCATCGCCAATATCGTTGAAGCGCTGCGCTGGACACAGCCCCTCGCCCGCCTTTCCGCGCCGCTGGTGCGGCTCGCCCGGCTGCGCGAAGCCGCCGGGGCGTCCTTTTCCATGGCCTTCTTCTCCCCCGCCGCCGCCAACGCCCTGCTGTCCGACAGCCACGCCAAGGGCGAGATCAACCTGCGCGAGCTCGTGCTCGCCAACCTGTTCAACAGCCTGCCCGCCTACATGGTCCATCTGCCGACCATGCTGTTCATGCTCTGGCCCGTGCTCGGCGCTCCCGCCCTTATCTATACGGGGCTGACCCTCGCAGCGGCCGCGCTGCGGACCCTGTTTACGGTGGGCCTCGGGCATTTCCTCCTGCCGCCCCTTCATGGCGAAAACTGTATCGAGTGCCGGCTGCCTCAGGAAAAAGTCACCCTCAAGAGCGCCGCGCTCAAGGCATGGAAACGGTTCCGCCGCCGCCTGCCCAAGCTCGTCATGTTCACCATCCCCGTGTACGTCGCCATGTACCTGATGCAGCACTACGGTCTGTTCCGCACCGCCGAGGCGTGGCTTTCCGACCATACCCCGTGGCTCGGGTTCATCCGGCCCGAGGCGCTCGGCATCGTGCTCCTGAGCCTCGCCGCCGAAATCGGCGCCTCCCTGTCCGCCGCGGGTTCCGCCCTGCATATGGGCGGGCTCACCCCCCCGGAAATCATCATCGCCCTGCTCGTCGGCAACATCCTCTCCACCCCCATGCGGACCGTCCGTCACCAGTTCCCGGCCTATGCCGGGTATTACAGCCCCGGCCTGGCCTTCAAGCTCATCTTCTACAATCAGCTCCTGAGGACCATCACCATGATCGGCGTGACATGGGCCTATTGGCTATGCGCCATCGCCTGAGGGACCCGCTTCCCCGCCTTCTTCAAGGGCCACGGAAGCATAAATGCAGCCCGTATCCGGATGCGGCACCCCAAGCAGCTCCTTTGCCCAAAATTTGAAAGAAAGAAATCCATAGGTTACCGCTTTCGAAATTTTCTTGCAAAAAGAGCTTGCCAAGCTTCTCAATCTCGCTTATTAAATGTCCTCGCTGCTGCGGTAGCACTTATGGCAAGGTAGCTCAGTTGGTCAGAGCATACGGTTCATACCCGTAGTGTCGAGAGTTCAAATCTCCCCCTTGCTACCAGATGACAATGGCGGTTCCGGATGAACATCCGGAACCGCTTCGTCGTTTCAGAGTATTCGATGTTTCTGAACAGTGGCGCATACCGTTTCTTTTCGGGAACGGCGTGCGCTTTGTTTATGGAAGTTCCGGGCCAGCTGCGGGCGGCGTCCCCATGTCGCCCAGAGGCCGCGGCGAAGGCGGAACCCCTGTCGGCGGGTCACACCATTCGGGAAGACGCGAGAACAGGCCGAGCATACGGTAACGGTCCTCGTCCGGAAACACGCCCGCGCCGCACCGCTCAAAGACGATCCGGGACCACGCCCTGCCCGCCTCCACGAACGAACGCGGATCGGCTTCGTACCGTTTCCGGCCCCGCACATGAATATCGTAGGACGCCAAATGGTCATATGTCGGAGCCGCCGCCATGACGGTCTGCCAGAACAGCGCATACCCGTCCTCGCGCTCCCGGGCCGTGCCCGCCTCGCCTTCCCCGTAGTGCTCCATATAGGCTTCGCTCAGGCATTGCCGGAACGCAGCGATCCGTTCCGGAGGCGTGTCCTCCGGCAGCAAGCGCTGCCCGAGGCTCCCGAAGGTTCGGGCGTTGGTTTGTATCTGCTCCGTAATAGGAACATGAAAATGCATCAGGCAGCATCCCGCCAGCAGCCCGGCACCCAACAAGGCTAAAATGTTTCGCATGGCGTTCTCCTCGGGATTCCGGACGATTCCGCAGGAATTCCCTTGCTATTTGCGGTTTCGCCGCGCGGCGCTTCCCCAGCGGGACAGGCTGAACACCAGCTCCCGCACATCAATGGGCTTGGTGAGATGCGCGTTCATCCCGACGGCGAAACTCCGCTCCTCGTCGCCGCGCATGGCGTGGGCGGTCATGGCAAGGATGGGGACGCTCCGGCAGCGGGGCAAGCCGCTCTCACGGATGCGCCGCGTGGCGTCATAGCCGTTCATGACCGGCATCTGCACATCCATCAAAATCACGTCGAAATCCTGATCCTCCGCATAGCGGTCCACGGCGTCCCGCCCATTCTCCGCCACGCACGTCTCCACGCCAAACCGGGCGAGCATGTTGAGGATCACATACTGATTGAGCTCGTTGTCCTCCACCACAAGGACCCGCTGCCCAACCAAATCCCCAAGGGGCAGGTTCTCGTCCGGAACATTGCCCCCGGAGCAGAACGAACCGGCATCACCCGGCGGAACGTCTTCAGCCAACGGGAAGGCCAATTCAACCCGGAACGTACTGCCCTTATTGACGCGGCTCCCCACGGTCAGCGTGCCGCCCATGAGTTCCACAAGCCGCTTGCTGATGGCAAGCCCGAGCCCCGTGCCGCCGAAACGGCGGGTGGCGGATTCGTCCACCTGTATGAACGGGCTGAAAATGCGCCCTATTTCCGATTCGGGGATGCCGATGCCGCAATCACGGACCACAAACTCCAGCCGCACGCGCGTGTTGGTGGAATCCACCACACGGACGCGCAGGCTGACCGACCCCTCGTCGGTAAACTTCACGGCGTTGTTGCACAGATTGAGAAGGACCTGCCGGACGCGCAGGGCGTCGCCCATAAGCAGCAAAGGCACATCCGGGGCGATCTCCAAAGAAAACTCAAGCCCTTTCCCCTCGGCTTCCGGAAGCACTACTGCGGCAAGGATACCAAGCTCTTTCTTGAGATTAAAGGGAGTGCGGGCCAATTCCAGCTTGTTGGCCTCGACCTTGGTCAGATCAAGGATATCGTTGAGGATGCCGAGCAAGGCCGTGCTCGATTCGCTGATCCGGGAAATGTATTCATACTGCTGCGTGGTCAAATCCGTCTTCAAGGCCAGATAGGAAAGGCCGATGATCGCGTTCATGGGCGTCCGCAGCTCGTGGCTCATGTTGGCGAGGAAGGATGACTTGGCCCGGTTGGCGGCCTCCGCTGCCTCGGCGGCCATGCGCAGGGAAGCCTCATGCTGCTTGTGCTCGGTGATGTCTGCGACATAGCCAACCGCCCGGACGGCATCGCCGTCCCGCGAGAATTCACACTCGAAGTCGAACCACCGCGATCCCTTTTCCGGGTGCAGCAGTTCGATCTCAAAACGCTCGCACCGCCCCGGCTTCCATGAGGATCGGCGCAGCGCTTCCAGCACCCGCTTCCGGCAGCCCGGCGCTATGCGGCTCCATAATCCTCTGAACGCGGAAAAACACACCGTGTCGGCGGGGATGCCGAACTGCTCGAAAAAAATGTCGTTGGCGGAAAAAAGAATCCGGCTGCCCCGCGTGCACTCGAATACGCCTATCCGGCCGATCCGGCAGGCCGTTTCGAACCGGGAAAGATTCTCGCGCAGCCGTTCGCGCATACTCTCCAGCTCGCTGACATCCTGATGGTATCCTTTTAAGCGCAACAAGCCGTTCTTGCTGCGTCCGGGCAACAGCTTGCCGCCGCAGCGCACAAAATACGCCCGTATACGGGATGGAGCCACGGGTACTGAACTTCATACCGCTGTCCGGTGCTGAGCATCTTTCCCACGCACTCGTCCACCGCGGCGCGATAGGCTTCGTCCACACGGCCATACCAATGCCTGAAACAGTCCTCCGGCGAAGGATGCGTCTCCAGACCGAGCAACAGCAACATGGTCTCGTTGGCCGTCATCCGGTGCTTTCCGTTTTCCTCGTCGACCTCAATGGCCCAAAGGCCCGTATTACCGATCCGGAGAGCCTCGCTCATCCACTCGGGACTGTTGAACATGTCCGCGTCGATTCCCATAGCCCACCCTCCTCCGCCGCGATCCCGCAAACCGGAACCCTCGGAGCGTATCCAACGTTCCGCCTATCTGTCTCCCTCTGCGGCAGTGGCCTGCAAAGCGAGAACGTCAAGAATAACAATGTCTTTTCCCCTCAGCTCGACCAAGCCCGCCTCGGAGAACCGAGACAGCTGGCGGGAAAGCGTTTCACGGGCCAGCCCAAGCAGATTGGCGAGCACTTCCCGGGAAACCCCGAGCCGGATGCAGTCCCCACCCCCGATCTGCCTTCTGTGCAGCAAATACGTGGCAAGCCGGCAGGCCGCACCGCCCTGCCCTTGCGCCGCCAGCTTGTGCGCGAACATCCGCAGGCGAAGCGACAGCGCCGCGAGCATCCGCAAGGCCATCTCCGGGTTTTCCGTCACCAGCGTGAACAGCGCATCTGCCGGAAGGAACAGGGTTTCCACATCGTCCACAGCCACGGCGGACGCGGGAAACGTCCCCTTCTGGAACATTGCGGCCTCGCCGATCGTGTTCCCCTTACGGACAAGGTGAAGCACCATCTCCCGCCCGTCGGGAGCGAACCGGACGACCTTCACAACGCCGCACAGGACGATGTGCATACCGTCGGCGCGTTCTCCCTCACGGAACAAGGTCGCCCCGCGCGCAAACGTGCGCATCCGGCACCCCGCAGCGAGACGTTCCCGCTCGTCCGGGGACAACGGCTCAAACAGCGGCAAGCCCCCGAGCACTTCCAACCGTTCGTTTGACATGCCCGCTCCTGTTTCACAGTGTATTTCCTTGAAAAATACACCGGAGTCCTTGCCAGACGCAAGCGTTTTCCGCACCAAAGGTTCCAAATGCAAAAAGGACGGGAGCTTCCGAAAAAGCTTCCGTCCTTTCTTCTGCATGACTGTTGACGGATGGGTTGGCAAGCCCCTGCGCGGCAGCCCTGCGGCATCACAGGCCACGCGGGAGAAGGCCATCCCCCGTACTTAGCCCAGAAGGGCCTTCAAAATCCTCGTCAGGGGTGGAAATGGGCTTGATGCCCCAGTTTTCGACCAGCAGATTGAGGATGTCGGGGGACACGAAGGCCGGGAGGCTCGGTCCGAGGTGGATGTTCTTCACGCCGAGGGCGAGCAGGGTCAGCAGGATGGCCACGGCCTTCTGCTCGTACCACGACAGCACCAGCGAGAGCGGCAGATCGTTGACGCCGCACTTGAGCGCGTCGGCCAGCGCCAGTGCCACCTTGACGGCGGAATAGGCGTCGTTGCACTGCCCCACGTCCAAAAGGCGCGGGAACGGCCCGATCTTGCCGAGATCCTTGTCGAAGAAGCGGAACTTGCCGCACGCCAGCGTGAGGATGAGCGTATCCTGCGGGGTCTTTTCCACAAATTCGGTGTAGTAGTTGCGGCCCGGCTTCGCGCCGTCGCAGCCGCCCACGAGGAAGATGTGGCGCACGGCCCCGGACTTTACCGCGTCAAGCACGGCGGGGGCGGCGTCCAGCAGCGTCTTGCGCCCGAAGCCCACGGTCACTTCCTTGCCCGGCGCGTCTTCCGCGAATCCGGGCAGTTCCAGCGCCTTGAGGATGAGCGGCGCGAAGTCCCGGTTCTTGATATGCACAAGGCCCGGCCAGCCCACGATGCCGGAGGTGAACACCTTCCCGCCGTAATCCTTGGGGTTCTGGATACAGTTGGTGGTGAACAGCACCGCGCCGGGAAAACCGGGCAATTCCTTCTGCTGGTTCTGCCACGCCGTGCCGTAATGCCCCACAAAATGCGGGAACGCCTTGAGCACCGGATACCCGTGCGCGGGCAGCATTTCGCCGTGGGTGTAGATATTGATGCCCGTGCCCTGCGTCTGCTTCAGCAGTTCGTACAGGTCTTCGAGATCATGCCCGGAAACGAGGATGGCCTTGCCCTGGCGGTGCCCGAGGGAAACCTGCGTGGGGACGGGATCGCCGAACGCCTTGGTGTTCCCGGCGTCCAGAAGCTCCATCGCCTTCAGGTTGGCCTTGCCGCAGCGCAGGACCAGATCCAGCCAATCTTCAAGGCTGCGCGCCTTGTCCGGCGTGCCGTCCTTGTCGGGCATCCCGGCGGCGAGCGCCTCGTAGACGAAGGCGTTCAGTTCCGGGTCACGCTGGCCAAGGACCGCCGCGTGATCTGCATAGGCGGCTACGCCCTTCAGCCCGTACAGGAGCAGCTGCATGGCGGAACGGACATTCACGTCGTCGCTGAAACGGTCGGTCCCGGCCTGCACCTTCCGAATGCTTTCCCAGTCGGCATCCACAGCCGCGTCACAGGTATCCGGCGTACAGCCGAGCTTCGTAGCGAGCGTCTTGCGGCGGCGTATGGCTTCCCGCGCCACTTCTTCAAGGGCCGCGGGGATCGAAATTCACGTTGGTAAGGGTGGAGAACAGCGCGCGGACGGTAAAGTCGTCCGTATCCTGCTCGATCACGCCCTTGGCGCGGGCCTTGAGCGCCGTGCGGGACAGCAGCCGCAGCGCATAGATCACATGGTCCTGAAGATCGGCCACCGGAGCCAGCTTGCCGCAAACGCCCATAACCGTGCAGCCCGTGCCCTTCGCCGTCTGTTCACACTGATTGCAAAACATGGAAACCTCCAGAGTTGAGGGAAAACGACATCATCTTGTAAACGGACATTCTCTTCTTTACCGGAAAAAGGCAGTGATCGGGATCACAGTCACCCCTCCCGCATAAAAAATCATGCCGCAGCCGCGTGTTCCGCCCGTTTTTCCCGGCTTGACAAGGCTCTCGCACGCCAGATAGAAAAACCAGTTAACCGGTTTCACGCCGGGCCATCCAATCCGCAGAGCGCAACCGCGCCCTGCCCCGGAGTTCGCCTCATCATGATATGCAAACGCTGCAAGTCCGCCACGGCCATCATTTCCCTGCCGAGCCACAACACCGGATTCTGTGAAAACTGCTTCCGGGATTTCTTTTCCGCGCAGGTCGCCCGCGGCATCGAAACCGGAAAGCTGTTCACCCACGAGGACCGCATCCTCGTCGCCCTGTCCGGCGGCAAGGATTCCCTGTCCCTCATGCTGGAACTTTCCCGTCAGGGCTATGACGTTACCGGCCTGCACATCGACCTCGGCATCCCCGGTTCGTCCGAAATCGTGCGCGGGGTCATCGAACGCTTCTGCGACAAGCACGGCTTCAAGCTCATCGTCAAGGAAATGGCCAAGGAAGGTCTTGCCATCCCGCTGGTCAAGCAGCGCCTCAAGCGTCCCATCTGTTCCGCCTGCGGCAAGATCAAACGGCACTATTTCAACAAGACGGCGCTTGAAGAAGGCTTCACCGCCCTTGCCACCGGGCACAACCTCGACGACGAGATCGCCCGTCTGTTCAGCAACACCCTCCGCTGGGACGTCGGCTACCTGTCGGATCAGGGCCGCGCCTCGACGGGGAAGACGGCTTCGCCCGCAAGGTGAAACCCGTTCTGGCGCCTGACCGAACTTTGAACCGCGACGTACGCTTCCTCGAAGAGATCGAGCACCATCATACGCCCTGCCCTT
>ENA-OPYT01000616-OPYT01000616.1-human-gut-metagenome-genome-assembly--contig:-NODE-616-length-10811-cov-1.562711_pt1 | contig 10811 bp, 10 predicted proteins | sample MGYA00242636_ERZ504480 | MGnify/ENA primary metagenome ERZ504480 (study PRJEB26092, sample SAMD00036228) | human gut metagenome | host: Homo sapiens | study: EMG produced TPA metagenomics assembly of...
CCACCTCAATACCGATTTTCCGCACTAACAAGCCGAAAGTCGCCACAAAACCAACACGTTTTGTCCTTTAACCCTAGTGTCCTATAACCCTTAACCCCGCGTTTGTCCTTCAACCCCAGAAAATACGAAAACCCCCGCGCTTCTTTCGAAGCGCGGGGGTCATGCGCGGAGACGGCGGGATTTGAACCGCGAGGGGCTATGCACCCCTACCTCCTTAGCAGGGAGGCGCACTCGACCGGACTATGCGACGTCTCCAGTGCCGACTACTTTAGGGCATTTTTGCCGCGAGCGCGAACGTGCGCCCGCCGCGACGCCCACGGGCGGTCGGCTCGGCGGAGGGCGAGGGATTCGAACCCCCGGTGCCATTGCTGACACAACGGTTTTCAAGACCGTCTCTTTCGGCCACTCAGACAGCCCTCCAGACGCGGAACATCCTACAGGACCAGGCCCGGGGATGCGACCCTCGCATCCCCGGGCCCGAGCCCATCAGACATCTGGCGCGTCAGCCGCGCAGCCCGAAGAAGTTCCAGGACTTCTTGTCGGGGGCCGGTTCCTCGGGGCGATCGAGGAGGCCGCGCGAGAGAGCGGGGGCCGTCGGCGGCCACAGCGGCAGGCGGATCGCGAGCGTCGCCTGGACGGCGTGGTAGACGTCCCAGCGCGACGACTTGGCGGGCTGGACGTTCTCGTTGCGGGGACCGAGGCGACGCAGCCATCGACCGGGCTGGCTGATGAGGTAGTCGTGGATGTAGTCGACGAAGGAGCGGTAGCAGTGCTCGAAGTGCTCGACGTCGGAGACGCGGGCGCCGTCGTCCAGCATGGCGCGGCGCACGGCGACGGTGGCGCACACACCCTCGCAGACGACCCACTGCTGGTGCTCGTCCTCGCCGGGCACGGGTTCGCCCTCGTCGTTGACGCCGGTGGAGAAGCCGTGGGTTGCCGTCGGTGCGACGCCAGCCGTCGACGCGGCGCGCTCGAAGAGCTCGGTTCCCCATCTCGAGGAGGTAGTCGGGCACGGTCCAGCCCATCGATCGCAGGCCCGCTCGCACTTGCAGCGCGAAGCGCGCGAGCTGCATGGAGTGGCCGGTCACGTAGCCGTCGTAGTAGCGGCGTCCGTCGTTGAGGAGCTTGCCGGCCTCGGGGCTGGGTTCCCACTTCTCGTCGAAGAACTCGGGGATACGCCAGCCGTTCTTGAGGCGATCTTGTATGCGAAGGCCGTCATCTTCTCGGCGCGGTCGAGCCACTCGGGTTCGGTCGTGGCCTCGGCGGCGGCCATGTAGGCCTCGATCGTGTGGATGAGGGTGCCGAGCGTGTGGACGGGGAGGGCCTCGGTGAAGGCCTCGTCGTACTCATCCCAGACGCGCCCGTAGTCGTCGGTCCACAGCTCTTTCTGTTCTTCGAGCATGCGGTTGAGCAGCTCGTGGGCACCGGGGCGGTCGGCGACGGTCGCGGCGGCCACGCCCAGCAGCGCATACACCGTGTGGTACTGCGACTTGACGCGCGAGGACTCGTCCCACGGCACGCCGTGTCCGTCCTCGTCGGGCTCGGGTTTGATCGCGAACCACATGCCGCCGTTGACGGGATCCGTGAAGTAGTTGGTGAGCGCCTTGACGGCGTGGTCGGCGTAGCGGCGGGTGCCGGGCAGGCCCATGAGGGCGCCGAGCGAGAACACGTAGGCCATGCGGCCCGTGACTGCCAGGTCGATGGATCGGGTCGGGTCGGGCTTTCCGTCGGCGTCGAGGTGCGCGAAACCAGTCGCGACGATCGCGCCTTCTGCCTCTTCGATGAGGGCCTGCATGTGGCCGCTCAGCCAACGGTTATGTTCGATGGAATCAAACCATCCCACGATGTTCCTCCTGACAACACAGTCACGGTCTTCGGTGACCGATATCTCACAGGATAGTCGCTCGGTGCCATTTTTGGGAAAACGCGCATGCATCCCTCTGTCCCCCCACGGACGAGGCCGGGGCGCGGCGCGCTCTCACCTGGCCTTTTCCAGACGGCCACCCAAGGCCTCGAACAAGAGAAAATAGGGCATTAGTCCACGCCGTGGGACGGTATTACCCACAAGCGGGCGTAACGTGCAACACTGTCCCTATGCATGAACGAGCTGGCACACGTGCCCTTCCAGAAGACCTCATCAACGTCGACGATGTCATCTCCGCGTACTACGACATCATCCCCGACCCGACCGACGTGGGACAGCGCGTCGCGTTCGGCACTTCGGGCCACCGCGGCTCCTCGCTGGACTCCAAGTTCAACGAGGCGCACATCATCGCCATCACCGCGGCGATCGTCGAATACCGCGCCTCCCAGGGCTTCAACGGTCCGCTGTTCATCGGCCGTGACACGCACGCCCTGAGCGAACCAGCGTGGCGCACCGCCCTGGAGGTCCTCGCGGCCGCCGGCATCGACACGCGCATCGACTCGCGCGGCTCCTACACGCCCACCCCCGCCGTGTCCGTCGCCATCCTCGGCGCAAACGGCGCCCCGGGCAACCTGCGCACCGAGGGCGACGGCCTGGCCGACGGCATCGTCGTCACCCCCAGCCACAACCCCCCGCGCGACGGCGGCTTCAAGTACAACCCGCCTCACGGCGGCCCCGCCGACACCGACGCGACCGGCTGGATCGCGGCGCGCGCCAACGAGCTCCTCGACTCGGGCGAATGGAAGAACGTCCCCCGCGTCACCGGCTCCGAGCTGCTGCACGATCCGAACATCAAGCCCTTCGACTACCTGGACTACTACGTCTCGCAGCTCGACCAGGTCATCGACATCGAGGCCATCCGCAACGCGGGCGTGCGCATCGGCGCCGATCCGCTCGGCGGCGCATCCATCGACTACTGGGCGGCCATCGGCGAGCACTACGGCCTCGACCTGACCGTCGTCAACCCCGAGGTCGATCCGGCGTGGCCGTTCATGACCCTGGACTGGGACGGCAAGATCCGCATGGACTGCTCCTCGCCCTACGCGATGGCATCCCTGCGCGAGGCCATGACCCCCGACGCCGAGGGCAACACCCCCTACGACATCGCGACCGGCAACGACGCGGATTCGGACCGCCACGGCATCGTCACCCCCGACGGCCTGATGAACCCGAACCACTTCCTGGCCGTCGCCATCGAGTACCTGTTCACGCATCGTCCCGGCTGGGGTGCGGACGCGGCCGTGGGCAAGACCCTGGTGTCCTCCGCCCTCATTGACCGTGTTGTGGCCGCCATGGGCCGCAAGCTGGTTGAGGTGCCCGTGGGCTTTAAGTACTTCGTGCCCGGCCTGCTGTCCGGCACCGTCGGCTTCGGCGGCGAGGAGAGCGCGGGAGCTTCGTTCCTGCGCAAGGATGGCACCGTGTGGTCGACTGACAAGGACGGCATCATCCTGGCGCTGCTCGCCTCGGAGATCCTGGCCGTCACCGGCAAGACCCCGTCGCAGCTGCACGAGGAGCAGGTTGAGCGCTTCGGTGCCTCCGCCTACGCCCGCATTGACGCCGCTGCTTCCCGCGAGGAGAAGGCCAAGCTCGCCGCGCTGTCCCCGGATGACGTGACCGCGACCGAGCTGGCCGGCGACCCGATCGTCGCGAAGCTGGTGCGCGCGCCCGGTAACGACGCGCCCATCGGCGGCCTGAAGGTGACGACCGAGTACGCGTGGTTCGCCGCGCGCCCGTCGGGCACCGAGGACGTCTACAAGATCTACGCGGAGTCCTTCAAGGGTGCCGAGCACCTGGCGCAGGTCCAGGAGGCCGCGAAGAAGGTCGTGTCCGACGCCTTGAACGGCTGACGCTCTGGAGGCGCCCGCTCACGCGGGTTGCGAGGGGGGCGGCGCTCATACGAGCGCCGCCCCCCCGCTTACCGCAGATGTTCATGGGCCGATGTACCCTTGGAACACCCAGATCAGGAAGGACTACCATGACAGCAGCTATTCGCTTAATTTCGGGCAAAAGTCCAACCGCACTGGAGTTTTTCGCCGGCATTGGCCTCGCTCGAGCAGGGCTTGAACAAGCGGGATTCTCCGTCGCCTGGGCAAATGACTACGAAGCCAAAAAGCACCAGCTATATCGCTCTCAGTACGGAACAGACACCGACTACCATGTCGGCGATATTGCTGACGTCACTGGCAGCGATTTGCCGACGGACGCCGCAATCGCCTGGGCATCCTCCCCCTGTACTGACCTTTCCCTCGCTGGTAATCGGGGTGGACTTGACGGCAAGCAATCGGGAACATTTTGGCACTTCATGCGGATCCTCGAAGAGATGGGGGAAAGCCGCCCTCCTGTCGCGGTCCTCGAGAATGTCACTGGGCTCGCTTCCTCGCATTCAGGCGATGATCTTACTGCAGCAATCCGCGCTTTTAATTCACTCGGTTATTCCATCGATGCTCTGTCTATTGACGCCAGGCATTTCATTCCACAGTCACGGCCACGTATGTTCCTTGTAGGGGCACTAAATCCGCCCGAATCGGATGACGCTCCCTCAGATCTACGTCCCGAGTGGCTCGAATGGATACATTCCGACCCGACCCTCACCACTCACCGGGCTCCTCTTCCCGTCGTTCCCCCGCTGCTCACCGAGGGATTTACCACGGTTGCAGATCAACTCCCCGATGACGATCCCCATTGGTGGAACACCCAACGGACTGCAGCATTCCTTGGATCACTATCCCCCGTTCAGGCTGCACGACTCGATTCTCTGCGCACATTGAATCAGGTCTCATACCGCACCGCGTACCGGCGTACGCGTCAGGGGAAACCCGTTTGGGAAATTCGGCCCGACGATATTGCTGGTTGCCTGCGGACAGCACGCGGTGGATCTTCACGACAAGCTGTTGTCAGAACCGGCAAGGGTGAGGTTGCTGTACGTTGGATGACTCCTCATGAATATGCAACCCTCATGGGCATCCCCGACTATAACTTCGGCGATGCCACGGATAACCAAATTCGTTTTGGTTTCGGCGACGCGGTTCGCCGTCCCTGTTGTTGCTTGGCTCGGAGAGAACTACCTCATGCCCTTGGTTCGTCAAGAATTCAGCCAGGATTTCTCGTCGCTGAAAGTAGCTGCTCATGGCTAGTACTGGAATCGCCTCGTACGGTTCACCGGATTCAGAAATCAAGCCACCGCTGAAGCGCGAAATGCCCACGCGTTTCGTGCAGCTGTTTCGTGCACATCTGTCGTCGGCTCTCAACTTCGTTGAGCCTCTGACGCGTAAGCGACTCGGTAAGTGCGTCGGAGTGTATGCCTTTTACGACTTCGACGGTGAGCCCATCTACGTTGGCCAAACAACGGAGGACTTTGGGACTCGAATTGGTCGACATCTCAGAGGTCAGCGCAGCGACACTCTCGCCTACAGAATTCTGGATCCGTTTGAAGTTGCAGAGGTCGAGTTTTTTCCAGCGGATTACCTGCTGGACACTTACCCCGACAGGAAAGAACGAAGCGCCGCATTTGATTCACTGGAGTACTCCGTGTACGTCCATGCAATCGAACAGTCGAGCTACCACGCCATCCTCAATGAGAAGATTCCGCCTATTTCTCCTCTTGTTGATTTACCGAAATCTTATCGCTTCAACTTGATTCCCGAGGAGTACCGCGAGGATCGTGAGCACCCGGATGTCCGAATTGCACGACGTGCGGAGACGCTCGCTCGTGTTGCGGCCGTCGCGCACGAACGCGGTGAAGTTTCCGCTGGGCTGCGTCGCGTTATCGTTATCCAAGCTATCCGTCTTGCAGACTTGGCTGCGGCTCGACTCGCTTATGCCGAAGGCCGACCACGCCCTGATCCCAATTGCATCGACGTCCATGCACTTGTCGGGAACATCTTCGAGGAGCAAGTTCCCTAGTTTCTCGCGCTGCCCGCTGGCGCGGGTTGCGCGGGGGGCGCTCATACGAGCGCCCCCCGTCCGTCGAAAAGATAACTCCGATGGGTGTCGTCAAGATTGCGCGCCAGTGGCAGCCGCGTCGAACCACTCGGGCACGCGTCCCGGAATGTCCGCCAGCTCCTGGGGATTCGCGGACGTGCCGTCGCTGCGCAAGTATCCCGTGTAGTAGTTGAGCGACGTCAGCCAGCTTTGCGAGACCATGATGTCGACAGTGACCCCATAGCGTTCGCTCGTCCATACCAGGACGGTGTCGGTCGACCCACCGTCGGCGGCGTAGGTATCGCGGCGCAGGTCAAAACCGAACGGCTTGAGCTCGCCGTCAAACGCTTCTTGCACACGCTGCGGATCATGCTCATCAAAGTCGTAGGACCGCGAAATCATTCGATACAGCGTCTGGTCGCCAACGCTCAGCTGAGAAATATAGTCGTTCCCATCGTAGCTACGGTAGTTCTCACGCGTCATGACCTCATTGCGCGCCCGGATGATCGCCGGTTCCACGTCGCGTTTGAACGCCTCGATGGGTTCGAGAGACGCCGCGCGCTCCAGGTCTTCCTTCTGTTCCGTGTTCAACTTTTTTGCCTCCTGCGAAAGGTATGCACGCGGCGCACACCACTGCTAGAAAAAATCAGCAAGCACCCCAATGGGCGGGCGCTTCACTTCTTACCTCGTCCCGCGATGACCCGTGAAATGTCGTCGAGCGCCTTGCTGCCCTCGTTGAAGTATCCACCATGCTTGCGGAACGGATAGAACTGCGACTTATCAACGTTGTCGCCAACATCGCCGGACAGGTGGTTGTAGCCCGGCATCTTGGCGGGATTCTTTCCGAAGCGACCGTCGTCGCCCATGCCCTGGACCATGTCCTGCCAATAGTCGGTGGCGCTGACCCAGGCGTGGCCCTTCTCAAGCTTAAACTCCGAGACGTCCTGGACGCCTGAGCCCGGCGAGCCGAACTGGATGAGATCATCGACGACACCCGAATTGACCTTTGTGAGCGCAATACCGGCGGTCGTCGACCCGTAGGAGTGGGATGCGACAGTGATGTGCGCGTCGCCCGCGCCGCGCTCGCGCGACGCATCGAGACCGTCCAGGAATCCAGCGAGTTTATCTGCGCCCCTCCTGGCGTAACCGATATCCGTCACCTCTGCGATGTTCTGCGGTGCCTCGTAGCCCAGGTAGGAGATCATTGCGACACTCTCGCCGTGAGCGTGTTTCCTCACGTTCGCGCCCATGATCTTCGCATCGTCATCGTACTTGCCCAAGTTGTTCGCAACGTTGGAGTACAGACCCGGGACAATCACGCCGATATGATCGGCCGTGTCGACGTTGCCCTGAGCGACGGCGGCGAGCACCCGCTTGCCCGAGGTCTCCAGACTCAGGAGCTGGCGTGGGGTCCCGTCTCCCTGCGGCGAGGGCTGTTCCCGATCGAGCGTGCTTTGAACATTCTTCAGTGCCTTCACGCGCTCTTCGACACGTTCCAGTTCCTGGCGCTCGCGGCGCGACGGATGGGCACCGTAGCGGTCCTTGAGACGCTCAAGCTTCTTCTCTTCCCGCGCGGTGGCGTCCTTCAGGTAGATGCGGTTCGCCTTGTCACGCGACGTTCCGTCGATGCCGTTCAGGTTGCCGATCTCCTGGGGGTGGGCCTTGATCATCTGTTCTTTGTCGGCGTCGCTGAGCGAGGACCACCAGTCCGCCACTTCCTTTTCGGAAGCCCCCTTGGGTGGAAGCTGGAGTTTCTTCGTCGGGCCGCGGGTACCACTGGTCGATCCATTCGCGTAGGAGCTTCCCGCTCCACCCATTGCCGCGAGTTTGCTCTGCGTGTTCTGAACGACGCTGGCTGCCGTCTTCATGATCGCGCCCACCTGACCAGACACGATCGCCATGTTTTTCTTGATCGCCACCGCATCGATCGGAGATACATTGTGCGGACCGACGTAATGGACAGATCCATCCGGTCCGATGCGGAGGAAGTTATTCGCGGCGGCGCCATCGAGATTCCTGGCCGCTGATCCGACTCCTTTGTGCGCCCTCCGAGGCCTCGTTAAAGATGCTGGCGAGGGCCTTGAGCTTACCCTCCTGCCGTTCGACGTCTCCGCACAGCTTGAACAGCGCACTACGGGCGGCATCGACGGTACGCCCGTGCGCGGTCAGAGAGCTCAGTTGGGCGTCGAGACTCTCACGCACGTTCGCCAGTGACTCCGCGCTCTTTTCATATCCCTGTGCTTGCTGGCTGAGGGATGAGCCCTCCCACTGCAGGAGATCAGACCACTTCATTGTTACGACTACCCTCCGAGTTCTGCGCTAAAGCGATTGGCTCCCAGATCCAGCGGCTCGATTGGATCCACTATCGGGGTCGGGTTTCCCATCCTGGGCAGCTTCACGGGAGGCATCTCGGGAAGCTCGATGGCAGGTTTCGGAAGGGGTGAGGACCGGTCGGCCCTGTGATGATCGGATCCAAGGGTTTGATCGGACCGACGGGGTCATAGGGCGTAGGCTCAACCTTCGGCCGACCCGTGCGAGGGCGGGGTTGGTGGCGGCGGCGATGCCCACCGTCCCTGTGATTCCCCTTCTGCTTGTCTGGGTCACCAGGAAGACGCGGACCGTGATGAGTCGGCTGACCACCATTGCTCGGTGAGGGAAGAGGAACGAGTCGCGGATTCTCATGCCCCTGTCCACCGCCAGAGCCGGAACCCGAGCCCCCACCGTATCTGTTGCCCTCGATGATGGAACCGATGAGCTGGCTGTTCTCGTCTTCGGAGGCGATGAAGTCGCGCTCGGCAGCTTCGAGCGAGTCGGCGTGCTCGTCCAGGCTCGTGCCCGTCTTGGTTGCCTGATCCGCGAACTTATCTTCGACGCCATGCATCTGCGACGACAGGCTCGTGCCGGGCATCGCCGAGGCAAACGCGCTGGCTCCGCCCTCGGGGCGAGCAGAACGAACAGCCTCTGCTGCCTCGCGCGCCGTCGAAGCGAGGCGAGGGAACTCGCCGGCAACAAATGAAAGATCGCTCATCGTCCACTCCTGTGTTCATAGATGCGTGACCTGGACAATATTACCGGACGGAAACCTGACGCGCACCCATTCATTCGGGGCGCCCATACTCCCCTATCGCACATTTTTACCGCTCACACCCCTAGAAAATTGGTGACGGGGCGGCTACCTTGGCACTGTCACCCCCACCGGGGCCTGACTCACACCCACCACCTCCAGGAGCCAACATGAGCGAGGCACGCCGACCCGCACACTCCGCGGGAGCGGATGCGCCAGCCCATGCCTCGTCCGCAACGACGACGAGGCCAGCCATCCCCCGCCTGCCCGCCGGCCGTCTCGCGTTCCTCCTCTTGGCCGGCATCGCGCTCCTCGCGGGCCTGGACGCCTCCCTCGTGCGCCTCGGGGCGCTCGCGCCCGTGGCCTCGACGAGCCTGGGGACCGTGCACGGACTCCTCATGATCTACGGGTTCCTGGGCACCGCGATCTGCCTGGAGCGCGCGGTCGCCCTGCAGTCCGACGGGCGGCGCGCGTGGGCGTACGCGGCTCCCCTACTGACCGGCGCGGGCGCCGTCAGCGCGGTCGTCGTTTCCCTGAACGAGGGCGTTCGCGCGACGCTCGCGGGTCTGCCGATCCCACGTTTCCTCGCCGCCCACCTGACTGGTTTTTCGCCCGAGCGGATGATGCCCGGCTTCCTCATCACCCTCGGTTTGGCGACGCTGAGCGCCATCTACTGCTACGTGTGGGCGCGCAGACAGGCCACCCACGCGGTCCTCATCCAGCTGATGGGCGCGCTCATCGGGCTGGGCGGCATCCTCCTGTGGTGGCGAGGCCTCGAGACGCCGCGCGCTGTCCCGTGGTGGCTGGCCTTCCTGATCGTCACGATCGTCGGCGAGCGCGTCGAACTTGCGCGCCTCGCCTTCGCGTCCGGCTCCACGGAGCGGCGCATCACCGCCGAAAGCGCCGCCCTCATGGTGGGCCTGACCGTCGCGCTCTACTCTCCCGCGCTCGGGTACCCGCTGATCGGGCTCTCGCTCGGCGTTCTCATGGCGGACACCGCCTGGCACGACGTCGCGCGCGGCACCGTGCGCGTGAAGGGCCTGCCGCGCCTGGCCGCCGTGTGCATGCTGAGCGGCTACGCGTGGCGCTCGTGCCCGCGCTGATGTGGGTCGTCGCTCCGCCCGCCTTCGACGGATACGGCTACGACGCGTCCGTCCACGCGATCACGATCGGCTTCGTCGTCTCCATGCTGCTGGCCCACGCGCCCGTCATCATCCCGGCGGTCGCCCGGCGCGAGGTCCCCTACCACGTCGCCATGTGGATCCCCTTCGCGTTCCTGCAGGTTTCCCTCCTCGTCCGCCTCCTCGCGGGCGCGCGCGAGGCCCCCTACCCGTGGCGCCTCGGCGGCACGCTGGGTGTCGTGGGCGTGCTCCTGTTCATCGCGACGACGCTGACGGTGACGATTCGCCGGGCGCGCGCACTCTCACGCGAGGTCGGTACCGGGGACGAGGCCGACTCCCCCTCCGCGGTTCCGGCATCCCCGGGCGGACGGGAGGCCCGATGACCAAGCCCCGCGTTCCCCGCACCGACCGTGCGACCACGGTGTGGATGTGCGCGGCGGCGGCGTGCGCCGCGGTTACGATCGTCGCACGAGGCCGCATCCCGCAGAACCTGTGGACGATGATCCACCTGGTGACCCTGGGCGTCCTGTCGAACGGGATCTTCCAGTGGTCCTGGTACTTCACGCGCGCACTCGCGCATCTGGCCCCCGGTGATCGACGCGCCGGGCGCGACAATACCGTGCGCATCATTGCTTTCAATCTTTCCCTGCTGCTCCTCATCGGCGCCATGTGGTCGAATCTGTGGTACGCGACCGTCACCGGCGCGACGGTCGTCAGCGTGATCGCCGCATGGCACGGGGTGGGGCGCTGTCACCGCCTCCCGCGACGCGCTGGCGTCGCG
>ENA-OPYT01000617-OPYT01000617.1-human-gut-metagenome-genome-assembly--contig:-NODE-617-length-10793-cov-5.349991_pt1 | contig 10793 bp, 6 predicted proteins | sample MGYA00242636_ERZ504480 | MGnify/ENA primary metagenome ERZ504480 (study PRJEB26092, sample SAMD00036228) | human gut metagenome | host: Homo sapiens | study: EMG produced TPA metagenomics assembly of...
CGCTCCGCTTATCGACCAGGAAGCATTTGGCTGAATTCGCGCACGTGCATTGAACCCGATGAACCCGGTTGCCCGTGGTATGGCCGAAAAATCCTGACCACTTCTTCCAACACCCGTGAATCTTGCAACAACTACTATGAAGCAGTTCCGGCTATCGTTGAGGAATACATGAACGAGATTTCCAAAATCACAGGCCGCAAGTACGGTTTGTTCGATTACTACGGTGCAGAAGATGCAGAACGCGTTATCATCGCCATGGGATTCTGTAACGGAAGCTGCCCGCGAAGCTATCGACCACCTCGTTTGCCAATGGCGAAAAGGTAGGTTTGGTTGCCGTCCACTTGTATCGTCCGTTCTCTGCCAAGCACTTCCTTGCCGCCGTTCCCAAGACAGCCAAGAAGATTGCCGTACTGGACCGTACGAAAGAACCGGGTGCTAACGGCGAACCGTTGTACCTCGACGTAAAAGACTGCTTCTACGGTGCAGAGAATGCTCCGGTTATCGTAGGCGGCCGTTACGGTTTGGGATCCAAGGACACTACTCCCGCGCAAATCCTCGCCGTTTACAAGAACCTGGCTATGCCGATGCCGAAGAACCACTTCACTATCGGTATCGTAGACGACGTTACCTTCACTTCTCTGCCCCAGGAAGAAGAAATCGCATTGGGCGGCGAAGGCATGTTCGAAGCCAAATTCTACGGTTTGGGCGCTGACGGTACAGTAGGTGCCAACAAGAACTCTGTGAAGATTATCGGTGACAATACCGACAAGCACTGCCAGGCCTATTTCTCTTACGACTCCAAGAAATCAGGCGGTTTCACCTGCTCACACTTGCGTTTCGGTGATACTCCTATCCGCTCTACATACCTGGTAAACACGCCTAACTTCGTGGCTTGCCACGTTCAGGCTTACCTGCACATGTACGACGTAACCCGCGGCTTGCGTAAGAACGGCTCTTTCTTGCTGAACACCATCTGGGAAGGCGAAGAGCTGGCCAAGAACCTGCCTAACAAGGTGAAGAAGTACTTTGCACAGAACAATATCACTGTTTACTATATCAATGCTACTCAGATTGCACAAGAAATCGGTTTGGGCAACCGTACCAACACCATCCTGCAATCCGCATTCTTCCGTATCACCGGCGTTATTCCGGTTGACCTGGCTGTAGAACAGATGAAGAAGTTCATCGTTAAGTCTTACGGCAAGAAGGGTGAAGACGTTGTCAACAAGAACTACGCAGCAGTTGACCGTGGCGGCGAATACAAGCAACTGACCGTTGACCCGGCTTGGGCCAATTTGGCAGACGACGCCAAGGCTGAAAACAACGATCCTGCATTCATCAACGAAGTGGTTCGTCCTATCAACGCACAAGACGGTGACTTATTGCCGGTATCTGCATTCAAGGGTATTGAAGACGGTACTTGGGAACAAGGTACTGCCAAATATGAGAAACGTGGTGTAGCTGCATTCGTTCCCGAATGGAACGCTGAAAACTGTATCCAGTGTAACAAGTGTGCATACGTTTGTCCTCACGCTTCCATCCGCCCGTTCGTACTCGATGCTGAAGAGCAGAAGGGTGCCAACTTCACTCAACTGAAGGCTGTAGGTAAAGCATTCGACGGTATGACATTCCGTATTCAAGTAGACGTTCTCGACTGTCTGGGTTGCGGCAACTGTGCCGATGTTTGTCCGGGCAACCCGAAGAAGGGTGGCAAGGCTCTGACTATGAAACACCTCGAAAGCCAATTGCCGGAAGCTGCTAACTGGACCTACTGTGCTGAAAACGTAAAAAGCAAACAACACTTGGTTGACATCAAGGCCAACGTGAAGAACTCCCAGTTCGCTACTCCGTTGTTCGAGTTCTCAGGCGCTTGCTCCGGTTGTGGTGAAACTCCGTACGTTAAACTGATTTCCCAGTTGTTCGGTGACCGCGAAATGGTAGCCAACGCAACAGGATGTTCTTCCATCTACTCCGGTTCAGTACCTTCTACTCCTTATACTAAGAACGAAAAGGGTCACGGTCCTGCTTGGGCAAACTCATTGTTCGAGGACTTCTGCGAATTCGGTTTGGGTATGGAGCTTGCCAACGAAAAGATGCGCGCTCGTATCGTGAAGGCTATGGAAGATGCCATCGCAGCAGAAGGAACTCCGGCTGAATACAAAGAAGTATTCCAGGCTTGGATTGAAAACATGTACGATGCAGACAAGACCAAGGAACTGGCCGAAAAGATCATCCCGATGGTAGAAGCAGCCAAAGACAAATGCGACAGCTGCAAGACTATCGCCGGTCTGTCTCAATACCTGGTTAAACGCAGCCAGTGGATTATCGGTGGTGACGGTGCCTCTTACGACATCGGTTACGGTGGTCTCGACCATGTAATTGCAAGCGGTAAGGACGTCAACATCCTCGTACTGGATACTGAGGTTTACTCCAATACAGGTGGTCAGTCTTCCAAGGCTACTCCGGTAGGCGCCATCGCCAAGTTTGCCGCTGCCGGTAAACGCGTACGTAAGAAAGACCTCGGTCTGATGGCTACTACTTACGGTTATGTATATGTTGCTCAAATCGCTATGGGTGCCGACCAGGCTCAAACCTTGAAGGCTATCCGCGAGGCAGAAGCATATCCCGGCCCGTCACTCATCATCGCTTACGCTCCGTGTATCAATCACGGTCTGAAGGCAGGCATGGGCAAGAGCCAGGCAGAAGAGGAAAAGGCCGTTAAGTGCGGTTACTGGCACTTGTGGCGTTACAACCCGGCTTTGGAAGCCGAAGGCAAGAATCCGTTCACGCTGGATAGCAAGGAACCGGATTGGAGCGGATTCCAAGACTTCCTGAAGGGTGAAGTTCGTTACGCATCCGTAATGAAGCAATATCCGCAGGAAGCCGAAGAGCTGTTCAAGGCCGCCGAAGAAAACGCTAAATGGCGCTACAACAGCTACAAGCGTCTTTCCAAAGAAAACTGGGGCGCTGAAGTTACAGAGTAATTCCTTAATTACTAAATAGAAAATAGAGGCTGTTCCCGAACCGGATGCAGCCTCTATTTGTTTTAAATAAAAACATTAAATATCAAAAAGTTATGATCGGATTTATTATTTGGGTTATTGGGGTGGTCCTTGCAGTCAAGGCTGTACTCGAAATCATGAGATGGCCGGTAGACGGAGTAAAGAAGCTCTTGGTCGCAATCATCATCCTGCTCACAAGCTGGATTGGAATCTGTGTTTACTACTTCTGGGGAAGAGAAAACCTGCCCCAAATACTGAAATAAGTTCCGGTATCATCAAACAGAAGTAAACAAACGTGTATTAAGAACAAGGGGATAGGCAATAGTTATCCCCTTCTTTTCAGAAACTCGGTAGGACTCTCCCCAAACTGTTCCTTATAGCATTTTGTGAAATAGGAAGGTGACGAAAAGCCCACTTCATAAGCAATCTCCGCTACTGTCATATCAGAGGAGGCAAGCAGTGAGGCAGCCTTTTTCAACCTCATCTGGCGCAGCAGCTCATTCGGCGAATAGTTGGTCAGCGATTTCAGCTTACGGTAAAGCTGCACACGGCTCATACCCATATTCCGTCCCAAATCCTCCACATTGAGTTCCGCATCTTTCATCCTCTCCTCGACAAGCGATTTGAAGCGGGAGACGAAACCCTTATCCAAATCACTGATGGTTTCCTTCTCAATAGTCTGGTTATCTCCGAAGAACTGCCTCAACTGACGGCGGTTTGCAATGAGATTGCGGACACGAGACAAGAGCAACTGCGAATTGAATGGTTTGGAAATATAAGAATCGGCACCGCCATCATAGCCCTGGATACGCTGTTCGTCCAGCGAGCAGGCCGTCAGCAGAATCACCGGGATATGGCATGTCTGCAACTCGCTCTTCAAACGGCGGCAACATTCCACACCATCCATACCGGGCATCATTACATCCGAGATAATCACATCCGGCACATACCTCATGGCCAGCCTGATACCCTCTGCCCCGTCCGCCGCATCCAATACACGGAATTCGTTCGACAACAGTGACTTCACATAGCTGCGGATATCCGCATTATCGTCAATTACCAGCACAGTAGGACAATCAGCCTCAACCACCTCTTCGCCTGCCTTCACTTCCGTATCTATCAGGGTAGACGACACGTCCTTCTCTTCAGCAGGCAACGTCACTATAGTGGATGGTACTGCGAAACATCCTGCTGCGGGAAAGTGACAGTGAAAGTAGTGCCTTTCTCGTCACTGCGTGCCGCAATGTTACCACCATGCATCTCTACAAAGGCACGTACCAGCGCCAGTCCGATACCGGTACCGGCCTGATGCCCGTCCACTTGATAGAAGCGCTCGAAGATAGCTTCCACATCGGTCGAAGAAATGTAACTGCCGGAATTGAAGACGGACAGACTGTAGTTCTGTTCCGACTTTAACAACCGTACGGTGATTTTCCCGTTCTCCGGCGTATACTTCACGGCATTGGAGAAGAGATTGAAGTAAATGCGCTCCATCTTCTCTGCATCCGCCATCATCCGGAAGTCCATATCGGAAGATGCCTCAAAGCTGAAAGCAATATGTTTCTTCAGCAACGCCATGCGGAAAGAGTCGTTCCAGCCCCGGAAACTGTCGAGCAAATCAAAAGGTTCGAGATGGAGCTCCATGCGCCCGTTCTCCACCTTTCGGAAATCAAGTATCTGGTTGACCAGGCGAAGCAGGATATGCACATTCTTTTTCATCAGCTCGAGGAGCTGGCGCGGCTGTCCGTCGAGGGTGCGGTTGGCAAGAAGCTGCTCTATGGGATCGGCTATCAATGTCAGCGGAGTACGGAAATCATGCGAAATATTCGTGAAGAACACCAGCTTGGCATGCGTAGCCTCCTCCAGTTCATGGGAAAGCTGTTCCAACTGCGACTTCTGTACTTCCAACAGTTCCTTCTGCTGTATCAACTGGGTTTTCTGTTCCTCCAATTTCTTTTTCTGCATGGACAGCTCACGGTTCAACCGATTCTTGACACGCAAGGAGAGGTAGACAGCCACCAACAAGCCGACCAGCAACAATAGGGCGGACAGACTGCCGTACAAGACAACCTGCTGCGTGGCATAACTGGCTAAATACTGGTTTATCTTTCCGTTCAGGGTTTCTATCTTTCCATCCAGGGTGCCGATGTGGGCGGTCTGCATCTTCATGATGAGAGCATTGTCGCGGTCGACGACGGAAGTGCCCAGGATAGTTTCACGGGGAAAATCACGCTTGTTCAGGATATCCATGGCAATCTGCATCACGCGGTCGCCACCGGTAGGATATATAAACGTGGCATCCAGTTCGCCGGCAAGCACTTTCTCCACTCCGTAGTCTTTGCCGGGCAGGGCGTCTATGCCGATGAACCGCATTTCCTTCTCCCGCCCCTTGCGGGCAGCGGCAGCATAGGCTCCGGCCGCCATACGGTCATTCTGCGCATACACCAGGTCGATATGCGGAAAGCGGCTCAGCAGGGTATCCATTTTCTCTCCGGCCTTGAGTTGCAACCAGGCACCGTCTACAGCGGCCAGCAACCGGATACCGGGATAAGCGGATATAGCCTTCACAAATCCCTGATGACGGTCTACGGCAGGTGTGGAGCCCACCAAACCGGAGATTTCCACCACATCTCCCTGCCCGTGCAGCACATTGGCCACATACTCTCCCACAGCTTTCCCTATCTCGTAGTTGTCTGCACCGACGTAAGCTGTATATTTGTCCGAAAGGATTTTACGGTCCACTACAATCACCGGAATGCCCCGGTTGTATGCCTCCTCCACAACCGGAGTTATCGGAGTGGCTTCATTCGGGGCCACAATCAGCAGGTCCACCCCTTCGGCTATCAGTTCACGAATGTCTTTTGCCTGACGGTCATTATCGTCGACGGCAGTACGGATGTCCACCTCCACATCCTCGTAGAAATGGGCTTCACGGAGTATTTCACTGTTCATCTGGCGCCGCCATTCATCCTCGCTACATTGGGAAACGCCGATACGGAAACGTGCCTCGCGCCGGGAGCAGGCAACCGCCACTCCCCAAAGCACGAGCAAAAAGAATAAAATCCGAAGGTTATGCTGTCTCATCTTCACTTTCCTCTGATTTAAGATTGCAGATGAGCAAAGATAGCGAAAAATGTGAAAAGAATAAGAAAAATCTATGCCAGCCTTTCTTTCAAGGCGTCCGGCAATTCCGGCATGGCACCGCTCTGGGTACATACATAGGCAGAGACTTCCACCGCCAGTTTATGGGCATCGGGCACCTGCTTCCCGCTGAGAATGGCAGCGGTGAAGGCTGCCGTGAACGAGTCACCGGCTCCAACGGTGTCCGCCACCGGTACCTTGGGTGTCTCCTGGAAGGAAACCACTCCCGGAGTGAACACATAGCTGCCATTCGTTCCACAAGTCAAGATAAGCATCTTCAGATTATACTTGGCCAGCAGAATCCAGCATTTGTCCTGCAAGTCGATGCCCGGGTAGCCGAAAATACGGCTGATGGTCACCAGTTCCTCATCGTTTATCTTGAGGATGTTGCAGCGGCGCATGGATTCGCAGAGTATCTCTTTGGTATAGAAACCCTGGCGGAGATTGATGTCGAATATCTTCAGTTGTCCCTCCGCATCGGGCATCGTGTCGAGAAAGCGGTTGATGGTGATGCGGCTTGTTTCGCTGCGTTGCGCCAAAGAGCCGAAACATACGGCACGCGTGTTCAGTGCCAGACGCTTCAGTTCGTCGGTAAAGGGGATGTTGTCCCAGGCCACGCCTTCCTTTATCTCATAGCACGGCACGCCCACGGCATCGAGCGTCACCTGCACCGTTCCCGTGGGGTAAGGCACGCGCTCTATCTGGGTGCGCAGCCCCTTCCGGGCGAACACATCCAGAATCTCGTCCCCATCCGCATCGGCACCTACGGCACTGACCACACGGCTGTCGAAACCAAACTGCGATGCATGGTAAGCAAAGTTTGCCGGAGCACCGCCTATCTTCTTTCCTTCGGGGAGGCAGTCCCACAAAGCCTCGCCCATACCTACTATTATCTTATTCATAATATTATATTGTTTAATGAATGATATATTTTATTCACGGCAAACTCAATGTCCTACCCGCTGCAAACCTAATAAAAAAGTTCCTAACTATAGAATGAAAAGTTGCCAATTATCTATTAAAAAGTTTCTAAGAACTAAGGATTATCTCTATCCCAAGGCTTGGGATAGACATCCGCAACCTTGGGACAGATATCCGCAGCCTTGGGATATGTATCCGCAGCCTGCGAACAAAGATTACCGCTTCATACGCAGCATATAGAAGAACAAGTACACTACCCCTACCGTCATCACAGCCACGGCACCGCTTTGTCCTACAGCATCACTTGCCAAGCCCATTGCTATCGGAAATACCGTACCGCCGAAGAGCCCCATAATCATCAAGCCGGAAACCTCGTTCTTCTTTTGTGGCATAGCAAGCAACGCTTGGGAGAAGATAACCGGAAAGATGTTCGAATTGCCGAAACCGATAAGGGCAATGCAAATGTATATCATTGTCTTTTCATGGAAAACGAACAACCCTACCATCGCCGCCAACATACATAACACGCTGATGCCGAAGAAGGTTCGGGGAGTCATCTTCTGAAGAATGAAGGCTCCGAGAAAGCAACCCGCCGTGCGGAAGATGAAGTAAAGGCTGGTGGCAAAGCCGGCATCGGCCAGCGTCATGCCCAGACGCTCCATCAGGATTTTGGGCGCTGTGGTATTCGTACCTACATCAATGCCCACATGGCACATGATGCCCAGGAAGCAGAGAAAGATAAACGGCTTGCCCAGCAGGGCGAGGCACTCCCCGAAGGTGGAAGGGCGTCCCTCTTCCTTTTCCTCGCGGATGGAAGTACCGCTCAGCCAAAGAATGGCAATCACCGCAATGACCATATAGACCGGGAACAGTACCCTCCAGCCCATGCCCAGAGACGGAATGGCCTGCGTAGCTCCCCACATGGCAATGTATGGAGCCAGAAACGAAGCAATGGCTTTTACAAACTGTCCGAAGGTGAGCGAACTTGCCAGCCGCTCGCCGCTTACGATGTTGGAAAGCAGCGGGTTGAGCGACGTTTGCATCAGCGCATTACCGATGCCCAGCAATGAGAACGAAAGCAGCATTAGCACGTAGCCGTCTCCGAAAACCGGGAGAAGTAAAGAGGCAAACGTGATGACCAGACTGAGAAGCACCGTCTTCTTGCGTCCGATGCGGTTCATCAGCATACCCGTAGGTACGGAGAAGATGAGGAACCAGAAGAACACCAGAGACGGGAATATGTTAGCTTGCGAGTCGGTCAGGTTCAAGTCGGCCTTCACGTAGTTGGAGGCGATGCCCACCAAATCCACAAAGCCCATGGCGAAGAAGCAAAGCATGACCGGAAAGAGCTTTGCCAAAGAAGAATTCTTAGTATTTTTCATGCTGAAGATTATTATCTGTTATTTTAATCCGAGTTTGTACACAGTAAACGAGGTGACATTGCAGCTTCCACCTTTAGCATAGAAACTGATACGGTTGTAAGGTTCCGACGGGAATACAAGATTTGTCATGGCAAAACGTCCGTCGTTGCCAAACGCTTCAATGCTCGACTTGTCTACGAACAAGCGGAGTTTCATTTCATTGCCACCCTCGACAGGAGCCACGGTCACTGCAGGGAAGTCCTTGCTGAACGACACCTCACCACTCTTGGTACGGTCTATGGTGAACGTCTTTTCCGCCAGGTTATAGTACATCTCCACCTCCTCGCCTTTCGAGTTAAAGAGCTGGAATCCTATCACATCCGCATCCTTATTCTTGATGGTCATTTCGATTTCATACGTTCCGGAATTGTCATTCAGCAGTTTGTCCAGATTATACGTGCGGTCTACCTTGAAAGCACGCTTCTTGCTGCCTTTATCCCTCAGTTTCAGCAATTCGGGAGACGGGGTTACCTTTACATAGGTTTCACCCTCCGAGGTATAGAGCGAAAGGTCACGCGGCACGGAGTTGGCACTACGATATTGACGGGTGGGCACATCATTGGCATATTGCCAGTTGCTCATCCATGCCAATGCAATGGCACGTCCTGCAGGGGCATTGCTCCAAGTGACAGTTGCATAATGGTCTTTTCCCCAGTCCATCCATTTCGTCACTGCGGGAGACTCGTTCACGAATTTCTTACCGTCAAATGTCCCTACGAAATATTGTGTGGCAGAGCCACCGAACGGTCCGCCCGGATTGAGGTTACAGACGAGTACCCACTTCTTCAGTTCCGTACCTTCAACCGGCAGTTCAAGCAGGTCGGGACACTCCCAGACTCCGCCGTGAGCACCTTGTCCTTCACCGAATTTGCTCTCCAGCGTCCAGTTCTTCAGGTCGGCAGAAGAGTATATCTCCATTTCCTGCCCTACGGCAAGAACCATAATCCATTTCTTGGTATCTTCGTGCCAGATGACTTTAGGGTCACGGAAGTCGCGCTGCGTGGAAGTCAGGATGGGATTTCGCGCATACTTCTTGAAGTTTTTTCCGTTGTCAAGGCTATAGGCCATGCTCTGTACTTGGCGGTCGCTTGCCGATGTGTAGAAAGCAATGACGGCACCGGCACCAAACCCGGCCGTATTATCCTTGTCGACAACACAAGAACCACTGAATATTGTTCCCAGCGCATCGGGCGAAATGGCATCTCCGTGATGCTCCCAAGTGACGAGGTCCGTACTGGTGGCATGTCCCCAATGCATGTTCCCCCACATGGAGCCGTAGGGATTATGCTGGTAGAACAAATGGTAAACCCCGTCTTTGTAGAACATTCCGTTAGGATCATTCATCCAACCGTAAGCCGGGCTGAAATGATACACCGGACGGAACTTCTCCCGGTTCGAAACATCGAATTCATCCGACAGTTTCATTTCTTCCCAGCATAAGGCCGAATCCGAAATAAGCTGGAAGTTGAAAGAGAGATGTTTATTATCGAAGCCAGTCAAATCGACCGGAACAAAATAGTCAACCTTATTGACTGCCAATCGCACGTTCATACTGCGTACAACATCATTGTCTGCTATCATATACAATTTTGCCTCCGGAGAAGCCTCTTCCACCGGCAGCAGCAAAAAACTTCTTCTGCTCGTCAATTTGGACGATACTCTGTCCGTCACCCAGATGTTTAATCACGAAAGGAGGATTTATGGCCTGGCATGTGAAGACAGCCACGGTAGTTCCTAATATAAATACGGTAAGCGTCCTTCTGATTGTCCGCCAAAAGTCTTTTAAATGAATCATGTTTCTGTTGGTATTAAATTAATTATGTTTTTCTACCATGCAAAGATACGCCACCAAGCAGCAGGAGACTATCTTTTTTGTTTCAAAGCATACTACAAATGTTACATTCAGTCTAAAATAATACAAATTAAATTCCTCATCTCCATATTGATTTAAGCATCCAGGCATCCAACTCCATCTTCGTCCCCTTCTTCTGCGCAAAAAGTTCGATACCGGTTTGAGCCTCGCCCGGATAGGTTAATAATGTGAATACATCCTTCCCGTCATTGGCAAAGATTTCAATACTCGATTTGTCTACAAATATATGCAAACGTATCTTATTATCTACCGGTTCCACCCTGGCATATGCCATACGGCTGAATTTAGGAATCTGCACATCGGAGCAATGGGTACGGTCAATCACCAGATTATGTGAATCCGTATCATAGCTGACCACCACTTTGCGCCCTTCACCCACACACAAATTCAAGCCAAAGGTGTTGGATACGTCAGTAGCAAACGAAGCATCGAGTT
>ENA-OPYT01000618-OPYT01000618.1-human-gut-metagenome-genome-assembly--contig:-NODE-618-length-10784-cov-4.356948_pt1 | contig 10784 bp, 5 predicted proteins | sample MGYA00242636_ERZ504480 | MGnify/ENA primary metagenome ERZ504480 (study PRJEB26092, sample SAMD00036228) | human gut metagenome | host: Homo sapiens | study: EMG produced TPA metagenomics assembly of...
CTCTCGACACACGCACCTGAAACGTGCGCGTCTACCAATTCCGCCACCTGGGCATAGGTAATTGCAATCATTTCATAGAAAGAGCGGAAAACGAGACTCGAACTCGCGGCCCTAACCTTGGCAAGGTTATGCTCTACCAACTGAGCTATTTCCGCGTTTGCGGTTGCAAAGGTAGATATTTTCCTTTAACCTGCAAACATTCTACGCATTTTTTTCACACATAAAATTAAACATTCTGCCCGGAGTGAAAGCATAGCTTTGATTATCAACTCATTCGGTTGCGATAATCTTCGTAAGAAAATTTTCTGAATATCTCAGCTTTTCCCTCTTTTGTCCACATGGCAATGGCAGGATGATGGATTCCGTTGAACATATTCGTCTTCACCATGGTGTAATGTATCATGTCTTCAAAGATGATTCTCTCACCGATTTGCAGTTCGTGGTCGAAGCTCCACAACCCCATATAATCGCCGCTCAGGCAGGAGTTGCCGCCCAACCGGTAGACGTACGCACCGCCGTCACCCATTTCGGCGCCCCGGACGGCAGGCTGGTAGGGCATTTCCAGGCAATCGGGCATGTGACAGGTGAAGCTGACATTCAGGATTGCGGTACGGATGCCGCGGTTTTCTACAATATCCACAACTTCGGAAGCCAGCACTCCCGTCTGCCAGGTAAATGCCGAACCGGGCTCCAGAATAATGCGCAAATGGGGATAACGCTCTTTCAATCCGCGGAGCAGGCGAATCAGATGCTCCACATCGTAGTCCTTACGGGTCATCAAATGCCCGCCACCCAGATTCAGCCACTTTATTTGCGGAAACCAACGGGAGAACTTCGCCTCCAGATGCTCCAGCGTACGTTCCAGCTCGTACGAGGACGACTCGCAATGGCAGTGGCAGTGAAACCCGTCGATGCCTTGCGGCAGCACATCGGGAAGCTGTTCGGCCATTACACCGAAACGGGTGCCGGGAGCACAAGGGTTATACAGTTCCGTTTCCACTTCCGAATACTCCGGATTGACGCGTATGCCGCAGGATATATCCTGCCCGGCTGCCTGAATCATGGGATAAAAACGCCGGAACTGAGCCAGCGAATTGAATGTGATGTGACTGCTGCATCGCATGATTTCCGGAAAGTCGGCTTTCGTATATGCCGGAGAGTATGTATGCGCCTTGCTGCCGAATTCCTCCAACGCCAGGCGTGCCTCGTATACGGAGCTTGCCGTAGAATGCTCCACATACTCACGGAATATGGGAAACGAGCGCCACATGGCAAAGGACTTGAAAGCAAGGATAATCTCTACACCAGCCCGGTCGGCAACGCTCTTTATCAATGTGAGGTTCTTCCTCAACAGTTCTTCCTCCATGATATAACAGGGAGAAGGGAAAAGGTCGAAATCTTTGTCTGTCATTTTTCTTGTTATATAAACTTTTATAGTAAAAACCGGATCTATCCTATCACTTTTGAAACGCGCAAAACGCAGAAGAAGTTGCTTGTCGCCCGCATTTTTAAAGTGGATGGTGGCTTTTGCGTTATCGCCCTCACCTTCATCTTCAGCACTTCGCCCAGGCCGAAACGTTTCGTGTTCGATAAACTGCCCCGGCAGCACAGCGTTCCCGCCTGCCGACGAATGGGAAGCGGCAGAAGCTGTTCCCATGGAAGGCGTCACCCGCTTTAAGTTGCGGGGAACGGTCGGGGCAATGATTTCCTGCCGGGGACGAGCTCCTCCATCACGTTTTCCATACATGGCGGAAACGAAGTTCTCCCTGTTCTCCCTGCGGAAAGATGCGGCATGCTCATCTACCTTACGCACCAATCCGGCATCTTGCGGCAGCTTAAGGAAGCGCACATCTATATCTTTCAAAAAGCGGCTGGGATTTCCAAACTCCATCTTCCCGTAACGGTAACGGCTTTTGGCATAAGTAAGGAAACAATGGTCTTCCGCACGGGTGATGGCTACGTAGAACAAACGGCGCTCCTCTTCCAACGCCCTGGGAGAGTCGCCCGCCATACCGCTCGGAAACAAGTTTTCTTCCATGCCCACCACAAAGACATTTTTAAACTCCAGCCCCTTGGCGGAGTGCACGGTCATCAACGTTATCTTTTCGTCGTCTCCGTCCTTGTCCGAATCCTGGTCGGTAAGCAGGGACACTTCCGAAAGGAAATCACTCAGCGTGGTATTGACATTCCCCTCCTCCAGCCGTTGTGCACAGAAGTCGCTCATACCGTTTGCAAGCTCTTCGATATTCTCCTTGCGGCTGAGGTTCTCGGGCGAGTTGTCCTGGCAGACATCAGCGATAATACCCGACTGACGGATTATCTCCGTACCAAGCTCGTAGGCGTTCTTTTCGGCAACGCTCTCGATAAATCCGGCTATCAAACAGCGAAAATCCTGCAACTTGCCCGCCGTTCCTTTATTGATGTTCACCCCGTAGGTCAGCGGTTCGCAGAGCACGGTCCACAGGCTTACATTGTGGCTGGTGGCGGCAGCCGTGATTTTATTTACGGTAGTGTCGCCTATCCCGCGTGCCGGGTAGTTGATGATACGCTTGAAGGCTTCTTCATCATTCGGATTGACCGTGAGGCGGAAGTAGGCGATTACATCTTTTATTTCCTTGCGCTGATAGAAAGACAGCCCGCCGTAAATGCGATACGGCATGCTGCGCTTGCGCATGGCTTCCTCAAAGACACGGCTCTGCGCGTTGGTGCGATAGAGTATGGCAAAATCGGAATAGGCGTAATTCTCCTGCCGGCGCAGTTCGGCTATCTTGTTGATTACAATATCGCCCTCCTCCACATCGCTGTATGCCTGATACACTCCGATGGGCTCTCCCTTATCCTTCTCCGAAAAGACCTCCTTGCGAATTTGCCGTTGGTTCTTCTCTATCAGGCTGTTGGCGGCAGAAACGATGGTTTGGGTGGAGCGGTAGTTCTGTTCCAGCTTAAAGACCTTCGTACCCGGATATACCTTTGTGAAATACAGGATATTGTCGATGTCGGCTCCCCGGAAGGAGTAGATGCTTTGCGCGTCATCGCCCACCACACAGACGTGCTGATGCTCTTTTGCCAACTGAAGCACAATGCTGTGCTGGGCAAAGTTGGTGTCCTGGTACTCGTCCACCAGGATATAGCGGAACTGCGACCGGTAGCGTGCAAGCACCTCCGGACGGTCGCGGAAAAGCAGAAAGGTATAGAACAGCAAATCGTCGAAATCCATGGCATCCGCCTGCCGGCAACGCTCCCAGTAGCGGCGGTAAATATCGCGTATGGCAGGCATCTTGGCCGCACTATCGCTTTCGTAGGCTTCTTTGTTGTTGGCATAGCCCGCAGGAGACACGAGGTGGTTCTTGGCATTGGAGATACGTGCCTGCACCGTACCCGGTTTATACACTTTCTCGTCCAATCCCATCTCCTTGATGATTGAGCGCAGCAGGCTTTTGCTGTCTGCCGTATCATAGACGGTGAATTTCGGGGTAAATCCGATCTGCGCGGCTTCCGCATGCAGGATGCGCAGGAATATGGAGTGGAATGTCCCCATCCAAAGGTGACGGGCACGTTCCGCACCCACCTGCCGGGCGATACGTTCTTTCATTTCACGGGCCGCCTTATTGGTAAAGGTAAGCGCAAGAATATCCCAGGGGCGGTAACCGTTCTCCAGCAGATAAGCTATTTTGTAGGTCAGCACACGGGTTTTTCCCGAACCGGCACCGGCTATCACCAGTGACGGACCGTCGTTGTAGAGCACCGCAGCACGCTGTCCCTCATTCAGTTCTTGTATGTAATCGGACATATTCCTAATAATCTAACGGGTAAAGTTCGGGTGCAAAGATAGTGAAAGGCGAGAGCAAAGGCAAGTGAAAACGCAGTTTTCAAACTTGACTATGCCGGGCCGCATCCTATCTTATCAAAAGATAGTGAAAGGTTCGGACACCTGCGAACAATTCCACAGGTTATCGCGTTAGTATAGTAAAGTTTCAAAACTAAATACATTGAACTTATGAATACGTTATTAATGTCTTTAACAATAATGATTATGACACATGAAATGCCTAAACTTCCTTACGCACACAACGCGCTGGAACCTGTAATCAGTCAGCAAACAATAGATTACCATTACGGTAAGCACCTGCAAACGTACGTAAACAACCTGAACAACCTTGTTCCGGGCACGGAATACGAAAACAAAGACCTGGTTACTATCGTAGCCACCGCACCCGACGGCGCCGTATTCAACAATGCCGGACAGGTGCTGAACCATACGTTGTACTTCCTGCAATTCGCACCGAAACCGTCGCAAAGCGAACCTACCGGGAAACTGGCGGAAGCCATCAAACGCGACTTCGGCAGTTTCGAGAATTTCAAGAAGGAATTCAACGCGGCAGCAGTCGGACTGTTCGGTTCGGGCTGGGCATGGCTGTCTGTTGATAAGAACGGCAAGCTGCACATCACCAAAGAAGCGAACGGAAGCAATCCCGTACGCGCAGGACTGACCCCGCTGCTGGGCTTCGATGTTTGGGAGCATGCCTACTACCTGGATTATCAGAACAAACGCGCCGACCACGTCAATGCCCTCTGGAGCATAGTAGACTGGGAAACGGTAGGTAAACGGATGAAATAAGCAACCCCTCATAAACCCCTGTTGAAGCGCATCTGCAAGCTGTAAAAAGCGGCAGATGCGTTTTCTTTTTCCACAAGTCTTAACTTTCTGTCATATCATCAATTACGGCTCTAAACACGCTCTAAACACCCAACGAAAAGCACAACAACATTCTCTAAACATTTGCGTTTATTACGCTCATTTTCCGTGCGGAATGAACGTACCTTTTAAAAATACAATAGGCGGTAAGCCTTTGTAAATGAAAAGCATACCACCTATTTTATTGAGCACCAGCTATATCGCGCTATTCCTCGATTGCAGCCTGCGCCGCCGCAAGTCTTGCAATAGGCACACGGAACGGAGAACAGCTCACATAATTCAGCCCCACCTTGTGGCAGAACTTCACAGAAGAAGGCTCACCGCCATGCTCGCCGCAAATACCGCACTTCAGGTCCGGACGGATGGCACGGCCCTTTTCGGTAGCCATACGTACCAACTGCCCTACTCCATTCTGGTCGAGCACCTGGAAGGGGTCTACTTTCAGAATCTTCTTTTCCAGATAAATAGGCAGGAAGGAAGCGATGTCGTCGCGTGAGTATCCGAAGGTCATCTGCGTCAGGTCGTTTGTACCGAACGAGAAGAATTCGGCAGAAGAAGCGATGCGGTCGGCCGTAAGAGCTGCACGCGGGATTTCAATCATCGTACCTACCTTGAACTCGATGCTGTCGCCTGCTTCGGCAAACAACTTGGCAGCTTCGGCACGGATAACCTCTTCCTGCTGCTTGAACTCGTACAGGATACCGGTCAGCGGAACCATGATTTCGGGATGTGTCTCAACGCCCTCTTTCTTCAGTTCCAGAGCAGCGCCGAGGATGGCGCGCGTCTGCATCTGCGTGATTTCCGGATACGTATTGCCCAAGCGGCAACCGCGGTGGCCCAGCATCGGGTTATGTTCGCAAAGCGCTTCCACACGCTGCTGGATATACTGCAAGCTTACGCCCATGGTATCCGCCATTTCCTGCTGCCCCTTCAAATCGTGGGGAACGAATTCGTGCAAAGGAGGGTCGAGCAGACGCACGGTTACCGGGCAACCTTCCATAGCCTTGAAGATGCCCTTGAAGTCTGCCTGCTGGTACGGCAGAATCTTAGACAACGCCTTGCGACGTCCTTCCGCGTTTTCCGCCAGAATCATTTCGCGCATCGCCTTGATTTTCTCACCTTCGAAGAACATGTGTTCCGTACGGCACAGACCGATGCCCACTGCCCCGAAGTTACGTGCCACCTGTGCATCGTGCGGCGTATCGGCATTGGTGCGTACCTGCAATTTCGTATATTTATCGGCCAGTTGCATCAGTTCGGCAAAATCACCGGACAGCTCGGCGGCCTTCGTTTCCACTTTTCCTTTGTAAACCTCGCCGGTACTACCGTTCAGAGAGATGAAGTCGCCTTCTTTCAACACAACGCCGTCCACCTCTACCGTGCGTGCCTTGTAGTCGATGTTCAACGCTCCCGCACCGGATACACAGCACTTACCCATGCCGCGAGCCACAACGGCAGCGTGCGAAGTCATACCGCCACGTGCGGTCAGGATGCCTTCGGCAACGGCCATACCTGCCAAATCTTCCGGAGAAGTTTCGATACGCACCATCACCACGCGCTTGCCGGCAGCGTGCCATTCGGCAGCATCATCGGCAAAGAACACAATCTGGCCGCAGGCTGCGCCCGGAGAAGCCGGCAAACCGCGGGTAAGAACCTGGGCCTGCTTCAAGGCCGCCTTGTCGAATACGGGGTGAAGCAGTTCGTCCAGCTTGTTGGGTTCGCAACGCAACAGCGCCGTCTTTTCGTCAATCATACCCTGGTGGAGCAAATCCATGGCTATCTTCACCATGGCGGCTCCGGTACGCTTGCCGTTACGTGTCTGGAGGAACCAGAGCTTGCCTTCCTGCACGGTGAACTCCATGTCCTGCATATCCTTATAGTGGTTTTCCAGCTTCGTCTGCAAAGCATCCAGCTCCTTGTAGATTTCGGGCATCGCCTCTTCCATGGAAGGATACTTGGCGGCACGCTCCTCTTCGCTTACGCCGGCAAGTTCCGCCCAGCGTCTGGAGCCGATAACGGCAATCTGCTGCGGGGTACGGATACCTGCTACAACGTCCTCACCCTGTGCGTTGATCAGATATTCGCCGTTAAAGAGGTCTTCGCCCGTGGCGGCATCGCGGCTGAAGCAGACTCCCGTGGCGGAAGTGTCGCCCATATTGCCGAACACCATTGCCTGCACGCTTACGGCAGTACCCCACTCATCGGGAATTCCTTCCATTTTGCGGTAGAGGATGGCGCGCTCGTTCATCCATGAGTTGAACACGGCGCAGACAGCACCCCACAACTGTTCGTAGGCGCAGGTGGGGAAATCCTTTCCGGTCTGCTGCTTGACGGCAGCCTTGAAGCGCTTGACAAGCTCCTTGAGGTCTTCCACTTCCAGTTCGTTGTCCAGTTTCACGCCTTTGGCATGTTTCACCTCTTCTATAATGGCCTCGAACGGGTCTACATCTTCCTTGTTCACCGGCTTCATGCCCAGCACCACGTCACCGTACATCTGTACGAAACGGCGGTAGGAGTCCCATGCAAAGCGGGGGTTGCCCGTCTTGCGAATCAGCCCTTCCACCACTTCATCGTTCAGGCCGAGGTTAAGAATCGTATCCATCATGCCCGGCATGGAAGCGCGTGCGCCCGAACGGACGGACACCAGCAGCGGGTTTTCCACATCGCCGAATTTGGAGCGCATCAGTGTCTCCACGTGCGCGATGGCGTTTTCCACTTCCTGTTTCAACAGGGCAACGACTTTTTCCTGCCCCATTTCATAATATTCTGTGCAAACTTCTGTCGTGATTGTGAAGCCCGGAGGAACCGGAACTCCGATAAGGTTCATCTCTGCCAGGTTGGCTCCCTTACCCCCCAAAAAGGTTTCTCATGCCAGCTTTTCCTTCTGCCTGGCCGTTACCAAAGGTGTAAACTCTTTTTTTGTCCATAATATCAATTTTAAAAGTTTCTGATTGTGTATTTCTTCATTTTTCTTGCTCTTGCCGCCAAGAAGGTTCTCGACGCCCTTGATGATCTTGTCGCCGATGGACTCCTCAGCGCTCGATTCGAACTCGCGGAGCAGTTCTTCCTGACGCGCGGAAAGGTTAGTCGGCGTCTTCACGAGGATCTCGACCAACAAATCGCCGTTGCGCTTCTGATTGAGATAGGGCAGCCCCTTGCCGGGCAGACGGAGCACCGTCCCGCTCTGCGTGCCTTTGGCAATCTTGAGCTCCAGATCGCCGTCAAGGCCGGGAACCGTGATGGTATGCCCAAGGGCGGCCTTCACGAAAGAGATCTCCCTGGTCAGGACAAGATCCTGCCCCTGGCGGCGGAACGTCTTGTCCTCGTCCACCGAAATGAACACGTACAGATCGCCGTTGGGACCGCCGTTGGTCCCGGCTTCGCCTTCATTGCGGAGGCGGAGGCGGGTCCCGGTGTCCACACCGGCGGGGATACGGACCGAAAGCTCGCGGGTTTCCTGTACCTGCCCTTTGCCCCGGCATTTGGGGCAAGGCTTGGAGATGGTGTATCCCTCACCGTGACAGGTCGGACAGGGAACCACGAACTGGAAAAAGCCCTGCGAATTCCGGACCTGGCCGGAGCCGCCGCACTGGCGGCAGGTTTCGCGGGACGTCCCCGGCGCGGCGCCCGAGCCGTGGCATTCCCCGCAGGTGGTCATCCGGGGGATGTTCAGGGTGATTTCCGCACCCCTCGCCGCCTGCGCGAAGGTGATGTTCAGATTGTAGCGCAGATCCGCGCCCGCCGTGGGGCGAGGCCCGCCGCGGCGTGTACCGCCGCCCATGCTGAATCCAAACATATCCCCGAAGATATCGCCGAAATGAGCGAAGATATCTTCGGCGGACCCAAAGCCTCCGAAGTCGCCGTTGTTTCCGACACCGGCGTGACCGAACTGATCGTACCTCGCCCGGCGCTCCGGATCGCGCAGCACTTCATAGGCTTCGGCGGCCTCTTTGAAACGCTGTTCGGCTTCCGGGTTGTCGGGGTTGTGGTCGGGGTGGTTTTGCAGTGCCATCTTGCGGTAAGCCCGCTTGATTTCGTCTTCCGACGCATCGCGGGCTACACCGAGAACTTCATAATAATCGCGTTGGGCCATAGCGGTTCAAATCTTTCCAGACAAAAGGGGCTAGTCGTCCATGTCAGGTTGCGTTTCGCCTGCGGGCATACGATACTGGGACATATCCTCAGGGAAGATCTTTCCGGCGGCGATTTCACGCAGCGCGGTCACGGCTTCCTTGTTGCGCGACTCGACCAGAGGCTCGTAGCCTTCACGGTACTGTCGCACGCGTTTGATCGCCATCTGTACGAGGAGAAACCGGTTTTCGACGCGTTCCTGACAGTCTTCAACGGTGATGCGTGCCATAGTGCAGCCTCCAAAAAAGACGGGCTTCTTCCAATCTCATAACTCTAAGCCCGAAAGCATATTTGTCCAGAGGGGAAAAAACCCGGCATAGTGCATTGTGAAAGAGGCAATCAGTAACCCGCTTCCGGACCACTGTCAACAGGCTACCATACTTACGGCCAATCCGCCGAGCGAAGTTTCCTTGAATTTACAGCTCATTTCGCGTCCCGTTTCAGCCATTGCGGCAATGGCGGCGTCGAGGGAAACCCGCTGCGAATAAGGATCCGTGCCCGAGGTGATCACCGCCGCGTTGTACGCCTTGATCGCGCCCATGGCGTTTCGCTCGATGCAAGGAATCTGCACATATCCCTGCACAGGATCGCAGGTGATGCCAAGGTGATGCTCCAGCGCGACCTCCGCCGCGTTTTCGGTCACCCTGGACCGGTAGCCGCGCGCGTCGGCCACGAACGCCGCCGCCATTGCGGACGCCACGCCGATTTCACCCTGACAGCCCACTTCGGCCCCGGCGATGCTCGCGTTGTGCTTGGCGATGAAGCCGACCGCAGCCGATGCGAGGAACGCTTCACGGATGGCGCGATCGCCTATGAACATTTCATGCCGCAGGGCATACACCAGCGCGGGCATGACCCCGGCGGAACCGCAGGTCGGCGCGGTGACGATGACGCCGCCGGAGGCATTTTCCTCCGCCGTGGCGAAGGCATAGGCATTGATCCGGGTCAGGAACTGATCCGGCGAGGACTGCATCCGGGAAGCCTGCTGCCACAGCATACGGGCCTTGCGCTGCACCTTGAGCGGCCCGGGGAGCTGCCCTTCGCTGTCCAGCCCGCGCCGGACGCTGCTTTCCATATGATCGATGATCTGATTCAGGGAATAGATGATGCTCGGGCGCGACGCCCCGGTGATCGCCATCTCGTTGTCAAGGATGATCTCGTAAATGTTGAGGCCCTTCTCCTTCACAATGGCGCGCAATTCGGTCATATTCGAATAGCGGTGAACAGGCTCGCCAAGGGAGGGCGGTTCCCAGCCCTTCCACTGGATGAAGCCGCCGCCCACGGAGTAATACTCCTGCGAATGCAGCACGTTGTCTTCGGCGTCCAACAGATCCGCCACCAGCGTGTTGCTGTAAGGAAAATCATGGATGATCGCGTCATGGCTTACGTCGTCGACGCAAACCGACACCTGGCCGTCGCCGAGCGAACGTTTACGGCGCGTATGAGGATCATCCATAAGCTCCTGAAGCAGTCCGGCGGGACAACTTTCCGGGGCCGTGCCGAGCAGACCCGCGACGACGGCGGCATCGGTCCCGTGGCCCGTACCCGTGGCGCTGAGGGAACCGTACAAGCGCACCCGGAAGCGCACGGCGCGCACCAGCAGATCACGCGGCAGCGCGGCGCAGGTTTCCGCGAAATGGTGCCCTGCCTTCATGGGGCCGATGGTGTGGGAACTGGACGGTCCGGGCCCCACTTTGAACAGGTCGAACAGCGTGGTATCGATGTATCGCTGAGGCATGGAGATCTCCTGAATCCGGGCCTCCGGGCCCTTGTGTTGGAAGCCTTCGCCGCCCGAAACGGACGGCCCGAAACGCGGCCGGAAAAGCCGCTGATTTTCTCTGATCAAAAAAGCTGAAAACCCGGCGTGTTGTCCTTGAACCCTAAAAAAAGCTCTTGAACTATCCCACGTTCCTTGTATGGTGTCCCGGCTCATTGAACAACCAATCAAAAATGCGCC
>ENA-OPYT01000619-OPYT01000619.1-human-gut-metagenome-genome-assembly--contig:-NODE-619-length-10781-cov-2.468275_pt1 | contig 10781 bp, 10 predicted proteins | sample MGYA00242636_ERZ504480 | MGnify/ENA primary metagenome ERZ504480 (study PRJEB26092, sample SAMD00036228) | human gut metagenome | host: Homo sapiens | study: EMG produced TPA metagenomics assembly of...
GATTTTAGAATGTACGCAAACATCATTGACCGCATCCTTCCCTGGTGATTATTGAAATGTTGAAATCGCAACAGGTATTTTTTCGCTTAATCGTTTTCTCCGACGGACAAAAAGAATTGGGAGAGGTTTGCCGAGGCTGGCTGGATTGGGATTTGGTTGATAGAAGATCAACGCAGTTTTGATGACAAGGGTAACGGGACTCTCGCTATTAGCAGTGGTGATGCTTACTTTGTTACCGACTTTGGTTCGCTGTCGTTTCGATTATGAAAAGCGGTTTTGATGCACACGATTGGGCTTTGAATTTCGGAATACGCGCCAATCAAGAAGCGGAGTTTGTTTCGTGGCATTCCGAATACTATTTGCATGCATCGGCAAAGGTGTTCTTCGACATGATGTGAAGCAAAGAAGTAGTCGAATGCGTTTATAGACCGAATGCCCGGATGCACTTTGTGTTTATTTTGGCGTCTGCGTTTTCACATTTTTCGGCTGCGTTGTGCTCGCTCGTGGGGGTTGCGCGCATGCGGGACTTTCGCTATTGCGCGCATCCTCCTTTCGGGGTACCATCGGCAAGGTTTCACGGGGATTCCGGCTTTTCGCGCGGTTCTCTGTTTTATCAAGAGTCGGGGGAGAGAGTTGGCTCTGTGATCCCGACACCAACCTGGCGGATACGCCAAGGTGGTCCGGCCTACAGCGATGAAGGAGGAACGTATGGCCGAAGAATGCTCTACCTATTTGTTCACGTCCGAGTCGGTCACCGAGGGTCATCCCGACAAGGTGTGCGACCAGATATCCGACGCGGTGCTCGACGCCATCCTGGCCAAGGAGATCGAGCTGGCGGCCGCCGGCTACGTGGCCCCCAGCGGGCAGCCCGCCGATCCCGCGCAGGTGCGCGTGGCCTGCGAGACCATGGCCACCACCGGCATGGTCATCGTCACCGGCGAGATCCGCACGCAGGCCTACGTCGACGTGCCCGCCATCGTGCGCGAGGTGCTGCGCGACATCGGCTACGACCGCGCGAAGTACGGCTTTGACTGCGACACCTGCGGCGTGCTGAACGCCATCCACGACCAGAGCCCCGACATCGCGCAGGGCGTCGACGAGAGCTGGGAGGCCCAGCACGGCCTGGACGAGGGCGACCCCTACGAGCGCGTCGGCGCGGGCGACCAGGGCATGATGTTCGGCTACGCCTGCGACGAGACGCCCACGCTCATGCCGATGCCGGTGTATCTGGCCCACCGCCTGGCCGAGCGCCTGACCGAGGTGCGCAAGAACGGCACCATGCCGCTTCTGCGCCCCGACGGCAAGACCCAGGTGTCCGTGCGCTACGAGGGCGGCCGCCCCGTGCATGTGGAGAAGGTGGTCGTGTCCACGCAGCATGCCGAGGAGATCGCCCACGACGAGCTGCGCGCCCAGATCGTCGAGAACGTGGTGAAGCCGGTGCTCGAGCGCGAGGGCGTGGCGCTGGCCGACGACGCCGAGATCCACGTGAACCCCACCGGCCGCTTCGTGGTGGGCGGCCCCATGGGCGACGCGGGCCTCACCGGCCGCAAGATCATCGTCGACACCTACGGCGGCATGGGCCGCCACGGCGGCGGCGCGTTCTCCGGCAAGGACTGCACGAAGGTGGACCGCTCGGCGGCCTACGCGGCGCGCTGGGTGGCGAAGAACGTGGTTGCCGCGGGCCTGGCCGCGCGCTGCGAGGTGCAGGTGGCCTACGCCATCGGCGTGGCGCGCCCCGTGTCGCTCATGGTGGAGACGTTCGGCACCGAGAAGGCGGCGGTGGGGGCCATCGAGCGCGCGGTGGCCGAGGTGTTCGACCTGCGCCCCGGCGCCATCATCGACGCGCTGGATTTGCGCCGCCCCATCTACCGCAAGACGGCCGCCTACGGCCACTTCGGCCGCGAGCTGCCCGAGTTCACCTGGGAGCGCACCGACCGCGCCGAGGATCTGCGAAAGACCTGCAGGCTAGCATAAGGGGCTAGCACCCCCTTGGAAGGAGTTCCATGATTTACGATAATGTGCTGCAAGCCATGGGGCATACACCTCTCGTTCGTCTCAATCGGTTATCTGAAGCGAATGCCGCACAGATACTCGTTAAGTTTGAGGGCGTTAATGTAGGAGGCTCCATTAAAACGCGCACGGCATTACAGATGATTGAATCCGCCGAACGCCGCGGCGAAATTGGGCCAGATAGTATTATCGTTGAACCTACAAGCGGCAATCAAGGTATAGGGCTCGCGCTTGTGTGTGCTGTGCGCGGTTATCGTGCGCGCATCATTATGCCAGACAGCGTGTCGGAAGAGCGTCGTAAGCTTGTTCGCCACTATGGTGCTGAGGTAATTGTCGTACATGATGCTGGCGATATTGGAGAGTGCATATCCAAATGCATCGCTCTGGCTAAGCGTATGGCTAGCGAGGATCCTCGTGTTTACGTGCCACAGCAGTTCGAGAACAGGGATAATTTACTAGCGCATCGCTATCATACAGCACTTGAGATCTTAGAGGACGTGAAGGGGCCCATACATGGATTCTGCTCGGGCATTGGTACAGGTGGTACTATTTCCGGTATAGGGCAGGCACTCAAACGTCTTTTTCCTGATGTATGCATTTGGGCCGTTGAGCCGGAGAGCGCAGCGATTCTTTCGGGAGGAAGCGTCGGAACGCATTTGCAGATGGGTATCGGCGATGGGCTTATTCCCGATATCCTTGATCAGGGCATCTATGACGATATCTGCGTGGTTTCCGATGAGGAAGCTATCAACGAGGCTCGCGCGCTTGCTCGTGAGGAGGGTTTGCTTTGCGGCGTATCGGGCGGTACAAATGTGGTTGCCGCACGTCAGCTTGCTCGGCAACTTGGTTCGGGCAAGACAGTGGTTACTTTACTGCCCGATACGGGCGAACGATATTTTTCCACTGAATTGTTTGAGGATTAATCGACGCCAAACCAGACATAGGATCAGTCGATAACATAAGAAAGAAGCGCCATGACCGAGAGCTACGACATCAAAGACATCGACCTTGCCGACGCAGGGCTTGCCCGCATCGAGTGGGCGGCGCGCGACATGCCCGTGCTGGCGTCCATCCGCGAGCGCTTCGCGAAGGAGCGCCCGCTTGAGGGCGTGCGCATCGGCGCGTGCATGCACGTGACCACCGAGACGGCGAACCTCATGCGCGCGCTGGCGGCCTCGGGCGCCGAGGTGGCGCTGTGCGCCAGCAACCCGCTTTCCACCCAAGACGACACCGCCGCCTCGCTCGTGCGCGACTTCGGCATCAAGGTGTTCGCCGTCACCGGCGAGGACATGGACACCTACCGCCGCCACATCGACGCGGTCATCGCCACGAACCCGCAGATCATCATGGACGACGGCGCCGACCTGGACACCGCGCTGCACACCACCCACATTGACAAGCTGGAAGGCGTCATCGGCGGCACCGAGGAAACCACCACGGGCGTGGTGCGCCTTGTGTCCATGGCGAAGGAGGGCACGCTGGGCTACCCCGTGTTCAACGTCAACGACGCGAACACGAAGCACTGCTTCGACAACCACTACGGCACGGGCCAGTCCACGCTCGACGGCATCGTGCGCGCCACGAACCGCCTTTTGTGCGGGCGCACCATCGTGATCTCGGGCTACGGCTACTGCGGCAGCGGGCTCGCCCTGCGCGCCAAGGGCATGGGCATGCGCGTGATCGTGTGCGAGGTGGACCCGCTGAAGGCGCTGGAGGCGCACATGGAGGGCTACGAGGTCATGCCCGCCGCCGAGGCGGCGCGCTTCGCCGACGTGTGGGTGACGGTCACCGGCAACTGCAAGGTGGTGGACGCGCCCGCGTTCGAGAACATGAAGGACGGCGCCATCGTGTGCAACTCCGGGCACTTCGACAGCGAGATCAACCTGGAGTGGCTGCGCGAGCACGCCGTGAAGGTGGAGGAGATCAAGCCGCTCGTGGAGGAGTACACGCTTGCCGACGGGCGCACGGTCATCGTCCTGGCGCAGGGGCGCCTCGTGAACCTGAGCTGCGCCGAGGGGCACCCGGCGTCCGTCATGGACATGAGCTTCGCGAACCAGGCGCTCGCGGCCGAGTACCTCTTCCAGCATGCGGGCGAGCTGGAGAACAAGGTGTACGACGTGCCCGCCGCCATCGACGACGGCGTGGCGCGCGTGAAGCTGGAGACTCTGGGCGTGAAGATAGACACCCTCACCGAGGAGCAGATCGCCTACATGAACAGCTGGAACTTTTAAAGTGTATACAAGGGTGTATAGTTCATACTAGGGGTGGTGCTGTGATTGGCTTTCCTAAATTCAATTCCGGTTTTTTAGCCTCCTTACTACCAGAGGAAGTGTTTTCTTCAGAATACCTGGGGTCTTTTTACGGTTTTCCTCTTATTGGGAAAGAAAAGGAAATATCACGAAGTTTTTCTTCTAAACGCCTGAAAGAGTTTTCCGTTGGGCGCAAATGTGCTCGCAACGCTCTCTCGCATCTGGGCTTCAATGACCCTCCTATCCTCATCGGTACCAACCGAGAACCGATTTGGCCCAAAAACATATGCGGGAGCATTACGCATTGCAGAGGATATGCCGCTGCCGCAGTCACCTCAGATTACCGATTTCGAACTATCGGGATTGACGCCGAGCCGAATAACCCCATTGAATCAGAGATATACAGTTTGATAATGAGCAAGAAGGAGATAAAACAGATGGGTGAGCTTACCTGCAGTCAGCCAAATATATCTTGGGATAGGCTGACTTTCAGCGCGAAAGAATCTGTCTACAAGGCATGGTTTCCAACGTATGGGAAGTGGCTCGATTTCACTGATTGCGAGGTCATGTTTTATCTGGATTCACATCGTCCCAACAACCAACCCAAAGAACTGGTTGTTGGGCGCTACCATGCCCAACTGCTTAAATCAAAAAGATCATATTCCTGCAACGGACAATGGGCATTTGTGCCATTTTTCAATCTCCTCATAACGACAACAGCAGGCTCTTTGACGGAATCTTGATTCGATACGTCACTCCGTATTATAACTGTCGACATTCGCAGTTTAGCGCAAGTCGCAGATTTCACCCTCAGATTAAAGTCGCGCTTTGTACTTCGTTCATCAGGACTATCGCTTGGCTCTTTGCATCATAATGCAATTCATTTCTTTCTTGTTAAAGCTTGTCGAAAAGGATATCGAGTTAAACTCCCGCTCGATATTCCGTTCCAGCTTCATGCCAAAGACCGAAAAGTAGCAGAATCGCTCCAACAACCTTTAAGACAAAATATTGGATATTTATGCATTGTGCTGCAGCATGACGCCCAAGGGGTTGTTGTGGCGTAAGCAAAATCTCCCGCAACAACCCTAAACACTTGCGAACCGATAGACCGAGCGAGAATCTTCCGTCAGTTTAGCGGTGACGATGCATTACCCATCCGTCTCGTAGAGCACCCCAAGATCGACAGTCTGCGGAGCACCATTGTCGAACCAGACAGAATTTTGACTTTTCAAGTCGGGACGCTATGTGGTCAAACATGACATCATGCTCCGTCAGAGAGGAGGTGGCTGTATGCAAGACGTAAGGAATGCGCTCGGCAAGCTCGTCTGTCGGGCAGATAGAAAGCTGCGTCGCGTAGAAATAGTACGCAAGGGCCAGCTTACCGTGCTTACGTTCGAGAGCAATGGGACTATGCGCATAACGAATTTGCCCAAAACGTAGCACATCCTTGAGGATGTAAATAAATACCCGCCGATCCGCCAGACGGACAGGAGCCAAACGTCCTGCCCGTCCTTTTTGCGCTTTCGGCCGGTTGCTCCTGCGGGTCTGAACCGAAGGAGCAATATATGGCCCGATTTTACGAAAGCAGGAACATTGACGACTCCCAAGCCCAATATCGCATTGTGGTGAGGACGCCTGACGGCAAACGAACCGAGATAAATCTGCCCAGGCAAGTATTCGAGGGCATAGAGGAACTTCAGCGTGAGTTCTGGCGAACGGAGCGCCGCGAGACAAGACACTCACTACACTTGGCGTCGATGGACGAAGCCTCTCTTGCCCCCAACAATCCCGAAAAAAGACCCAGAGTTAATCTTTATGGAGAAGCTGGAATCCGAAGCGCTGTTTCAAGCGTTCCAGCAGATACCCGCCGCACAACGCAGGCGTTTTCTGATGAGGCACTTGCTTGGTATGCCCACGGCGAAGATAGCCGAAGTAGAGAGGTGCTCCGATCGCGCAGTGAGACGCAGCATCAGTCTTGCGCGAGAGAACCTGAAAGAGATTCTCTCTTCCGGTTTCTAGTGTTTTTCTCCGTGCGGGGTTCCGTTTCGCCCACCTAGCTGTCCGTCTCTATGAGGGAGGAAATCCCTCGATGGAACCTTGACAGCCCATACCCGCCCGCCCTTGCAAGGTCCAAGAGCGCGCCACGCCATGAGGGGCCTCGTGGGCGAGCGGGAGCCGCGGAAGCGGCGTTTCAGGCGGCCGCTGGGTGGCTGTCGGCCGTCTCGACTTCAATACCGAGGGGCCTTCTCGTCTTTACGACTTCCGGTGCGCTTGCCAACCGTTTGATGCACCCGCGCTACGAAATGGAGCGCGAGTACGCCGTTCGCACGGTCGGTGAAATCGAAGCCGAGGATCTGCTGCGCCTCACGGCCGGGATCGACCTCGAGGACGGCCCGGCGAAGTTCGAGTCCGTGCAGGACGAGGGCGGCACGGGGCTCAACCACTGGTACACCGTGGTTGTGAAGGAAGGGCGCAACCGCGAAGTGCGCCGCCTTTTTCGAGGCGATCAACCTCACGGTGTCGCGCCTCATTCGCGTGCGCTACGGTACGCTCCAGCTGCCGAAGACGCTCCCGCGCGGCAAGCGCCTCGAGCTCTCGCCCGAAGACGTGCGCGCGCTTATTGCCGAACTCGACAAGGCCGAAAAGGCGCTTGCGCCCACTGCGGCCAAAAAGGCCGAGGAGAAGAAGGCGCTGCGTGCGGCCTTCCGTTCGGGCGAGCGCACGGGCTTTAAGAGCGCCAAGCGCTACGGGCCCGAAGCCGCGCGTGCCGATCAGACCGAAAAGACGGAGAAATCTGAAAAGAGCGGCAAGGGGCAACGCTTTAAGAAGGGGGTGTCCGACCGCACCGGCGTTCCTTTCGCGCAGGGGCGCGATCTGTCGGACCGTCCGACGCAGCGTCCGTGCAAGCCCGCGGCCGCCGCTGGCGCGAAAAAGCCCGCCGACCGCAAGAGCGGCACGCGCCGCTAAGCTGCGCCGGCATCGGGCGAACGGGATTCTGCGTGCGCTCGGGCACATCGATGTCGAGTGCTCGCGCCCCCGAGTGCGGTCGCTTTGCGTGACGCCGTCGCTTGGGGCGCGCCCGCTGCCACGTGCTTTTCGCCCAAAAACTTGGGGCTTGCGCGTTGCAGGCGCCCGTCCAATCCCCTAAAATCACGCACATTCTTGGAAACCCCGATTCGTTTGTGCGATCGGCCGAGCCTTGGGCTCCCGTTCGCATGTCCGGGTGCGCTTCGTTTGGTCGAGGTGCGACGCCGGCGCGGGGTTCGGGCGTCTCTCGCAGGACGCCCCTTCTCACTGTCCGTACGGGCCGCGGAAAGGCTTTTATTTTTCCGACGCGCCGGACGTGAGATGTCCGAACGTCGCATTGAGACGATCCGCTCTCGCTTTCGCGGCGAACCCGCTGGTCGGGTTCCCGGCCGCGTGAGGCGTCGGCTTTCGCGGGACCGTTCGGGCGCCCGTGAGGCGCGCCTGAAGAACCCCCAAGAAAAGCGACAGGATCCGGGTCGTCGCCCTCAGGCGCTCGCGGCGAAGCGCGCTTTCCTTTTTGGGAAGGTGCTTCGCTTCAAAAGAAGCGCCCAAAGGGTGGGAAATGGGCATTGCGCCCATTTTTTTTGGTTTTTCGCTGGACTTGAGGCGTGCCCGAAGCGGCACGCAGCGTAGAGGCGAAGCCGTCCCGGCGCTGCCGTCAGGGGCTCCTTTCGAGCGCCTTCGCGGCTTGGGCCTGATTCGGGACGGTGCGTCCCGCTGTGCGCCTCTGCGGTCCGCCCACCGGACTCGAACGCATCCGAGCATGGCGTTCGGGACCGCTTCTCAACTTTTGGGAGCAGACGACATATGACTCAAACTTCAGCGCTCAACGAACTCGTCGAACGCACGGTCGAAGGCCTCGGCTACGAATTCGTCGAACTCGAGCGTCTTGCGCGCGGACTTTTGCGCGTCACGATCGATACGACGGCCGAGGGCGGCATTTCGCTCGAAGACTGCGAACGTGTGAGCGACCAGCTCACGCACCTCTTCACCGTCGAAGACATTCCCTACGAGCGCCTCGAAGTCTCGTCGCCCGGCGTCGAGCGTCCGCTCAAGCGCGCGCGCGACTGGTCGCGCTTTGCGGGCGAGCTCGCGCACGTCGAACTTTTTGCGCCGATGAAGGCCGAAGGCTTCCCGGAAGCCGGCCGCCGCAAACTCGAGGGCCGCATCGTTTCGATCGATGGCGAGTCCGGGGCCGAGCGCATCACGTTCGACTACTTCGAAGTTGAAATTCCGCGCACGCCGCGTCAGGCGGCGCTTCGCGCACGCAAAAAGACAACGGCCGAATCCGCGCCCGTTCGCGTCGAGTTTGCGCTCGGCGACGTGGATCGCGCCCATCTGATCAGAGCATTGAACTTAAGGGTTAAGGGTAAGGAATGAACTGCCGCGAAATGCTTGAGCTCGTCGACGTGCTCGCCCGCGAAAAGAACGTGGAAAGGACGTCGTCTTCGGCGTGCTTGAAATTGCGCTCGCGAGCGCCGTCAAGCGTGCCCGCTTCCCCGGCGAAGACGCCGACATCGTCGTGCGCGTCGACCGTCAGACGGGCGAGTTTACCGCCGTGCGACGCTGGCTCGTCGTCTCCGACGAAGAGGGTCTGCAGGAGCCCGATCGTCAGGAAATGTTCTCCGACATTCATGACGAATATCCGGAGCTCGTCCCGGGCGACTATGTCGAGCGTCCGATCGAAAACGTCGATATCGACGGCGCCGGCCGCCGCTTTGCGCAGGATGCCAAGCAGGTGATCCTGCAGCGTCTGCGCGATGCCGAACGCGAACAGATCCTCAAGGAGTTCCTCGAACGCCAGGAATCGATCGTCACGGGCGTCATCAAGCGCATGGATAAGGGCGACGCCATCGTCGAAATCGGCCGTCTCGAAGCCCGTCTGCCGCGCAATCAGATGATTCCGCGCGAAAACATGCGCACGGGCGACCGCGTTCGCGCCTATGTCGACCATGTCGGCGACACGCCCAAGGGCAAGACCGTTTTCCTCTCGCGCACCTCGCCCGAATTCATCAAGAAGCTCTTTGAACTTGAAGTGCCCGAAATCGAAGAAGGCATCATCGAGATCAAGGCTGCTGCGCGCGATCCCGGCATGCGAGCCAAGATCGCCGTCGTCTCGAACGACCCGCGCGTCGACCCGATCGGCACCTGCATCGGCATGCGCGGCTCGCGCGTGAGCGCCGTGACGACGGAGCTCTCGGGCGAACGCATCGACATCGTGATCTGGAATGCCGACGCCGCGCAGTTCGTGGTGGGCGCGCTCGAACCCGCCAAGGTCCGCTCGATCGTCATGGCCGAAGAAACGCATGCGATGGACGTCGTCGTCGACGAAGACAACCTCGCCATCGCAATCGGCCGCGGCGGCCAGAACGTGCGCCTCGCCTCCGAGCTCACGGGCTGGCAGATCAACATCCTCACCGAAGCCGAAGCGAGCGAAAAGCGCGAAGAAGAAGTCTCGAAGATCCGCTTCGAGTTCATGCAGAGCCTCGACATTGACGAAGCCGCTGCCGACGTGCTGATCGCCGAAGGCTTCTCCTCGATCGAAGAAATCGCTTACGTTCCGGAAAAGGAACTCTTCGCAATCGACGCCTTCGACCGCGAAACGATCGAAGAGCTTCGTCAGCGCGCGCGCAACAAGCTTTTGGCCGACGCGATCACTCGCGAAGAAAATCTTCGCAAGGCCGATCCCGAAATGATGAAGCTCGAAGGCATGACGAACGATCTCGCCAACAAGCTCGTCGCTGCGGGTACGAAGACGCTCGACGACCTGGCCGAACTCTCGACCGACGAAGTGGTTGAACAGACCGGGCTCGATGAAGAAAGCGCGAAGAAGCTCATCATGGCCGCGCGCGAACACTGGGATCTCTAAAGCGAGAGAAGCCTCGAGTTAGACACTGGACCCATGCACTGAATGCGGCGGCATGCCGGAGGGCGCTCCCCCAGGGAGCTCGCAGCAGCGAGCTCGAAGGGAGCCCCGGGCTCAAAAGCCGTGCGGCGCATTTTTCCGGCGCGAGGGCGACGCTTCCGCGGCTTCCGAACGGAAGCCGGCGTAGAGGCCCCCCGGCGCGATAGAGCGGGAAAAGACAGCAGAACGCACGGCGCTTTTGGCGCCCTCCGACGCAATCGCCTGCATGGCGCGGGTCTTCTTGAAGACCTCGCGGGCGCAATGCTTCCATGGAAAGGGAGCGCGCCGCATTCGAAGGAGTAACGAACATATGACGACGAACACGGTTAAGGATTTCGCACAAGAACTGAAGGTGCCTGCCTCGACCCTTCTCGAGCAGCTTCGCGCTGCCGGGATCCACAAGTCGGGCGAAGCCGACGAACTTTCCGATGCCGACAAGAGCCGTCTGCTCGACAGTCTTCGCGCGGAACGTACGCAGGCTGCCCCGCGAAAGATTACTGTGACGCGCAAGGAGACGAGCGTGATCAAGCAGAACGACGCCTCGGGTCGTGCGCACACGATTCAGGTCGAAGTGCGCCGCAAGCGCGTTT
>ENA-OPYT01000620-OPYT01000620.1-human-gut-metagenome-genome-assembly--contig:-NODE-620-length-10774-cov-2.066310_pt1 | contig 10774 bp, 11 predicted proteins | sample MGYA00242636_ERZ504480 | MGnify/ENA primary metagenome ERZ504480 (study PRJEB26092, sample SAMD00036228) | human gut metagenome | host: Homo sapiens | study: EMG produced TPA metagenomics assembly of...
TCTTGTAGCGTTCGATCATCGCGGGGGACCTGTTCGCTCTGGTCGGGGTGCACGATGATGCAGATTTCGTAGTGACGCATTTAGCCTCCTTGCGGAAAAAGCTGCCCAAAGCGTCTTTTGGTGCAGCAAGGACAGGAAAGGACGCGATTCTACCTGGAATTCGCGTCCCGTGTGTGTAATCGGGCCGATTTTTTCGTCCGATCGATTTTTCGTCGTTTTTCAGATGCGCTCGGCTGCGGCAATGCCCTTGGGCGCCACTCCTTTGGCGATGCGCTGTCGGAGCGACTCGAAAAGGCAGATGCCCGAAGCGACCGACACGTTGAGGCTCTCGACGGTCCCGACCATCGGAATGGCCGCGAGGTCGTCGCAGCGCCGGCGCGTGAGCTGACGCAACCCCTCGCCTTCGGCGCCGAGCACCCAGGCAAAGGCGCGCGTCTGCTCGAAGTCGTAGATCGACTTTTCCGTGTCGCCCGAAGTCCCGACAACCAGCACGCCCGCGTCGCGCAGTTCGACGATCGCCGAAGCGAGGTTCGTCACCTCAACGACAGGCACCGTTTCCGCAGCACCAGCGGCGGCCTTTGCAGCGGCGGGCGTCATGCGAGCCGAGCGGTCGCGCGGCACGATCACGGCCTGTACGCCTGCAGCATCGGCCACACGCAGACAAGCGCCGAAATTGCGCGGATCCGTCACGCCGTCCAAAATGAGAAGGAGCGTTTCGGGCGTGATTTCGTCGAGCAGATCGGCAAAATCCAGTTCGCAGCGTTTTTCATGCGCGAGCGCCACGATCCCCTGATGCGGCACGTCGGGCGAAAGCCCCTCGAGACGGCGCGCGTCGCCATTCATCACGCGAACGCCCGCAGCCATGAGCTTCTCGCGCATTTCACGCATGCGCTTGTCACGGCGCTCGGGATCGACATACACCGCTTCGATCGAAGCGGCATCGAGCTTGAGCCGCGCAGCCACGGCATGAAAGCCCGCGAGCACAACACGGTCGCTTTTACTCGTCTTTTCCGATTTGTTTTTGGTCACGGCTTGATTCAGCAATAAAAGAATTAAACGGCTGACGCCCGCGGGGCGTCCCGACGGGCGAGAGCATAACAGTTCGTCCGATGTGCTGCGCCGGGAAGCGCCGCCCCGGCATCAGAACCAGTCGTCGCGGTAGCGCTGTCGCTTGGCGCGGCCGCCCTTGACGACATGCCGGCTCGAATTCGTTACGAGCTGGAAGTTGATGCGCCGCGTCTCAAGCTCCACGGCATCGAGCCGAACGACGACGCGGTCGCCGATGCGCACCTGCGTCATTTCGTCGTAGGAGGTCATCGTCATCTGCGATTCGTCATAGTCGTAGTAGCCCCAGCCGAGGTTCGAGATATGTACGAACCCTTCGATCGGCATCTCGTCGAGCGAGACGAAGACACCCGCAGCACACATGCCCGTCACGGTGCCCTTGAACTTGCGTCCGACGCGGCTTCTTAAGTAGTCGCACTTCAAAAACTGCATGACGTCGCGCGAAGCATCGTCGGCGCGCCGTTCGGCCGCACTCGTCAAAATGCCGAGGCGCGCCCATGCCTGTGCACGTCCGGCAGCGGTTCTGTTCGAAGCGGGCTTTTCTTCGCGTTCGGGCTCGCGCCGAGCGAGCGCGCATGATAGCCCGACATGACGGCTGCGTCGTCCAAAGACGACCGAGGGGCACCATAGCGGCGCTTCGTGAGAATGCCCCGAATGGTGCGGTGCAGCAACAGATCGGGATAGCGGCGAATGGGTGAGGTGAAATGCGCGTAGGCCTGGTACTGCAAACCGAAATGACCGACAGTTTTCCGGCTGATAGCACGCTCTTGACATGGTGCGCAGAATCGCCGTCTGTAGGAAGGGCATCGCCTTCGTCGCTTCGATGAGCGCCTGAAGCGACTTTGCCGACCCGTCCCCGGCGCTGAGTTTGAAGGGTGCAAGCACGGATTTGAGCGTGGCGAGCCGATCCGCACTCGGCTTTTCGTGCACACGGAAAAGCGTGAGCTGCTTGTTGGCAAGCACGAATTCGGCCGCGCAGACATTGGCGACGAGCATGCACTCTTCAATGAGTCGGTGCGCATCGTTGTGCTCGCGAACGCGAAAGCCGGCAATCCCCCCTTTTTCGTCAAAGATCACCTGCGACTCCTGCGTTTCGAAGTCGAGCGCCGAGCGAGCCTTGCGCGCCCGGCGCAGCGCGCCGTAAAGCGCATGCAGGCGTCGGACCTCTTCGATGCGCTCGCCTACTGCTTCGAGACCGGCAGCTTCGCCTGAGAGCGCTGACCACACCTGCGTATAGGTGAGGCGTGCGTGCGAGTGAATAACCGCCGGATAGAACTGGTAGGCAGTCGTCTCGCCTTCGGACGAAACGAGCGCGTCGCAAACCATGACGAGACGATCGACATGCGGGTTGAGCGAGCAGAGGCCATTCGAGAGCTTCTCGGGCAGCATCGGCACAACAGAAGCCGGAAAGTAGACGGATGTGCCTCGCATCTGCGCATCGCGATCGAGGGCCGACCCCGGCCGCACGTAGTGACTCACATCGGCAATCGCGACAAGCAGACGCCAGCCCGAATCCGTCTCTTCGCAGTAAACCGCGTCGTCGAAGTCGCGCGCGTCCTCGCCGTCGATCGTTACGAATGGCAGGTCCGTTAAATTGACTCGATGCGCAAGACTCCTGCGGTCGACCTTGTCGGGCAGTGCGAGCGCTTCGTCGAGCGCCTCGGCGGAAAATTCGATCGGCACGCCGTGCTCAGCCGAAGCGATCGCCATTTCGCCGAGCGGATCGTCCGTGCGGCCGACACGGCGCACGAAGTGCGCTTCTAGCGCATTCCAGTCCGGACCCTCCCAATTAAAGGGCATTTTTCTCGGCGAGAGTTCCGTCTCGTCAAGCTCCACCTCGATCGCGTCGCGCTTGAGATCGACCTCAGCCGGAATTTCTTCACGCGGCACGCTGAGCTCGAAAGGCGCGAAAGCCGAGACGGGTGTCACCGAAATGCTTCGGCTTCCCGAATAGGTGATGCGGCACACCCAGCGCTTCTGACCGCGAGAAATAAAGCGGCCGATACGCCAGCCGTGTTCTGCGCGGCGCAGCTCAACAACGTCCCCAGGCAGATAGGATGCTTCGCCGTTGAGTTCGAGTTCGACCGAAGGGTCATCCTGCGACATCACGCTCATGCGCTCGAGCTGGCGTGCACCGCGAACCACACCGTTGACACACTGCGCGTCCGGGTGCTCGAACCAGTTTTTGCTCTCGCCGCCAAATCCGCTTTGGTGCAGCGCCACAATGATTGCATTGGCGACGCTGCGCGCCACGCCAAGCTTTTTGATGAGGAGACTCTTCGCTTTCGCGTAGCTCACGTCCGCGCCGACTTCGAGAATCGCCGCCTTCGCGTCTTCAATCTGACGCGGCGTCAGTTCAAGGATCGTCTCTTCGACAGGGGCCTTCTTTTTCTTTTTAGCCATATCGTCTTCTTCCGGTGCCGGAAAACCGGCGAAATCTCGGCGCCGCTTTCCCGACTGTGCATCTCGTCGCCGAGCTTAATCGAATCGCCGAACGTACGCCGCTTCAATTTGCCCGCGCTTTTGCCGCAAAGCAGGCCTCGCTCGGCGCCGCAGGCGGAAAAGCTTTTACGAGACTCTTAGTCAATTGTTTTCTATCGTTCGCTACTCAACAAAATTAAGCAATAAGGATCATAGTATGAGGCGCAAAATCAGCCGCCGTTTTCTTTCACGCCTCTGCCCGACTCTCGTCCCGCATGCGACGTAGTGCCCACCGACGATGCAGCACGCTTCTCTGCGAAAGTCGCGGCAATGTCTGCCACCCGAGAGGCCACCACGCAGCAGCCGAGCGTTTTTTTGAAGATTTTTACTTTCCACCCTTGACAAAAAAGGGACGCTCAGGCAAAATTCATTTCCTCGGTTGCCCGGGTGGCGAAATTGGTAGACGCACCAGCTTCAGGTGCTGGCGGCTTCACGGCCGTGAAGGTTCGAGTCCTTTCCCGGGCACCAGCCGAATTTATGAGCCCGCAGATCTAACGGTCTGCGGGCTTTCTGCTTTTTCGCCAATCGGTTTTTTCCTCGCCCCAAACAATTGCCGCTTTCGATGCGCTCATATCAACCGAACGCACACGAAGCGGCGGCGCGCGGCGCGCCCGATGGCGCGCCCTTTTTGCAGCCGATTGACCGAGGCAGTAGCCCGACCGACAGATCGAGACTTAGCGACGGCGAACCGGCGGCACCTCACACTTGAGGACAAACGTGAGGAAGGCATAGAGGAACCCGCCCGCAAGCATCGCGGCAACAAGCCCGATGTTGGCGACGGCAAAAGACGCTCATTTTCAACGCCTTCGGGCAAGAGGAAGCTCACCACATGCGCAATGTAGGGGTCCGAGGACGTGATGGTGCCCAAACCGATCAGCGTTGCAACGCGAGCGAAAGGAGCGCCGTCCAGCGCCAGTTGCGGCCACCCTCGCCGTAGGGCTGCGCCATGTCGACGTCCCCAGCCAAGTCGGACGCTGACGGATGAGGTCCACCATTTCAATGGCGCCCCAAGAGCCCATGATCACGGAAATGGCAGCAAGGAACGACTGGAAGGTCGAGACAAAGGAGTCGGAAATAAAGAGCAGGTAGAACGAACCGAGCGCAATGATCACGGCGTTCACAAGGGTCGTCGCCCAGCGCGAGAGCGGCACGCCCATCGCGAGAAGCGCAAGACCCGAGCTGTAGACGCCGGTCATCCCCGCGGAAATGAGCGAGACGATGATGACGATTGAGAAAGGCACGTAGAACCAGAAAGGCAGAATCCCCGTAAGCGCAGCGAGCGGCTCGTGGTTGGCCTTCTCAAGAAGCGCAGGATTGCCCACGGCAAGCATGACGCCGAGGATAAGGAGCACCGAAACGGGGAGCGCAATGCCCGTCATTGTCCAGAAGACGACGCCGCCCGCCGGGGTCTTTCTCGGGAGATAGCGCGAGTAGTCGCCGCCATAGTTGAGAAAGCCGAGCCCAACCATCGTCATGGCGAGCACGATGCCGCCCAAGAACGTACCGAAGCTGCCCGAGGGGGCCGAATCGAGCGCGCCGAAATCGATCTGCGGAATGAAGAAGAAAAGATAGACGAGCGTCATTAGGCCCGTGATCCAGGCGATGGGCTTTTCAACCTTCAAGATGAGCTGATGCCCGTAAATGGCGCCCGACATCGTGAGAACGATCACGACGACGAAGGAGAGCAGCGTGCAGAGTTCGGTTGGGCCGCCAGAGCCGTTCGAGAAAACGGGCAGAAGATGAGCAACGAGGTCGGCGAGCGTTGACGTAGCCATCGAGAGCATCGTCACCTTCCAGCCCATATTGGCCACATACCCGAAGAAGGTCGGGATCTTGTTGCCGTGATAGCCGAAAGCGAAACGCGACTGCACGAGTGTGGGGAGCCCCGTGCGGACGCTGCCGACCGCAAGAATGCCCACGAGCGCACAGGAGGCGAAGTAGCCGATCACACCCGCGGCCATTGCCTGCCAAACCGAAAGGCCGAGACCGAAGACGTAAATGCCGCAGGTAATGCCGAAAATGGAAATGTTCCAAGAGAACCAGACCGGGAACAGGTCGGCGGGCTTGCCGTAGCGTTCGTTGTCGGGCACGGGATTGACGCCGTTGCGCTCGATTTTTGGGAGCTTCAGACATATTGAATTGCTGCTTTGAGTTGAAAAAATCGTTTCGTAGTTGTTTTCGCGAAGAGCGGGAGCTTTCAGCCGTGAAGCGCGAGGAGTTCGGCAACGGTGGGTGCAGTGGCTGCGCCTTCACGCCCCGTCACGACGCTCGCAACAGCGTTGGCAAGCCGCACGCTTTCGTCAAGGGGCAGACCGCACATGCGCCCTGCAATGAAGCCGCCCGTGTGTGAGTCGCCCGAACCGATCGTGTCGACGACATCGACGGGGAAGCCCTCGATCAGGCGCACGACGTCGCCCTCGGCAAGCACCGCACCGCGCGCGCCGTCGGTAACGACAGCAGGGCGGCCCGTACGGTGCGAAAGTATGCGCGCGGCAGCTTCGGCCGAGGGCTCGGCCGTCATGGCGCGGGCTTCCTGCGCGTTGATCGTAAGAATCGTGCCGAGCGACAGGAGCACCTTCATGCGTTCGGCCGGAATTTCAAGCGCACGCGGACCCGGATCGAAAATGAGATCCGCATCCGGACGCTTGCGGCGCAACGCTTCGAGCACCACGGCACCGTTTTCCCCCTCGGCCTGATAGCCCGAGAGATAGATCAGATCGAATTCGGCCATATCGAAGTCGTCGAACCAGTCGAGCGACATGCGCCGCTCAATCCCGAACATCGAGACGAACGTACGCTCGCCATGCGGCTCGACCAATGAGAGGCACCAGCCGTTGTCGCCGCGGTCCGAATAGCGGCGAACGGGATAGCCGCGCTCGCGAAACGCCTTCTCGACAATGTCGGCGATCATGCCTTCGCCGACGGGCATGAGTGCTTCGAACGGCAGTGCGAACTTCGAGAGTACGTCGGCAACATTGAAGGAGCACCCGCCAACCGTCGTCGTGCGGCACTCGCCCTCGAGGTCTCCGCCCGACTGCGGCATCTGCGGCACGCGCACGACCACGTCGACGAAGGCGCTCCCGAGGATGAAGACTTTCTTTTCGGGCGCGAGCGAACGAAGGATCTCAGGCACGCTTCGCATCTCAGTCCCCAATCGTGAAGTTCGCGCGTGCTTCGAGAATCCGCTTGGCGAGTGCGCGGAAGTCGATTCCATTCGTCGTTTCTAGGTACTTCACAACCGATTCGTCCATACCCGAAATGCCGCACTTGGCGCCGCAGATCGCGCACGCCATTGCGCCCATCGTGTCAGTGTCGCCGCCCATGTTGGCACACATCACGGCCGCCAGCCATGGATCGCGGCACCAGAGTGCAACGGCAAGCGCCGCTGCGACGGATTCGCTCGTCATCGTGCCCGTGCCGATCGCGCGGTAAATAAGAAGACTCACGTCTTCTTCCGAGGGGGCGTCGCCAAGCTTCTCAACCATGGCTTCGAATGCTTCGAGACGCGCAAGCACGGAAGCCGCCCAGGTCGGCTCACCCTTGACGAGCGCGATCGGATGGATCGCTGCGATATCGGTGCGGATCTCGTCCCAGCTGCGGCCCGCAACCGCCGACGCAACAGCCTGCGCCACCATGGCGGCGCCCGAAATCGCGACGTCGGTCGAATGTGTCACACGGCTCACGCGCGCAACCGTTTCGGCAAGCTTTTCGTGCTCGTTTGCCTCAACAAAGCAACCGACGGGGCAATGCGCATCGCCGCACCGTTCGTGAGCGAAAGCTTCGTGACGGCTTCGGCATCTTCGCCCTTACTCCAGGCAAGGAGCGACGCCTTCGACGAAGGACCGAGCAGATTGATCTCAAAGCCGTTCATCGAGCGCACCCACTCGAGCAGATCGTCGGCAAGCGTCTTCACGGGAGGCACCGTGCCCGCCTTGAGCAACGCCTCAAGCACCACAAAGGCCTGCGCCGAATCGTCGGTGTAGTGTCCGGCCTTGAAATAGCAGGCAACGATGTTGTCGGCCGGACCGTCGAGAAATTCTTCAATGCGGCCGAAGCGGCTGCGAACTTTTTCACGCGGCCACAGTTCGCCCGGCACGCCGAGCGCGTCGCCAAGCACCATGCCGGCGAGCGCGCCGGCAATTCGGTCTAAGGTTGCATCGGTCATAAGTGAAAACCCTCTCGATTCACCTGGATTCAAAAAAAAATGAAGTTACGCATTGTAAGAAAAAACGACTGCGTGTTTGTTCGGAACTTTGCTCCTAGAATGACCTCAAGTGCGTTTTTTACTTGACGAGCCCGCCGCCCATGACCGCCATCACCGCTCAAACGCTCAATTACGCCGAAGCGTTCCGCTACCACGTCGAGCGTCTTCCGTCGGAAACGTATCGCTTTCACCTGCCGCAGCTCGAAGAGGCCGCCTACGAGGCGCCCTCCTTTGCCGTCGGACGCGCCGTTCTTGAGGAACGCATTATTGCGGCGCTCGAAGCGCGTATTCGCGCGCACAAGCCCCTGCCCACACCGTCGCGCCCGCACGCGGGGGAAGGCTGCATTGAACTCTCGCCGACGTCGCGCGCAAAGCTCCTACTCATCGTGACGGCCAATCGCACGAACGTCTACCCGGCCGAACTTGCCAGACGACTTGACATCAAGCCGCAGGAAGTTCAGCGCATCCTGCGCCTCTCGCACGCGACAAAGCTCGACACGATCGGCGAGGCGCTTCGTGCCATGGGGCACAAGCTCCTCATTGCGCTCGAGCCGCTCGACGAGCGCCCCGAACGCAGCGCAGACTGAGACGAGAAAGCGCACTCGCCCGCGTTAATCCACCCAGATGTCGTAATGGACCGTCGCCTTGAAGTCGCCTGCGGTCACGGCGGACTCCATCTGGCAGACGCCCCATTCGACAAAGCCTTCCGCGCCCTGACGCAACGACGTGCGCTGCTCGAGCGAGAGAAACGCCGTGTCCTCGGCAAGCCAGCTTCTCGCCTCCTCCCGACCGCAGCCCGCCGCTGCGTTGTAGCGGTGCACAAGCGCAAGACTCGGGTGTGACGTTCTCGCGTACCGGTCCGACGACGCAAACGTGCCGCTTGCGGGCGTCAAGCGCATGCGAACGGTCCCCGGCGACGTGCCGCGGTGACAGACGACTTCAATGTCGGTGCGAGCCGCGGCAAGCCGATCGCCCTCGCGCCGCGGCCGGATCGTACCGAAATCGATCTGCACGGGCGAAAGCGAAAAACGACAGTCGGCCCTGAGCGTGGCGCGCTTGCCCGTGAGAATTTCCTTCGCGTGCACGACTCCTTTTTCCGTTGCGACGGCTGTCGACAGCGAAGGAATATGCACGGTGCCGGGTTCGAGCCGGCAAGGCTCGCTCGCGCAAACAAGAACGGGGCGCAATTCACCGCGCAGCCGCCACGATTCGAGCGAGCCTTGCGCTTCGGTCGCCGTCTGCCCCCCTTTGCCGAGAACGCCGAAAACGGGCGCCGTCCGCTCCCCGTAAGCAACGGTGCGCGTCGCTGCCGCCGTCGGGTCGGCGCTCTCCCAAACGATTCTCCCCGCAGGGCCAGCGAGTTCCAGGCGACCGACAAAGGTCACTAAGAGCCCCGCACCGATCGAAGCGGGCAGCGTCGTCGCGCCCGATGCGGCGCCGGTCGTCGTGGCGAAAAGCGCCACATGGTTTGCGAGCGCGTCGACCGAAACCACTTCGTCCACGCGCTCGACCGAAGGACTCTCCCAGACAACGCGAGAGGCCTCCTTTAGTTCACCGAGCGAAAGATCGGGCGCCAAAACGGCTCCCTCGACCCCATTGCCGCGCAGCCCATGAGAAATCCCGCGGCATCTTTACACCATCTTTTCCAGCCTTATGTTCATCAGTCCTGTGAATCATCATTGAATTTCCGAGTCCCATTCCCGAACTTCCGGCCCTTCGCCTTCAATCCACAAACAAGGAACGCGCTTGCGCAACACGGGCGAACCGTCGTCGGCAGACGCATCGTCCAAAATGGCGTAACAGGCTTCTTCACCGTGCTCGCCCATCCAGCGAACCTCCGCAATACCGGCGGGCGGCGCCGCCGAAATAAAGGCCCAGCCTTCTTCATCCACAACCGATACGGGCAACTGCGCTCGATCCGTCAGAATTCGCACTTCCGAGCCATAAGGCGCCGACGTGCCGTCCGGACGCGTGACGTCCAAAAAGAGCTCGGTTCCCCAAAAAATGTTTCAAAATCGAGCCGCACGAGGCCGTTGCTCCGCCGGTACCGCACGCCCGTAGAGACTAATTGATCGTGAGATTGGGGCGGCAGCGAATTCGGATCGATGCGCAGCACATTCAGCTGATAGTTCGTGAGACCCGAGGCGAGAATCCTGTCGCCCGAACCGCACGCCGCCCTGAAAGTCAAGAAGCTGCGCACCCTCGCCGTCCGGAATCTTCACGACCGCTAGACCGCCTTGAAGCGAGCGCGCGAATATGACGCCGTCGTCATAAAGCAGCACCCCGCCGCTCGCCGCTCCCGTGAACTGCGTGTAGCTTTCGCCGCGACGTACGCCGACGCTGCCCTGCACGTGCTCGCCCGTGTAGGCATAAGCCGCTTGAAGCGACTGCGTGTGCGCAGCGTCGCCCTCGGCCGCATCAAACTGCAGGCGGTAAGCATGTGTGCCCTCTTCGTCAAAGGCCCCCGAGAGCGACGTCATCGCACTTTGCGACGTTTTAGAACGCGTGCCGCCGAGCGTGAGAAGCGCATCGTCGGCGCCGCCCCCGTATGCGCGTCCGAACAGTACGGAAAGCGGCACGGAAACGTTGAGTGAAAGCACCGTTTCGGCGGTTGCGCCGCGACCTGAGACATGCTGCAGCGTGACATTCCAGAGCATGCGCTTTGCCGAAAGACTCCAAGAGCCCGAAAGGCTGCGTGCGGCGTCGCCCGAGACGCTCCGCGTCCAGAGTCCGGTCAGATTCGCATGCCCGAACGCACCCAAAGGCTGCGAAAGTGAAAACTCCGTTCTGTCGCGGGTGTGCGTGTCAAGGCCCGAGACCGTTACGGACTTGCGAAGCGCGTCAGAGAACGTTGCAATACGTCCCGAGAGCGCACGTTCGTAAGCGACATTCGCATACGTACCGGTGAAGCCGAAGGTCTTTCGCCAAACAAGCTCAAGTTCGGCGCCGCTTTCCCGTTCAGCCTGCCTGCCGACGCCATGCGTGCCGCTACGTAACCTGCGCGGTCAAGGCACCCGCACGCCC
>ENA-OPYT01000621-OPYT01000621.1-human-gut-metagenome-genome-assembly--contig:-NODE-621-length-10753-cov-2.548937_pt1 | contig 10753 bp, 10 predicted proteins | sample MGYA00242636_ERZ504480 | MGnify/ENA primary metagenome ERZ504480 (study PRJEB26092, sample SAMD00036228) | human gut metagenome | host: Homo sapiens | study: EMG produced TPA metagenomics assembly of...
GCCCGAGCAGAAGCTGCTTTCGCGCATCGCCCTGAACATCGACAACAATCATGTCGCCATCGCCACCGCGACCAGCAATTTCGCCCTCAAGGGCACGGGGATCCTTATCCGTTCCGTGGCGATGCTTCCCGAGAATGTGCACCTGTTCATCGCCGGGGGCCGGGATTCCGAGCCCTACCAGCGGCTTGCGAAAAAGCTCGGCGTGGCCGGGCGTATCCATTTTCTCGGCAAGGTGGAGGACATGCCCGCGTTGTACCGGGCAATGGATCTGTTTGTCCTGCCTTCGTTTTATGACGCCTGTTCCAACGCGGTGCTTGAGGCGCTGGCCTGCGGACTCAAGGTGTTGTCCACAACCGCCAACGGTTCCAGCGTGTTTCTGCCGCAGGAGCACGTCACCCCCGATCCCGGCGACGCCGAGGATCTCGCCGCGCGTATCAAGGCGCTGATCGACGAGCCCGCGCCCGGGCCGTTCCGTATTCCCGATCACATTCAGGCCGGGCTCGACACATGGGTACAGGTCGTCAACGAGGAGTGCGATCAGCGTACGGGAAAGAGCGGCGAGGTGAGAGAAAGGGAGGCGGACGAAACCGAGGGAAATGAGGGAAACGAGAAGGGACCCCATCCTTCACCTTCCCAAGATTTTTGATTGGCGGGGAGGCCGCGCGGAGGGAGCCCCTTCCGGGCGGAAGCGGCGGATCTTGAAAAAAAGAGCCTGAACGGTATTTCGTTCAGGCTCTTTTCTTTGCCGTTCATTATGGGATGCTTTTTTCTATTCGCCCCATCCGATGCTTTGGGAAATCAGGATATGCTTGGATTTGGGGAGGCCGAGGGCGGAAGCGAGGCCTTCGGCGTCGTAGGAAGCGCGGACGACGTTGTGCAGCCCCACGGAGGCGCAGAACAAGCCCACGTTCTGGTAGGCGGAACCCGTATGCATGGCCGCGAAAAGCTCTTTGCTGTTTTTCTGGGTGTCGGTGACGTAAACCAGCCCTACCGGGGCTTCGCGGACAAAGCCCTGTCCGGCGAGGAGGTTGCGCAGGTCGGAGGAGCTGACCTGTTCGAGGCTGTGTTTCGGAGCGTCGTAGAGCCATGCTCCGTCGCTGCGGAGGACGTAGATTTCAAGATCCTGCCGGTTCTGGGCCGTGGGGATGGTCCGTTTGCCGTTGGGACGGTTCACGCCGTACGCGGCCCAGAGCAAATCGCCGAGCAGTTTGTCGGAAAGCGGCTTGGCGGTGAACGAGCGGTTTGTCGCCCGTCCGCTGAGCGTTTGCATGAGCCGGCTTTCCCCCCTTGGTATCGGGGAGGGGGGAATGCAAGGGAGGTGGCGGCCTGCGCCGTGCCCACCATGAGGAAGAGACAGGCGGCCAATATCGGAATGAACCGTTTCGTCATAGCGTGGACTCCTTGGAAAAGAGGCGGGCCTCGGAGGGATGGCCTCCGTTCGGCGGAAGGATGCGGGTTATCATGGGGTGGTTACAGGCCGGAAATACGCGTAGCCTGCCCCAAAAAAGGGAGGATAACCATGAAATGGGGACTGTCCATATTGGCGCTGTGCGCATTGCTTGCCGCAACCGCGCCGGAGGGCGGAGCGGCGGAGCAGGGAGGCGGTGACGCAAAACTTTTGAAGATGGTGGTGTTGTCGCGGCATGGGGTCCGCTCGCCCACGCAATCTTCCGAAACGCTTGAGAGCTGGAGCCGCAAGGACTGGCCCGAGTGGCCCGTGAAGCGCGGCGAGCTGACCCCGCGCGGGGCCAAACTGGTCACCGCGATGTGGGAACAGGAGGCGGCGTTTTTACGCGAGGCCGGTTTACTGCCCTCAAAAGGTTGCCCGGAGGCCGGGACGATAGCCGTCCGTGCCGATCGGGATCAGCGTACGCGGGTCACGGGAGAGGCCGTGCTCGAGGGGCTGGCTCCGGGATGCGGGTTCAAGCCTATCGTGAACGAGAAGGACCATCCCGATCCGCTGTTCCATCCGTTGGAGGCCGGATATTGCGCGCTCGATCCCGCCGTTGTTCGCAAGGAAATTCCCGTCGGCGCGATTGAGGGGCTTGAGCAGTCGCTCTCGGGCCCCATAGGTGAATTGGCGGCCATCCTTGGCCCCGCGTCTCCCGAATTTTGCAGCAGGCATCAACTGCCCGAAGGGTGTACGGTAGCGGACGTGCCCACGCGCCTGACACTTGCCAAGGACAACCGCACGGTCCACCTCGACGGCAAGCTGGGGACGGCTTCAAGCGCGGCGGAAATCATGCTGCTGGAGTATGGCCAGTGGGATCATCCCGCCGGATGGGGAGCCGTGGACAAGGGGGCGCTGCAACGCCTGCTCCCGGTGCACAGCACGGTCTTCGACGCCGTGAACCGTGCGCCTTCCGTGGCCGCCGGGCGCGGCAGCGAATTGCTGCTGGATATGGCGAACGCGCTTACGGGCCGGTATGCCGATCCCGCCGTCAACAAGGCGAAGGTTGTGGTGTTCGTTGGGCACGATACGAATATTGCGAACATCGGCGGTATGCTCGGCCTGCATTGGCAGCTCCCCGGCTATGCGCCCGATGAAATTCCCCCGGCAAGCGCGCTGGTGCTGACGCTGTGGCTGCAAAACGACGTCTATCAGCTCCGGGCCCGGATGATCGGGCAGTCGCTGGATACGCTGCACGATCCCGCCATGAAGGGCGAGGTCCTGAGGCAGGATATTGAGGTGCCGTGGTGCGGCCCGTATGAGGACGGCAAGAACTGTACGCTGACCGATTTCGAATTGCGCGTCCGCGATGTGCTCCGCCCCGAGTGCGTCCGGGAACGTTAGGAGAAGAAGGCGTCAAAGAGACCGTCCGCCTCGTTCCGCCGTCTGACGGCATGAAGCTCTCGGTTCCCTCAAAACATGATGAAGCGGCCCCCTGTCCGGTACAAGCCGGATATGGGGCCGCTTCCTTATACTTGAAGGCAGCCGCCCTTCTCCTGTTTTCCCGACAAAAAAATTGGCGATTGATTCTCGCCATGTCTCTTGAGGGGAACGCACCAGATACTGATGCAATTTACAGGTTCAGCCTGTACCCGCACGGGAAAGCCGACAGAAGGGATTCGATAAGGCCGAAAGTCTTGTGAGGGAGAGGGGTGGGGTTCGGGGAGGGGGAGAGGGAACCTTTCTGAAGAAAGGTTTCCTCTCCCTCCCCGATTATTCTATCCCACCCGTTAACGGGCTTCATACTTCCCGTCGGGGAGCAGGGTGATCTGGCCTGCCTTGTTCAGAGGCACGCCGATCCACGTCATGGTTTCGCCGGCCTTGTTGGTGACTTTGACGTCCCAGGCTTCGGCCTTTTCGGTACGGCTGACTTCAACGTCCACCTTGTCGCCGTTGGGGAGGGTTTCCTGCTTCAGCAGGTTTTCTTCCCAGTCGTTGGCATTGGTGGGAGAGAGGTACAGCGTATAAATATCATACTGAGCACCGTTGAAAATGTTGATCTTCTTGTCCATGGCAAGAGCATGCCCGGCCATGCCGAGCGAAGCGACGAGCGCAAGAGCGACGATGAGACGTTTCATGGCGTTTCTCCTCTTCCTCCGGGCAGGTTGTACCGACCGCTTCCTGAAAAGACCCGCAGTCCCGGACTCTGCTGCGGCCCTCGGACACAGGAACGTAATCTATACGTTCAGGGTACGATGAGGAGAAAATGATGCCATGATAATCAATAGGTTGCCGGAATGATTCTACTCCACGCCTACTTTGGGGCAAAACGAAGCCATCTCGCATTCGTCGCACAGGGGCTTTCGCGCATCACAGACATGGCGGCCGAACCAGACCATCCGGTGGTTGACCTTGCCCCATTCGGATTGCGGGAACAGTTTGACCAGATCCTTTTCGATGTCCACGGGATCGGTATGCTTGGTGAGCCCGAGGCGCCCGGAGATGCGCTTGACGTGCGTGTCCACGGCAAGGCCCTCGTTGATGCCGAATCCGCCCCACAGGACCACGTTGGCCGTCTTGCGGGCCACGCCGGGCAGTTTGATGAGGTCCTTCATGGTGTTGGGCGTTTCGCCGTTGAATTCCTTCACGACGAGCTGCGCGGCGGCGATGAGGTGTTTCGCCTTGCTGTGATAGAACCCGACGGAGTGGATGACTTCCTCGAGTTCGGGGATGGTGGCTTGGGCGAGGGCCGCCGGATCGGGCCAGCGGCGGAACAGTTCGGGCGTGACCTGGTTCACGCGCTTATCCGTACATTGGGCGGCAAGTACCGTAGCGACGAGCAGTTCCCACGGGCTTTCGGCCATGAGATGGGTTTCGAGATCGGGATAGCGTTCGGCGAGCAGCTCAAGGACTTTTGCAGCCCGTTGTTTGTCTGTCATGGTCGTTTCCTTCATTCGGGGTGGCGCGCCGTGGAGCGCGGCAACGCGTCCCGGACGGATATTCCGCCCGGAACGCCGGAAACAAACCATAAGATCGGGAGGCCGAAAAGCCAAGCGGTGGGGCCGATGCCGGGACCGGTGAGTGAAGAGATCTCCCGCCCATGCGGAAGCGCTGTTCACTCACCGGATGCTTACATAAGCGTTTCGATTTCGTCGAATTCGGGAGAGACGAAAATGACCGGCTCAGGGCCCTGTTCCGACAGGGGCCTGCATGGTGGGCTTTTCGGTTTCATAAAGGGGTTCGCACACTTCAACGACGGTTTCCAGTTCGTCGAATTCGGGCGAAGTGTAGGTAACGGTATCCAGCCTGCACCGCGTGCCGCCCTTGACCATGACATCGGAAACAGCGCTTCCATAGGCAGACATGGCTCTCCTCCAGAGAAAAGGGTTATAAAACAGTTACCTCTATATTTTTGATAGTCCCCCGCACCGGGGGCGTCAACCTGTTCTGTTCAACCAAACAACAAAAAAAGCCCTTTTTCTCAAAAAGGCCCGTGGTTGGGGCTGGGCGGCTCGATTGCCAGAACGGTACGAAACGGCTATCGTTTCGACCCAACGCACTGTGAAGGGAGGGAATATGGCGCTTCTCGTCTACATGACGGCGGCTTCGGCGGACGAGGCGGAACGCATCGCCGGGGATCTGGTGGAAAAACCGCCTTGCGGCCTGCGTGAACATCATGGCCCCGATCCGCTCGGTATACTCGTGGAAGGGAGAGCTTTGCCGTTCCGAAGAGATCCCCTTCATCGCCAAGACGGACGACGATCGTTTTGAAGCGCTGGCCGCCCGGGTCCGTGCCTTGCACAGTTATGAAACCCCCTGCATCGTAGCCCTGCCCGTGGCCCGGGGGATGCGGATTTTCTCGCTTGGATCACCGAATCAACACATCCGGAGGAATGATGTCCATTTATGTCGCCGGTTCGCTGGCTTTCGACCGTATCATGTCCTTTAACGGCGCGTTCGCCGACCACATCCTCGCCGACAAGCTGCATATTTTGAATGTAAGCTTCCTCATCGACGGGCTGGTGGAAAAGCGCGGCGGCTGCGCGGGGAACATCGCCTATACGCTGGCGCTGATGGGCGAAAAGCCGCTTATCCTCGCCACGGCGGGCAAGAATTTTTCCGAATACGGCACGTTCCTCGAATCGAAGGGGATTTCGCTCGAAGGCGTCCGCGTCATGAAGGACGAATTCACCGCGAGCTGCACGCTGATCACCCGACAAGAACAACAACCAGATCAATGGATTCCACCCCGCCGCGATGGGGTTCCCGTGCGAGTACGCGTTCCCGCATCCCGACGCTTCCGCCGACTGGGGCATCGTATCCCCCGGCAACCTCGACGACATGAAGGCGCTTCCCCGCTTGTTCCGCGAAAAGGGCATCCGGTACATCTACGATCCCGGCCAGCAGATCCCGGCGCTTTCCGGGGACGATCTGCTCGACGCCATCACGGGTTCGGCCCTGCTCGTGACCAACGACTATGAGCTGGAGATGATCAGCAAGGCCACGCAGCGCACCCGCGCCGAACTGCGCGCCCTGACCGGCGGCGTGATCACCACGCTCGGCGAGCAGGGCTCGGTCATCGACAACGGCGAGCGGGGGAGCGTGGGCATCGCCGCGCCCAAAACCGTGGCCGACCCCACCGGCGCGGGCGATTCGTTCCGCTCCGGCCTGCTCAAGGGCCTCCTGCACGGCCTTGACGTGCCCGCTTCCGCCCGGCTCGGCGCGACGTGCGCCAGCTACTGCATCGAGCATCAGGGCACGCAGGAGCATGTGTTTACCTATGAGGATTTTGCCGCCCGCCATCGCGCCGCGTTCCACGAGGAACCGGGCGTGAAGTGGTAAGGCAGCAGAGGGAAGAGCCTTTCCGAACGGCGGAGAGGCTTGCTCCCGTGTGTCCCGCGACGCTTTCCCCTGACGCTTTTGGGGCGTGGGTGGCAATACCGCACCGGCGGGGCCCTATGCGGCGTTTGGAAACAGGCGGCCTGCCTGACGGCGAAGCGGCGTGATCCGTTTCGGCATTTCTGAGTGGAGACAGCAGATGTTCAAAATCATCATTCCCATTTTGGTCATCGCGTTGGCGGCCTTTGTCGGCATGAACGCCAAAAGCGGGCTTATCCGGGGCGTGGCCGACGGTATGCTGGTATCGCCCGCCCGTCCCGCCGTGGCCGTGAAGCCCGCCGCCGATTTTGCCTCCGTCGACGCCCGGCGCGTGGATCTTTCGCCTTCGGTGCAGAACAGTATGCTCCAGGCGACATCGGTACAGGCCGTGTATGCCCTGTACAACCATGAGGGCCCGCAGGCTGCTCCGGCGCATTTTGTAGCGCTTCTGGCGGTTTCCCAGAACGACGAGACGTGGCCCGTGGAACCGGAGCTCGGTTTCCCCGCGATCAGGCACAAGAAGCAGGATATCGACGGTTTTTCCGGATTCGCGGACACCTATGTTTTGGACGCGAAGGATGACCCGTGGGCTTCCGACGAACCGGCACTGTGGGAGAACGGCAGCCTTGTCCGCCGCTTTACCTTTATACTCTGGTTCTACAAGGCCAAGCTCATCGTCGAGTACCGCGAGCCCCTCCCCGCGCCCTCCGATATGCCGCTTGAGGACAATATCCCCCTGCTGACGGCCTTTGAGACCCGGGCGCTGGAATCCTTCCGCCTGCTGAACGGCGATCCCAAAAACGGCGGCGTGGAGCTCCCACGGCCCAAGGAAAAGCTCCCTTATCCGCCCGCGGGCATCAACCGGCAGGCGCTCACCGATTTTATCGGCACGCTCTGGGATATGAAAAAATAGGAGGCCGCCTCATGCCTTACGTCAATATCAGGGTGACGAGGGAAAACGGCACGCCGACCGCCGAGCAGAAAGCGGAACTCATCAAGGGGGCGACGGAACTGCTTGTGCGCGTCTTGGGGAAAAATCCGGCTACCACGGTCGTCGTCATCGACGAGTTGGATACGGACAACTGGGGCGTGGGCGGCGAAACGGTTACCCGGAGGCGTCGGCAAGGGAAGTAGCCTCCTGCCTCCCACAGGGGGCTGGATCTGGATGATTCCTGACAAGTAACCCAAGCATAGTGGGCGACGGGCAGGGCGTAGAAAAGCGGTAGCGCTCGATCTGGAAGATCTGGAATGACCGAGATACAAAAAAAGACTATTATTGGATGCGTGTGTGCTGTGTCATGCGAAATCCTTTTTGGCCTTAGTTATTTATTTACAAAGAAAATAACATCAGACGTCGATGCCGTAACATTATTGGGGTGGCGCTTTTTATTGGCGTTCATCATGATGAATATTTTGTTGATTACAGGATATATAAATATAAACATAAAGAAAAAACACTTCTCATCTTTGCTAAAGATAGCCGCTCTTCAACCGATAGCCTATTTTACATGCGAGACGTTTGGGATACAGATGACGACGGCTTCAGAGAGTGGATCTATAATTGCTTGTATTCCAATAGCATCGCTCGTCGCATCAATTCTTTTTTTACAGAAAAAACCAACAAGGTTTCAAATTTCCGGTATTTGCTTAACAGTAGTTGGAGTGATTGTTTGTGTAACTGCAAAAGGATTCGAGTCTTCTTTCAGCGGGATTGGCTATATAATGCTATGTATGGCCGTATTATCTTATAGTCTATACTGCGTTTCTGCTGAAAAAGCGGATAAAACAACAAGTATTGAAAAGACATACGTCATGATTGCATGTGGAGCCTGCTTTTTTGCTACTATGGCGATAGCAAAAAGTATAGCTGCAGGTACTGTCGTTGATTTGTTAATGTTGCCGTTTCAAAATACGGTTTTCCTATTTTCTATTGTATATCTTGGGATCGTATCTTCTGTTATATCTTTTGTATTGTTTAATATATCGATATCATCTATTGGAACGAACAAAGCCTCATCGTTTGTAGGCATATCAACAGCGGTATCCGTATTGGCTGGAGTTTTTATACTCGATGAAAAATTTTCAGCTATGCAATGTTATGGAACGCTCATAATACTGCTCGGCGTCTATATAGCAAATATGAAAAGCAGATTTTTTTGGCGTTAGCGTTTTTTACCTTTGTGGAGGCATATACGCGAGAAAACGGTTTCGCATCGGGCACGTCCGATGCGAAACCGTTTTTTACAAGGAACAGCGTTTTTTGTGAAACGCTCCTACCAGCGGCGGAACCGGCGCGGTTCGGGCGGGAACGCACGGGAGCCGCAGCCTTGGCGAAGCGTTTTTTCGGCGATGGCGGGGGCGCTGCGGACAGGCCCGCTGTCGAACCCGTGGGTCCGGGCCGCGGTAAAAAGCCCTTCAAGCAGCAGGCAATAGGTATCGGCAAGTTGGTCGGGGTCGGAAGCTTCCGCCTTGACGAGCTGATTCCGCACGTCCGCCCGCAAGGAAGCCCGCTGTTCGCGCACGCGCACGCAGATGTGATGCTCCGGGTCGGTATAATCGGTCATCAGGTGCATGAACACGTTGCCGCTGTATCCGGGCTGGGAAACCAGTTCGTAAATGGACTGGAAAAACGCCAGAAGCTGCCGGGCGGATTCATTGGGATATTGATCCTGCGCCTGTTTCCCAAATCCTCCGGAATGCGGCTTCCCACTGGTCCATGCAGGCCATGACCAGCTCTTCCTTGGAAGGGAAGCAGCGGTAAAGTGTCATTTTTTTGATGCCTGCGGCCTGTGCGATGGCGTCGACGCTTACGGCCTGAACACCGCTTTGGCGGAACATCTGTTCCGCGATGCCGAGAACCCGTTCGCGGGTAACGGCGAGAGGCGTGCGCTGGCGGCGTTCTGTGGCGGGAGTGGCGGGGGCAATCCCTTTTGTTTCCATGACTTCTCCTATACGACGACTCCGGCGGAAGGCTTGCCGGTGTTGCAGAGGACGTCGCCGGACGCGGCCCGGAAACATTGTTTTCCGGGCCGCGTCATGGGCGGTTACAGGACTTTTTTCTTCGTCCAGCCATGTTCCGTGGCCGCGTTTTCGGCTGCGGAGCCGCCGAGGACGCATACCGTCCCGGCTTTGGCCGCTTCAGCCATGACGTCGGCGAATTCCGTGAAGTGGCGGCGGGTCGTGCCGAGTATCTCCTCGCGCATCTGCTGGCGCAGATCGTCGCGGTCGTCCGTCAGGTGGCGGGACAGCGACGCGGCTCCCCGTGCGTCGGGCAGGAGATAGGTGTCGAGATCTCCGATGGCCCCCACGATGGCAAGCGTCAGGTCGCGGTCGGAAAGATCCAGCTTCCGCAGGTAATCGGCGGTCGCGTCGTAGGTGGCGAGGGTCTTTTCGACATTGGGATCGCGGTAGGAAACCAGCGCCAATGAGCCGCTCATGCGATCGAGCGCGCAGAACGCGCCGTACGCGCCGCCCTGCACGCGGACCTGATCCCACAGCCAGCCCATGCGCAGATGCCGGGTGATGACGTGCGCGGAACCGTGCCACGTATAGCCGAGATCATAGATGTTGCAACCCTTCCCGACGTAGTTGACCTGCGCGGGCACGATGAGGGTTTCGTTCGTCGCGGCCTTGAGCGGTTCGCGTTCCAGCGGCACGGAGAAAGCCGTGGGCAGGGCGCGGCCGAGCGCGGCGGCGTAAGGCTGCACGGCGGCGAGGGTGTCCGCGTCGGCGGTGAGGTTGAGGATGGCGTCCTGACGGTTGAGGATGAGGCCGCGCAGGATTTCGAGATCCGCGCGCACGCTGTCCCAGTCGCTGACCACGCGCTCGGACAGGGCCCGGATGGCTTCAAGGTAGGTGATGCCGCCGATGGCTTCGCTGATCTGCCCGGCAAGGCTGTAGGCCGCGCGCAGGCGGGCGATGACCGTGCCGTGCCCGGCGGGGATGAGCGACTGCTCGAGGCGGGCGCGTTCCTCCAGCACCATCTGGGTGAAACGCTGCGGGTTGTTGAAGTTGGTGTCGGTGAGGACTTCGGCCATGAGCGAGAACAGGTCGTCGGCCTTGTCCGCCGTTGCCTTGCCGCCGAGGCAGAGCTTGGCGACGGGCATCCGGGTGCCGCGCATGGTGGCGACGAGGGGCGCGGCGTCCATGCCGCCGGTCTTGGAGGCCAGCAGGGTGCCGAGCTCCACGAAATCGCGCCTGGACGTGCCCATTTCCGTGAGGCTGCGGCCCATGAGCGGGACGAGGGGCAGGAGTTCGGTGGGCACGGCGTCCAGCGGGAAGAGGATTTCCGCATACAGGATGCCGGACGTGTCGATGTCATGGGCGAGGATGGCCAGATCGCCCGCCTTGCCTTCTTCCTTGGGCAGGATCACGTTCTCGCGGGGCAGATCCGCGAGGGTCAGGCTCGGGATGGCGGCGAGGGCTTCGGGGCTGTCCGGAGCCTGCTGGCTGGCGCGCAGGGCTTCGGTGCAGGCCACGATTTCC
>ENA-OPYT01000625-OPYT01000625.1-human-gut-metagenome-genome-assembly--contig:-NODE-625-length-10710-cov-1.771615_pt1 | contig 10710 bp, 8 predicted proteins | sample MGYA00242636_ERZ504480 | MGnify/ENA primary metagenome ERZ504480 (study PRJEB26092, sample SAMD00036228) | human gut metagenome | host: Homo sapiens | study: EMG produced TPA metagenomics assembly of...
CCCACCATCGGACTGGAACTGGGTATCTCGGCGGCCGACTCGATCTGGATCGTCAACGCCTACCAGCTGGCCATCATGGTCTCGCTGCTGTCGTTTTCGGCATTGGGCGACGTGGTGGGTTACCGCAAGGTCTATATCGGCGGCCTGATGCTCTTCACCGTGGCCTCGGTGGGCTGCGCCCTCTCGACGTCGCTCCCGACGCTGGTGCTGGCGCGCGTGATGCAGGGGTTCGGCGCCGCTGCCGTCACATCGGTCAACACCACGCTTATCCGCATCATCTACCCCAAGGCGCAACTGGGACGCGGCATGGGAATCAACGCCACGGTCGTCGCCGTGTCGTCGGTCGCCGGGCCTACACTGGCTGCGGGCATCCTCTCCGTCGCTCAGTGGCCGTGGCTCTTCGCCGTGAACATCCCCATCGGGCTGGTGGCGCTGTGGCTGAGCCGCCGCTTCCTGCCGGACAATCCCGTGCGGGTGAGCGCACGCCGTTTCGACTGGCGCGATGCCGTGATGAATGCCCTGACCTTCGGCCTGCTGATGGCTTCGGTCGAAGGATTCTCGCACGGGCTCGACCCGCGCCTGCTCACCCTGGGCATCGCAGCGCTGCTCATCGTCGGGTTCTTCTTCATCCGCAGCCAGCTGCGCGAGCCCTATCCGATCCTGCCGTTCGACCTGCTGCGCATCCCGATCTTTTCGGTTTCGGTCGTCACGTCGATCTGCTCGTTCCTGGGGCAAATGCTGGCCATGGTAGCGCTGCCATTCTACCTGCAACACGAATTCGGCTACGACGAAGTGGCGACAGGGCTGCTGATGACCGCATGGCCGGCCGTGATCATGGTCGTGGCTCCCGTGGCCGGAATGCTCGTCGAGCGCATCCACGCCGGACTGCTCGGCGGGACGGGGCTGACGGCCATGGCCGCGGGCCTGTTCCTGCTGGCATTCCTGCCCGAACAGCCCCGTACCGGGCGACATCGTATGGCGGCTGGTGCTCTGCGGTGCCGGCTTCGGGCTTTTCCAGTCGCCCAACAACAGCATCCTGATCGCCTCGGCTCCGCCCGAGAGGAGCGGAAGCGCCAGCGGCATGCTCGCCACGGCGCGTCTCATAGGCCAGACCACGGGCGCGGCCCTTATGGCGCTGCTGTTCCACATCGTCCCCGAAGACAGCACCCACACGGCACTCCTGCTCGCCGGCGGGTTCGCACTCACAGGAGCCGTCGTCAGCCTTACCCGCATCCGGCTACCGCTGCCCGAAGGGTTGGCCCGGCAGAAGAAATAACCCCCGGCAGGCAGAACGGCGGACGCTCCGGCAGATATCCGCCACCGCCCGTGCAACCCGGCACGGCACGCACGGTAAACAGAGAAAACAAACGCCCCAAACACCCCACAGACAACAGACATACCACAACATCGATCCGGCATGAAATACCCCTTTCTCCTCGCCGTCCTGCTCTCCTGCACCGGAACGGCGTCCGCACGACAAACCCCGCCTTCACCCTCCGATACGGCACAACGGGCAACGGCCCCTTTGCAAGCCGACCATGCAACACCCCGCACCCCACACGCAACCGGCGCGGAGACACCCCCTACACTGCACCCCGACACCGTACAACCACCCGCCCGGACGCAATTCATCCGCCCGCCCTACCTGCGGCCCGGCGACACGGTGGGCATCGTCACCCCGGCGCGGAAACTGTCGGAAAAGGCCGACACGGCGAAGGTGCGCGAGCGCTTCGAATCGTGGGGCCTGAAGGTTAAGTTCGGGCCGCATACCGCCGACCGCGAGCAACCCTATTTCGCAGGCACCGATGCCCAGCGCGCCGCCGACCTGCAGGCGATGATCGACGATCCCGGCGTGAAAGCCGTCGTCAGCTTCCAGGGCGGTTACGGCTCGGTACGGCTGCTGCCGCTCATCGACCTCAGCCGCCTGCGCGAGCATCCTAAATGGGTCGTCGGGTTCAGCGATGTGACAATGCTCCACCTGGCACTGGGACGGCTGGGCGTTGAGAGCCTCCATGCCACCATGCCGGGCAAGTTCCGCTTCGGGAGCGAGGAGACCGCCGACGCGATCGTCTCCGACGAAGCGCTGCGCAGTGCTCTGCTGGGACTGCGGCAGCGTATCGACACCGGCCCACACCCGCTCAACTGCCCGGGCACGGCCCGCGGACGCCTCACGGGCGGCAACCTTGCGATCGTCTGCTCGTCGCTCGGCACACCCGAGGAACCCGACTTCGACGCCCCCACGGTGCTCTTCATCGAGGAGGTCGGCGAACACATGTACCGCCTCGACCGCATGATGCAGCAACTCGCCCGGAGCGGAAAGCTCGCCAAATGCAAAGCCATCCTCGTCGGGCATTTTTCCGACATGACCGGACAAAAACATTTCGGCATCACCGACCCCTACGACATCGTTGCGCAATACGTGCGGCCGCTGGGAATCCCGGTCGTCTTCGGCCTGCCCACGGGGCACGAAGACCCCAATGTGGCGCTCTACATGGGGCGCGAAGTCACCGTCACGGTGGGCGAAACGGGTGCCGTCATCGAATTCTGACGAAGGAAGCGGGGCGCAGCGGAACGGCCCGACTCCGCCCGGACAGCAGGGCGGCGGGGCAACCGCCCCGGGCAAAGCCGCCGGGCTGCGGCGGAGCGGCGAAAGCCTTCCGCCCCCGGCACCGCCGCAAACCAGTCCCGTCCCTCTGCCGCACGGTCGTAAAACCAGCCTTTCTGCCGCTTGCCGGCGGATACACCGCCCGCCCCGAACGACGGCAGACGTCCCGCTACGCAAAAGCCGTACGCTCCGGGCCATCGCCCTCCGCAAAAAATAAACCCGTCGGGGAACGGGCTTGCCATATTTTTACTATTTTTGTAAAAGGTGGGATATGTAACCCTGCAAAAGGCGCGGGAAACCGTTCCCGGAAACGAAATACGGATTATCGGAAATCTAAAACACTACGCATATGTTCTCAGCAAAAACCTACGCCGCGCGCCGCAACATGCTGCGCACCAAAATCGGGTCGGGCATCGTCCTGTTCCCGGGCAACCCCCTGTCACCCAACAACTACCCGAACAACGCCTACTATTTCCGGCAGGATTCGTCGTTCCTTTACTATTTCGGGCTGAACATCCCCTCGCTGGCGGGCCTGATCGACGCCGACACGGGCGAAGAGGCACTCTACGGCGACGATTTCACGGTCGAGGACATCATCTGGACAGGCCCGCAGCCCACGTTGCGCGAGCTGGGCGCAAAGGTCGGCATCGCGGCGACACACCCCCTCTCCGAACTCGAGAAACGGCTCCGCAAAGCCATTTCGCTGGGGCGCAAAATCCATTTCCTGCCTCCCTACCGCGGAGAGACTAAGCTTTGGCTGTCGTCGCTGCTGGGTATCAAACCCACACTGCTGCACGACTACAAGTCGGTAGACCTGATGTTCGCCGTGGCCGAAATGCGCGAGAAAAAGAGCGCCGAGGAGGTCGAGGAGATGGAGCGCGCATTCCAAATCGGCTACAAGATGCACACGCTGGCCATGAAGATGTGCCGCCCGGGCGTCGTCGAGCGCGAAATCGCAGGTGCCATCGAAGGCGTCGCCAAATCCTACGGTTCGGGCGTGTCGTTCCCGTCGATCGTCTCGCAACACGGCGAAACGCTGCATAACCTCAACGCCGACGGCGTATTGGAGGAAGGGCGTCTGCTGCTGTGCGACGCGGGCGGCGAAACGGTCGACAACTACTGCTCCGACCACACCCGCACCTACCCCGTAAGCGGGAAATTCACGCAGAAACAGAAGGATGTCTACAACATCGTGCTGGCGGCACACGACCATGTGGCCGACATCGTCAAACCGCACATGATGTACTCCGAGATACACAACGCCGCCTACACGACGCTGGCCGAAGGGCTTGCCGGAATAGGGCTGATCAAGGGATCGGCAGCCGACGCCGTGGCCGCGGGTGCCATGACGATGTTCATGCCCCACGGGCTGGGCACGGGCTGGGCATGGACGTGCACGACTGCGAGGCGATGGGCCGAGCGGGAGCTTCGACTTCTCCTCGATCGCCCAACGCGCCGCCAAGTCCGCGACTTGCATTTACCGTGCGGCGTGGCGCCTCGAACCGGGGACGGTGATGACCGACGAACCGGGGCTCTACTTCATCCCGGCGCTGATCGACAAATGCCGGGCCGAGGGCCTTTACAAGGGGATCGTCGATTACGACGCCCTGGGAGGGCTACCGCGACTTCGGCGGCATCCGCATCGAGGACGACATCCTTGTGACGGAAAGCGGGAGCCGTATGCTGGGCGACAAGAAGATACCCGTCACGGTCGAGGAGCTCGAAGCAGTCGTAGGCCGGTAAGGTGAAACGGATTTTCATTTTCCCGACCATCGAGGAGGCCAAGGCGTTCATCCTCACCGAGCCTCGCGACCCGGTATTCGTCGGCGGGGTGGGCATGGCCGAAATCGCGGCGGCGACGCTGCGCGCCGTGAAAGCCAAAAAGCCGCAGTTGGTGGTGCTGGCCGGCATTACCGGTGCCTGTGACCGGACATTGCGGCGCGGCGAGGTGGTCGAAGTGGTCACCGAACGCATAGCGGGCATCCCCGAGCGTTACGCCCGCGAATACGAGACCTCGGGCCCCGACCTGGGGCTGCCCCTTGCAGCCGGGGTCACTGTCAGCCGTTCGGGCGACGGAGCCGCGGCAAAGGACGGGCCGAAAAGCGCGGCGGAAGGCACCGGGCACGCGGCAGGGGACGCCGGATTCGCGGAGCCGCACCCCGGATTTACGGCAGACGACAGGGCGGGACACGCAGCGGAAGGCACCCATCACCAGACGCCGGAAGGAAACCCGGAGGACACACCGGGCGGGTACCTGCCGGAAGTGGAGAACATGGAAGGCGCAGCCTTTTTCGCCGTATGCGACGCGCTGGGCGTCGCGTGCTGCCAGATACGTGCCGTGTCGAACTACGTCGGCGAACCCTTCGGCCAGTGGGCCGTGGAGGAGGCCGTCGGGAACCTGACGGAAAAGTTAAACCAAATATTCGAAAGCAATGAATAAAAATTGGATGCTCTGGGCGGGACTGATCCTGATACTGGTCGTCTTCATCCTGGTCTGGCAATTCGCCCCCGCCATCCAGCGGTGGCTGGCCAACGTATTTATCGACATCATCGTCCTCGTGCTGACTTTTGCCGCCGGATGGCTGCTGGGCCGTTTCGGGGGTAAACGCAACCGCAGCGACAACGAGAAAAACGCCCGCAACATCACCGAGGCGCAGAAACGGTGAGGCTGAAGCTGCATATCTCGCCGTGCCCGAACGACACTTTCATGTTCGACGCGCTCGTTAACGGCCGCATCGACACGGGCAGCCTGCGCTTCGAGGTCGAATACCACGACATCGAGGAGCTGAACCGCGGTGCCGGGCTGGGACGTGCCGACATCAGCAAGATAAGTTGCGCCGTGCTGCCCGCCATCGCGGAACATTACGCGCTGCTCGACAGCGGTGCGGCACTCGGACGCGGCAACGGGCCGTTGCTGGTACGCCGCGCAGGCGATACGCGGCCGATACGCCGCGTGGCCGTCCCGGGGCTGCACACTACGGCCAATGCCCTGATGGGCAAACTCTTCCCCGAAATCGAAGAGCGTACACCGCTGCTCTTCTCCCGAATCGCGGCTGCCGTCGAGCGGGGCGATTTCGACGCCGGAGTACTTATCCATGAGGGCCGCTTCGTCTACCGTGAACGGGAACTGGAACTGGTCGCCGACCTAGGGCAGTTGTGGGAACACCGGACGGCGCTGCCGCTGCCGCTGGGCGGGATCGCAGCCCGGCGCAGCCTGCCGGACGAGGTGCGGCACGAGGCCGAACGCCTGCTGCGCACAAGCATCGAATACGCCTTCACACATCCCGAAGCTTCGCGCACCTATATAAAACAGCACGCACAGGAGCTGGATGACAAGGTGATCGACGCACATATCGCGCTCTTCGTGAACGGATATTCGCTCTCGCTGGGCGACGAAGGCCGCCGTGCCATCGAGGCACTGACGGGGGTGATCCCCTGAGCAACCGCCGGCCACCTCCAACACGTTCCGTCATGAAGTCCGTTTTATTATTGTTTCCGCTCCTGATCGCCGCAATTCGTGCAACGGGCGAGGCGCCCCTGTGGCAGGCCGCCAACGGGAGTCGGGTACGCTTCCTCGGGCTGCGGACATTCGACAATCCCGTCGTCGTAGGGATGGAAAAGAACGGCAACAAAACCACCCTCCGCAGGAAAACAGCCGGCGGGGCGGGCGGTTACGAGCCCGGGAAAATCGCGGCGGACGAGAGCAAAGCCCTCGGCAGGCAGGCATGGCTGGAGTACATGGCCCGGTTGCAAAAGGCCGGCTGCAGGCAGATGGATACGACAGACAAAGGCCTGATGGGTTTCGACGGCTCGCAATGGATCCCGGGAGTAAATCCGAACGGACAATATCTCGTCATCGACCGATGGCGCGGATGCGGTATCCGGGAATTGTGCCTGCCGCTCTTCCGGCTGACCTGAATGGAAATACCCGGCAACGACATATATTAGGAAACGCCCCGGCAACCCGGAACATACAGCCTACGGCGACAACGAACTATTACGAAGCAACCCCAAACCCCGCAATATCCCATGTACCGCACGACAAACCGACCCAACACCCGTATCGAAGTGGCCGACGCACTGCGCGGCATCGCCGTGGCAGGGATCATCCTGTTTCACGCCCGCGAGCATTTCAACCTCTACTGGAGCGCCCTCGACCTGCCCCGCGCCGGATTCGGCAGCTGGGAACAGCCCGTAGCCGATATGCTGGGATTCCTGCTTTCGGGCAAGATGTACGCCATCTTCGCATTGCTGTTCGGGCTGAGCTTCTTCATCCAGAGCGACAACCAGGCACAGCGGGGCAACGACTTTTCGCTGCGCTTCGCATGGCGCATGGTGCTGCTGTTCGGCATCGGGCTGGTCAACGCGGCGATCTACAACGGCGACGTACTGACCTACTACGCCCTTTTCGGGCTGCTGATGATTCCCATCGGCAAGCTCCCCAACCGATGGGTGTGGGTCATCGCGGCCCTGCTTTTCATCCAGCCGCTCGAACTCTGGCAGTATTTCAGCGGACATACGCTCTCGATCCGCGGCATCGAAGGCATGGAGACCCTCTATCCCACCCTCGCCACGGGCACCTTCGCCGAGAGCGCCCGCGTGAGCCTGCTCTACGGCCCGCTCAGTTCGTTCGGCTGGGGACTGGAACACGGACGCGGCACGCAGACGCTGCTGATGTTCGTATTGGGCATGCTGGCCGGCCGCTACCGGCTCTTCTACGACGAAGGGCAGCACAGACGCATCTGGGGCGGGCTGCTGGCCGTGGGCATCGCGGGCACGTGGCTCGTACCGTTCGAGGCGATGCGCAACCTGATGACGGCCACGGCGATCGTTTCGACGGTCGTCCTGCTGTGGTACGGCTGGCCGGGGTTCCGCCGGGCGCTGCACGGCATGACCTTCTTCGGGCGCATGAGCCTGACCAACTACCTGCTGCAATCGCTGCTCGGCACGGCGCTCTTCTACAACTGGGGGCTGGGGCTTTACCGCCACGTGGACGTGATCTGACGGCACGCTGGCGGGCGTGGGGATCATCCTGGTACAGTATCTCTTCTGCCGCCTCTGGCTACGGCGCCATACGCACGGCCCCGTCGAATGGGTGTGGAAAAAGCTCACATGGATCGACCTCCCGCTTTTCGACCGTAAAATCGCCTCCTGAGGGCGATTTTTTCGTGTCGCCGTTTGGTTATCCCGATTTTTTTGTATATTTATAGTCGGCTAATCGGAAATGCTCCGCAGCACGACTTTCCGTTCCGGGAACCCGGCTCCGCGAAGTACTCCCGACGATGCCCCGCACCACCGCAAAACCTTAAAACCATACGGGAATATGAAAACTATTCAGCAAAAGAAATTAAAACATCGTACTCATCGGCGCGCCCGGCACGGGAAAAACTACCCTTGCCGAAGCGATGGCCTTTGAGGGGTAAGGTCATCGACCGCAGGGGTAGTATCGAGGCGAACAACACGCTCTCGGACAATACGGATATCGAGCACGAATACAAACGCTCGATCTATTCCACGATCCTCTTCACCGAATTCGATGGATCCAGGCAAGCGATGAATCATCATCGACCTGCCGGCTCGGACGACTTCTGCGGAAGCCTCTTCTCGGCATTCAAGGTAGGCGACGTGGGCGTATTCCTGTTCAACGCACAGAACGGCTGGGAAGTCGGCAGCGAGATCCAGGCCCGCTATGCACGCCTGCTGAAAAAGCCCGTCATCGGCGTGGTGAACCAGCTCGATGCCGAGAAAGCCAATTTCGAAGCCACGATCGAGTCGATCAGGGCCGCATCGCGCGTGAAGCCCGTCATCGTACAGTACCCCGTCAACCAGGGGCCTGAGTTCAACGCCTTCATCGACGTACTGCTGATGAAGATGTACCGTTTCAAGGACAACGACGGCCACCGCGAGGAGCTGGAGATTCCCGCCGACGAGATGGACAAGGCGCAGGAACTGAACAAGGAGCTGGTCGAAATGGCCGCCGAACACGACGAGGCGCTCATGGAGCTCTACTTCGACAAAGGTACACTCACGCAGGACGACATTCGTGCGGGTCTGAAAATCGGCGTTTCGAAACGCGAGGTGATGCCGATCTTCTGCACCAGCGGCAAGCGCGACATCGGCACCAAGCGCCTGATGGAATTCATCATCAACGTGGCACCCGGCCCGCTGAAGGCTCCGTGGTTCCTCTCGACCAAGGGCGAGGAGATCGCCGCCGACGAGACGGCACCCGCCGTGGCGTTCGTATTCAAGAGCCAGGTCGAACAGCATATCGGCGAGATCACCTATTTCCGCGTCATTCGCGGCAGGATCGCCGAGGGCACCGAGCTGGTAAATACCCGCACGGGCAACAAGGAGAAGATTTCGCAGTTGTTCGCCGTGGCGGGCAAGAACCGCATCAAGGTCACGGAGCTGTCGGCCGGCGATATCGGCTGCACGGTGAAGCTCAAGGGCACGCGCACCAACGACACGCTCTCGGCTCCTTCGGCACCGGTCAGCATCGAACCCATCGTCTTCCCCGAACCGCGCTACCGCGCCGCCGTGAAGGCCAAGGAGCAGAGCGACGAAGAGAAACTGGGCAAAGTCTTGAACGACGCCAAGTTCGAAGACCCGACGATTCTGGTCGAATACTCCAAAGAACTGAAACAGACCATCATCCAGGGTCAGGGAGAACACCACCTGAATATTCTGCGCACACGCATCGAGAAGGAGAACAAGCTCTCCTACGACTATATCGCACCGAAAATCCCCTACCGCGAGACCATCACCAAGGTTGCGCAGGCTGATTACCGCCACAAGAAACAATCGGGCGGTGCCGGGCAGTTCGGCGAGGTGCATATGATCATCGAACCCTACTACGACGGCATGCCCGAGCCCAAGAACTACAAGGTTCCCGGCAAGGGCGACATGATCGTGAACCCCAAGACCAAGGAAGAATACGACCTGGCATGGGGCGGCAAATTGCAATTCTACTCGGCGATCGTGGGCGGCGCTATCGACGCACGCTTCATGCCCGCCATCCTGAAGGGTATCATGGAGAAGATGGACGAAGGCCCGCTGACGGGTTCCTACGCCCGCGACATCCGCGTGGTGGTATACGACGGAAAGATGCACCCGGTGGATTCGAACGAAATCTCCTTCAAACTGGCGGCGCGCAACGCCTTCAAGGAGGCTTTCCGCAACGCGGGGCCCAAGATCATGGAGCCGATCTACAATGTCGAGATACTCGTCCCGAGCGACTACATGGGCGCCGTGATGTCCGACTTGCAGAACCGCCGTGCGATGATCGCCGGAATGGAGTCCGACAAGGGCTTCGACCGTCTGAACGCCATGGTTCCGCTGGCTGAACTATACCGCTACTCGACGACACTCTCGTCGCTGACGTCGGGCTCGGCCACCTATACCATGAAATTCTCGTCCTACGAGCAGGTGCCGGCCGACGTGCAGGACAAGCTGCTGAAGGCTTACACCGATACCGACGACGAATAATCCCCGGCAGCGGAGAAATACAGCGGGCGGGCAATCCCCCTTCCGGACAGGGGCGGGCACGATTGCCCGCCCTTTTTCGCCGTCCGGGAACCGGCAGTCCCCGCCTCCGCCCACCGGCGCTCCGCACGCCCTGCGGTATGGCGTATGCCCCAATCCGCCCGGCATCCCGGCATATCCAGCGCGGCCGCAACGAACAGAGCCGCCTCATGTTAAGTTAATGTTAACAATCGGTGCCAAACCGTTTCATCGGAAAAAGTGGCGTAAATTTGTTCACAATTTGCACTAAACCCTAACATGAGCGAAATCTACACCGTAATCGTAGTTATTCTGGGAATCCTCGCCATTTCAGGTCTTTTCGTCGGCGTCACGAACGACGCAGTCAATTTCCTCAACTCTGCCATCGGCTCCAAGGCCGCTTCGATGCGGGCCATCCTCACCGTCGCCTCTGTCGGCATTATCGTCGGCGTAGTCACCTCGAGCGGCATGATGGAAGTGGCCCGAAGCGGCATGTTCAATCCCGGACTGTTCACATTCCACGAGGTCATGATGTTATACCTGGGCGTGATGTTCGCCAACATTATCCTGCTGGATCTCTACAACTCGTGGGGACTGCCCACCTC
>ENA-OPYT01000629-OPYT01000629.1-human-gut-metagenome-genome-assembly--contig:-NODE-629-length-10648-cov-2.256059_pt1 | contig 10648 bp, 7 predicted proteins | sample MGYA00242636_ERZ504480 | MGnify/ENA primary metagenome ERZ504480 (study PRJEB26092, sample SAMD00036228) | human gut metagenome | host: Homo sapiens | study: EMG produced TPA metagenomics assembly of...
ACGTGCGTGCGCCCCAACCAGCTTTTCGCCCTTTCGCTTCCCTATCCGGTTCTGGACGAGGAGAGGTATGTCAGCGTGCTTTCCCGCGTGCGGCGGTGCCTGCTTACGCCGTACGGCTTGCGGACGCTGGCCCCGAGCGCGCCCGGTTATCGTCCTTTGTATGAAGGCGGCCCCGCCGAACGCGATGAGGCCTACCATCAGGGCACGGTCTGGCCGTGGCTGCTGGGGGCGTACGGGGAAGCCGTATTGCGGGCGGCATGGGACGTGCCCGGCTCGGTACGGGAGCTGCTGCGGACCATACGGCCCTTGTTCGCCCAGCACCTCGGCGACGCGGGGATCGGGTCCGTTTCGGAAATTTTTGACGGCGATCCCCCCCATCTTCCCAACGGCTGCATCGCTCAGGCTTGGAGCGTCGCCGAATGCCTGCGTTTGCTGTACCTGCTTAAAGAGGCCGCTCCCGGCATATATGCCGAGTGGGAGGCCAACGCCCGGAAAGGAGGGAACTGATGCGCGTTCTGATGTTCGGCTGGGAATTTCCGCCCTACAAGAGCGGCGGCCTTGGGACGGCGTGTTACGGCATGAGCCGGGCTCTGGCGAAGAAAGGTACGGAAATCCTGTTCGTCCTGCCGCAGACCCCCTCGAACGCCCCGGTGCGGGTGGGGGAACGCCTGTCGCTGTGCTCGGCATCCGGCACGCGGGTGGAACGGACGGCCCGGAACCTCAGGATCAATGAGGAAGTGCGGGAATTGTGGCGCGAAAAGCTGCACATCGAGCACGTGGACTCGTTGCTGCTCCCTTACGACACGCCGGAAAGCTATGACGAGCGGCGGCGTGAGCTGGAACGTCTCCAGTCGGTGAAACGGAACGCGGACGGTTTTTTCTTCGACGCAGGAAACGATCCTGCGTCTGCACGGCGGCTACGGCCCGGATCTCATGAGCGAGGTCTATCGCTACGCTTGCGCGGCGGTGGCCATTGCCCGGAAGGCGCGTTTCGACGTCATCCACGTCCACGACTGGATGACCTATCCGGCGGGCATCCTTGTCCGCAAGCTGACGGGAAAGCCGCTTGTGGCGCATATCCACGCGCTGGAGCACGACCGGAGCGGCGACAATATGAACCGGGACGTGGCGGGCATCGAGCGCGCGGGCCTTGAGGCGGCGGATCGCGTGGTGGCGGTGAGCCATTACACCAAGCGTCTGGTCATGCGGCAGTACGGAATTCCGGGGGACAAGTCAAGGTCGTGCACAACGCCGTTTCCCGCAGCGAGGCGGATCGCGTCTATGCCGTGCCGGAACGCTGCGCGCACGAGAAGCGGGTCCTGTTCATGGGTCGCGTCACGTTCCAGAAGGGGCCGGACTACTTTGTGGAGGCCGCCAAGCTGGTGCTCGGCCGCATCCCGGATGTACGGTTCGTCATGGCGGGCAGCGGGGACATGCTGCCGAACATGGTCCGCCGGGTGGCGCAACTGCGCATCGGCAGCCATTTCCATTTTACCGGCTTCCTCAAGGATGAGGAAGTGGACCGCATGTACGCGATGAGCGATCTCTACGTCATGCCGAGCGTCTCGGAACCGTTCGGCATCGCGCCCCTTGAGGCCATGGCTTATGACGTGCCGGTGCTCATTTCCCGCCAGTCCGGCGTCGCCGAAGTGGTGCGGAACGCGATCAAGGTCGATTTTTGGGACATCCGGGAAATGGCGAACAAGATCTGCGCGATCCTGTCGTACCCGTTTCTCGCCGCCGAGGAAGTCAGGAATTGCCGCGAGGAGCTCAAGACCATCCGCTGGGAAAACGTGGCCGATCGCCTGAATGCCATTTACGCGCAACTTGTTTCCGGGGGAAAATGATATGTCGGCTCTCTGCTTCTACTTTCAGGTCCACCAGCCGTACAGGCTGCGGCACTACACCTTTTTCGACATCGGCGTGGACTCCTTTTACGAGGACGAGGACGCGAACTGCGGCATCATGCTGAAGGTGGCCCGCAAATGCTACCTGCCCATGAACGCGCTTCTGCTCAAGCTGATCCGCAAATACGACGGCAGGTTCAAGGTCAGTTTCTCCATTTCCGGAACGGCGCTCGATCAGTTCGAGGCCTACGCGCCGGAAGTCATCCAGAGCTTCCGGGAACTGGTGGCCACCGGATGCGTGGAGCTGCTTTCCGAGACGTACAACCATTCGCTGGCGTTTCTGTATTCCCCGGAGGAGTTCCGGGAACAGGTCGCCCTGCACGACGAGCGGATCGAAGCGCTCTTCGGCGTAACGCCCCATGTCTTCCGCAATACGGAACTGATCTACAACAACGATCTGGCGGGCGCCGTGGAATCGATGGGCTACAAGGCCGTGCTTGCCGAGGGTGCGGATCACGTGCTCGGCTGGCGCAGCCCGAACTTCGTCTACCGCCCGGCGGGGTGCGATCGCCTCAAGCTTCTGCTCAAGAATTACCGCCTCTCGGACGACATCGCCTTCCGGTTCTCGAACCACCAATGGCCCGAATTTCCGCTTACGGCGGACAAGTTTTCCGAGTGGGCGCACGCCGCCAACGCCTCCGGGGATCTCATCAATCTGTTCATGGATTACGAGACGTTCGGGGAGCATCAATGGGAATCCACCGGCATTTTCGCCTTTATGGAAGCCTTGCCCGAGGTTATGCTGCGGACGCCCGGTTTCGCGTTCATCACGCCTTCGGAAGCGGCGGCCCGGTTCGAGCCGGTGGCGAGCCTCGACGTGCCGCATTTCATGTCGTGGGCGGACGCCGAGCGCGATCTCACCGCATGGCTCGGCAACGACATGCAGAACGACGCCATCGAATCCGTCTATCGTCTGGAGAAGGCGGTCAAGGCCACGGGCGATCCCGGCGTGCTCCGCACATGGCGGCGTCTGCAGACCTCCGACCATTTTTACTACATGTCCACGAAGTGGTTCTCGGACGGCGATGTGCACAGCTATTTCAACCCCTACGGCACGCCGTACGACGCCTACATCAATTATATGAATGTGCTCGCCGATTTCAGGCTTACGCTTGAGGCGGCGTCCCCCCTTGACCCCGGAACGAAAAGCGCCGTCCTGAAAAGCGCCTGAGGGCGCTTGGGCTTGCCGGGGAACCCCGGAAGCCAGCCGTGGCGGCGCGGGAGCAGAACCGTATGCAGTATGATATGTCCCGCACCACGCTCTTTGAAGTCAGTTGGGAAGTCTGCAACAAAGTGGGCGGCATTTACGCCGTCGTGAGCAGCAAGGCTCTGGAGGCCGCCGCTCTTTTTGGAGACAACTACTATCTGTTGGGCCCGGATCTGGGCAACAACGCGGAATTCGAGGAAACGGACGAAGCCTGCTGGCAGGAGCTGCGCGCGATCACGGCACGGCGGAATCTGGCCTGCCGCTTCGGGCGCTGGGATATTCCGGGGCGGCCCAAGGTCATTCTTGTCGGCTATCGGGATCGGTTCAATCAGGGACAGCTTTTGTTTTCCCTGTGGAATCGTTACGGCATTGATTCCATTTCCGGCGGGTGGGATTATGTGGAGCCCGTCATGTTCAGTACCGCGTGCGGCGAGGTGATCGAGGCGGCGTGCCAGACGCTTGCCGTGCCCGCGTCCGGCCCGGTGCTTGCGCATTTCCACGAATGGATGTGCGGCGGGGGCCTCTTGTACCTGAAGGAGCGCGCGCCCAAGCTCGGCACGGTCTTTACGACGCACGCGACCATGCTCGGCCGGTCGATGGCGGGGTCCGGGTTCGACATCTACAAGCAGATGAACCAGATCAACCCCAAAATGGAAGCCGGGGCCTACAACATCACCGCCAAATGCTCGATGGAAACGGCGTCGGCGCGGGAAGCCGACTGCTTTACCACGGTGAGCCGCATCACGGCGGACGAGGCCACGGTCTTTCTGGGCCGTTCCCCGGACGTGGTAACGCCCAACGGCCTCGACATGCGGGTCATCCCCGACTACAGCGCCGAACGGGATGTTCCGGCCGGGGCGCGGGCCAAACTCCTTGGCGCGGCGGGACGCCTCCTGCGGCGCGAGCTTGCGCCGGATACCCGGATCTTCATCATTTCCGGGCGGTATGAATACCACAACAAGGGCGTGGACGTGTTCCTCGACGCGCTGGCGGGCGTGAACGAGGCGCTGCGCCAGTCCCAGACCAACGTGCTCGCCTTGTGCGCCGTCATGGGCGGGCACAGCGGGGTCAATCCCGATGCCGTGGGCGGCGATCCTTCCAAAATCTCCGATCAGGGGCCGTACTGGATCAGCAGCCACCACGTATACAACCAGCCGCAGGACCCCATCCTGAACGCCTGCAAGCGGCTCGGTCTGGACAACAGGCCGGAAAACCATGTGCAGGTCATTTTTGATCCTGCTTTGCTGGACGGCAACGACGGCTTCCTGAATATGCCGTACGAGGAAGTGCTGGCGGCCTGCGATCTGGGCGTTTTCCCCTCGTGGTACGAGCCGTGGGGCTACACGCCGCAGGAAAGCGCCGCGCACGGCCGTCCCCACCGTGACCACGGACCTGTCGGGCTTCGGCCTGTGGGTGCGGGACACGCAGGGGCAGGAGCAGGGCGTTACGATCCTGCACCGCCAGCAGACTTCGTATGAGGGTACGGTAGCGGCCTTGCGGGGCGTTTTGCTGGACTACGCTGCCCTGCCGTCGGCGCAGCTCGACGAGCGGCGCACGGCCGTCCGCTCGTTGTCCGGCGCGTGTTCGTGGGAGCGGTTTTTTCCCCCACTATATTCAGGCGTATACGCAGGCATTGGACAAGGCCGTGGAGCGCGGGGCGCTTCGTGACGCGCCGAGCAGCGCATCCCTGACGCCGGGTGCTTGAGGCGACGATGTCCACGACGCCGACCCTGCACGCCTTTACCGCCGTCACCGCGCTGCCGGAGCCCATCGGGCGGCTGCGCGAGCTGGCCCATAACCTGTGGTGGAGCTGGCATCCCGAATGCCATCAGCTGTTTTCCGCGCTCAACCCGGCGGAGTGGGAACGCAGCGGACACAATCCCGTGTCGGTCATCGAAAAGGCGACCAAGGCCCGTTTGCTCATCGTGGCGCATGACCAGTCCTACCTGCGGCTGTATAAGTCCACAATGGAGGCCTTTGACGCCTACATGGGCGTTTCCGCAAAGGACTTCGGCGCGTTGTCGCCGGAGCGCCCGGCGGCCTATTTCTCGACGGAGTACGGCTTGAGCGAGTGCCTGCCGATCTATTCGGGCGGGCTCGGCGTCCTGTCCGGCGATCACCTGAAATCGGCAAGCGATCTGAACATCCCTCTCGTGGGCGTGGGCTTGCTGTACCGGAGCGGATATTTCCGGCAGCAGATCGACAGGGATGGGCGGCAGATCGCCCAGTATCCCGAAAACGATTTCTCCACCTTGCCGCTGGAGCTGGTCAAGGATGAGGGCGGAGCGCCGCTTGAGGTGCTGTTGCAGCTTCCGGGACGGCGTCTCCATGCGCAGATCTGGCTGGTGCGCGTGGGGCGGGTCAAGCTGTATCTGTTGGACACAGACACGCCCAGCAATACCGCCGACGATCGCAAGATCACCGCCCGGCTGTACGAGGCGGACAGGGATTGCCGCCTCCGTCAGGAAATCCTGCTCGGCATGGGCGGGGTCCAGCTCATGCGCGCCCTCGGCATCAGGCCCTCCGTGTATCATATGAACGAGGGGCATTCCGCGTTCCTCATCCTTGAGCGTATCCGCCTGCTTATGCAGGAGCGGGGGGCTCTCCTTCGCCGAAGCGGGGGGAACTCGTGCGCGGAAGCAGCCTGTTTACGACGCATACGCCCGTGGACGCGGGGAACGAGCGTTTCGGGCTGGAACGGATGGAGCCGTACTTCCTGCCGTATGCCCAGAGCATCGGCCTGCCGTGGCCGGAATTCGTGCGGATGGGGCGGTTTGAAGGGAGCGAGCGCAATGTTTTCGAAATGACGGTGCTGGCTTTGAATTACTCGTTCCGGGCCAACGGCGTGAGCGCCCTGCACGGATACGTTTCCCGCCATATGTGGCAGGAAGGCTGGAAGGGCGTGCCCAAGGCGGAGATCCCCATCCGGTACGTCACCAACGGCGTCCATGTGCCGTCGTATACGGGGCGCCCATGCGGGCGTTGCTGGATAATGTGCTTGGCCCCGGCTGGCAGGAGCAGAGCCCGGATTCGTCCATCTGGAGCAAGATAGACGAAATCCCGGACGAGGGCCTCTGGGCGGTGCGGCAGCTCCAGAAGAAGCAGCTTTTGGATTATCTCCGGGCTTCGCTGCCGGAATTTTTCAAGAAGTTTGCCATTCCCTACGAAAAGCAGAAGGAAATGGCGGCCCGTCTTACGCCGTCTTCTCTGGTCATCGGTTTTGCCCGGCGGTTTGCGCCGTACAAGCGGGCGACGCTGCTCTTCGCGGATTTGGATCGTCTGGCCCGCATCGTGGGCAATGCGGAGCGCCCGGTGATCTTCGTCTTCTCCGGCAAGGCCCATCCCGCCGACACGCAGGGCATCGACATGCTGCAGGAAGTGATCCGCCACATGCTCGATCCCCGCTTCTTCGGAAAGATATTCTTCATAGAGGATTACAACCTCGCTGTGTCGCGGCTCATGGTTCAGGGCTGCGACGTGTGGCTCAACACTCCCCGCCGTCCCTACGAGGCCTGTGGGACCAGCGGCCAGAAGGTGCCCGTCAACGCGGGGGTCAACCTCAGCATCTCCGACGGCTGGTGGTGCGAAGGGTACAACGGCGAGAACGGCTGGACCATCGGGCCCGCCGTCACCCGTGAATATCTGTGCGGGGAACAGAGCGATTATGACGACGCCGGGTTCCTGTACGCCCTTCTGGAAGAAAAGATCGTGCCGCTGTATTTCGAGCGCAATTTCGAAGGGATGCCCCACGACTGGCTTCTGACAGTCAGGCAGTCCATGCAGTCCTTGATTGCGCGGTTCAGCTCCAACCGGATGGTGCGGGAGTATCTCAACGACTACTACATCCCGGCGGCGCAGCGGTATGCGGAACTGCGCGACAAGCACAACGCCCTCACCAAGCGCCTCGCCCGGTGGAAGCAGGACGTCAACGCCCGCTTCAGCTCCCTTCGGATCGAGCAGATCCGTATTGAAGGGCTTAAGGGTGAGGAACTGATGGGCACCCAGCCCATGCAGGTACAGATCGGCGTCCTGCCCGGCGGGATGAAGTCCGAGGAGTTGCTCGTCCAGCTCGTGGCCGGACCGGGCGACGGCAACGGTTTTACGGACACTCCGGACGTCGTGGATATGGCGCGCACGGAGGAGAGCACGGCGGACAGGCTTGTGTACGCCTGCGCCTACAGTCCGTCCCGGAGCGGGCCGCATGTCTACGGCGTGCGAGTGCTTCCCGTCACACCGGGGCTGGCCTCGCCGCTGGAGACGCGGCTGGTCCTGTGGGGATAAACCGGATCTCTTCGGAACTCCCCTCAGTTCCGTAGGCGCATTGAATGCCCCGGGGCTTGTGTACGCCACCGGGGGGACGGTAAAAGCGAATGGCGGCTTCAGGATTTCTTCGGGGCCGCCATTCGGCGTTTTGCCGGAAAAAAGGCTTTCGGCGGTGCTGTCCCGTGAAGACAGGTTTTTCTGGCGCGTTTCATGCAAAGAAAAACGCGAGGGAGAGCCTGCAACGTTTTTGGCAGTGCCGCCGATTTGGGGTTGTGCCGCATCAAGTGGGGCGGGGGTTCTACGGATTTTTCAGGAAAGCGAAGGACGCTGAAAGGGGAATCTATGAGTTTGGAAACGTATCAGAATATGATGGCAGAATTGGGGCGCGCCTGCGGGTTTTCCCTGCCCGTCGACGACACGGGCTACACCAGCCTGGAAGTCGACGGCGCACTGATCTGCAACATCCAGTACATCGAGCCTGCGGACGCCGCCTACATCTACTTTGAAATCGGCAGGATTGTGGCCGGAGGCGAAGGAAAGGTCGCCCCGGAACTGCTGGCCGGGAATCTCTTCGGGCTGGGCACCGGCGGAGGCGTGCTCGCCATGGAGCCGGAATCACGGAAGGTTATGTACAGCTATCAATGCGGGTTGACTGAGCTGAGCCATGAACGGTTTCTGGATATTATGGATTCCGTCATGCGGCAGGCAGAATACTGGGCCAATCGTTTGGGGGAACTCAACCGGGAGGCCGTGGGAACCGGGGCGCCCGCCCCCGCCGAAATGCTGTTTCGGGTGTAACCGGCCGTTTCCGGATGCAAACCGGACCGCCGCAACAATCAGGATGACTCTATGCCTCAGCTGCAAGCGTTCAATACGTTATCTTACGGTTCCTCCAGCCGGGTCGTTCTGGATTCGGACTCACAGCTCGGCGTCTCCGCTCAGTCGGGCAGAGGCCTGAGCCGTGCCGACAAGGCTGATCAGAACCTCATGACCCGGCAGGTTTTGCTCAACGCTCTGGGCAGGCAGTTCGGGGTGGGGGTGGCGGAACGGTTCCTTTCTCAGCTTTCCACAACCAAGGCCCTGTCCAGCCGGGAAATCCGAGGCATCATCGCTAAGGCCGGGGAGCTCAGCTCCCACGACAAGAAAGCCAATCTGGAGACGAACCGGACGCGCCTTTTGAGCGTTTTCGCAGGGCGTTCGGACATGAGGAATCCGGCGTTCCGGGATCGGCGCGCTGTGAACGAAGTGGCCGGGCGTCTGCTTGCGAACGAGCCCGCGGCCAAAACGTCCCGCTTGTCCGATTCGGACCTGATGCGGCTCTCTGATGAGCTGCAAACGGCAGTGCAGGGCATCGCCGATGAAAGGGCGCTGGGCGTGCGGGATGCGGGCCGGATTTGGGACAGATTTGATGTGGAGGATCGGAGCAAGGCCGGGGAGCTTCGTCCCGGGGACATCATCAACGGCTACGAATTTGTGGAATTGAAACAAAAGGGCGTGGAGCCGGGGTTTGTCGGCCTGAAAGCCTTCACGGATGAGCATATGGCGCAGATGCGCGCGCCGGGAACCCCCCTTCATCAGACGGCGGACGCGTTTCTGGAGCACTGCTTGTCCGGAAATGCCGGGCCGTTCCGGGGGCTCCCGGATCTGAATCCAGCCGTCGCCGTGTTGCGTTCTTTGGCGCAGGACGTCAAAAGGGAAACGTTCCCGGCTCTCGGCGAAGCGGATTTTCCAAATCCTGAAATGAGAGCACAGTTTAAGGAAGCACTCTTGAACGATCCCGGATGCCTGGCTCAAGTAAAGACCGCGTTGCGCGGCTGCATTCCGGAATTTTCCACCCGGCACTATGTCAAGCTGGATTACAACGAATCCGATCGGAACATTTTGGGGAACGTGCGCATCCCTAGACGTACGGCCAAAAGCGGCGCTCATCGCTTTTTTACCGCGCATACCCGCAATGAAGCCAATTTCAACGCCATTAAGGAAGTTTTGGCCAGCGACCTCATGCGGGCGATGGGCATCGAGTCGCAAAAGGCGAAACTGGTGCGCAGCGAATATACCGACGGCAAGATGAAGCTGCTCATCGATGCCGAGCACATGAGCCAAACCGGGGCTGACGGGCAGGTCCAGTCCTTCAGGGATTTCGCGGGGCACATCGTGGACGGCTTTCTGGTGCGGGACGATGACCGGGGCAGAAGCGACACGAGTATGGCGCAGCTGGGGCGCAACAAGATCCTCATGCTTGCCTTGTCCGACCGCGACGCCCTCGGCTCGCGCGGCGACAACAAGGGACGTATGGGCAATACTTTTGCCGCCATTGATCCCGGGCACTCATTGGAAGAGTTTATGGATGCGAGGAACATCCGCTCCGATTTTTCCTTCTCCGAGCCTGGTCGGTTCAGCAAATTCAAGAACTACACGGTGTTTGACGATTGCGCCTACATGGAAAAGATGGAGGGCGTGCGGCAGTTGAAGGAGATGCGCGATTCCGGCGGGGACTTGAAGGTTTTTCTCCAGCTATATCGGATGGCTTCGTGGAGAGAGGAACGGGTTGCCGGGGATCCCGGTCTTGGCGATGAACGAAAAAGAGAGACCAGATCGCCGATTTTTCGGAAGCTGAGGCATCAGGTAGAAACGATGCGTGATGCCTTCATCGCCCGGCGCGATTATATTCTGAACGATGTGTTCGGCGAACGGCTTCCTTTCCTTGACGACAATCCGCCCATTCTGGAGAACCTGAGCAATCTGGAAAAGCTGACCTCCCGGACCACGCGGACGTCCCCCGCACGGAACGGTTCAGTTGGAGCATCTGCAAGTGGTGGAAGGTGGCCGCCAGCAGTGGCATATCCAGCGTGACGGCGGGGGCGGCTATATCTTCCAGGCCGTCTCTGGGGACCCTGCCAAGGCCCGGGCCACGGTGAACGATCTGCTCAGGGCAAGTAATCTTCCGTTCCATGCCGAGGGTGACGCCGCCACAGCCTATCTGCATGTTCCGGCGTCGCAGGTGCAGGCTTTCGCCGCGGCGATGAGCGAGGCGAACGTCATCGCATATAAGGAAGGGCATCGGTAGAGAGTAAGATATGTTATGCGACATGAGGAGGCTGTTTCCGGACAGCCTCCTTTTTGTTTTGCCGAAAAAGGGAGGACGGAAAAGAGAAAAAATATAGTTATTGATCTTGACTTTCATTTTCATATACGGCAGATCTGTCTCCAACAGAACGGAATGGAGGAACGCTATGAGTTGGTTATCTCAGACAGCGAACGCGGAACCCGC
>ENA-OPYT01000630-OPYT01000630.1-human-gut-metagenome-genome-assembly--contig:-NODE-630-length-10646-cov-1.807016_pt1 | contig 10646 bp, 15 predicted proteins | sample MGYA00242636_ERZ504480 | MGnify/ENA primary metagenome ERZ504480 (study PRJEB26092, sample SAMD00036228) | human gut metagenome | host: Homo sapiens | study: EMG produced TPA metagenomics assembly of...
AATGAACTGCTGATAGCGTTTGCCGCATCAAACAGCACATTCTTGACCTGTTTTCCACATCTTTCATGGATAACTCTTTATCCGTCACAACCAACTTAAAGCCGAGGCAAAAAGCGATAATTCAACCTGTGTATCGCCGAGAGAAGCAACGAGAGTTTTCCGTCTGCTCGTCAATCTCGGCGCAAGCGATCTCTTTCAGCCGTCCGGTCACGCTTTTCTTGGAACGCTCCTGTGCGGCGCGGATACTGCTTTCCGTGCTGATCTGCAAAGCGTGAATCTTGCCGTCACGGTTCTGCGCGATCAACTGCCGGAAAGCATCATGCACCGCGTCTTTCTGTTCCAGCGACAGGAACGAATAATTGAACGGAATCAATTCATAATAGGCAAAACACTCGCCCTCAATGTTCCAAACAAGGTTATTTTCAATATATTTAATCGGATACGGCACGGATAATTTCACTCCTCACTATGGTAATGTCCGCATTCTCGCGGCGTTTTCGCAGTCGGACAGGCTTTCCGGCAAAGGTGACTTTCGGACGCAGCGCATAGGCGATCACCGAGCACACGAAACTATACGGTTTCTTGCCGTCAAAGGTCTTTTTACTCATAAACCACGTCACGCCGAACGGAATACAGCACAAAATCAGCGGGTTATGAATAAACGCCAACGGCGGTACTTTACGGAACGCGAACACCAGCACACCACTTGCCGCTAGCCAGAGCAGTTGGGTCACAGTGACCGGTGTCGGCAGTTTAGCGTCACCGAACGAGTATATTACCTGTTCGACTTTCCATACACTGCTGTAACTTTTTAGTTTTTTCAAATTGCAGCTCCTTTTCACTTTTCTACATGATATAGAGAGTCAGAGGGAGAGGAACGAGTTCCAGCCGCAGGCGTCTTTCCTCTCCCCCTGCACGGTTGATGTATAACTCCCTGTCGGCAGTTACACACAGCCGTGCTTCACCCCCTCACCATTCTCGCAGCGGCCCTCCTTTTAGAGAACGGGATTCTGATTTGTTACGAAGTGCTCATACAGATTGCGTACATTTCCGTACTCCATGAGCAGCGTTTCAATATTTTTCTGCACACTTTCCGGCAATTCATCTACCATCTGACACAGGCAGTTCAGTTCTTCGATCATCATATCTTCGTCAATCTCGAACGGCAGCTCATAGTCACGGATAACATAATCCGGCTCCTGATCGGTCACGCCAATACGTTCTTCCAGCTCGTCATAGTCGATGGGCGGCGTGAACCACGCACCGACCGGCTCGATTCGCGGGTTTTACCCGCTTTTCAATGTAAACTCGCATCTCTAACATCATTTTCACCTCACCAGTTCAAATACGCCGTCTTTGGTTTCCACAAAATCGCCCTCCATCGAGAGATCGCGTCCGTACTGCACGCTGTCGAAATACCGGCGCAGTGTTTTATCCGAAATCAGGCCCTCGTCCAACATCTGCTCTGCCACATCAGCCGTTGTATCACAGCCGCTCCACAGGATAATATCATCCGCGTGTTCGCAGAAATCCTCCACACCGCTGTAATAACTGAGCAGCGAACCCATGTTATCCCGAATGTAGTCCGGCAGGTCCTCCACCATTTCGCACAGGCGGTTGATCTCCTCGATAGGCGTATACTCGCCGATCTCGAACGGCAGTTCAAAATCGTGGATGGCATATTCCTCGTACTGCTCATTCAGACCGATACGCTCTCTCACTTCGTCCATGTCGATAGGAGGTTCAAACCACGCGCCAACGAGTTCGCCCTCGTTATATTTGCCGAGATTGGCAATATAAACGCGCATTTCTTCCATAATTTCACCTCATTCCATAAGAAAAGGCTGACTTTCCAGCCAGTCTTACGCACCGAGAATCTGATTGAACAGACTCAGCAGAACATCCTTCACACCTGCCGCGTTGAACACCAGACCAACCGACAGCATGGCCACCACGAGAAAACCAATCAGCTTCGTAAACTCACGCTTGAAGCCGAGATACAGGCCAATCACCACGATAGCACCAACACCAGCGGCTGGGCGTTCGACAACAGCCAGTTATACAGATTTACGCCAAAATTCATTAGTTATCCTCCATCTGAATCATTTCATTAACAGTTCGCATCTTCTGCTGAATGATTTTCGGTGCTTGTCCCGCAGTTCCGTGTTGTCCAAGAATTATCCTTTACATGGGACGTCCCGCACTTTTCGTCAATCAGCAGGAGCATTTTCGCCGTTCGGCGCCACCTGATGCGAAAACCAGTTCAGCGTCCGTTCCAGCGTGTATGGCTCAGGCGCAGTCGTCAGTTTAAGCGTGTTCCGGTGCTTGCCGATAAAGTTTCCCACTTGGGGTTCAGCGACCATTCCTCACGCGGTTTGCCGCTTTCCTTATCCACAAAGCGCACATAGCGGTTGATAATGCCGAACGCCGTTTGTTCCGGATTCTCGTTCGACACAAGATCATACACGGCGTTGTCCGCCCGCTCATTTTTTCAGCCGGATTTCAAAGCGGTTCTGAATGTCCGCCTGTTCCAGCGGCGTACCGTTTTTCACCAGCTGCTCATAGGCTTTCTCATAAAGGCAAAAGTATAAGTCAGACTGCATCGAGCCGATGTACAGCGTTGCGCCCATGTGGGCGCTGTCCTGCTCCTGCCGACTTACCAGCCCGCCCGAGCGAAACGCCCGAAAACTGCGGAACACCGAAACGCATTCCTCCTTGCGGCATTTGCTGATGAGAAGCGGAATGTCCAGCATACCCACCAGATCATTTACTGCGAGGTCTACCCGTTTGAACACCGCCCTTTCTTTCATGCACTTACGGAAAAATTCGTACCAAGTCCGTTTTTGTCCGTCCAGATACGCTTCAAACTGCCGACAGCCTTTGCCGCGCAGTTCGAGCAGCACGCCCATTTCTTCCAGCGGTGAGGTCAGCACCATCACGTCACCAATCCGGTAAGTGCTCGTGTAGCCGTACATTCCACGCGGCTCCTGCACCAGATATTTCATTTTCAGTCGAAGAACATCTTCAATGACGTGCTTTACATCCATTGTTGGAAAGCGGATACGCACATAGTCGAACAGCAGTGTCAGCGGCTCAGGGTGCAGCCGAATGAGCGCGTCTTTCAGCCGTTTGCGTACCTTTTGCGGTACGGACAGATTCTCCCGCTCCAATCGGCGGTAATACTCCTCCGTCAGTCCGGCTTCAAGAGCCATATCCTGTTTCGGATATGCCGATCTGCATTCCGTTTTACCCGAAAGTTCCGTTATCCTAAGTCCTGTTTTTGCAATTTTACCTCCGTTTCTGATTGATTTTGTTCAAACGTTTTGCGCAGTTCGGCCTATCTTGTCCGATTTGTACCCCCCTGTTAGATACAGGGGGTTCCGACGTTTGGGCGCGGCTAACGCCGCGCCCAACGCACCGTTCCGTGCCGTCGGCTTTCGCGCTGCACGCCGCCGCACGGACGGCGCGAGGGCACAAAAAGCCGTTCCTATTTTCAAGAACGGCTTACAACTGCTTATTTCTTCAATTTTCGATACTGTGTCTGCACGCAGCACATCACCCGGTCTGAGATATACGGCCGGTCACGTTCGGCATAGAATGTCAGCGGCTCGGCAAGCGCACTTGCTGCATCTTCCCATGAGAAATCACACCGAAGCTGAGCACCGCAGATTGCCTGTGCTGCGTGAACCTGCCGAACGAATTGGGTATTTCATCGGCTGGCGCGAAGCTGGGACAGCAACGCTTTCGACTCTACATCCATCGGGTAATCACGCACATTGGACAGCAGTCCCGCGCCAAAATCAAACATCGGGCAGTAATCAAACGCTTCTCCGCGGCGCAGAACGGCGATATTGTTCAGATGGCGATCCTCATTGCCGAACAGCATATCCGCTTCAAACAGCGCTGTCAGATAGACGCCGAATCGGTCAAGCCCGGTCAGGCGTTCGGTCTGCTCGATCAGCCACCCGATCTTCGCCTGCATATTCGGAAGCCGTTTCACCTGCGTCTGCCAATCCGAGCCTACGCCTTTACGCAGTAAATCGGCAAAGGTCAGAATGGATTCTCCTGACTGCAAAAAAATTCGCACTGGAACAGCCGTTGCGGGTACGGCCGTGCACCTCCAGCCGCTCCATGCGGTAGGTCACATAGCGGAATCCCAGTTCGGCAAGATTGGTCTGTGCCAGCAGAACGGAGGTCACGGTTTCCGCCAAGCCCTCATAGCCGAACATATCCAACTTGAACCAGCGTCCATTCTCCTTCCATTTCTCCTGATTGCCCTTTGACGAAGTTTCCGCAATACGGTTTCCCGTTGTCAGCTTGATTGCCATGCTCATCCCTCCACGATCACAAGGCGGCAGTTGTCCTCTGCCATGCGACCCTCGGTCTTGCGGATGATTTCCAGAGGGTCATACGTTTCCAGTCCCAGTTCCGCTAAATAATAGCGCAGACCATCCCGTTGACGCGGTACACAGCGGCTTTCTAAAAACTGCTGCAAATCGTCCCAAGTCGGGTTTTGGTTGACACCAAATGCCGTCCGTAACACATCCGCTGTGTGATTTTCGATTGCCAGCGTGCGCGTTGTTCTGTCTGCACAGATTTTCGTACAGAGCGTATCCCCATCGTAGAAATGCAGGACAAGCAGTTCATGTCCGCGCTGACGAGCGGCATCCATAAATTCCGCATAGCCGCACGGTACGGCACGCCGTATCGTGATGGATTCACCATCAAACTGCAGCACGACTTCGCGCGATCCTTCGTCAATCCTCAGTTCGTTAATCCACGCAGACGGCAGTGCCACACGGTAGTTTTTCGCATCCGCGCCAGCCGTTCCGCCTGCCTTGTTGATCAAAATCTTTGCCTTGCGCTGTTCCATCGACACCTATCACCTCTTGCTATTATTATATCCATTGGACACCAATATAGCAAGTTTTATTGTTCACTCTTTACACGGTTACACCTCCCGATCTCCTTCAAAAAGTCATACCCTTTCGGCACGATTGGAGTATAAAACTCCGTAATCACCCCCTTTCCTGTATCGGCATAACCTCTGCCCTTGATATTCTTGAAGAAAAATTCCTTCTTCGTTTCGCCAAACATCATGCTGTATCCGAGTTCGGACATTCTGCCAAGTGCAACACGGAAATTAAACTGGTCACGGATACCGTCACCGAGATATTTAGCATCCGGGCGCTGACAGGCGAGAATCAGGAAGAATCCCGCCTGCCGTCCCAGCATGACGATCTGCCGCAGCTTATTCAGCACATCTTCACGTTCCCTATTCGTCAGCATTTCCATGAACGCAACGTACTCATCAAACACGAGAAACTGCGGAGAAAGTCCGAGATACGCATAGTTTTCGCCGGTTTTGTAACCCTCCATGCGTTTCATATCTGCACTGCGTTCGTGCATATCCGTGCAGAAATCGGTGATACACTGCACGATCTCCTCTTTGCGGCTGTACACGTTCGGCAGGACGGCGGACAAATCTGCCAAATCAGCGTTTTTCGGGTCAAGAATGTACAAAACTGCATTGCTTTGCAGTAATGCTCGAATCAGCGTCAGGATAAAATACGTTTTACCGCCGCCTGTACCGCCCGCGATCAGCATATGCGGCAGGCTGTCAAACTCCCAATAGGTGTTCTGCATGAGTCGCATTTTGCCGTGTTCCACACGTACCTCGGAGATTGGGATACGGTTTGCGATCATGTCATACAGCAGCGTGTACTCCACAAATCCGTCCAGCAGTTCTCTGCTGACCAGCTCACAATACAGACCGCTTTCCAGCTTATTTTCCAAATGCAGCAGCGGTTCTTGAAACTTTCCGAGCGTAATTTCCGCCGTGATATGTAAAAGCCCGTTTTCCATACGGTAATACAATCGTGGAAAACGGGCAATCTTCGGTTTTGAACTTGCAGGCAGGTCCTTAAAAAAATCCCTCGGACTGTTTGGTGTCGCTCTGCTCATACCACTGGTTTTCCAGTACCATGCGCGCCAGCTTTTGCCGATGGCGCATTTCATTCAGCTTGTCCAGAAACCGGCGGTACAGCAGCCACGCCGTCACGGTACACACTTTTACACCCATGGCCGCGCTGAACAGCAGGTAAGCCACGGACGGACTGCGCCAGTCTGTGCGGATATTCAGCAATACAAATGTCACGGCAAACACCGCGAACAGCAGGAAAAACACCGTTCGGAATACCAAATCTTTATCGCTCGGGCGAATCCGCCTGCCGCGATTTCTACACAGCCTGTGCATTACGATTTCTTATCTGCCGGAACATCCTTGCGCGGCTGGCTGTTCTGTGCGGGCGTTTTGAGCACCAGATCGTCCGCCTTGATGTACCAATCCACCTCGGCGCTGTTTGCCGAACGTCACATGGGCGATCGCACCGAACATCGGGGTTGACCAGCTTCACTTCCGCGTTGTACGCAAAATCGCGCACCGGAACGCTCGCCGGAACACTGACCTGAATCATACGGCCCTGCTTGTCGCTTTTCAGGTCGTAGGTGCGCTCCTTGACCACATCGGACGGCGTGCCGTCTGCGTTCTCCTCAAACACCTCGCGGCGCATTGCCGAAAAAACGCAGCGTTGCCGAAGCGTTGCTTTCATTTTCACCGAAAAAACCATTACTGAATCTCATAAATCGTACCGTCCTTTCCCGTTTACGCCTTTTCCATATCTTCCGCGTGCAGAATGTAGTCCACGAACGCGCGGCCGTTGATCACATAGCCCTCAGCCGTCACAGACGGATTCTTGAGCTTTACCGGCTCCATATATGCGAACTGCTTCTGGCCTGCCGCGCCGTCGATCACGACCTCAATATCATCCGCACGCTGCACATCGCTGAACAGCTTGTAGCGGCGGTACAGCACCTTGGTCTGGGTGCCATTGCGGCGGGTGTCGCCGCGCTTCACCTCGGCCGGACCGCCAAATTCCAGATTGCCGAGCGATTTCGCCATGTTCGGGATAACAAATTTCAATTCCATAAAAATTCCTCCAAATTCTAATTCATTACTTCCGCGATACCCGCCATCACATATTCTGCGCACGGCAGGGCAATCGAGTTGCCGAGTGCGTGATAACGGGCATGATCGCTGATTTCTTCATTCTTGCAGCCGTACTTTGTCCAGTTTTCAGGCAGACCCATCAACCGCTCACATTCCAGCGGTGTCAGCACGCGCAGAAATCCGTCCGATTCCTCTCCCTCATACCAAAAAGAAAACGGCGCCGTTACACTCGCAAGCAGAGTTGGGAACGGTTCTCCTCCTCGTCCAAAGCTGGCGCAGAACCCTTTCTGATCTCCGACCTGTGCCATAGTTCGCATCCGCCGAAGGGAAAACGGTCTGACGATGGGTACCTGCCGCCCTGTTTGAGCAGCAGGTACTCCACTTCCGGTGGTGGCGGACAGCCCGCCCGGACCGCCAATCGCAGAAAACGGGAGCACAGTCCGGGGCTTAAATAATACTTCTCCGGCACGCTGACCTGCAAAATCCGCCACGACGAACACGCGCTTGCGCCGCTGTACGAGGGCGGGTTCTCCCCAATACTGGGCATCCAGCAGTCGCCAAGCGGTATCAGCGCGTCCCCCTCGCACCATTCCGGCGTGTGCCCATCCGCGAGGAGGCACTGAAACCTCGGCACCTGTGAACGCACGGAGCATGGCTGCAAAATCCAGCCTGTCATTTGAAGAAAACGCTCCCGCAACGTTTTCCCAAACAGTGAAAGCTGGATACCTGCCGTTTGTTGCATATCTCATCTCCTCGATAATTCGCATTGCCTGATAGAACAGGCTGGATTTTTTGCCTGCGAAACCATTTCTCGTGCCAATCTGCGACAAGTCCTGACAGGGCGAACCGAATGTGATCACATCGACCGGCGGTATCTCCGCACCGCTGATCTTCGTAATGTCGCCCAGGTGCAGCATATCCGGGAAATGCCATCTGGTGATGGAGATCGGGCGTGCTTCGATCTCGCTCGCCCACACAGGCTCTATGCCGCAGTGCATCGCCGCCAGCGGAAACACGCCGATTCCATCAAACAGACTGCCGAGTTTAAGTACGGTCACGCGCGTACCTCGTGCGGCCCATCGTGCCGCGGATACGGCAGTTGCCGGTGCGGATTTTCTTACCGCGCACACGGGCAAGGCAGTCACAATGCTCGTCCGGGTCCAAGTGTGCCCCGCAGTGCGGACAGGTGTTGTAGTACATGAGTATCCCTCCTGCTATTACATGAATTGTCATACTATCTGTACGCTGAACGGCGGCGGTCTGGCAAGCAGACAATAGATTTTATATTGAGTAAGCATGATCTTCTCCTTTTTCGAGCAATGAAAAAGCCGTCCTTCTTTGAGAACGGCTTTCGCTTTACCAGTTTTTGGCGTAATATGGTTTGTATTTTAGGAAACAGCTTGTCCTGCTTTATTTTTGTCATTTTACGGTAATTTTGTTGTTCTTGTCACACCGCAGCATGAAAAGGCTTGTACAAATTCCCCTCAAAAGTTGTTCTTATCCCATCGTACCAGAGCAAAAAGCCAGAACAACTTATGACAACCTTCTCCGCCTGATCGACGACCCGGATGTTCGTGAGCCGCTCAAATTCCTGCGGGAACGGGAAGTCGTGCATTTTCAGCGGTTTGGAGATGCGCTGCGCGTTGTGCAGGATAATCTGGATGCCAAGAATTACTACGCCTACAATCCGTCCATCGACATCCGGCCCAAAGAAAAATTAACGCATTTTGCAAGGAGATGGTCCCTGACCGTCTCCTTTTTTGTGCAAATACTTCATCAATTCCGGGGCACTGTGCAAAACAAATTTGAACACTTTACTGTGTAAAGTGACTTTTCTTTTCCGTGCATTTCTGCTATAATGCTATTAAGTAGCGCATATTATATATTTGCCTGATCACTATCGGACAGGCCTTCGCATAAATTTCAGTAAGTAGGGGGAACAAGCATGAAAGAACAGAAATTGGTCATCACCGGTATGGGCGCTGTTACGCCGATCGGTATTGGTGTGGACGCATACTGGTCCGCACTGGTGGAGGGACAATGCGGTGTAGGAAAAATTACCCGCTTTGATGCATCCGAACTGCCCGTGCAGATCGCGGCAGAGCTGAAGGACTTCGATCCCGCTGCCTACATGCCGAAAACGCTGGCCCGCACGATGGACCCGTTCATGCAGTTTGCCTTTGTTGCGGCCGAGGAGGCTCTCAAGGACAGTGAGCTGTCCATCGAGAGCGAAAGCGACCGTATCGGCATCGTCATGGGCACTGCAATGGACGGCGTTACCACCGTTGCACAGACGCAGGCGGCGTTCGACACAGGCAAGCGCGTCGGCCCTCGCTTTGTGCCGATGACCATCGGCAACATCGCTGCCGCCCAGATCTCGATTGCTCACGGCATTCACGGCCCGAGTCTGACACTCAATACGGCATGCTCGGCAGGCGGCGACGCCATCATGACCGCAGCGATGCTGCTCCGCTCCGGCGAGGCAGACGCGGTTCTGGCAGTCGGCGGCGAAAGCATTCTGTGCCCGATCGTGGTTTCCGGTCTGTCGCAGGCCAAGGCGCTTTCCCGCCGAAACGACGACCCCGAGCAGGCGTGCCGCCCGTTCGACATTGACCGCGACGGCTTCGTTATCGGTGAAGGCGGCGGCGCTCTCCTGATCGAGACCGAGGAGCACGCACTCGCCCGCGGCGCCAAAATCCACGCCGTACTCGCCGGTTACGCGAACACCTCGGATGCACACCACGTTACCGCGCCCTGCCCGGACGGCGAAGGCGCTTCCCGCTGCATGAAGCTGGCGCTCAAGAAGGCCGGCATGCAGCCGTCCGACATTGGCTATATCAACGCGCACGGCACGTCCACGCCGCTCGGCGACAAGGCCGAAACGCTGGCGGTCAAGACCGTGTTCGGCGGCCGCGAAAGCGCACCGCCGATGAGTTCCACCAAGTCCGCGACCGGCCACCTCATGGGGCGCCGGCGCCTGACCGAAGCCATTGCCTGCATCAAAGCCATCGAGGAAGGCGTTCTGCCGCCCACCCTGCACCTGGCAAGCCCGATCCGGAATGCGATCTGGATTATGTGCCGAATACCGCGCGCAAGGCGGAAATCAACGCCGCAATGAGCAATTCGCTCGGCTTCGGCGGACAGAATTCCAGCCTGATTGTTGCTCGGTACGAGAAACAGTGAGGCGGTAGAAGTGAGAAGCTTGTGCAGTAATTCTCCTCCTGTCAAACAATAAACAAACAGGGACATCGGCATGCAGCCTGTGTCCCTGTAAGATTTTTCTTCTTGCAATTCCATGATTGTGTGGTATTATAATATTCGTTAAGTAGTTTTTAACTCTACATACAACCCATTTCCTGAGGTAATTACGAATTGCTAATTCCCCATACAAATTATTACGAGGTGATCCCTTGAGTCACGAATACACCTATGATATTTCCATGTTCCGCGACACATTTGAAACCCGTTTCACCTATCTGAACGGTTTTCTTCGCAATGTTTCGCGTTTCGGCAGCCGACCGGCACTCTTTGACCCGCGTTCCGGCCGCCGCTGGACCTACCGCGAACTGAACGCCGAAGCCAACCGTCTGGCGCATGCGCTGCGCGCAGACGGCGTCGGCAAGAACGACGTTGTCAT
>ENA-OPYT01000631-OPYT01000631.1-human-gut-metagenome-genome-assembly--contig:-NODE-631-length-10635-cov-3.034831_pt1 | contig 10635 bp, 14 predicted proteins | sample MGYA00242636_ERZ504480 | MGnify/ENA primary metagenome ERZ504480 (study PRJEB26092, sample SAMD00036228) | human gut metagenome | host: Homo sapiens | study: EMG produced TPA metagenomics assembly of...
CCTCCAGCACCAGCTTCATCAGTTCCTTGGTCGGCGGGGACATATCCTTAAAGCCCTGTCCGAATGGCACTACTGTAAATCCCATGCCCTCCAGGTTCTGCACCATCTGCACAGCGCCCCAGCGGTCAAAGGCGATCTCCCGGATGTTGAATTTCTCGCCCAGTCTCTCAATGAATTTCTCGATGTAGCCGTAATGCACCACGTTGCCCTCGGTGGTCATCAGCGTCCCCTGGCGCTCCCACAGATCGTAGGGGACATGGTCGCGCCGGACACGAAGGTCGAGAGTTTCTTCCGGTATCCAGAAGTATGGCAGGATGTAGTATTTATCCTCCTCATCCAGCGGCGGGAACACCAGCACAAAAGCCGTGATGTCCGTGGTGGAGGACAAGTCCAGCCCGCCGTAGCAGATGCGCCCCTCCAGATCATCCTCGGAAACCGGAAAGGCACAGGCGTCCCACTTGTCCATCGGCATCCAGCGGACAGACTGCTTCACCCACTGGTTCAGCCTAAGCTGGCGGAAAGCGTTCTCCTCGCCGGGGTTCTGCTGGGCGGATTCACAGGCGGCTTTGACCTTATCGATGCCCACCGTGATGCCAAGGGAGGGGTTTGCTTTCTTCCAGACCTTGGGGTCTGTCCAATCCTCATCCTCGGCAGCACCGTAAATGACGGAGTAGAAGGTGGGATCGACCTTTCGCCCCTCTGCGATGTCAATAGCTTTCTGGTGTACCTCGTAGCAAATGGAGTTGGTGTCGTTGCCCGCTGTGGTGATCAGGAAATACAGCGGCTGCATCCGGGCATCCCCGGAGCCCTGGAGCATGACGTCAAAGAGTTTCCGGTTGGGCTGGGTGTGCAGCTCATCGAAGATCACGCCGTGGGTATTGAAACCGTGCTTGTTCGCCACATCCGCCGAAAGCACCTGGTAGGAGGAGTTGGTAGGAAGATAGGTGATCTTTTTCTGGGACTCCAGTATCTTCACCCGCTTGGAAAAGCGCCGGGCAGAACCGCACCATATCCACCGCCACATCAAACACGATCTTTGCCTGGTTGCGGTCAGCGGCGCAGCCATACACCTCGGCCCGTTCCTCGCCGTCCCCGCATAGAAGCAGGAGCGCCACAGCGGCGGCAAGCTCCGATTTGCCCTGTTTCTTGGGAATCTCAATGTATGCCGTATTGAACTGCCGGTAGCCGTTGGGCTTCAACACACCAAACAGGTCACGGATGATCTGCTCCTGCCAGTCGATCAGTTCAAAAGGCTTTCCCGCCCATGTACCCTTGGTATGGCAAAGGGACTCGATGAACATCACCGCATAGTCGGCGGCGTCCTTATCGTAATGCGAGGTCTTTGCCATAAACTTTGTAGGCTTGTATTTCTTCAGTTTCCGCATAGACACCACCTCCAAAATGGCATAAAAAATGACCTGCCAATTGGCAAGCCGTCTATCTATCTGTACGAGAGAAAGAGCCATGCGGCTCGATCTCTGGCTATAATGTTCTTTTTTTACTGCTGCATCGCCCAGGCAATGGCGTGGCCGTCATCCTCGAACTCAACCCCGCTGGCTGCTCTCAGCCCAATCATCCCTTCGCAGGTGTGGTAATCGGTCAGGAACTCGTATGCCGCGCCAAAGTAGCAGGGCTTGTTCCGTCCATTGTAGTAGTATCCGGCGAGGAGAACCTTGTCTCCAAAATTCAGCACCTTGCCGTCCATGCCGGAGAAGCGCATCTCCAAATCCTCGGTTGTGGTGGGGTTCGGCAGCCGGTACTTTTTCATTGCTTCGTTGATTGTCATGGTCTTCGTCCTCCATTTTCTTCATTTCCCTTTCGGTGTGTACATATTCGCTCTAATTGTGTATCTTACCCCTGCGTGTGGCGGTGGATCGTCTCGATGATCTGCTCCTGCTCGGCACTGTCCACACCGATGGACTGGAGCGCCTGCCTGGTACCGCAGTCCGGGCAGATGAGCGTTTCGTTGTCCTCCCGCGAAAGCGCCGGAGCGCCGTGGTAGACCCTGCCGCAAAGCGGGCAGACCGCCATTCTCGTGATATTATTCTTCATAGCCGCATACCTCCAAACATTTATTGTAAGCATCAATCAGAATATTCTTGTTAAAATGGAAGGTGGTGTACCCTTCCAGACACGTCCTCATATAAAAGTTGGTAGGGATGCCGATAGGGCGCTCCTCATGCATGATGTAGGCAAAGGCCGTCACCGTCCTGCGTTTCCCCGTGCGGATGCCTTTGTACTGGAGCTTAATGTCCCGCTTGTAATAGAAATGGGGAAATCCCTCGTAGCGGTCGAGGGCGGCCTCGTCCAAAGCCGTCACCTCCCAAATCACCACGGGGATTGTGCCGTCTTCGCATTCCTCTATGGTCAGATAGGAGCCGGTCTTGCTCCCCTTAAAAAGCAGTTCCCAGCCCTTGAGGTTTGCCGTGCCGAGGATCGTGGCGTGCGGGCAGCGCATCCGCATCTGCGGGACATTTAGATTGCTGCCGTAAGCGATGTAGTACCTCTTATCTGTCATTGTCCTGCTCCTCCTTTTCCACCTTCGCCAGAATCCTTTCGGCGCATTCGATGTAGTTACCGATGGCTTCATCAAACAGTTCATTCCATGTCACGCGCCGCCCCTCCACTCTGGGCCGCAGTTTTTTCAGCTCTCTCATTTTTTCCACCAGTTCCTGCGGTAAACCGTATGTTGAGTGTTTTTCTTTCTTCCATTTGGTATCCATCCTTTCCGAAGGGGTTACCCTTCTACCACCTTAAGACCGCCGAAGCGGTCAGGGGTAAGGTGGCAGGAGGCTAACTCCTTCGTGTCCTTCAAGCGGCGGCTCTGCCGTGCCGGAAGGCGGTGTCCCCAGTCAGGTTGCGGGTCAGGAAATCCCTGGCCGTTGCAAACTCCTCGCCAATGAAGCCCAGGCGGAGGAGCCAAGTGCGCATGGCGTATTTGGGGTTCTCGTTCTGCTGGGGCTTGGGGCTTGCCGTCCGCACATCCTTTGCCATCTGGCTCAAGGCCAGGCAAAGCTGGATGTAACTCTTGAGCTGTCCTGCGTGGATGCCGCCCCTGCGCTCTGCGGTCGGCTCATCGAATTGGAAGAGCCGGAACTCGACCGTACCCTTGGTAAAGGTAGCATGGAGGTTCAGCATATGGTAGCGGCTGTCGTTGTAGTGGTGACTCCTGCCGTAGCTTGCGCCGTGGCTGGTGTACCAGATGTCCGCAAGCTGTGCCATCGTCTTGGGCTTTCTGCTGTTGACCTTGGCGAGAAAGTTGGGGTCTACCGTGCGGCAGTAGCGGCTCATGCGGCTGCGGTCGAGCTTTAAAGCCTCGGCGATCAGGCTTTCGTGGCTTGCCATGATGTTGGCAAGGTTCCGAAGGCTCTGCGGCGTATGCCCCTGCGCACCGATGTGGATGTGGACTCCGCATCCCCTGGAGGCGTCGCTTTTTCGCTCCCGCGTGTCTGAGCTGTCTGCAAAGCTCCTGCAGGGTCTCAATGTCCCCGTAGGTCAGGATCGGGGTGACCAGTTCGCATTTCTGCTCGTCCGGCCCTGCGATGGAAACGTCCTTCTGGAATTTCCACTCGCGCCCCTGTGCGTCCCAGGCGCTCCAGGTGCTGTAGCCGTTGCGGCCTGCGGTATTCTCAAATCTGCCTGTACCGAAGAAGTCGGCGGCAACCTTGGCTGCCTTCTGGCGGGTGATGCTGTTCATCTCGACCTCGACCCCGATGGTCTGGTTTTTCATCTCTGTGATCTGCCTTGCTGTTTTCTCGTTCATGGTGAATCCTCCGTTTTCGTTTGGTGTGTTTTCCCTTTCGGTGTACACATATTCGCTCTAAAAGAGGATAATAGCAAGGCCATTTTCGATAATATACTACACAAAGATGACCGCAAGATATTGTGTAGTTTACACCATTTTACCACCATCTGATGTGTTCTTGACCTTCCGGCACAGGTCTTCTCCGAACGCCACGGAAAGGCCGCTGCCGTTGTCCCAGGCGACCATGATGGAGCCGATATCATCCACGCCCATCACAGTGCCCTGTGTGCCGATTGGCGGCGCCTGGGGATTGTCCATCCGCAGCAGTTCTACACGGGTGCCTGCAGGATACTCTCTGCGGATGCGCTCTACAATTTCCTTACTCGGAAACCGCATGGTCAGCACCTCCATTCTTGAATGCTGAGGAACCGGAGAGGTTCTTCAGCAGGATCTTGCGTTCGACTTTGTATTCGCTGCCGAATGAAGCCCAAGCGCAGGAGAAAGCAGCGGAAGGCGTACTTCTCATTATCCACCGCTTTCTCCGTGACCGTCACGCGCTTGGCGATTTTTGCTCATCTCGCAGAGTGCGGAAATGAAATGGGTGTAGGCCTTGACCGCATCGGCGTCCGCAGCTCCGGGAACCAGGGAAATGCTACCCGGTCTTCTTGAATCTACAATTGGAAGTTTGCTAACACCGAGCGCCTTCTTAATCAGGCTACCCTTGGCATCCAGCAGTTTAGTGAGGTTGCCAACAGCCACCTTGTCCAGCGGGATCTCCACCGTCAACCCCACGGTTTCCTCCTGTGGCTCGGTTTCGCTTTCTTCGGATAATTCCTCGGAGAGCTGTTCCTCGCCGTCCTGTGCCTCGCATTCAAAGCCTGCGGCGGTGATAGCTTCAAGTACCTGCTCGACCTCCTCGCTGTCAGCGCGGTCGTCAAACAGGAGCGTCCCGTCCTTGGTGACCGTGAAGTAGTCGATCTCATAATTGCAGGTGGGCATGAATTTGTATTCCGCCCTGGCGCCCGTGGCATCTGCGATGACCTTGACCAGCTCCTTGCGCTTTGCGCCTGTCACATTGTATCTGATTTCCATGTGCGAAAACCTCCTTTGTTTTGGTAGTCACATATTCGCTCTGAACCCCTGAAATAGCAAGCGATTTCCGCACATTTTGCTGTAGAATAGCTGCCGGATCATTCGCCGGATAACTGTGCATAGTACACGATGCCGGAAAGAACAAAACAGACGTTAGGCAGCGCCACGCCGTTGCCCCACATCTTGTATTCCGCAGAATCGGAGTGAGGAGCTTTCAGCCACTTGATGATCTGATTGCGGCTCTTCGGCTTGGAGGAAGATCCCATGACACTCCGGTGTGTCTCAAATACCTCTGTCCAGAACTCGATCTCTTCCTCGGTCGGTTCGTCAGTCCCTAAATTGGAACACCACCAGTCCGGGAACCCCTGCAGTCTGGCACATTCGGTAGGCGTCAGTCTGCGGACGATGTAGTCAGGCTCGGTTTCGTTCACCACAGGCGGGTCTTTATAGTCTCTTGCCATCAAGGTTGGTGACTGTTCTTCAAGCGCCTGGGTATAGGAACCTGTAGTCATGCAGTAGGCCACTGCGCCCGGTCCTTTTGCCACTATCGTAGGCTCCAGTTCTTCCTCAATTCCAAGACCGAACTTGGCATTCCGTCCCATATTGTATGTGGCGCGGTCGATTCCGTAGGCTACCGCATGACGGTCGGTGGCATCCAGCGTGAAGGACACATCCTCATTGACGCCGCTGCCCTGGGGACCGTTCTTGTCGGACCTTCCGATCATGGAGCCTTGCACAGCCACCACAGCCATGCCGCCCTGGTTGCAGGAAGGGTTACCGCCGTTTGCGTCCAGACAGCGGCAAGTATCCGCTTCATAAAAACCGCTGTGTGGATTGTCCGACTGCATGGCATGGCTCTGTTTGGAGCAGATGCCGTAGACCTTCGGCACAAATACTGTCTGGTCATTGTTGCAGCCGAGGGTAGCGGACTTGTTGTCCTGAATTAATGCACCCTTGCCGCCGCCCTCACAGCCGGAGCGGATCTTCAGCGTCTTTGGCGTTTCCACCACGAAGGGCTGATTATTGCCGCCTGTGCCGTAGGTTGATGAAACGGTGGGAGCAATTCCCTCAAGTTTGGTGTATCTGGTGTCCTGACTATGGTTCTCATAGACTGCCGCAGGAACCGTCCCCGCCCGGAGGGTGGGAGAGGTTTCCTCCTCATAACCGATGGAGCGGCTGTGTGCAGAATGCTCGGTGCAAAAGCCTGCCGATTCCATCACGCAGGGTGGATGATGAGCTTCTGCCCGCAAAGTGCAGGTGACGCCGTCCGTCACATCCATACGGTTTCCACCCTGGTCGTTCAAGCAGACGCAGCCTGCCGCTCCAGAGCCTTTTTCAGAAGTTCCGGCAGTTCCTTGCCACGAACGGAAGCCCTGCGGAGTATACCCAGACACGCCTTCGGACTCAAATAGTATTTTTCCGGCACTCCCGCCTGCAAGATCTGCGACAAGGTAGATACGTTTTCTGCGCTGGGGAACTCCCCAGTACTGCGCATCAAATACCCGCCATGCGAGACTGAAATCATCTGCCACGATCTCTCCGGCGGTCGGCCACCTCTCAGGTCGAGGAGTATGAATTTCGTATCCCTTGACCGAGCAGACCTCTTCGAGGACGGACTGGAAGTCCGCGCCCTTGTTGGAGCTGAACGCACCAGGGACGTTCTCCCAGACGATGTATCTTGGATATCTGCCATTGGTTTTGCACCTCATTTCCTTTACGATTCGGACGGCTTCATAGAAAAGACTGGAGCGGGAGCCGTCCAAGCCCTCCCGCCGACCTGCGATACTCATGTCCTGGCAGGGTGAGCCGAAGGTGATGATATCCACCGGCTCAATATCTGCGCCGTTCATTTTCGAGACATCGCCGTAATGCTTCATAAACGGCAGCCGTTTGGTGGTCACCCGGATAGGAAACGGCTCGATCTCCGAAGCCCACACAGGGGTAATGCCGGAGATCAAGCCGCCTAAAGGAAAACCGCCGGAGCCGTCAAACAGGCTGCCGAGGGTCAGTTTATTCTGTTCCATCCGCGACCTCCTCATAGCTGTATGTCTTACCGTCTCTCAGGACGCTTACGCCATCCGCAGAGCCGACCTGCTCGATGTAGCGGTTCACGATGACATCGCAGAACTTCTCGTCCAACTCAATGGTTCGGCAGATGCGGTCGGTCTGCTCACAGGCAATGAGGGTAGAACCGGAGCCGCCGAAGGGGTCCAGCACCACCGAGTTTGCCATACTGGAGTTGCCGATGGGATAAGCCAGCAGCAGGACCGGTTTCATGGTGGGATGGTCGCCGTTCTTCTTGGGCTTGTCAAACTCCCAGATGGTAGTTTCCTTCCTGCCCGTGTACCACTGGTGCTTGCCGTTTTTCTTCCAGCCGTACAGCACAGGCTCATGCTGCCACTGGTAGGGAGAGCGGCCGAGGACAAGGGACTGCTTCTTCCAGATACAGCAGCCGGATAAATAAAATCCCGCATCGGCAAACGCCCTGCGGAAGTTTAAGCCCTCGGTGTCGGCGTGGAACACATAGATGGATGCGTCCGCCGCCATAACCGACTCCATATTTTTGAATGCGGCAAGCAGAAACTCGTAGAATTTCTCACCTGCCATGTTGTCGTTCTTGATTTTGCCAGCCGAGCCTTCATAGTTGACGTTGTATGGCGGGTCAGTGATCACCAGGTTTGCCTTAGTTCCAACCATGAGGATGTCATAGACCTCCGGCTTGGTGGAGTCCCCGCATACCAGACGGTGTCTGCCGAGCGTCCATACATCGCCAAGCCGGGAGAAGGTCGGCTTTTGCAGCTCCGCATCCACATCGAAGTCATCTTCTTTGGCTTCAGTGCAGTCATCGAACAGAGCCGCCAGTTCCTTTTCATCAAAGCCGGTGAGCAGGGGATCAAAGTCCATGCCCTGCAAAGACTCGATCTCTACTCGCAGAAGCTCCTCATCCCATCCGGCGTCCATCGCCATGCGGTTGTCGGCAATGATGTATGCTTTCTTCTGCGCCTCGGTAAGGTGGTCGGCAAACACACACGGAACTTCCTTGATGCCTTCCTCCTTTGCCGCCATTATTCTGCCGTGGCCTGCAATCACGCCATAGTCGCGGTCAATGATGACAGGGTTGATAAAGCCGAACTCCCGGAGGGAGGAGCGGAGCTTCGTAATCTGCTCCGGGGAGTGGGTGCGGGCGTTGTTCACATAGGGCACCAGTTTGCTGATTGGCACCAGCTGCATTTCCGTTGTTGTTTTCATCGCACCAGCCCCCATTCCGCAAATTTCTCAAAGCCGCCAAGGGACTGGATGTATTTCCGGGCAGTCTCCACGATCTCCGCATAGGGAATGCCGTCCACGGTATCGTCCCCAATGGCGCAGGCAAGCTCCACGGGCTTTCCCGTTTCCTGGGCTTTCAGCCAGGCGTAGATATTGACCGACACATCCGCTTTGGACAGGTCTTTACCATGCAGACCGCCGCCCGTGACAGAATCTGCCATATCGTTACCCAGCTTGCGGTTGGTTGCACCTGTGTCCACATCCGTGCCGCCCGTCCAGTCTCCCAGAGGGTTGATCTCGGCGTGAGGATACACTTCCTTGAGGTGATAGATCTTGGCGTTGCTCTGGCAGAGAATGAACCTTGCGCCGTCCAGAATGTATTTCCCGTCATAGGGATAAGTGTGATACACACTTTTGGCGATCTCGCAGAGTGCTTTCTGCTCCTCGGTCACAGGCATCCCTTTGAAGATGCCGTTGTCGCCGCAGCGGATTCCGTCTGCCTGGTTATTGGCGAGGTGTCCGTCCTGCGGCACTTCCACATAATCCGTGTGTAGGTTTCCGGCAATGCGCTTCACGATGGCGTCCACCTCATCCAGCGAAACGTGTACGGAACTCTCCGCGATGATGTGGCAGACGCCGTGGCCGATGAGAACCTCCACAGCAATCCTGGGATTTTCTTCTTTTCTGTATGCCGCATCCACCATAGCACCGGCGATGCGGTCCGCCATCTTATCCGGATGGCTCGGATTTACCTTTTCAAACATATCCTTATCCTTTCCGCGCCCGCAGCAGACGCTCCATCAAATCATCCTGGGGAGAAACCTCCCCGTAATCCGTGCTGCAGTTTTCCTTGACGATCTGGAAGATCTCATTCCACAGTCGCACCGCTTGGTTCATATAGTTGATGCCGATGTTGATAAACGGCGATGGGATCGGCTTCTGGGTAGTGGGGTGTTTTGGAGAGGAAGCCCATGCGGTTGGTCATCTCCTCGCACTGAATCCAGCGGGCACTGCACATGGCGTACCGCTCCAGAAGCTGTGGTGATACCTTTTTGCTGCACAGCCGATCTTCTTCAGCCACTCCCAGGTTTCTTTGTAGATTTCCTCTGCCTGGAGCGTGCTTCCATCACGCTGCTCGGCAGAGAGGAACTCATGGGGCTTTGGCATATCGACACCCTCGACTTCGGGAATGTCCAGCACTTCTAATCTTCGTCCGCCCGGATTGCCGTTCTCGGCCTTCTCCTTGACGGCAGACTTTTTCCTTCCCGCACCGGGTCTCGCACCGCCGCGACCGCCTGTGTTATTGGATTTTGTCGGCATTTTTTCACCTCTTTTCCGCAAAAAATAAGCAGCCCTGACAGGCCGCCGTCAATTACCCTTTTGATTTCGCCTTTTTCGCGCACGAAGCCCCGGGCCGCTGTCCGCTATAGGTCCCGCAGAGATTTTGATCGCCCTACCGGTCGCCCATCTCCACATGGATTTTGGTGTGGCACGACTGACAAAGACTCATCAGATTGCTTTCCCTGTGGTCGCCGCCTTTCGAGATGGGAACGATGTGATGCACTTCCTCGACGGGAGTGTACCGACCTTCCTTGAGGCAGCGTTCGCACAGCGGGTGTGCCGCAGCGTAGCGGTCTCGGATTCGTTTCCAACACCTGCCGTATTTCTTGTTGCTGTCGGGAGCGCGTTCGTAACGGTTGTAATCGTCCCGCACGGCTTTCCTGTGTTCCTCACAGTAGGGACCGTCAGAGAGCCGACCGCATCCGGGATAGCGGCATGGTCGTTTCGGTTTCCTTGGCATCCTTTCACCTCGCTTTCCTGGGCATGAAGAAAGCCCCAAAGGTCTGCACCCTTGAGGCTTCTTGATTCTGCTCCGCTGATTATAATGTACCATAAATGCAAGGTGGGCATTGCTGGGCAAAACCGGGTATTTTCGGCACATTTATATCACGATGGGATCAGCCGGGACGATAACGCTTGCAAGCGCCCTGCGGTGCCACCGTCTGACCGTGCTTTCGTCAGCTTTGAGTTCGTCACCGATCTGCTCCCATGTCATGTTATGGATATAGCGGTAGCGGAGAACCATCTGCTCGTCCGTGTTCTGGACGGCGTCAATCACCTCGCGCATCTGGTCTTTTAAGGATATGAGTTTGTCGATCTCGGTCTTTATCTTCATCTCCAAATCCCACACCTTCTCAAGGCAGCGGATGAAGGGAGCCTCCGTGTTGCGGTTCGGGTTATAGTGTTCCTCGAAGCTGGGAGAACTGATGCTGCCTTCCATGTCGCGGAGCCGTTCGAGTTCCGCAAGGTCGGAATTTATCCTGTGGTCAAGCCGGTACGCCTGACGCAGATATTCTTTTGCAGTCATAGCCGTTAATCCTCCTCTCTGAGTTTTCGTATCACCATTTCGCCATCCACATCGGTGAGGCACTTGTACCAGCCGGAGCGGAAGAACCGATCTATGGATTCAGCCTCCGCTTGAGCGAGATGGTTTCGCGGATTTCTCCGCAGTTTCCTTAAGGCGGTGCGGT
>ENA-OPYT01000632-OPYT01000632.1-human-gut-metagenome-genome-assembly--contig:-NODE-632-length-10627-cov-2.548952_pt1 | contig 10627 bp, 12 predicted proteins | sample MGYA00242636_ERZ504480 | MGnify/ENA primary metagenome ERZ504480 (study PRJEB26092, sample SAMD00036228) | human gut metagenome | host: Homo sapiens | study: EMG produced TPA metagenomics assembly of...
CCACTACATTCTGGACCCGCGCCTTGCGGTCTTTCCCGCCGGCTCCACCTGGGAAAACACGCTGGCAGGCAGCTCACTGACCGGTACGCGGTCGCGGGGATCAGCCGCCACTTCAAAAATCTCTATGTCCTGTTTGATGGCGTCAATGAAAGGGGCTTGCGGGCGGCGCGCTGTACTTTAAGGGATATGCCGACTTCCCGCCGTTCTCCCAACAGAGCGGCAAGGCGCAGGTCCCAGCCCTGGACTTTTTGCACTATGTCCTCGGCCTCTGCGCCTCTCTGGACGACCTCCGGGAGCTTCTGGCCGACATCACCCTGGTGGGGCTTCAGGACAAACTGACCGGGACCGTCGCGCCGCTGCACTGGATCTTCACCGACCTGTCCGGCAAAAGCCTCGTGGTGGAGCAGACCAAACAGGGGCTGAACGCCTATGAAAACCCGGTGGGCGTTCTGACCAACAGCCCGGATTTCCCCTGGCAGATGACGAATTTACGCAGCTACATTGGAGCCGCGCCGGAGCAGACGGAGCAGGCGGATTGGGGTGGTTTCCGGATGGAGCCTTTTGGGCAGGCCGCCGGAACGAGCGTCCTGCCCGGGGGCTACACACCACCCGCCCGTTTCGTCAGGACCGCGTTCCAGAAGCTCCATATGGTGCAGCCGGAGACCATGCAGGAAGCCGTTATTGCAGGCTTTCACATCCTGGAGGGCGTCACCCTGCCCAACGGCGTGGTAAAGACGGCCAACGGGACCTTTGACTACACCCAGTACACTTCCATGATCGACCTTCCGAACAAGGTCTACTATTTCAAGACCTATGAAAATCCCCAAATCATCCGGGTGGACCTGAAGCCGGTCTGGGCGTCCGGGGAACAGACGGTGCGGGATCTGGGCAGCATCCATGTGCCGATCCGCTACGGAACGATGGAGTGAATAAAAGCCCTCCGCTCTGTTAAAGCTGATTTCTCCACACACTTTATTTATGATAGCAAGGGAATGGCGATGGAATTACGGATACCTACATCGGAACAACTCAAGTCTGTTTATGAGGGGCAGCTGAAACAGGCGTTTCCCGCCTCAGAGCTGAAGCCCCTGCAATCCATAGAGGAACTGTGGCGGGATGGGCTCTACCGCCCCTGGTGCCTGTTTGACGGCGATGAGATTGTTGGTGCCTGTTTTCTGTGGCTGGGGCGGCCGGGCTGGGCCCTGCTGGATTACCTGTGCGTCTCCGCGGATCATCGAAACAGGGGGATCGGGGCGCTGCTCCTGTCCATGCTGCTGGAACAGGAGCCGGATCTGACTATTTTCGGGGAAAGCGAGCTTCCCTCCCACGCTCCCGATCCCGTAATGGCGGAGCATCGCCTGGGCTTCTATGCCCGTAATGGCGCAAAAACCGCCGGGTATGAGACCGCTTTATTCGGGGTGCCCTACAAGACGCTCTACTGGTCCAAAAAGCCGGTGGACGACAGCGTGCTGATGGAACAGCACCGGCACATTTATGAAAGCCGCTTCTCTCCGGAAAAGCTCGACCGCTTTATCCGAATTCCCTATGACCCAGCGGAGCCGTTAGTGGCAACACCCTGGGAGGAGTAAGGAACAGCCGTACTTTGTAGTGAATGCAGAGAAGGCTGGATTTATCTGGTGACTGCTATCACAAACTGATTTTCATCCGCTATGTGAGCAACAGAGTTTAACAACAAGAAGGGACTGCCACACAGATCATTTAGTGCGGCAGTCCCTTTCAAAATTTTATAACTCCTCAAATTTTGATTTGCCATTCTGTACTTATCATTCTACCACAATTCCGAAAGTGTAGAAACAGGGAGTTTTCCAGGAGGATTTCCTGCCTTCCGGATATACCATAGAGAAACAGCAAGGGGAAATTGGTGATTTTCCCTTGCTGTTTCTTTACTCTTTTTCACTATCAAATCGGTACCCGATTCCGCGAACGGTCTGAATATAACTGCCTCTTGTTCTGGTCAGTTTCTTTCGCAGACTCTTGATTTGAAACCGTACTGCTTCATCTACGCCGAACTCTGATGTCAGCATTCCAGATATGGCTGTAGAGCTGCTCTCGTGAAAATACTTGTCCAGGACGGCTGGCCAGCAGGTACAGCAGATCAAACTCTCTCCGAGTAAGCTGTATCGCCCTTTCTTTCAAATGTACCTGACGATGCAAAGGGTTAATAACCAATTCTGTCCCAAAGGTCAAGGTATAATATTGCTTCTCTGTATGTTCCGACTCCATATAGAGGCGGATGAGTGCATGAGCCTGAGCAGTACAGCGGCGCAGGTCAATCGGCTTTGAGTTACAGACTGTTGCTCCTAATGAAAGAAGTTCAATTTCATCTTCCAATGATAGTATACCGGTGAGCACCAGAATCGGGACCACCTTGGCCTGACGCATGGTCCGAAGCAGTTCCCGGCCATCCATATCTTCCAGCGCCGGGTCTATGATAACCAGACAATACCGGTGCCGCATAAAACTGTCCAGGGCCTCCGCTGTGTCAATGAAATACCGGACCTCTGTGGTATCGTCCTGCAGAGCCTCCCGGAGTTTCCGGCAAAGGGGCAGGTCATCATCAATCAGCAGGATCTGTTTTCGCATCAAACCGCCTCCCATTCTCGGTCGGCTCTGTACTTGGATGGCTTTTCTGGTACAACTCCGTCAGTTTCTGAAAACTGGCTGAGCTGATCACATGCTCCATGCGGCAGGCGTCTCGTTCAGCAGCCTTGGGCTCGACACCAGCCTCCACTAACAGGCGTGTGAAAAAGCAATGTTTTTCATAGGTCTGCTCGGCTACCTCCCGGCCCACATCGGTCAGGCGGAGGAAGAAGTCCCCGTCCATGGTGAGGAAGCCTCCTTCTTTTAGGGTAGCTACCGCGTGGCACACGCTGGGCTTGGAGACTCCCATGTGCCGGGCAACATCCACAGAGCGTACCATGCCCTTTTCCTTTTGGAGCACCAGCACGGCCTCCAGATAGTCTTCGCCGGAGGCATGAAGTGATGTGCCGTGTTGTCGTTTCACTCTTTTCTTCACGCCAATCTCCAGCCCTCGGCCTGTTCCCGAATCTCAATAAACCGCCGGTACAAGCCGCCCTGGGCCATCAGTTCCGCATGAGTACCCCGCTGGGCGATACGGCCATCCTCCACCACCAGGATCTGATCCGCGTGCTGGATGGTAGCCAGCCGGTGGGCGATGGTGAGGATGGTTTTCCCCTTTGTCAAAGCGGACAGAGCCTGTTGGATCAGGTGTTCATTCTCCGGGTCTACGCTGGCAGTTGCTTCATCAAGGATGACGATAGGAGCGTCCTTCAAAATGGCCCGGGCGATGGAGATGCGCTGCTTCTCTCCTCCAGAGAGGGTGGAGCCGCCCTCTCCAATCACGGTGTCATAGCCGTTCGGCAGGGCCGAGATGAAGTCATGGCAGCACGCAGCTTTGGCGGCAGCCACCACCTGCTCATGGGTGGCATCCGGGCAACCGAATTTGATATTGTTCTCCACACTGTCCTGGAAGAGATACACATTCTGAAAGACCATGGAGATATTTCGCAGCAGGCTTTCACAGGTGAATTCTTTCACATCGTGGCCGCCCACCGACACGGAGCCGCGGTCCGCGTCATAGAAGCGGGCCACCAGATTGCATATCGTGCTCTTGCCGGAGCCGGACGGCCCCACAATGGCGGTAGTGGTCCCCTGGGGCGCGGTAAAAGTCACATCGTGGAGCACCTCGCGGCTCCCATACCCGAAGGATACATGGGAGAGGGACACATCGAACTGCTCTGGGGTTATCTCCCTGCCGTCCTTGTCGATGAAGTCGGTGCGCTCCAGTTCCTCCAGCCGGTCCAGCACCGAATCTGTCACCGACAGGATGTGGGCCGCGTCATTGATGGCCTCCACACTGCCGAAAATGGTGAAGGAAAACAGGGCAATCATCAGGAAATACGGGAGCGGTAAAGTTCCCACCAAAGCCTGCTGGCCCGCGGTGAGCACCAGCCCCACGGATGCCGCCCGCAGAGCGAACAGATGCAGGCAGTTCCAGGGGACGAACCCAAACTCGTTTTTAATGCGGATGGCCTTATTATCCCGGCAGGCATCCCGGAATCGCTGAACAGAAACCCCGTCCTGCCCAAAGGACTTCACTACCGGCAGGCCGTGGATGTATTCGACGGCCGCGCCGGACAATGCCTCCTGAGCCCGGTGGCCCACAGGAGCGGTGCGGGCGCTCTGACGGCCAATGCCCCGCAGGGCAAAGGCGGACACCAGCACACCGATCAGCGCCACCAGCGCGGCAGGCGGGCAGATAATCGCCACGCACAGCAGGATCACGGCTACCTGAATATAACCGTTTACCACCGCGTCCACCATCTTCATGCTCTGGAGTTCCAGCGTGCTCAGTTCCGTGGTGAGCGCCGCCAAAATGTCCCCCAGATTGTTTTTGGCAAAGTACCCAAGGGACACCCGTTTCAGCACATCTCCCAGTTCCATCCGCTGCTCTGCCGCCCGTTCCGTGCCGATACTCTCCTGAAGCCGGTTTTTCCAGTAGGTGAAGAAAAACCGCAGCAGGATGAGAACGACGATGCCAGATAAGCACAGCCATGGGAGAGAGCCGGAAAGCTCATTCTCCCCCCAGGCGTTCCCGATCATCCGCCCCAGGGCCCAGGCCGCCAGCATCACCGGCCCTGCGGTACACCATGTTGCGAAAAACGAGCACACAAAACCCAGAATCATTCGCTTTCGATAGTTCTTTGCCCATCCCATAATGCGTCCTACGCTGTGAAACATCTCAATTCCCCTCCTTTTTGCCGGATGTGACCGCCCAGTTTCGTGCCCCCACATGGGCCGCCCAAAGGGTCTGATACAGCGGGCAGCGGCCCAACAGTTCTTCCTGTGTGCCACAGTCTGCAACGCTCCCTTTCTCCAGCACCACGATCTGATCCGCGTTCTGGATGGTGGAGAGCCGGTGGGCGATAACCAGCAGCGTTTTCCCCCTGGAAAGCGCCATAATGGAGCGTTGGATCTTGTCCTCATTCTCGGGATCAGTGAAGGCGGTCGCCTCGTCCAAAATCACAATGGGGGCGTCCTTCAAAATGGCGCGGGCGATGGCGATGCGCTGACGCTCCCCGCCGGAGAGCTGCTTGCCCGCGTCTCCGGCCGTCGTATCCCAGCCATGCTCCAGCCGGCCGATGAATTCTTCGCACTGGGCCGCCTGAGCAGCCGCCAGCACTTCCTCGTCCGAGGCCCCCGGACGCCCCAGCCGGATGTTCTCTTTCAGGGGACAGTCAAAGAGGAAGTTGTCCTGCGTGACGAAACTGATGGACTGGGAGAGCTGCTTCAGCGGGAGCTTGCGGATGTCCTGTCCGCCCAGGGTGATGGAGCCTCCCGTCACATCCCAAAACCGGGCGGTCAGCCGGGCGATGGTGGACTTTCCGCCGCCTGACGGCCCCACCAGGGCGGTGAATTTTCCCTGTGGGATGGTCAAGTTCAGATGGCGAAGCACCTCCTTGCCCTCCGTCCCGCCATAGGAAAAAGATACATCCCGCATCTGGATGCTGCTGCCTTCCAGATGGACATTCTGCTCCGCTTGCACAAGCTGGGGCAAATTCAGCAGTTCACGGGTGTCCTTTACTGCAAACTGCATACTTTTCATGGAGTTGATGAAGGCGGTGGCGCTCATCAGGGGGGACACAATTCCCAGGGCCAGCATCAGGCAGAGCGTCACCTGGGCCGGGTCCAGTATCCCCGCCTGATAGAGCGCGACGCCCGCCGGCAGGGTCCCCAGCAGGGTGGTCGGCAAAATGGACAGGCACAGATTCATGGAGGCCCAGGTGCAGCGGAACCATCCCATGGTGAAGTCCCGGAAGGAGGCCACCGCTTGGGCGAATTTCTGATAGGACCGCTCCCCCTGGCTGAACGCCTTCACCACCTGAATGCCCTCTACATATTCCACGATCACGCTGTTCACATGGGCGTTGGCCTCCATGTAGGCGGCGTAATTCTTGTTATAGGTCCGCATCCCGAAGGTCATGGGAATGAGCGCCACCGGGATGGTCACCAGCAGGGCAAGGCCCATCCGCCAGTCGATGGCGAACATGGCGATGACCACGACCAGAGGCAGCAGAAGATTGGAACTGAGTTCCGGGATCATGTGAGCCAGAGGCGGCTCCACGTCTTCAATACGGTCCACAATGGTGCTTTTCATGGAGCCAATGGGCCGGCTTTCCACCTCGCCCAGCGGCGCCCCCATCAGCCGGTCCGCCACCTGAAGGCGCAGGCCCTCCAAAATTGTGTAGGCGGATACATGGGCCAGCATGGTGGACAGGGCATATCCCGCCACCTTGACGGCATAGCCGGCCAGACACACGCCGCACCAAAATACAATGCCCTCCCAGTCCGCCTGACGCTCCAGAAAGAGTCGGATGATCTGATAAACGCCGAGATACGGTACGAAGCCCCCGGCCACACTGAGAATAGCCAGTACCACAGACCCGGCCATCTTCCCCCGGCAGGGTGCGGCGAAGGAGAGCAGGATACCGAGCCAAGTTCGTTCCTTCATGTGCAATACTCCTCTCAAAGAAAAATCGTTGTAGTTTGCTTGCGCTAACTACAACGATTATAAGAAATTCTTCTTCCTCTGTCCGCTCCGTCCTGCCGGTCTGGTCCCGTTTGGACGGAAAAATTTATTGGCTTTCCCGCCGGTACTCCAGAGGCGTCTTGCCCTTGACTTCCTTGAATGCGGCGGCAAATTTGCTGGAGCTGTCATAACCTACCCGTCCGGCGATCTCTGCCACTCCCATTTGAGGCTCCTGCTGGAGCAGAAGCGCGGCCTGGTCCATGCGGAAATTACGCATATAGGTGTTGATGGGCTGCCCATAAATCGACTTGAAGCACTCCTTCAGCGCCGTAGCCGGGACAGAAAACCGTTCGGACAATTCCGCAATCGTATAGTGGCGTTCCAGCTCCCCCGTCAATAACCGATGGATAGCCTTCACTTTTTCCACCTGGGCATTTATAGAAGTAAGGCTTTTCCGCATCCTTTGGCAGCTCCAGCGCGTCCAGATACAGGAGCAATTCCAGCACCTTGATGCGGAAATAAGGGAGCTTGATCTGCTCCGGCACCGCGTAGAGCTCCTGAAAAATGTGATCAATAGAGGGCGCCCCATGGAGCACCTTGGGATGGCGGCTGGAGCAGAATTTATTCTGGAGCCGGGCCAGATCCACCGGAAATTCCCGTATCCACTCCTTCAGCGATTGGGCGGCCTGGGGGAGCGCAAAGCCAACGGTGATCCCGTGATAGTGGGCAAGAGGGAAGGTAAAATGGCCCTGGTGCTCCAGCCGCCGGTCCAGCTTCAGGTCGCCCGCCTCCACATAGGAGTACGCATCCGGGCCGGCAGGGTACTCCATGCGCCCCTGGCGGCAGTAATCGATGCACAGCAGATCCTCCGTTGTACGGAACGCGGAATCATAGCTCTCCATATGGAAATCGTTGTACATCAGGGATACGCCGGGGAACAGGTCGTATTGTGTCATGATCCCCTCCCCGGTACCGCTGTGAAACTGAAAGACCCGGCAGTTTCCACCCTCCACCAGCGGGACAGGGAATCCGTTGTCTGCCATTACTTGCTCCAGCATGAAATTTCTCCTTTTTACAATCGCAGCACCCGGTCACAGGCTCTCTGCATGAATTCCTGGTCATGGGTGACCACCAGAACGATCCGCTCATGCCTTGCCAGACTGCGGATCACCCCAGACACCTCCACCATGCGGGCATAGTCCAAACCGCTGGTGGGCTCGTCAAAAATCAGCACCGGTTTCTCCGACAGCAGCGCCGTAGCCACTGCCAGCCTCTGCTTCTGCCCCCCGGAGAGAGACATCGGATGCCGCTCCCGAAACGGCAGCAGGTGGAGGCTGTCCAGCACCTCCGAAATCTGATCGTCAGATGCTCCGGCGCGGACATCCGCACTCTCCCCACACGCTGTCGGAGAACAGTTGTGGTTTACATCCTGCATGACACAGAAAGCCGACCGCTGGCGGCCATTTTCGATCCAGAGGCTTTCCATTCAGCAGAATTTGTCCCGCTTGTTCTTTCAGCAGCCCGCAAAGGCAGCGGGAAAGGGTGGTCTTGCCCACGCCGTTGGGTCCGGTGATCGCCACCACCTCGCCGGGGCGGGCGGAAAAGGACAGGTCTCGGAATACAGGTGCTTCCTTGCGGAAAGCACAGGCCAGCCCCTCAATAGATAAACCTTCTTTGGTACCGGCCGATTCCACAGAGGGGAGCGTGCATACCGCCGGGGTCAGAGTACGCAGCCCCAGGGCCTCCCGCTCCGGGTCTGGCAGGCTGCGAAACTGCTCCCCGGTGAAGACGCGCTCCAGCACCCCGCTCCGAAGATAAAACGCCCGGTCGATGAGATCGGTGAGAAAGTACAGGCGGTGCTCCGCCACCACGATTGTGCAGCCCTGCCGCTTCAAAGCGGCGAGCTGGTCGTGGAGGCGGGCAATGGCCTCCTGATCCAGATTGGCCGTCGGCTCGTCCAGCACATAGATTTCGGGGCCCATGGCATAGACGGAGCCAAAGGCCAGAAGCTGTTTTTTGCCCGCCGGACAGAGAAAAGATGTTTTTTCCCCGCAGGTCCTGGAGATGCAGCGTTTCCGCGACCTGCTCCACGCGGCGGCGGATCTCTTCCGGCGGACGGCCCTCATTTTCCAGCCCAAAGGCCAGTTCGCTGTCGGTGTCCAGATTAAAAAACTGGGACTTTGGATTTTGAAACACAGAGCCTACCCGCTGGGCCAGTTCATACATGGGTGTTTCCCGCGGCGCAAGCCCGTTTACCATCACCTGTCCTTCCAGACGGCATCCGGGAGTAAAAGCCGGGATCAGGCCGTTGATCAGCTTCGTCACTGTGGTCTTTCCGCAGCCGGAGGCCCCGCACAGCAGGACGCACTCTCCGCGGGCAACAGTGGCGCTGACATGGGAAAGCGTTTCCTGTTTTTCTCCATAGCCAAAGGAAACCTGTTCCAACCCTATCATTGTCACTCCCCCTTATTGTACCACAAATGAGCCTATCAGCAAGGCCAGGACCAACAGCATCCCCGTCAGGTCTGCCGGCATTAGGCGCAGAGACACAGCGCTGGTCTTTCGGGCTGGATTTTCGATTCCTCGGGTCACGGCCGCCGCAGAGAGCTCCTCTGCCGTCTCCGTAGCGGACACCATGAGGGGCATCACCGTACACTCCAAACGGCTGAGTCCCCGGATATTCCGCAGCTTCATCGCGTCCCGGATGTGGCCGATCTCCTCCCGGATAGCGGGGAAGTACCGCAGCGTCACGGATATAGCCACGATCAGCTTCTGGGGAATATGTAACTGCCGCAGCCCTACAATCAGGTAGCGCAGAGGAGTGCATTTCAACATCAGCGATCCAGTCATCAGGCAGGGGAACATCCGGCGGGTATAGGTGGCAAAGATGGTAAAGCTGGTGGCGATGATCATAGGCGATGCCGGCAGGATCACCTGTTGAAAGACCAGCAGGGCGCAATACCCAACAGCCCATTTAACTGCCATTGTAAATCTTCTGTGGACGATCATCAACGCCAGCAGCAGAGCGATCAGTGCCAGTTCCACCCACAGAGTATGGTCGCTGAACGCGATGATATTGGCGGCGATCAGTATCCACAGTCCGGCTCTCGGGTCAAAGATCGATTTTCTTTCCGTTCCCCATCTTACACCAGGCCAGCCTTTTCAAAGTGCTTGCGGAACATGGCGCGGGCAAGGATGCCGCCAATGATTGCGCCCACAACAGGGGCCAGGAACAGAACAATCAGCATCCCATTGGAGGAAAGGGCCGCCAGAGTATTCACATAGTCCGCCGGCATCCCCTGTTCTGTGATCTGCCGCAGGAAGTCCTCCCGCATCAGCCAGATGGGCAGCGGAGAGCCCACCATGCCCACAGAGAACAGCACAAAGGATACCAGGTTGCCGGCCATGCTCCGGTAGTGGGTGATGACACGGGTAATTTCAGCCAAGCCGCAGGCCAGAACGAAGGATACCAGGATCACGACGGTGAATTGCCCGGTGACATAGTAAATGAGGCCCGTGATGAGCCCCATCAACAGGACGGAGCCCACCTTCTGCACCTTGGCGCACATCATGAGATATGGAATGCCGGTAAACAGAGCGATAAAGCCCGGCATCAAGATCCAAAGCAGCGGGTGCAGCCCGCCCAGAAGCATAAAGGCAAAGTTGATGACAAAGTAAATGGCGGAGAAAATCCCCACGGTAATGACATCTTTGCCGCTCATCCCGCGGCTCTTGACTGGTTCAGACATAATGTTCTCTCCTTTTTGGTTAGATTATGCTAACTTCGTTCGTGAAAAATAGGACGCCGGGCGTCCATCTCACATGATGTATTTTACCGAGGACTTCCCTGCCTGTCTATTCCGTTTAGACGACTTTATTCCGTTTTGGTTGGAGTTATTGATGTTTTCCTATCCGCACAAATCGAAAACGGCCCTTGCTATAAACAAAGGCCGTTTTTCTTTGTTCCCCTTACTTTTCAAAAGACGCATAACCATATCCGTGTTACAGTTTGAATCATCAATTGATATTTAGTTTTTCCGTATCTTGTAGTATCCT
>ENA-OPYT01000633-OPYT01000633.1-human-gut-metagenome-genome-assembly--contig:-NODE-633-length-10621-cov-3.874500_pt1 | contig 10621 bp, 14 predicted proteins | sample MGYA00242636_ERZ504480 | MGnify/ENA primary metagenome ERZ504480 (study PRJEB26092, sample SAMD00036228) | human gut metagenome | host: Homo sapiens | study: EMG produced TPA metagenomics assembly of...
ATACATTTGGTCCGGTTCCCGCTAGTGAAGCTTCTTTGGGCGGCATCACCTTAGGAAGTCCCATGAGTTATGTCCGCAGTGTCTATGGAGAACCGACAGAGACTGCCTGGGGCAAGGACCGCCTCAATCAGGATGCTAAGTCATACCGCTATGGCAAGGGCTTTTTTATCCTCGAAAGGCTCTATGACAATACGGTCGCAGAACTCATGACCAGTGCCAATAATGGCATTGCAACGCCTATGGGAATTACCGTTGGCGTTCCTAAGTCTACGGTCGATCAATTGTATAGCGGCGGTCGAGAAGGGAATGGCTATACTAGCTATATGACCCAGAATGGGGCCTTGATTAGAATCACCTATGATCGTGATGTCAATGGAATCCTGGTCGTTACGTCCATCTCTATGCGATTCCCTGAGTAATATTTTAATCGAATGAAAACGGCTCGTGTCTGATGACGGGGCCGTTTTTTCGCAGTCGTATTTTTGTTGACGTGTAAAAAAAGGCCCCTCTGATTGCCAGCGAATGGCTGACCGTCAGAGGGACTTGTCGTATTTTACGGGGTTATGATTTTCCAAATAAGTGGGACGGCAAAGGGATTTGGGCCAAGATGACGGCCATTAAAGACGAGGATGCAGCCGACGATTTCTTTGGCGCTCATGACTTCTCCCAAGATGAGCCAGCCGGCCAGGTACGGCAAAGACGGCTTCTAGACTCATGATGAGGGTTGCCGTCGTCGGTTCGGTATATTTTTGGCCGACGATTTGCAGGGTGTAGGCGACGCCGCTTGAGAGGCCGCCGGCGTATAGGATAGGCCATTTGGCAGCCCAGAGAATCGAGGCAGTCGGGCTTTCAAAGAGGGCCGTCAAGGTAGCCGAAAAGAGGAAAGCGATGGCGAATTGGACCCACGACATTTTGATACCGTGCGCTTTTTTTAGAAGAAAATGATCGATGACCAAGATGTGCAGGGCAAAGAAGATCGCACAGAAGAAGACGAGGAGGTCGCCGAAGGCGATTTCAAAATCGCCGTTGATGCATAGGAAATAGAAGCCGACCATAGCCAAGGCGACGCAGAGGATGATGATGCGCCGTACGCGGCGGCCGATGAAGAAGCCCATGAGGGGAACCAGGACGATGTAGATGGCCGTAATAAAGCCGGCTTTTCCGGCCGTCGTCATGGAGATGCCAACCTGCTGCAGCGTGTCGGCGATCCCTAAGGTAAGGCCGCACCAGGCGCCGCCGATAAGGGTGATGGCGTCGGGTTTGAGCTGCTGCCATATGGGTGGGTAGGATCCGTCGTCTCTTTTTTCGGCAAATAAGAGGATGACCGGAATGAGGACGATGATGGCGACGACGTCACGGGCGGCACTGAAGGTAAAGGGGCCGACATAGTCCATGCCCATACTTTGGGCGACAAAGGCCGAGCCCCAGATCAGGGCCGTAATCAGGAGAAAAATCGTGCCCTTGGCTTCTGTTTGATACATTTTGATAAATCCTTTCATGGAATATGGAAAAAACAATAATACCATACTATAATAATATTAGAAAAAAGTAAATAAAAAAACTTGACTTAGTGTTGACTCTAAGGTGTATCCTTTATGTACACTAAAAGAGTGATGTTAAAAACAAACTTAAAACGAAGAGCAATTGCTGTGAGGGGATAACGGGTTGTCGGACCCGTTTACAGCACGCGGCGGCAGTGCATCTTTGAAGAAGGGAGTGGCAGCAATGAAGCTGACGAGAAAAAGAATGAGTCTGGTTGTCTTAGGCCTGGCCATCGGTGTTTTTTTATTCTTTTGGACGGGATATGTAAACAGTCTGCAGGCGAGCCTGCAAGGATCGTCGTCCCATAGCGCTTTTATTTTTGGCGATGCCGATGCATACGCCTCCAAGACCCGACTTTCTTTTGAAGGCGGTCATGCTGTCCTCGGGTTATACGATACGCCGGCAGCCTTGGAACTGGCAGAACGCCAGCCTTTGGTGGTTCCGCTCCAGCGAAGGGACGGGAGGATCGTTCTTCCTGATATGCCGCCTGTCGTCTTGTCCGATGCGGATAAGACGGAAATGACGCCTAAGATCGGCGATATTGCCTTTGATACAACGACACAGGAACTGGTTATTTTCTGCCAGCCCGAAGATACGGTGTCGACGTTGATTCCTGTCGGCCACGTCATTGGCGGCATGAATTATCTTTTGCAGACAGACGGAGATTTTGCCGGTTATCTTATGAATGAATAAGGCTGTCCCTGTGTTATAATGGGATATATTTTTAGTAGGAGGATGAAGTATGTTTGGGTTAGGAGCTCCGGAATTACTGTTGATTTTAGTCATTGCCCTCATCGTCTTTGGACCGGGGAAACTGCCGACTATCGGCAGCGCCTTGGGAAAGAGCCTGCGGGAGTTTAAAGATGCCGTCAATTCGGCGGAGACGGGGAATGAAGCCTCCACGGCCGAAACGGAAAAGGAAACGAAAAAAGAAGATACCGATTCCAATCAGAAAGCATAGTCGTCTTGGCTATGCTTTTTCATTTGGTGCAAGCATCTCTTCCTAACGATGCATAAACAGATTGCCTATTGTAATAATTTTCACAAAATATGATTGCAGTTAAAGGCCGAAAGCTTTATACTATATATAAGGTTATCTCATACAACTATTGCAAGTCATGAAGGAGGAGACATTTATAATGTACAAGCTTTCACAAGTTCCTGAAGAGTATAAGAAGAAGTTAATTACTGCTGAACAGGCAGCGGCGCTCGTTCGAGACGGCGAACGTGTTTCTTATGGTCTGGGCTGCTCGGCTCCGTATGATATCGACATCGAAATCGGTAAACGGGCAAAAAGTTTGCATGGCGTTGAAATCGTCGCTTCGACCATCGTTAAAGACGAACCCTATGCGGCATATTTAAACAGTGACTCTAACGATCAGATTCGCTTCGCTACGGGCCATATGAACGGTTTTGAACGGAAGATGTGCAAAGACGGCCGTTGCTGGTTCCTGCCGATCTTGTTTAACGAATTGCCGAAATACTGGCAGCATATCGATAAATTGATCATCCAGGTTCATCCCATGGATCAATGGGGCAACTTCAACATCGGGCCTCAGGCTTCTGACCTTCGCGGCCTCATTCGCGCAGCTAAAATGATTATCCTCGAAGTCAACCAGAACATGCCGAAGGCACTGGGCTATGAAACGGAATTGAACCTCTGCGACGTCGACTATGTCGTCGAAGGTTCGAACCATCAGATGCCGCAGATCCCCAATCGCCCGGGCACGGAACTCGATGATAAGATCGCCGATCACATCATTCCCCTCATCGAAGACGGCAGTACCCTGCAGCTCGGCATCGGCGGCATTCCGTCGGCTGTCGGCAAGAAATTGGCTGAATCGGACGTTCAGGACTTGAGCGGTCATACGGAAATGCTCGTCGACTCCTACGTTGACCTCTATGAAGCCGGTAAGATTACGGGCAAGAAGAATCGTGACAAAGGCAAAATCATGTACGCTTTTGCCGGCGGTACGCAGCGCCTCTATGATTTCATCAATGACAACCAGATCGTATTCAACGCACCGGTAAGCTATATCAATAACATCGGCGTCGTCGCCAGCATCGATAAATTCATCTCCATCAACGGCTGCATCGACCTCGACCTCTATGGCCAGGTCAACGCTGAAACGGCTGGCTACCAGCAGATCAGCGGCACCGGCGGTCAGCTCGACTTTGCCCAGGGTGCTTTCGCATCGGAAGGCGGCAAGAGCTTCATCTGCGTCCATTCGACGCGTAAATTCAAAGACGGCCATGTAGAATCCTTGATTAAACCGACACTGCCTCAGGGGACGGTTATCACGACGCCGCGCTCGGCTGTCCACTACATCGTTACCGAATACGGCACGGCCCTCTTAAAAGGCAAATCGACTTGGGAACGCGCTGAAGCATTGATTAACGTCGCTCATCCGGACTTCCGTGAAGAACTGATTAAACAGGCTGAAAAAATGGGTATCTGGACACAGACCAGTAAAGTTACCATGTAATGAAGGCTTTCCAGAGTCCCTGGAAACTTTCTGTATACGCAAATACAAGAACACCTGCTGCAGGAATGCAGCAGGTGTTTTGTTTTTCCGTCTTTTTATTCCGTTCGGGTTATGCCGGGGTATTTAGTCTTCGTCGATTCGTTCGATTTTGAAGATGACCGGTCGCGTGCCGTCGTTACAACAGGTGATCATCGTGTTTTCTTTCTTCATCCATCCTTTCATGATGGAGCCGCCTTGGAGGCCAGTGTAAATGTATCGGGAGATGGCATCCCAGGCTTCGGAGCAGTGGGGGAATCCTAGGACCGCCGGCCGTCGTGTCCCGATCGCCGTGGGAGGTCACCAGGGTATCGAGGCCCATGCGCCAGAAGGAGTCATTTCTTCGGTCCGTTCGAAGATGTACTCGTCGCCGACGTGGTAGCAGGGACAGGCACCGGATTTTGGGTCGGCACAGTATTGCTGCTGGAGTTCGGGGTATAATTTTTTGTCGAGGATGGTAACTTTTACTTTGTGTTTCATGATAGGGCTCCTTTTCTGATAAAATAAGGATAATCGATTGATGAGCGAGGTGAGAACATGGCTATTACGCCGAAATATATTTTTGCCGAGGATTTTCGTGATTTGGAAGACTATTTTCTGTCTTGCCCTCATAAGACGGTCGCCTTTGATACGGGAGATTATCTCTGGAAGCCTGGTGAGCCATACGGTCGAATCCATTACTTAAAAACGGGTGTCGTCCAAAATTATTTGGAGCATGAAAAAGGCTATCGGAAAATCCTTTCCTTCCATGCCGGAGGAACCGTTTTTCCCGGCTTCCACTACCGGAAATATAGAATTGAAGAGTCCCTCTTGAGTCGGGCCTTGACGCCTGTGGAAGCTTTAGAATTTACCGTAGATCAATTTGAGGCCATGTTTGGCGAGAATGAAGACTTGCGTCACCATCTCATCGACTGGTACGGGGCCTATGCCAACCTATTGATTTACGATGGCGCCCATCAGGAATTCAACAGTTCGCTGGTAAAGTTGTGCAACCTCCTCTATCTGCTTCTCCTGCGGGAACGGGATGAACGGGGGCAAAGCCTGTACAATCTGAGCCAGGAAGCCTTGGCCGATATCCTCGGCGTTAGCCTGATCAACGTTACCCGAAACCTGACCAAACTGCGGCGGGCCGGTATCATCACGACCAGCCGCAAGCAGATTGCCGTCATCGATGCCGAGCGGCTCATGGCCCTTTGTTCCGGCGAGACGCTGCCTCTATAACATTATAGGTCGTTCTGTCAGGCAACTCTACATCAAATGACGCAGGTCGAAATTTTTTGTGTCGGGAAAAAGTTGTTGACAAACAGGGGGCTCGTAGCGCAAGATGGTTGTGTAATCATTTTGTCAGGGAGAAGGTGTGCCATGAAAGAAACGAAAATCTACTATTTTTATTTTATCCTCAGTCAGGTCATTTGGGGCGTACTTCCGGCCTTTTGGCTGCTCCTGCGCGAGCTGCCGCCGCTGTATACGCTGTCATCGCGAATCATTTGGGCTTCTGTCCTTTGTTTTTTCTTGATTCTTCAAAAACATCTCCTGCCGGGGCTGAAGGGCGTTGCCAAGGAACGTTGGCAGTGGCCGTATATTGCCGGCGCCTGTATCTTTATTACTCTTAATTGGGGTTCTTACATTTATGCGACGACGCGGGGCTTCATTCTGCAAGCAAGTCTGGCCTATTTTATCAATCCCATCGTCCTCGTATTCTTTGGAAGCATCCTCTTTCGGGAGAAACTGCGGCCCGTACAGAGGCTTTCCGTTGTCGTGGCAGGCCTTGGATTGGCCCTGGCCTTTTTCATCTACGGCGTCGTTCCCTGGCTGTCCTTTATCATCTGCCTGACTTGGGCGACGTACAGCATGATTAAAAAGAAGGTCGTCCTCGACAGTCAGGTATCGGTCTTTATCGAATCTTTTTCGATGGTCCCCCTGGCCTTGGCCTTCATCGCCTTCAGTGAGGCCAACGGTGTCGGTGCGATTGGCGTCTTCAGCGGCTGGCAATGGCTGCTCCTGCCGGCGACAGGCGTCGTTACGGCTGTACCGATGATGCTCTTTTCGGCAGGGGTCAAAGGGATTCCCATTACGACGGGCGGCATTTTAATGTACTTCTCTCCGAGTATCACCTTGATCATCGGGGTCTTGTCCGGTGAGGTCATTACGGAACCGCTGCTGCTGACCTTCTGCTTTGCCTGGGTAGCCGTGGCCCTCTATATGTACGGCATCTATCAGACCATTCATCGTCTTCGTCAAACGACTACATAACAAAAGAGGCTGTGCCCCATGCAGATTTTATCTACATCTTAGGCGCAGCCTCTTTGTGGTTTATCGTATTTTTTGAGGGTTATTTCTTGATGCGTTTATACGCTTTATCGAAATAGCGACCGGCACGGATGTCGTCAGTCATACCTTTGTAGGGGGCTTCGGCAATGACATCTTCGTTGTTTTGACCGGCTTTACCGATGTAGGTAATGTTAGCGAATTCCGGCACCAATAATTTGGGGTAGGTCGCGTATTTTTCACGGGATTCGTGCATAACATCGAGATGTTCATTTTGGTAGCAAACCGTGATTTCCGGATGTTCTTCGACCCACTTCGGGAAGAAAATCGTCCCGTGCATTTTCTTTTCATTGGGCATAAAATCAAGGGCGACATCGGTTCCGGTCGGTTCGGTCCAAGTGACTTTAAAGACGCCGTCCGTCAATTTGACGATATCGGCGGGCTGGTCCGTTACCCAACGGCCGGCGACCATGCCGCCGTGAATGCGGTAATCGACGGTGTGGTCGTTTTTGGGCGTACCATTCATATTCCCAGCCGTTATCGTAGGTGTAGATAAAATGGGTGCCTAAAAAATCGTCTAACTCTTTGAATTCCATGGTGATATCCTCCTCTATGGTGAATCTTTTCGGATTATATGGATTTATAGTTAATGGATAAATAATACCATGTAAATAAATACATGTTAACTTACATGGTATATGGTATACTTAATAGTAGAAAAAGTCAAGTCTTTGTAGGCGTACCTGGTTTATAGATTGTCGGAGTCAGCATGTTGAAAGAGGGGTGAGTTGTCGTGGCTCAAAAGAATACACTGCGATACGTGATTTTAGGCTTATTGTCCAAAGCTCCCATGGCGGGCTATGACATAAAAAAAGCCTTCGAAGGAGAAATCGGTGATTTTTGGTACTCGAACCATAGTCAGATTTATCCGGAACTCAGCCGAATGGAACAGGACCGGCTCATCAGCGGTCATGAAGAGATTGTAGGCAGTAAACTGACTAAGAAGAAGTACACCATTACCGATTCCGGGAGAACTGTATTTAATCAATGGTTGTCGGAATCGTTGAATGCCCTGCCGCCAACGCGGGATGAATTTGCCATGAAGGTCTATTTTATGGATTCGGCACAAGATCCATTGCTGGTGACCTTGTTTCGCGAGGAAATTCTGCGCCATGAAGAAAAACTCGACTATTTGCAGTCTCGCTGGCAGGTGTTATTTGCCGGTAAGGACAGGGATGACGGCCACTTTGGCCACGCCTTGATTTTAGAACGGGCCATTCGTCGTGAAAAAGATTTGTTAGTCTGGCTCCATGAGGCGGAGAAGCGCCTGCCGGGGAAACCATAAATGTGGGGTAGTAACGAAAAAACGTCCCCTTGAAATCAGATGTTCAGTCTGACTTTCAAGGGGACGTTTATTTTATCTAAGTGTCTTTTGGATTATTTGCTTTCAAAGAAGGCTTTATAGGCCAAATAGCCACTGTACGCATCAGCTTTGGCGACGATTTCTAAGGGAGCGTGCATGCTGTGCATGGCGACGCCGCAGTCGACGACGTCGCAGCCCCAGTCGGCCATGATGTAGGCGATGGTTCCGCCGCCGCCCTGGTCGACTTTACCGAGTTCGCCGACCTGCCAGGGGACATCGTTTTCGTTGAAGATGCGGCGGATCTTGGACATGAATTCGGCATTAGCATCGTTGCTGCCGCCTTTTCCGCGGGCGCCGGTGTATTTGCACAGGCAGATGCCGTAGCCTAATTGGGCCGAGTTTTGTTTTTCATAGGCATCGGCAAAGACCGGGTCGAAGGCTGCCGAAACGTCAGCCGATAAGACTTCGCTGTTGCGCATCGTCCGGCGCAGCCAGATTTCTTCCGGGTGGTTTTGAAGGGCCAGGAGTTCGGCAATGAAGTCCGGGAAGTACGACGACTGGACCCCTGTATTGCCGACGGAGCCGATTTCTTCTTTATCGGCAAAGAGGGCGACCTGCGTCTTTTCACCGGCTTTGGCGTCGAGGATGGCCGCCAGGTTGGCGTAGGAGCAGACGCGGTCATCGTGGCCGTGAGACATGATCATCGAACGGTCGAGGCCGACGTCGCGGCTCTTGACGGCAGGGATGATTTCCAGTTCAGCACTGGTGAAGTCTTCTTCTTCGATGTCGTATTTTTCTTTGAGCAGCGACAAGATAGCCGGCTTGGTTTCTTTTTCTTCCGTGTGAATGCCGACGAGGGGCATGAGCATTTCGCCGCTGATGGCTTCGCTCAATTTTTTGGCAGCCTGATCCTTACCGAGATGGGGCAGGAGGTCATTGATGAAGAGGACCGGATCGTTGGGATCTTCGCCGATAGAGACGTCGACTCGCGTTCCGTCCGCTTTATAGACGACGCCGATGAGGGACAAGGGCATGCAGACCCACTGGTATTTGAGGACGCCGCCGTAGTAATGGGTTTTTAAGTAAACGATTTTGTCCTGCTCGATGACCGGGATGGCCTTGACGTCGAGACGGGGGCAGTCGATGTGCGAGCCTACGATCTTGAGGCCTGCTTCAATCGGATCAGAGCCGATGACGGCTAAGATGACCGATTTGCCCCTTTTTGGGTCCCCAGTATACTTTGTCGCCGGCCTTGAGGCTGGAGTACTCGCTGAGGGGCTTGAAACCGGCTTCGACGGCTTGACGGAGTATTTCTTTATTGGCCAGTCGTTCGGTACGGGCTGTATCGAGAAATTGACGGTATTTGCTGCTATAGGATTCCATCTGGTAACGCTGTTCTTCTGAAAAGCGAGACCAGGCACTGTTTTCTGTATCAAATGCTTTCATGAGTGATCCTCCTTTAGAATTATTATTGTCTATTATACTCCAAAATGGTGCTCTTTGTCGCGGGGCCGGGACGCATCTTTCGCCCTTCCGCTTATTTTTTTATGAATAATGGTGATAAAATAAAAATAATACTTGCATTATTATAAAAATAGTAGTATTATTAACCATATTTTATAAATAATAATTCATAAATAGGGGGATTTATGATGATGGATAAGAGGGGTATAAAGCAGTTAGTATACGAGGTTGCACCGGATATTATTGCCATGCGGCGTCATATTCATGAAAATCCAGAGCTATCCGGTGAAGAAGTAAAAGACGTCGGCCTTTATGGCCGAGAAACTTCGGTCCTTTGGGGTGGAGGTCACGGAACATGTGGCCGGCACGACGGCAGTACTGGGGCGCTTACAAGGGGGAAAGCCGGGCCCGGTCATCGCCTTGCGGGCCGATATGGATGCCTTGCCTATGACGGAGGAAACGGGGCTGCCCTTTGCTTCCAAAACTACCGGCAAGATGCATGCCTGCGGCCATGACGGTCATATGAGCATCCTCTTAGGTGCCGCCGAGGTGTTGAGCCGGATGAAAGACGACATTTCGGGGACTGTCGTCTTTATTTGCCAGCCGTCTGAAGAAAAATCACCTGTCGGCGGTGCCAAGGGATTGATTGCATCGGGGGCACTCGACGGGATCGATGCTGTCTATGGCCTTCACGTCTGGCCGACGTTGCCCAGCGGTACGATTGGCGTCTTGCCGGGACCGATGATGGCAGCCTCCGATCATATTCGCATCGTCATGAATGGCAAGGCCAGCCACGCGGCCATGCCTCATAAGGGCATCGATACTATCGTCGCCGGCGCTCAGTTCCTGACGGCAGCTCAGACCATTATCAGCCGCCGCGTCAATCCGCTGTATCCGGCCGTCTTGACCTTTGGTAAAATCACGGGAGGCACGCGGTATAACGTCGTCGCCGATACGGTGGAAATCGAAGGCACTTGTCGGACTTACCATGAAGAGGCCCAGGATGCTGTCGAAACGTATTTAAAGGATACGCTAAAGGGGATCGACGCCATGTACGGCACGGAAAGCACCCTTTCTTATGAACGGGGCTACGCCGCCGTCCGCAATACGCCGAGTCAGGCCGACTTTATTGCCGGCGTCGTCCGTCAGTGCCTGGGCAGTGAGGGATTAGCCGACGTCCGGGAACCGGCTATGACGGCGGAAGATTTTTCGGGTTACCTGCAGCATTTTGACGGCGGTTTCTTCTGGCTCGGTGCGACGCCGGAGGGGAATACGGTTTATCCGCTGCACAATACGCATTTTGCTGTCGATGAAAAATGTCTGCCCATCGGGGTAGAAGTCATGGTATCGTTGGTACTTGCAAAAACCGCATAATTTTTTGAAGAAGGCCTTCTATGATTTAAAATCACAGGAGGTCTCTTTTTTGAATAATTCTTTCTTTTTTTAGGAAAGAATTATTTTT
>ENA-OPYT01000634-OPYT01000634.1-human-gut-metagenome-genome-assembly--contig:-NODE-634-length-10615-cov-2.458715_pt1 | contig 10615 bp, 10 predicted proteins | sample MGYA00242636_ERZ504480 | MGnify/ENA primary metagenome ERZ504480 (study PRJEB26092, sample SAMD00036228) | human gut metagenome | host: Homo sapiens | study: EMG produced TPA metagenomics assembly of...
CAAGCGTTACTTCGCCAGCAGCATCCATATTTCACCGGGGCCGTTGAGGTGCCCCGCGATATAGGCCGCCCTCGCGCCCTTGCCGCAGAACAGGTCGACGCGGCGTCCCCTGGATGGCCTCTCCCGTATCCTGCGCCAACCCTATACCGAAAAGCGGCGTGGTCGAGACGGGGCCTTCATCCACGGGGGAGGACGGATCGGGAATATTCACATCGAAGGCAAGCACCGAACCGAGCGGGAAGGTCGTGCGGTCCACAGCCAGCGAGACCATCGAACTGAGCGGCGAACCCATGCTGCCCACGGGGCCGGACGTGATGCTGCCGGAAGAGGTTTCCGGCCCTTTGCGGAAAAAGATGTAGCGCTGATTGCGCCGGAGCAGATCGTCGCGCAATTCCGGGTGATCGCGCAGCCACTGCCGGATGGACTGCATACTCACCTGCCCGGTGGGGATTTCCCCCTGATCGGCGAGATACCGCCCTATGCTCAGGTACGGCTTGCCGTTGGACCCGGCAAAGCGCACGGGCATCTCCTTGCCGTCCTCGAAGCGCAGCCGCCCCGATCCCTGCACCTGCAGGAAAAAGGCGTCCACGGGGTCGGACAGCCATGCCAGTTCCAGCCCCTTGCCGCGCAGGACGCCGGGCCTGCCGTCCAGCCCGTCGATTTCGGCCCTCGTATAATAAGGAACGGGCTTCCCCTTTTCCATGCGGTACACGACGCGCTGGCCGATGAGCTCGCTCTTGAAGCTCCCCAGATTCAGCTCGCGCAGATCCGGCGGCACACGGTACAACGGGGCCGTATAGCCGGGCTTGCGGGTACGGCTTGCCTTGACGACGGGCTCATAGTATCCCGAAAAGGCCGCGCCATCCTTGAGCTTCACCCAGCGGAACCGCTCCGCCAGCAAACCGGGTTCGGCGTCGAGACGGGGCAACAGGGCCTCAAGGCGATCCAGCGTCTTGGCCACATCGCCCCACGTCACCGCCACATCGCCGTGCGCCACCGCGACCTGACCGGGCTCGCGCCCCGCGATATGCGCCCGGCTGGCCCGCAGGGCCGGGGCCAGTTCCTTCCACGAATGCAGGCGCTGCCCGGCGCGATCGAGCTTCCTCGCGAGCACGGCGGCCTGTTCGTCGTTCTCGGGGACAAGATCGCCCGCGACGTCCCGGACCGGAGCGGAGGGAGCGGGAAGGGGAGCCGCGCACCCCGCCAGCAGGCCAAGGGCAAGGACGGCCGCGGCCAGAACCGCCGTTCCCGCCCCGCGTTTTTGTGGAACCTTCAGCAAAGGATGCTGTTCATGCACGATTTTCCCACTCCCGATGTTTGGCTCGCCCACCGCGTTTCCTATGGAGAAACCGATACGATGGGGTATCTCTATTACGCGGAATACCTGCACCTCTTCGAACGTTCCCGCAGCGAGTACATCCGCGAGATGGGCATGAGTTACGCGGAGGTCGAACGCCTCGGCATCATGCTGCCCGTACGCGAAGCCCGGTGCCGCTACAGGCGGCCCGCCCGGTATGACGATCTGATCCATATCCGCGCGGGGATAGCCGAAGTCAGACGCGCCTCTCTCGTCTTTGTGTACAATGTCATGGACGCCGAGCGCAAGACCCTGCTTGCCGAGGGCATGACTGAACACGCCTGCACCGGACGCGACGGACGCCCCGTGCGCCCACCGGAATGGTTCGTCAAACTCATGTGCGGGGAACCGTTCCAGATCCCCGAATAAAGCCCTTACCCCAAACAGAGGGAAGGAGCCGCCTTCAAGAAGCGCCCTTCCCTTTTTCTTTCGCCCTTCTTCTCCCCGTCCCCGCCGTCTTTTCTCAACTCCCCCTCAATGCAGGCATCTTCCCGGGCTCTCTTTGACCGTTTCTCGATATACATTGGCATTTTTCTCATGAGACACGGTTATCCAATTCGTCTATCCCTATCTATAACGCATTATCTCTTTTATCCGGACGGGCTTTTTCCTTTTTACCCTTCAAGAACAGCGAATTTACCTTAAGCTGCGAACAATGCCCTTTATCTTTTTGCGGAAAGAGGGGTCTCCCTTCTTTATGTTTTCCCCGGAAACATGCTTTGGCTGTACGGACTGGAACCTCATACCTGAAGGAGTTTCTTATGAAACGGTGGTTCAAAGTGCTTACGAGCTCTCTTGCGGTTGTCCTTTTCATCACATTTTCCTGTGCGGCATTCGCGGCGGCCCCGGTCAAACTCCGCACCGCATGGCTTGACGAGCACGAAGCCTTCCTCGTTTGGTATGCCAAAGAAAAAGGATGGGACAAAGAGGAAGGGCTGGATATCGAAATGCTCCTCTTCTCATCCGGCATGGCGCAGCTCAACGCCCTTCCCGCAGGGGAATGGGTACTCGCCGGAACCGGCGCCGTGCCCGGCATGATGGGCGCGCTCCGCTACGGGACGTACACCATCGCCGTCACCAACGACGAATCCTACACCAACGCCCTCTTGCTCCGCCCCGACAGCCCGATACTCAAGACCAAAGGCTACAACAAAGACTATCCGGAAGTATACGGACATCCGGACGACGTGCGCGGCAAGACGTTCCTCATCACCACCATGTCCTCCCCCCACTTCACCCTGAGCCACTGGCTCCGCGTGCTCGGCCTCAAGGAAAGCGACGTAACCATCAAGAACATCGATCAGGCGCAGGGCCTCGCGGCGTTCGACAGCGGCATCGGCGACGGCGTCTGCCTGTGGGCCCCGCACATGTTCTTCGGCATGGACAAGGGCTGGAAGGTCGCCGGAACCCCCAATACCTGCGGCGTGGGCCTGCCCACCGTGCTCATGGGCGACAAGAAGTTCTGCGACGCCAACCCCGAACTGGTCGCCAAGTTCCTGCGCGTGTTCCTGCGCTCCGCCAACATGCTCCAGAAGGAAACCCCGGAATCCCTCGCCCCGGAATACTGCCGCTTCTTCCAGGAATTCGTGGGCAAGAGCTTTACGCCGGAAATGGCCGCGCTCGACATCAAGACGCACCCCGTTTTCAACCTTGAAGAACAGCTCGCCCTGTTCGACGGCTCCAAGGGGCAGAGCAAGGCCGCCAAGTGGATGGCCGACATCGCCGAATTCTTCGCCAGCGTGGGCCGGATCACGCCTGACGAGCTGAAGGTGGTCAAGGACGGCTCCTACGCCACCGACAAGTTCCTCAAGCTCGTCAAGCAGCCCATCCCCGACTACAAGTAACATTCCCGGTTTCCCTTTACCCTGCCCTTGCCGGCCCTCCGTAACAGGGGGCCGGCTTGCTTTTTGGGAATCGGTATGATTCTAACTCTCTGAGCAACCAAACAGCCCCTTTTTGTAAGAAGGGGTTCCATCTTAGCGGTTCGTCTGATAGCATGTGAAAGTTCACCTTTGCATTGCTCCGGGGGGAAGCTTTTTTCCTTGCATTGCATCGGGGCGGGCAAGGAGAAGACCTAGGGGTTTCTCCTTTTCTTTTCTCCAGCCTGTTGCCCCGTTAGCGTGGATATGTTAGATTTTTTCTCGTGAAGAAGGTCTTATTGGTCTTTGAACCACTCTACTGCCGGGAGAATCATGGAAACAATCAATCTTGAAATCCACGCGCGACGAAGCGTTTCTTCGCGAGGTGGAAGCAGAAAGCGGTCAGAAGGTGACCAACTGCTACCAGTGTGGAAACTGTACGGCGGGTGCCCCTGCGGTCCTGAATACGACCTGCAGGTCAGCCAAGTCATGCGGGCCGTCCAGCTCGGTAACAAGGAAATGGCGCTTTCAAGCCGTTCGCTGTGGCTCTGCGTGTCGTGCTCGACCTGTACGTCCCGCTGCCCCAACAACATCGACGTCGCCAAGGTCATGGACGTGCTGCGGCACATGGCCTGGAAGGAAGGCAAGACGAACTACGCCATGGCGTCGTTCTGGCAGTCCTTCCTGACCACCGTCCGCCACTTCGGGCGCACGTACGAGCTGGGCGTCATGGCCATGTTCATGGCCCGCACCGGCCGGGTTTTCACCGATGTGGATCTCGCGCCGCGCATCCTGCCCAAGCAGAAGCTGCCCTTCAAACCCCACACCATCGTCGGCAAGGACGCTGTGGCCCGTATTTTCAAGCGTTTCGACGAGCAGCGCAGCGCCGAGGGGGACAAGTAAATGAAACTCGCCTATTACCCCGGCTGTTCCGGTCAGGGGACGTCCGCCGAATACGAACGTTCCACCCGCGCCGTCTGCCGCGCGCTTGAAATCGGCCTCAAGGAAATTTCCGACTGGAGCTGCTGCGGCTCCACGCCGGCCCACGCCTGCGATCACGTGCTCTCCTCCGCGCTTTCCGCGCGCAACCTCGCGCTTGCCGCCGCCGAAGGCGCCGAACGCGTGGGCACGCCCTGCCCGAGCTGCCTCGCCAACCTGAAGACCGCCCAAGTACCGCATGCAGGACGAGGCGTTCCGCGATAAGGTCAACGCCCTTCTCGACAATCCCTGTCCCGAAGAGCTGCCCGAAACCGTGTCCATCCTCCAGGTCCTGGTGGAGGACTACGGCACCGGCGCCATCGCCGAAAAGGTCAAAGAAGCCCCTCGAAGGCATCAAGGTCGCCTGCTACTACGGCTGCCTGATGAGCCGCCCCGCGGACATCATGCAGTTTGACGACGCCGAGAACCCGATGGCCATGGACAACATCATGACCGCCCTCGGCGCCGAAGTCGTGCCTTTCCCCCTGAAGACGGAATGCTGCGGCGCAGCCATGGGCATTCCCCGCCGCGACATCACCGCCCGCCTTACCGGCCGCATCCTTGAACGGGCGCAGGCCTTCGGCGCGGACGCCGTGGTCGTCGCCTGTCCGCTCTGCCACATGAACCTTGACCTGCGCCAGCGTCAGGCCGTGGGCGGAAGCATGAAGATGCCGGTGCTGTATTTTACGCAGCTCATGGGGCTGGCCCTCGGCCTGCCGCATCAGGAACTCGGCTTCGAAAAGCTCTGCGTCAGCCCCGACGAACTTCTGCGGAAGATCGACGCCGCGCAGGCTGCCAAGGCCGCCGCGGCCAAGGCCGATGAAGCCACAGAGGAGGCCAAGGCATGAAAATAGGCGTTTTTATCTGCCACTGCGGATCGAACATCGCCGGGACCGTGGATTGCGGCAAGGTCGCTGAGATCGCCAAAACCTATCCCGATGTGGCCTTCTCCACCGACACCATGTACACCTGCTCGGAACCCGGACAGGAAGAAATCGTCGCCGCCATCAAGGAACACAAGCTTGACGGCGTGGTCGTCGCTTCCTGTACGCCGCGTATGCACGAGCCCACCTTCCGCCGCACCGTGGAACGCGCCGGGCTCAACAAGTACATGTTTGAAATGGCCAATATCCGCGAACACGTATCGTGGATCGGCAAGGACAAGGAAGCCAACACCAACAAGGCCGCGGAACTCGTCCGCATCGCCGTTGAAAAACTGCGCCGCGACAACCCGCTGTTCTCCAAGTCCTTCGAATCCACCAAGCGCGTGCTCGTCATCGGCGGCGGCGTGGCCGGCATCCAGGCCGCCCTCGACTGCGCCGACGCGGGCCTCGACGTGCTCCTCGTGGAACGCGAAAGCCACATCGGCGGCAAGATGGCGAAGCTCGACAAGACCTTCCCCACCGTCGACTGCTCCAGCTGCATCCTCGGCCCCAAGATGGTGGACGTGGCCCAGCATCCCAAAATCACGCTCATGGCCGCTTCCGAAGTGACCAACGTGTCCGGGTATGTGGGCAACTTCACCGTGACCGTGAAGAAGAAGGCCACCTACGTAGACTGGTCCAAGTGCACCGGCTGCGGCGCCTGCATGGACAAGTGCCCCGCCAAGAAGACCCCGGACAAGTTCAACGAGTTCGTCGGCCCCACCACCGCCATCAACATCCCCTTCCCGCAGGCGATCCCCAAGAAGGCGTCCATCAACCCCGAGCACTGCCGCAAGCTCACCTCGGGCAAATGCGGCGTGTGCGCCAAGGTGTGCCCCACCGGGGCCATCAACTACGAGATGAAGGATGAGGAAATCACGGAAACCGTGGGCGCCATCGTGGCCGCCACCGGCTACGACCTCATGGACTGGACGGTCTACGGCGAATACGGCGCGGGCCAGTACCCCGACGTCATCACCTCGCTCCAGTACGAACGCATCATGTCCGCCTCCGGCCCGACCGGCGGCCACATCAAGCGCCCGTCCGACGGCAAGGAACCCAAGAGCGTCGTGTTCATCCAGTGCGTGGGCTCCCGCGACAAATCCATCGGCCGCCCCTACTGCTCCGGCTTCTGCTGCATGTACACCGCCAAACAGGCCGTCCTGACCAAGGACCACATCCCCGACTCGCAGTCCTACGTGTTCTACATGGACATCCGCTCCAACGCGAAGCTCTATGACGAATTCACGCGCCGCGCCGTCGAGGAATACGGCACCCAGTACATCCGCGGCCGCGTGTCCGCCATCCAGCCCGACGGCCACGGGCAGTACATCGTCCGCGGCGCCGACACCCTGCTCGGCAAGCCCGTCGAGGTGAAGGCCGACATGGTCGTGCTCGCCGTGGGCATCGAAGGCTCCAAGGGCGCGAACAAACTCGCCGAAACCCTGCACATCTCCTACGACGGCTTCGGGTTCTTCATGGAATCCCACTGCAAACTCCGTCCCGTGGAAACCAACACCGCCGGCGTGTTCCTCGCGGGTGTGGCCCAGGGCCCGAAGGACATCCCGTCCTCCGTCGCGCAGGGCCAGCGGCGCCGCCGCCAAGGTGATAGGCCTCCTCTCCAAGCCGCTCCTCGAAAGCGACCCGCAGATCTCCGTCGTGGACATCAAGCGCTGCGTCGGCTGCGGCAAGTGCATCAAGGTGTGCCCGTTCCAGGCCATCGTCGAAAAGGAAATTCGCGGCGAAAAGAAGGCGCAGACCATCGAGGCCGTGTGCCAAGGCTGCGGCCTTTGCACGGCTACCTGCCCGCAGGGCGCCATCCAGCTCTCCCACTTCACTGACAACCAGATCCTTGCGGAGGTAGACGCTCTATGTCGGTTCTGACAGGCAAAGAACTCCGGATCGTAGGCTTCCTCTGCAACTGGTGCTCCTATGGCGGCGCCGATACTGCCGGGGTCGCTCGTTTCACCCAGCCTACGGACCTGCGTATCATCCGCGTCCCCTGCTCGGGCCGCGTCAATCCCCTGTTCCCGCTGAAAGCCCTGCTTTCCGGCGCCGACGGGGTGCTCGTGTCCGGCTGTCACCCGCGTGACTGCCACTATTCGGAAGGCAACTACTACGCCCGCCGCCGCCTCGAAACGCTGAAGGAATTCCTGCCCATCATCGGCATCGATCCCCGCCGCTTCGAGTATACGTGGGTGTCCGCCTCCGAAGGCCAACGCTGGCAGGCCGTGGTCACCGCGTTCACCGAACGCGTCCACAAGCTCGGACCCGCGCCCAAGTTCGAAGACGCGAAGCCGATGTACGTCATGCCCAACCTTGACCTGCCCGCGCCTCTGCGCCCGCTCGGCTGCGGCGTCAATCCCGCGGCCATGACCGAGCTCAAGGACCAGATCAAGGCCGCGCTCGAAGCCAAGGAAGTGGAATTCGTCATGGGCTGGCAGAAGGGCTTCGATGGCCTGCACGCCACGCCCCTGTACATGCGCAAGCCCGAAGACGTCGAAAAGCTCATCTGGGGCCCGCTCAACGTCCACTCCCTTGCCACCTACCTGCCCCTCTTCAAGGGCAAGAAGGTCGGCATCGTGGTCAAGGGCTGCGACTCCCGCGGCGTTGTGGAACTCCTGCAGGAGAACCTCATCAACCGTGAGGACGTGGTCGTCTTCGGCATGGGCTGTAACGGAACCATCGACATCAACCGCGTGCTCGCCAAGATCGGCGACGTGACGGAAGTCGAATCCGTGACCGGCTCCGGCGCCACCCTCAAGGTCCGCGCCGACGGCAAGGACTACGAGTTCGCCATGCAGGACGTGGCGCAGGACAAATGCCGCGCCTGCACCGTGCCCAACGCCGTCATCCACGATCACTTCGCGGGCTCGCCCACGAACATCCCGGACGGCGCGCAGCCCGCCATGCCCGCGATCATGACCTTCCTCGACGGCCTGGGCCTCGAGGACCGCATGGGCTTCTGGCGCGGCCATATCGATCGCTGCATCCGCTGCTACGCCTGCCGCAACGCCTGCCCCATGTGTGTGTGCCGCGACAACTGCGTGGCGGACAGCCGCGAACCGCATTGGCTCACGCAGGAAGACAGCCCCACGCAGAAGATGTTCTTCCAGCTCATCCACGCGATGCACCTCGCCGGACGCTGCACCGGCTGCGGCGAATGCAACCGCGCCTGCCCGATGGGCATCCCGGTCGGAGCCCTCAAGCTCCAGATGGGCCGCGTCGTGAAGAAGCTGTTCGAATACGCGCCCGGCATGGACGTTGACGCCGTGCCGCCGCTGCTCGGCTTCCAGCTGGAAGAAAAGAACATTCACGAACATCACATCGAGGGAGCATAAACGCAATGAGCGCCATACGATTCCTCGCTGCCGACAAGCTGGCCTCGTGGCTGGCCGAAGTGGCGGCATCCCGTCAGGTGCTGGCCCCTCGTCAGGAGGGCAAAGCGGTTGTGTTCCGGCCTCTCGTCGCCGGAGAAACGCCGTCGCTGGCCCGTGCCACCGTATCCCCCAAGGCCGCCGTTTTCCCCGCCTGTGAAACGCTCGTCCGCTTCACCGGCACCAAGGACCCGGAAAATCCGGCCAAACTGAACATGAAACTTGACGACACCCCCGACGCTCCGGCCCGGATGGTGTTCGGCTGCCGTTCCTGCGACGCCCGCGGCTTCGCCGTGCTCGACAAGCCCTTCCTCGAAGGCAAGTTCCAGGATGCCTACTACAAGGCCCGCCGCGACAACCTGCTGGTCGTCACCCGGACCTGCGACAGCCCGTGCAGCACCTGCTTCTGCCACTGGACCGGCGGCGGCCCCGCCGATCCCACCGGCTCCGACGTGCTGCTCACGGCCGTGAACGGCGGCTTCGTGCTTGAGGCCGTGTCCGAGAAGGGCGAAGCCTTCCTCGCCGGGACCAAGCTCGCCGACGGTTCCGACAAGATGGACGAAGCCAAGGCTGCCCGCGAAAAGGCCGCCGCCAGCCAGCAGCCCGCCCCGGATCTGTCCAAGGCGGCCCGCCGCCTCGAACAGCGTTTCACCGACGTGGACTTCTGGGCGGAACAGACCGCGAAGTGCCTCTCCTGCGGCGCGTGCACCTACATGTGCCCGACCTGCCAGTGCTTCAACATCTCCGACGAGGGCAACACCCTCGAAGGCCGCCGTCTGCGCAGCTGGGACAACTGCATGTCCCCGCTGTTCACCCGCGAGGCCAGCGGGCACAACCCCCGCACGGCCAAGGCCCTGCGTATGCGCAACCGCGTTTCGCACAAGTACTGGTACGCTCCCGACTACAGCGACGGGCGTTTCGCCTGCACGGGCTGCGGTCGGTGCATCAAGCAGTGCCCGGTGTCGCTGGACATCCGTGAAATTGTCCTCAACGCCATCGCGGATGACGCGGAAGCCAAATAAGGAGTCTGAACATGGCAGGGACGCACAATCCCCTTCTGCCTGAAATGGCGACCGTCATCGAAACCGTGCAGGAAACGCACAACATCAAAACGTTCCGCGTGCGTTTCGATGATGAAGAAAAAATGAAGAACTTCACCTTCCAGCCCGGACAGGTGGGGCAGCTCTCCGTTTTCGGCGTGGGCGAGTCGACCTTCGTGATCAACTCTTCCCCCACCCGGATGGATTACCTCCAGTTCTCCGTAATGAAGGCCGGCGAAAATACCGCTGCCCTCCATAAGCTCAATGCCGGCGACAAGATCGGCGTCCGCGCCCCCCTCGGCAACTGGTTCCCCTATGACCAGTGGAAGGGCAAGAACGTCTTCTTCATCGGCGGCGGCATCGGTATGGCCCCCATCCGCACCATCATGGTGTACCTGCTGGACAACCGCAAGGATTACGGCGACATCAGCCTGCTGTACGGCGCCAAGACCCCCGCGGACCTGTCCTTCCAGTCCGACATGCCCGAGTGGCTGGAGCGCAAGGACCTGAACGTCACCCTGACCATCGACAACCCTGCCGATGGCTGGGAGCACAAGGTCGGGCTCATCCCCAACGTGCTCAAGGAAATCGGCCCCAAGCCCAAGGACACCATCGCCGTCCTCTGCGGCCCGCCGATCATGATCAAATTCGTTCTGGCAGGACTGGAAGAGCTGGGCTTCTCCAGAGATCAGGTATATACCACACTGGAGCTTCGTATGAAATGCGGTGTCGGAAAATGCGGCCGCTGCAACATCGGAGACAAATACGTCTGCAAAGACGGCCCGGTATTCCGATGTGATGAGGTGGATGAATTACCTAATGAGTACTAAGTTATAGATTGCACCTTAAGAAACTTTCAAATATATGCGCTGGTTATAGCCAGTACACAGCCATGTGGAACAGCCATCTCGCTAAGATGCCCATTTTAGGAGCGGTTTTAGCGGCGCTGAAATCCAGTACTTACGAAGACTTAGGAGTGAAGGCTCTCCTGAACTCCTTAGTCGCAGTTAGTACTTAGTTCAGCAGAGCGTTGCGACGGGCACGTGTGAGATGGCTGTTCCACATGGCGTACGATTTGGAT
>ENA-OPYT01000637-OPYT01000637.1-human-gut-metagenome-genome-assembly--contig:-NODE-637-length-10597-cov-4.220535_pt1 | contig 10597 bp, 11 predicted proteins | sample MGYA00242636_ERZ504480 | MGnify/ENA primary metagenome ERZ504480 (study PRJEB26092, sample SAMD00036228) | human gut metagenome | host: Homo sapiens | study: EMG produced TPA metagenomics assembly of...
ACTTTCTTTTCCGTAATCGGGTGAGCGGTTTTACGGTGAATCACCAGGGGAAAACAGTAATGAGTACGAGTTTCATAGTCGGTACGCTGACAACCGCGAACGGAAACTTCCGGGTGAATTGTTTCTTTAGAAAAGTGGCAGGCAAATATGTGATACACCAAATAAGAATAGATAAGACAAATGAATAAGGAAGAAGAATTGATTGACAGGCTGATTGACCTGGCCTTTGCCGAAGATATAGGCGATGGTGACCACACCACCCTTTCGTGCATTCCTGCTACGGCAATGGGCAAATCCAAGCTTTTGATTAAAGAAGCCGGTATTCTTGCCGGTATCGAGGTTGCTAAAGAAGTGTTCCGTCGTTTCGACCCCACCATGAAAGTGGAAGTATTCATCAATGACGGCACTGAAGTGAAGCCGGGCGACGTGGCTATGGTTGTGGAAGGCAAGGTGCAGTCTTTGTTGCAGACCGAACGCCTGATGCTGAACATTATGCAGCGTATGAGCGGCATCGCTACCATGACCCATAAGTATGCCGAGAAGCTGAAAGGTACGAATACCCGTGTGCTCGATACCCGTAAGACGACTCCGGGCATGCGTATTCTGGAGAAGATGGCTGTGAAGATAGGTGGCGGCGTGAACCATCGAATCGGTCTGTTCGACATGATTCTGCTGAAAGACAATCATGTTGACTTCGCCGGCGGTATCGACAAGGCCATTACCCGTGCCAAGGAATATTGCAAGGAGAAGGGCAAGGACCTCAAGATAGAAATTGAAGTACGTAACTTCGACGAACTGCAACAGGTACTCGATTTGGGCGGTGTAGACCGTATCATGTTCGATAACTTTACACCCGAAATGACGAAGAAAGCCGTAGAAATGGTAGCAGGCCGTTATGAAACGGAATCTTCCGGCGGCATCACCTTCGACACTCTGCGCGATTATGCCGAATGCGGGGTAGACTTTATCTCGGTAGGTGCTTTGACGCATTCCGTAAAGGGATTGGACATGAGCTTTAAAGCCTGCTGATAAAGGCGATATAATATAGGGGAAAGCCTCTCATAGGGAATGCTGCCCGTCAGGGCAGGTCTGTGAGAGGCTTTTTTCTTATGTTACAAAGGGCAAATGATGAAATGGAAAGATATGGATAACCTTATTCTTTAACTTCTTTTTAGAGATTCTATTGCAGCATTCTGCCGGATGCTGCGTCTAACTAACAAACGACGCGAAGAGGCGTCCGTAAAACGAGCACTGACATTGGAAAATGAGATAGAACTGATTGAGGGCTGCCGGGCAGGAAAGGATTCCGCCCGAAAGGAACTTTACACTCTTTATTCCAAGCAGATGCTGGCGGTATGCTACCGTTATACGGGCGATATGGATGCGGCGCACGATGTTTTGCACGACGGCTTTATCAAAATCTTCACCCGCTTCACGTTTCGCGGTGAATGTGCATTGGGCACGTGGGTAACGAGGGTGATGGTGACACAAGCTATCGACTATCTGCGACGGAAGCACCGTTTCAGCCAACTGGTGGTAAACGAAGAACAACTTCCCGATGTGCAGGACGAAGCGAGTATTGCCGAAAGCGGAAGCCGGCTTTCAGAGGAAGTGTTGATGTCGTTCGTGGCGGAACTTCCCGACGGCTGCCGTACCGTGTTCAACTTGTACGTGTTCGAGGAGAAGTCGCACAAGGAGATTGCGGAACTGCTTCATATCAAGGAGCATTCGTCTACCTCGCAGTTGCACCGTGCTAAGTGTATGTTAGCGAAAAGAATTAAAGAATATACTGAATATGAGAGAAAAAGATGAAATAACCGGATTGTTCCGCAGCCGTTTGTCCGGTACAGAGATGACGGTACGCGAAGGCTTTTGGGAGCAGTTGCAGGAAGACGCGGCATCTTCGGCTGCAGGCCGGAAGAGAGCGGCTGTTCTTTCTCCTAAATATTATCGGGTGGCAGCCGCCGCATCCGTTATATTTGTGCTGGGAGCCGCTTCGGCCGCTTTCTGGTATTTCTCTCCGAAAGAGGAGATAAAGGAAGCCTTTACGCAAGTGGCTGCTTTGACGCCAGAGGGTAGTCTGGACGGAGATGTGGTGCAGGAATCTTTTCCATCTATCCATCAGGCAACCCCGATGGTACGGAATTCCGGTACAAAACAACCTGTCAATGGAATTCCCGCAGGCATGACTGCCCAATCGGAAACTGAGGGCGAGTCCGTTTCCGTCCGGCTTTCCATCACTATCAGGCAGCGGGTGCAGCAGGCCGGTGACGGTTACTTCAACAATAATGCCGTTGCACAAACCGGCAGTTCTTATCAGAACACCACCGGCCGGATAAGTTCTGCTTCGGACACCTTTTCCGCTGTTCCTGCGGAAGAAGAGCAGGCAACTACTCCTTTAAAATACCGGAAATCGCGTAAGTGGGCGTTGAAAGCAGCTCTTGGAACCTCTCTTCCTAAAGGGGACTACAATATGCCGCTGACGGCGGCAGTTACAGTGGAACGCAGTCTGAACAGCCGGTTCGCGTTGGAAACGGGTATTCTGTATAATCGTTTGCATGCCGACCGCACGCTCCATACTTTAGGGATTCCCGTAAAATTGAATATGACATTGGCAAGTACTCCCAAACTCGATTTATATGCCACTGTAGGCGGAACTGCCGAAAAGTGCATTGCCGGCGCTGCGGATAACGGCTTTAATGCGGAACCCGTTCAACTGTCAGTAGCGGCAGGAGTAGGGGTGTGTTACAGATTGAATGACCGGTTTGCTTTGTTTGCCGAGCCTTCGGTTTCCCACCATTTCGGTACGGACTCCGAAACCGGAACCTTGCGGACGGAACGCCCTACGAACCTGAATCTTTTGTGTGGAGTGCGCATGACTTATTAACCTTAAAGACAATACAACAAAATGAAGACTCTCTGTAAACTATATAAATACGGATATCTGATACTTGCAATGGCAGCTTGCCTTATGCTTGCATCCTGCGGTAAAGAATCGCTGGATTACAATCATCCGGATGTAGATTTGTTTGTAAAACAACTGAAAACCGGCAAATATTCTACTCAAAGTCCTGAAGGACTGAGTAATGTTCCCAAGTTTGCCAAAGAAGATATTGAAGAACTCCTGAAGTATGCCGAGGATTTGACGGTAATACCTTCTTTTCCGTTGGCTCCCGTATCCTATTCGGCAGGCGGAAAACTGCGGTTAGGCGAATGTATCTTGTGGACGGTGGAAACGATTCGTTTGGGACATAATGCTTCGATGGGGTGTAAGATGGTGCATACCGATGCCGAGAATTATGAAGGCATCTACTTCCTGACCGATGAGGAGGTGCTCGATGCAGCCGCCCGTTATCGCCGTTGGTGGGAAGGCCGGAAATATCCGCGTACCATGTGGACTATAGACCCCTGTTACGATGAACCGCTTTGCGGAAGCAGCTATATGTGGTGGTGAGATTAGGTATAAAGTGTAAGGTATAAAAAACAATCGGGGTGAAGTATTCTATTCTCTTTTTGGGGTTGCTTTGTGCGGTAACCTTTCCTCTTTACGCTCAAGAGTGGACGCCGCAAGACTCTTTGCGTCTGCACCGGTTGCTGGATGGCGGGGGGGAGATGAAGCTGAATCCGGATGTATTGAAGGAAATGGGCGTTGATGCTCCTTTGGGCTCTCCAAAGGCTGATGTAAGTAAGACGTGGATGGACTTTGATGCTTCCTTACCCGCAATGCCTCGGATGCCGGAGAAAAAGGTAGTGCTTACCTTACGGCCTTATACCGCAAACACCAAATACAACTGGGATCCCGTCTATCAGAAGAAGATTACGGTGAACAAGAATACATGGCGGGGCAATCCGTTCTACGAACTGATCAGGCTTAAAATCTATACAGACTGGGCAAAGCGTCCGTTGGATGCCGGGCCGCGTGAGAGTATCGAACAGATAGAAGCTACCGGTTTGCGCTATATGGTGACCGAACGTGCCAACAATATGGCAGTGGGGAGTTGGCGAAGTGTCGGCGGTGGTGGCATTGCAGGTGATTTCATGCGTCCTTTTACAAAAGATTTCTGGAACAGGAAAGCTGCCAGACGCCGTGCACGTACTTTGGAAGTATTAAGGACTTACGGCGATTCCATAACTGCCCGCCGTAAAGAGACGATTATCAAATAGGGATATTCCGCTTTGAGTATTGAACTTTATTTCTCCGCTTCTTGTTTTCATAAAAATAAACCTTTAAAGGATAAATTAATGAATAGAATAACTTCTTTGTTTGGAATAAAATACCCCGTCATTCAGGGCGGTATGGTATGGTGCAGTGGCTGGCGGTTGGCGTCGGCAGTAAGTAATGCCGGTGGTTTGGGGCTGTTGGGTGCAGGCTCCATGCATCCCGAAACTTTACGTGAGCATATACGGAAGTGCCGTGCGGCTACGCATCATTCGTTTGGAGTGAACATTCCTTTAATGTATCCCCAGATAGAGGAAATCATGCAGATTGTGGTAGATGAGGGGGTGCGTATCGTGTTTACTTCGGCCGGAAACCCTACGACATGGACCGCTTGGCTGAAGCAGCATGGCATTACAGTGGTGCATGTTGTTTCGTCATCGCGTTTTGCCATGAAAGCCGAGGCTGCCGGTGTAGATGCCATCGTGGCCGAGGGCTTTGAAGCCGGCGGACATAACGGGCGTGAAGAGACGACTACGCTTTGCCTGATACCTGCTGTACGTGCAGTTACCTCACTGCCTTTGATTGCTGCCGGCGGCATTGCTACCGGTGAGGCGATTCTTGCCATGCGTGCTTTGGGGGCCGATGGTGTTCAGGTGGGTACGCGGTTTGCTTTGACCGAAGAAAGTTCAGCCAGCGAAGTGTTTAAAGAATATTGCCTGCATCTGAAAGAGGGGGATACCCGTTTATTATTGAAGAAACTGTCTCCGGTACGTCTGGCCCGCGGTAATTTTCAGCAGGCAGTGGCGGCTGCCGAAGCTGCAGGGGCTAAGGAAGAGGATTTACGTATCCTTTTGTCGAGAGGACGTGCCAAACGCGGCATTTTTGAAGGAGACCTTGAAGAGGGCGAACTTGAAATAGGTCAGGCTTCCGCCTTGCTCAATGAGAAAGGAATACAGACGGTAGCAGAAGTGATGGACGAACTGGTAACAGGTTATCAGCGGGCATGCGAAACGCTTGCCGCCAATGTTTGCGAGCGTTGGGACGTTTGACAGTTGATATAAACGATTTTGCCTATAGTGAAAAATCCTTTTGACGTACATTGTACCGGATTTCCACTATAGGCAAAATTATATGACAGCAAGCCTGCTTTTATCCTTTAGGGGGAATGTTCGGAGCTTTACCGCTGTTGTTGCTGTTGTTTGCTGACGGAGCATTGCCCGTGGGAGAGGCAACGCTTTCGTTTGCAGTGGCCGAAGCGGTTGTTCCGGCAGTTGCCGTAGCCGTGGCGGTTTTGCCTGCAACTTGTGCAGCCGGTTGTTCTTCCCAATGGAACGGTTCGAAAGTGCTGTTCGGGTCAACCCAGCTTGGCTTCTTGGAAGCGTAGATGATGAACGGAGCAATCACCACGACAAGTGCGCCGATGATAAGTACGGAGAACCATACGGTATTGCTGCCGGTAGAAATCTGGCTGGGCGGGATGAAACTCAGTACGAATGCAAGCAGTGAGCCGCAGAAGCCGAGGCCGCCTACAAGCCACATCAGACCGTTACCGCCTTTACCGATACGGAACGGACGGTTCAGTTTCTTCATCTTATAACGCAATACGATGGCTCCGGAGAACATCAGCATATACATGATGAGATAAAGCACCACTGTCAGTTGTGAAAGAATCTGGTAGAAACTCTGTACCGAAGGCATCACCACGAACAGAAGGCTTAATACGGTTACAGCGCCACCTTGTACGAACAGAATGTTCTTTTGTACACCCAGCTTGTTTGTTTTCTGGAAGAACGGAGGCATATAACCTGCCTTGCCCACGGCAAAGATACCTTTGGACGGACCGGCAACCCATGTCAGCACACCTGCCAGCACGCCGAACGCCAGTGCAACGGCTATAACCGGCGACAGCCAGGAAGCATGGATGTAACGGAAGTAATTGTCGAAACCTACCAGCAGACTTTGTGTAAGGCTGATGTCCTTGGCCGGAATAATGACACCCAGAGCGAATGTGCCCAACACGAAGATAAGCACCGTAATCAGTGCGCCGATAAACACAGCCTTCGGATAGTTCTTGGACGGATTGTTTACATCCTTCACGTGGATACCGCCCATCTCCATACCTGCATAAAAGAGGAAGATACTTGCGGCAAGAACCACATTGTCAAAGTTCGTCAGGTCGGGGAAAAAGCTGCTGTGGAAGTCCATATTGGAATGTCCGCCTGTGGCAAGGTAGATAATGCCGAGGACAATCAGTAATCCGGCAGGGATAATTGTACCTACCAGACCGCCGACTTTGGCTACCTTTCCTACCCAGCTCATACCTTTCAGGGAAATGAAAGTTGCCAGCCAGTAGATAACGAGCACCACGACCAGAGTATAGTACTTGTTGTTTGCCAGCGACATGTCGTGTACGTCGTTCATGCCGATGAAAGCGATGGACACAGCACCGAACGTCAGTACCGTAGGATACCAGATTGTACTTTCAATCCACTGCACCCAGATAGCGAGGAAGCCGAGTTTCTTTCCGTAGGCTTCACCCACCCATCGGAACACACCGCCTTGCTTGTCCTGGAACATGGCCGCCAGTTCCGCCGCTACCAACGAGGTAGGTATCAGGAAGACGATAGCCGCGAATAAATAATAAAATGCCGAACTCAGTCCGTATTCGGCTTCAGCAGGCAGCCCGCGCAGGGATACTACCGCAGTCACGTTCATAATAGCGAGGGTAAATACCCCTAGCTTGACTGATTTACTAATGTTTGCCATAAAGTTTAGGTTTTAAAAAATGTATGTTTTTTGTTTACGGAGTTTATAACAACTCCCTGGAAATGATGTTTATCCGTTTAGGTTTATTAACCCGGAAGGTATCCGGAATGAAACAATCGTACCCGGAAGGGTGTTTCTAGAAAAAAACAATATAATCAGTATCGTTTATGAAAACAGCTTTCTCCTCATTCATCTATTCCCGCAGGGGGATTTACGGGATCTTGCATATACTCATCCTGTTGATGTCCCTTTTTCTGGTTATAAGTATCTCGATAGATACTTTTCATAACATCCCTTTCCTGAATCAAGGTTCTTATCTGAAGATTCAGTTCTGGATATGCATGTTTTTCCTGTCCGATTTCCTGCTGGAGTTTTTCCTCTCGAAAGAAAAAGGAAGATACTTCACCAGCCATTTTATTTTCCTGCTGGTATCTATACCTTATTTAAATATCATTGATTTCTATCACATCACTTTCTCGCCCGAAATCAGTTATTTCCTGCGCTTTATCCCTTTGTTGAGAGGAGGGTATGCGCTGGCCATCGTGGTGGGCTGGCTGTCGGGCAGCAAGGCGTCCGGACTGTTTACCTCGTACATCACCATGCTGATGGCCACCGTGTATTTTGCCAGCCTTATCTTCTTTGTGCTGGAACATAAGGTGAACCCTATGGTGACGGACTACTGGAGTGCGCTGTGGTGGGCGTTTATGGATGTCACTACCGTAGGGAGCAATATTTATGCCGTCACTCCTACGGGGAAAATACTGTCGGTGGTGCTGGCCGCCCTGGGAATGATGATGTTCCCCATTTTCACGGTATACGTCACCAGTCTGGTGCAGCAGGCCAACAAGCGGAAGGAGGAATATTATCAATCGCAACAATCGGAGCCGGCGGATACTAAATAATAGCTTGAACTTCGTCAAAAATAGAAAAAAGTCTTATCTTCGTAGCCAATAACAAATTGCTAACCTAAATAAACAACAAGATGAAATTATTGGCTCTGTGTGCGGCGGGGATAGGCTTGATGCTGTGTGCCTCGTGTACAAACAACAAACATTTGATCAGTGATGAGGCTGAACGTGCCGCTGTTCAGCAGGATTTTGAGGCACGGCGTGATACGCTGGCCCAAGTGACCTCTTCCAGGTATTCGAACAACCCATGAGCGATGAACAGAAGGAGGCGATGACTTTCCTTTACGCCTATATGCCTTTGGCGGATATAGCGGATCATCCCGGTGAATTCTATCTGGAAAACGTGGATTACGCTTTCAAGGCGCGTGAGGAGATGCCGTGGGGAAAAGTGGTTCCCGAACGCGAGTTCCGCCACTTTGTATTGCCCATCCGCGTAAACAACGAGAATCTGGACGACAGCCGTAAGGTATTCTACGAGGAACTGAAGGACAGAGTGAAAAACCTTTCTTTATATGATGCCGTGCTGGAAGTGAACCACTGGTGTCATGAGAAGGTGATTTATACTCCCTCTGATGCCCGTACCAGTAGTCCGCTGGCTTCCGTAAAGACAGCCTACGGACGTTGCGGCGAGGAATCTACGTTCACGGTAGCCGCCTTGCGTTCGGTAGGCATCCCTGCCCGCCAGGTATATACGCCGCGTTGGGCACATACCGATGACAATCATGCCTGGGTGGAAGCCTGGGTGGATGGCAAATGGTACTTCCTGGGTGCTTGCGAACCCGAACCGGTACTGAATCTGGGTTGGTTCAACGCTCCCGCTTCACGGGGTATGCTGATGCACACCAAGGTGTTCGGACGTTATAACGGACCGGAAGAAGTGATGTACCGCACTCCCCGGTATACGGAAATCAATGTGATTGACAACTATGCCCCTACGGCAAAAGCCGATGTGGCCATCGTGGATGCGGATGGCAAACCGGTGGCTGATGCCAAAGTGGAATTCAAGGTGTATAACTATGCCGAATTTTATACCGTAGCTTCCAAACAGACGGATGCGGACGGCAAGACGTTCCTGACAGCCGGAAAAGGGGATATGCTGGTATGGGCTTCCAAAGATGGAAAATTCGGTTACTCCAAACTGTCTTTCGGAAAAGACAATGCCTTGACCGTGAAACTGGACAAGACGGCCGGCGAGGCTTATACACTGGATATGGATATCATTCCTCCGGTGGAAGGCGCCAATATGCCCGAAGTGACTCCCGAACAACGTGCGGAGAACAATCGCCGCATGGCCTTGGAGGACTCTATCCGCAATGCCTACGTGGCTACGTTCATGACGGATGAATCGGCCCGTCATTTCGCTAAAGAGTATCAGTTGGATGAGGATGTTGTTGCCAAATTGCTGGTGGCATCACGTGGTAACCACGAAACCATCCGTGACTTTATGGCCCGTCTCCGTTCGGAGAAGTCAAAGAAGGGCGGCATTGACCTGCTTCAGCAGATTTCCGCCAAAGACCTTCGCGATGTAAGTTCCGAAGTGTTGATAGACCACATGATGAATTCACATCTGTGCGCCAATGCCGATTATTTCCGCAGATTTGTGCGTAATCCGCGTGTGAGCAACGAAATGATTACTCCGTACAAAGGATTCTTTGAGAAAGCAGTGCCCGAACAGGAGCGTGAGGCTTACCTTGCCGATCCGATGAAGCTGGTTGCATGGGTTGCCGAAAATATCCGTGTGGACAAGGATTGCAACCTGGGCGGTTCTCCGATTACTCCGGAGGGGGTGTGGAAGGCCCGTACAGCCGATGCGCACAGCCGTGATATCTTCTTTGTTTCCATGGCACGCAGCATGGGTATTCCTGCACGTATAGACGAAGTGACCGGAAAAGTGCAGTTGATGGGTGATGAAGGTGCTGTTGATGTGAACTTTGAGGCGATGGAACAGGCCAGTGCGCCTACCGGCAAGTTTATTGCCAGATATACGCCGATCAAGTCTTTGGCCGACCCGAAGTATTATTCTCATTTCTCTATTTCCAGACTGACTCCTGCCGGAACCTTGAAATTGCTGAATTATGATGAAGGCGATATTGATATGGGTGGCGGCGCTACTTGGGCTAATCTGTTGAAGAACGGAACGGCACTGGATGCCGGCAATTATGTGATGGTGACCGGTACTCGTCTGGCCAACGGCGGCGTATTGTCCCAGCTGACTTTCTTTACCATCAAGCCGGGAGAAACGACTACGGTGGACTTGGTGATGCGTGAAAGTAAGGATGATATTCAGGTAATCGGTAATTTTAACTCGGAATCTACTTATAAACCGATAGATAGCGATGAATTGAAGTCTATTCTTGCCACTACAGGACGTGGTTACTACATTGTAGCCGTACTGGGTGCCGGACAAGAACCTACGAACCATGCCTTGCGTGATATTGCGGCATTGGGTAAGGAGTTTGATGAATGGGGCAGAGGAATCGTGCTGTTGTTCCCCAACGAGGAGCAGTACAAGAAGTTCCGCCCGCAGGAATTCCCCGGATTACCGGCTACCATTACTTACGGTATTGATGTGGACGGTTCCATCCAGAAGCAGATTGCAGAAGGGATGAAGTTGTCTAACAAGACTATCCTGCCTATGTTTATCATTGGGGATACCTTTAACCGGGTGGTATTCGTGTCACAAGGATATACCATCGGACTGGGTGAGCAGCTGATGAAGGTGATACATAAGCTGTAGGATTCAGTATAAACAAAAATGTAACGC
>ENA-OPYT01000638-OPYT01000638.1-human-gut-metagenome-genome-assembly--contig:-NODE-638-length-10595-cov-5.328716_pt1 | contig 10595 bp, 12 predicted proteins | sample MGYA00242636_ERZ504480 | MGnify/ENA primary metagenome ERZ504480 (study PRJEB26092, sample SAMD00036228) | human gut metagenome | host: Homo sapiens | study: EMG produced TPA metagenomics assembly of...
GACACGGTCCGTAATGAAGGAAGGCAGGGAGGAAGCTTTCTCCAGCTCGAAAAAGTCATCTCTCTGTTCTTTGGAGCAGGAAACGGGAATGGGGCATTGTTTCCTTGATGAGATCCTTCCAGAACCCGATGTGGGAATAAACAATCATGGCAGTCCCGTCCAAATCGGAAAAAGAAAGGGAGGAGCTTTTTTCCTGGGGATGCCCTTTGGGAAGGTTGAAGTACAGTGATTCCTTGCCGAAGGGGAGAGCGATGAGTGCGCTGTCAGTCGGCTTAAAAGGCAGGATAATGACATTGTATCGCCCATCCCGCAGCCCTTGAAGAAGGGGCTCGGTGCTGCGCAGTTCCGTTGTCAGTGACTGCGATGGATAGAGTTCCGTTGCTAGCCGTACAAAGTCCATGACAGGATAGGGGGCACAGCTTCCCAGTGACAAGGTATGCCTTGAGCGGTCGAGCTGACGGACTTTATCCGTCATGACTTCTATTTTCGGAGAGAATCTTTCTTGCTTCCATTTATGGCAAGCAGCCCATTTTCATTGATGGGCAATGTGATTTTTTTGACCGCGCAAATAGAATGACACCAAATTCCTTTTCCAAAAGTTTCATGTTCCTTGTCAGTGTCGGCTGTGAGACGTGCAGGATTTCTGCTGTTTTTGAAAGTGTGCCGTACATTCCAAAGGCAACGAATTGGAAAAGATGCTCAAATTCAATCATACGCACCTCCACTATTTATTTTATAAATACTATTATACTATATTACTAATGTACAAGAAACGGATTTCTCGCTATAGTATAAGAAAGATTGGCATATTCAGCAATCAATTTGAAAAATTATATGATAGAAAATAAGAAAGGTGGAATCCTTATGCAGGAAGTGACCCTTAATCAGGGAATCAAGATGCCCCAACTGGGATTTGGTGTTTTTCAGGTTCCCGACGAAAAAATTTGCAGGGAAAGTGTCCTTATGGCCCTTGAAACTGGGTACCGGCTCATTGATACGGCTGCCGCGTATTTCAACGAAAAAGCTGTTGGAGAGGCAATCAAGGAAAGCGGGATTCCTCGGAATGAGCTCTTTATTACGACGAAACTATGGGTTCAAGATGCTTCTTATGAAAAGGCTAAGGAAGCCCTGAAGGTTTCCCTTGATAAGCTGAATCTTGATTATCTGGATCTTTACTTGATCCATCAGCCCATGGGGGACTATTATGGTGCCTATCGGGCCATGGAAGAGGCGCATGACAAGGGACTTGTTCGAGCTATTGGGGTCTGTAATTTCTATCCTCATATCCTTGCTGATTTTTGTGAGACTGTTCGCGTCATGCCAGCAGTTAACCAAGTCGAGCTGCATCCTTTCTTTCAGCAGGAAAATGCCTTGGCACTTATGAAACACTATGGCGTGAAACCGGAAGCTTGGGGGCCTTTTGCAGAAGGAAAACATGGTCTTTTCACCCATCCGGTCCTAACAGAAATCGGGAAAAAGTATGGCAAGTCCGCCGCCCAGGTGGCTTTGCGCTGGAATCTTGACCGTGGCGTCATCGTCATTCCAAAGTCGACCCATCTGGAACGGATGAAGCAAAATATAGATGTCTTTGATTTTACCCTTTCAGCAGAAGACCGTAGCGCCATTGCAGCCCTTGACCGGGGCCGCAGCGACATTGTGAATCACTTTGATCCCCAATTTGTCCAGGCCCTTCACCAACTGAAGATCCATGATTGAGTGCCTTACCCACCCTGCCAGATCGATCTTTTATTTCAACCATTTCATTGCGCGTAAGAAAAGCTCCAGCCCTCTTTAAAGGAGGACTGGAGCTTTTGATGCATCTGAAAGGGGCGCCGTTGGCTTCAAAAATCAATATCCCTATCGTAGTAGCAGGCTTGGAGCAGCTTTTTCATCTCACTTTCCGTCGGTTTACGGGGATTGGACGAGGTGCAGGCATCTAAAAGGGCGTCTTTGGCAATTTGGGGCAGTCTTTCTTCAAAGACGGCTTCCGGAATGAACCCTTGCTCTGTCGGAAGGGCATCCTTTCCATAGAAACGGATGGCACGGGGAATCCTCAGCTCTTTCTGCGTATTACGAATCCAGTCAATGAGGAGATGGACTTTTTCCTCGTCTGTCGTTCCTCCCAGCTTCATGTAGTCGCAAATGATGGCGTAGCGTTTTTTGGTCGCTTCTTCTTTCGCGTTAAACTGGATAACCTTTGGCAGATACATCGCATTGGCTGCCCCATGGATTAGGTGGGCCCCATAATCAGCAAAGGCTGCTCCTGTTTTATGGGCCATGGAGTGGACAATCCCCAGGAGGGCATTGGAAAAGGCCATCCCAGCAAGGCACTGCGCATCATGCATCTTATCCCTTGCTTCCATGTTGCCTTGGTAAGAGGGAATCAGATATTTTTGAATCATTTCTATGGCATGGATGGCAAGGGCGTCCGTAAATTCACAATGAGCCGTTGACACATAGGCTTCCACGGCGTGAGTAAAGGCATCCATACCAGTATGTGCCACGAGTTTTGGGGGCATGCCATGGGTTAATTCAGGATCGATGATGGCCATGTCCGGTGTAATCTCAAAGTCTGCAATCGGGTACTTGATTCCGCTTTTATAATCGGTGATGATGGAAAAACTGGTCACTTCCGTGGCCGTGCCTGATGTGGACGAAATCGCGATAAAATGGGCTTTGCGCCTTAATTTGGGGAGTCCAAAGACCTTGCGCATTTCATCAAAGGTGATGGATGGGTACTCATATTTGATCCACATGGCTTTTGCGGCATCAATGGGGGAGCCGCCGCCAATGGCGATGATCCAATCAGGACCAAATTCCTGCATGACCTTGGCGCCTTTAAGAACAGTTTCTACTGAAGGATCGGATTCGATACCTTCGTAGATCTTTACTTCCATGCCTGCCTCTTTGAGGTAGGCCTCGGCTTTACCGAGAGAACCGTTCCGACGGCTGGAACCTCCGCCGGTGCAGATTATGGCACGTTTTCCTGTTAAATTTTTAAGGATTTCCATGGAGCCATAGCCATGATAGATATCTCTTGGAAGTGTAAATCGCTGCATAATATGACCTCCTTTTTAGGTTACGGGTTCATCATATCATGGTTCGGATGGATTTCAACTAGTGACACCAAGGGTTCATATTTATGGTGTGAATCTGTAACAAAGTTACCATAAGACCCGCAGTTTTGGCCATGTTCTCAAATCAATTGCCCTTTGCTAAATGGGGTAAGGCTGTCCCATGATGAGGACGTACTTTCGGGCGTGCTTGTTTTTACGAAATTTTTACAGGAAGAAAAGGTCAATCTTTACAGAGGTGGGGTAGGCTATTCATAAAGCAAAACCAATACAGCTCATAAAAAAGATTGGTGTAAGAAAGGATGGATCATTGATGAAAGTAAAAAGCGCGTTAAGAAAAGGATTGCTGATGAGTTTGACAGCTATGATGGTGGTTGGGCTCGCTGGCTGCGGAGGTAAGAAGGCAGCAACGACGGGTGGCGAAAAGGCTCTTTCCGGAAACATTACGGGTTCTGGTTCATCGGCTCTCCTGCCGCTTGTCAAGGATGCAGCAGAAGCCTTCAAGAAGAACCATAAAGATGTATCCATCAGTCTTAATGCTGGGGGAAGCGGCACCGGTCTCAAACAGGTCTCCGAAGGCTCTGTCGATATGGGAAACTCCGATGTTCCGGCTGCATCCAAACTGCCTAAGGATAAAGCAGAAAATCTCCTTGACCACAAGATCTGCGTTATGACCGTTGCGACCATTGTCAATAAGGATGTAGCTGCCACTGTAAAGAACCTGACCAGCCAGCAGCTAAAAGAGATCTTTACGACGAAAATCAAGAATTGGAAAGAAGTCGGCGGTCCGGACGAACCGATTGTCCTGATTACCCGTCCGAAGACTTCCGGTACGCGTGCCCTCTTTACGAAGTATGCATTGGGCGGAGTGGAAGAAGTTTCCAATAAGTCCCTTGAGACGGATAACTCCGGACTCCTGCTCCAGAGTGTTGCCCAGAATAAAGGTGCCATTGGATATGTGGCCCTGCCTTATCTTGTAAAGAATGATACGGTCGCCGCCATAGCTATTGACGGCGTTGCCCCGACCTTGGAAAACACCTACAGCGGTAAGTATAACGTCTTTGGGTTTGAACATATCTACACGGCAAAAGACCCGAAACCGGCGGTCAAAGCTTTCCTCGAATTCATTGGTTCTGCTGATTACGGCAAACGGATTGAAGAACTGGGTTACGGTGTCAGCAGCAAGATAGAGCTGAAGGATCCAGACCACGATTAAGTCCATCTTTCCAGCTTTGAGAAAGGAAGATTTTTCTATGAAGGAAAAAGCGATGCTGCAGCATGCAGCAGCCATCCATCACAGGGAACTCCTTGCAACGACGGGAGTAAAGCTATGCGGGTTTACAGCGGCTTTACTTCCGTTTTGTATAGGCCTGTTCCTTTTTATGCGCGGCAGTGAGACGTTTCTGGTCTTTGGACATTCGTTACAGGAATTTCTTTTCAGTGGGCAGTGGGCCCCTTCTGATACAGCGTCCGGCGGAGGGCAGGTGGGGGCTGCCATGTTTATCTCGGGCTCCCTTGTCATCTGCCTCCTGGCCCTTTTATTTGCCCTTCCAGTCAGTCTTGCGGCGGCCATTTATATGACGGAAATTGCATCCCCTTCGTCACGGCGCCATGTCCAACCTTTTATTGAACTTTTTACGGGGATTCCCTCTGTCATCTATGGCTGGATTGGTCTTACCGTGCTGATTCCTTTTTTACGGAAATTTTTCACGATGCCTTTTGGCTTTTCCGTCCTTTCTGCTTCTTTGGTGCTGGCAACTATGATTTTTCCCGTGATTACTATGATGGCCTCCGATGCCATGATGGCTGTCCCCAAGAGCCTGCGTGATGCAGCCTATGGCCTTGGTGCGACACGTTGGGAGACAATCCGTACCGTTGTTCTTCCTTCTGCCCGGACGGGAATCTTTACAGGGATTGTCCTAGGTCTTGCCCGTGCTTTGGGCGAAGCCCTTGCCGTGGCTATGGTTGTAGGTCAAATGAAGGTTTTCCCAACCTCCCTATTTCTGCCGGCAACGGCCATGACAACGGTCATTGCTTCTGATATGGGAAGTGCCATGGAAGGCGGCGAATATAATGCCGCACTTTGGACGCTGGCGTTGCTGCTCTTTGTCATCTCATTCATCCTGATCTTTATTATCCATCACGTGGGTAAAAAGCGCTTAAAGGGGGCTGACCAATGATTGAAGAAATTCTTTCGCTCCCCCGCCATGATGAGTCCTCTAAGGAAACGGGGCTGAACCGAATCAAGCGAAAAAGAATGATATCGTCCATCATGACCGGCTTTTTTTATGCGGGGGCTTTTGGCGCGGCCTTGCTGCTCACTATCTTTGTTGCTTTTGTTATCGGGCAGGGTTTCTTGTCGGTAAATCCAGATATTCTCGATTCCCTTTCCAGCATCTTTTTCAATACCCTCTATCTTGTGGTCCTGGCCCTGTTTTTCAGCGCCTTATGGGGGATTCCTGCAGGAATCTTTCTTGCAGAATTCGCCGGTCATGGTAAATTGACCAAATGGGTCCGGATGGCGATTGAAACCCTCGCGTCCCTTCCATCGATTGTTGTTGGCCTATTTGGTTATCTGGTCTTTATCGTCATGACCGGTTCCCAATGGAACCTGATGGCCGGGGCCCTGTCTGTTTCCATCATGACCTTGCCCATGCTTGCCTCAGTTACGGAGGACGCCCTTGAAGGACTGCCGCCGTTTTATAAATTGGGCAGCCTGGGCCTTGGAGCATCCCGGATGCAGACACTGATCCACGTCGAGCTGCCCGCATGTTTTCCGCGTATCATGACCGGTCTTATCCTCGCTGCTGGCCGTGGCTTTGGGGAAGCGGCCGCCCTGATGTTTACGGCGGGAATGAGCACGGACATCGACTGGTCAAACTGGGATATTTTAAGCCAATCCTGTCCGCTGAACCCGTTTAGGCCGGGTGAAACCTTGGCCCTTCATATTTGGGCACTACGGACGGAAGCGCTTGATCCCAATGCGGCGCAAATCGCAGGGGTCACGAGTGCCATCCTGATGTTGGTCGTTGTTATTTTCAATGCGCTGGCTCGCTATATCAGCTGGCGCATGGAAAAGAAAATGGGAGGAATTTGATCCATGGAAAAACTAGATGCAAGATCGGAGGACCTGACATTTGATATTCAGCACGTGAATCTTTTCTATGGAAAGAATCAAGCTTTGAAGGATATTTCCATGCAGGTCCGCAAAAATGAGATCACTGCTCTTATTGGACCGAGCGGATGCGGGAAATCCACGCTTCTTAAGACACTTAACCGCATGAATGATTTTGTTGAGGGCTGCCGCGTTGAAGGATCCATCAAGTTTGAAGGGCTTGATATCTTTACGGAAATCGATTCCTTGCTCCTGCGTTATCGGGTGGGGATGGTCTTTCAGCAGCCTTCGCCGTTTCCTAAGAGTATATATGATAATGTTGCTTATGGGCCGCGCGTCCAGGGCATTACGAGTCAGTCCGTCCTAGACGGCCTCGTGGAGACAAGTTTAAAGCAAGCTGCCATTTGGGATGAACTCAAGGATCGACTCAACACGAGTGCCTTGGGCCTTTCCGGCGGGCAGCAGCAGCGCCTGTGCATTGCAAGGACACTTGCCGCGCAGCCTTCCGTGATCCTTATGGATGAACCAACAAGTGCCCTAGATCCGATTTCTACCCAGAAAATCGAGGATCTTGCCTTGGAACTTAAGCGACAATATACGATTGTCATCGTGACCCATAATATGCAGCAGGCCAAACGGATTTCCGACCGAACAGCGTTCTTCTACTTGGGTGAATTGGTGGAAATGGACCGAACCGAAAAACTCTTTACCAATCCTGACGAACCTCGTACGGAATCTTACATTACGGGCCGGTTCGGTTGATGCCAAAAGGAGGAATAAACATGCGGGATGCCTATGTAGAGTCCCTTGAAGAAATGCACAAAGATGTGGAAAAGCTCATTTGCGCGCTCAAGGATACAGTCAAAAGGACGGGGCAAGCCATGCTCAGCATGGATGTCGATATGGCACGGGAAATCCGTGATGGTGATGAGGCCTTTGATAACATGATCCGTGATATCATGCACAAAGACCTCAATATCCAGGTCCTGCAGTCACCCGTTGCCGGTGATTGGCGGGGTCTTGTCGGAACCTTCAAGATCCTAGGGGATATGGAACGGATTGCAGATCATTGTTCCGATATCAGCAGCTATGTGCTGCGTATTGCGGGAATGAAAAATCCCCTTCCACTGCCGAAAGGGGTCGATCATCTCTATGAAGATATGGAGGGTCTTGTCACGACGGCCTTTGACTGTTACCTAAGTGGGGATTCCAAGACCGCGGAACTGATCAAGGATAAGGATGATGTTGTCGATGCCCACTTCAACCAATTGCTTTATGATCTTCCAATAAAATCGAGAACCAGGAAGACCGGTTAAGTACGGGTGCCTATGTGGATTACGTGCTCATCATCAAATATATCGAGCGCATGGCGGACCATGGAACCAATATTGGTGAGTGGTCGTCTATCAAAAAAATAATGAATTGCCTGGACGGCCGAATCTATAATTTGGATATCCGGATGTGGGGAAGAAAAGGGCTCGGGTGATGGAGCCCCTTTTTTGCTGTCTCTAACAAGTAGGAAAACGTTCTTTGCCTTCGTTCATCCTTTCTAAATCGCGGGACTATTACGATTTCATTGATGTGAGCAAAATCCGTGCAGCGAGCAGATTGTCAGAGCCTAATCAGCACCATGTAACAAACCGTTCCAACGACCATGGAAAGCATCATGCTGCGCTTTTTGAGCTGCAGGAAAACGGTGACGGCTGACGCACATAATTCTGGCAGTCCGTAGGGCGAAACAAGAAAGGTGATATGGCGCAGGCAGTAGACGCAAAGCATGGCAAAAATGGCGGGTGGCAGGGCCTTTCCCAGATAAGTCATGAAAGGCGGTGTGGGGCGCCTAGATGAAAAGACAAAGAAAGGAAGAAAGCGGGTCAGGATGGTTGCCGCGGCACAGACGCCAATCGTAATGGCTTCTTCAAAAAAGGTCATGAAGGAAAGCCTCCTTTTTGGGTAATTCGTTTGCGCAGGCCCGTTACGAGAATGAGAATCACGATCATGGTGGGAATCAGGAAGTGGTCGGGACCAAATAGAAGCCTGCAGATTACGGCAGAGCAAAGTCCGATGGATGCGGTGAGCGGCGTTTTTTGCTGGCGAACCTGTTCAACAAAAATGACAATGAACATGCTTGTCATGACAAAGTCAATACCTTTTGTGTCAAAGGGAACGAGGGAACCAAAAATGCCGCCAAGGGCTGCGCTTGTAAACCAGTACGTGTAGTCAAGCAGCGTAACAAAAAGCATGAACCAGCCTGGGTCAACGTCGGGATGGGGCTTTTTGGCAAAGATCAGGGCGAAGGTTTCATCACACATGCCGTAGATCAGAAACGGTTTTTTCCAACCCATTCCTTTATAGCGGTCCAGCATGGCAATGCCATAAAAGAGGTGCCGCGCCTGGATCATGAGAGCCATGAGAAAAGCTTGGAGCGGGGCAAAGGGAGAAAGGAGCATGGTCACTGTAACAAACTCCAAGGAGCCGCCAAAGATGATCATGGCCATCAGCATGGGATACCAAAAGGAAAACCCCATACGCTGCATATAAAATCCATAGGCTGCTCCGATAAAAAGAAATCCGGCCGCAATGGGAAGTGTAGCTGTCAAGGCCTCCCTGAAAGCATTTAAGATGGGTGGACGGGCAGGGGACTTGGGCAGAACCAATGTAATCACTCCTTATTAAAAGGGACTGCCGCCGTTTTGGCGCAGTCCCATTCATGTGCTGTACAATCAATCTTTGCTGGGAACAAGGTCCCCGGCCTTTAATTCACCGCGCTTGGCCCGTTCCGCAAACTCAGCCGTTGCCGTAAATAGGACATCACTGCTGCTGTTAAGGGCTGTTTCACAAGCATCTTCCAAAACGGAGATGATGAATCCAACGCCAACAACCTGCATGGCAAGGTCGTTGGAGATGCCAAAGGAAGCACAGGCGACAGGAATCAGAAGCAGAGAACCGCCAGCTACACCGGAAGCCCCACAGGCACCGACGGTGGAAATGAGGCATAAGAGGAGGGCTGTCAAAAGATCGACTTGGATTCCTAAGGTGTTGGCCGCTGCCAAGGCAAGGACAGAAATTGTAATCGAAGCACCTGCCATATTGATTGTAGCGCCAAGCGGAATGGAAATGGTATAGGTATCCGGATTAAGTCCCAAGCGTTTGCAAAGGGACAGATTGACGGGGATATTCGCAGCTGAACTTCTGGTAAAGAAGGCATAGATGCCTGATTCACGAATCGTGGCAAAGACAAGGGGATAGGGATTGCGGTGGATTTTGGCAAAGACGATGATTGGGTTCATGACAAGGGCTACCAAGGCATACGAGGCAATGAGGACCCCGAGCAGCTTTAAATAAGAAAGAAGGGCGGAAAGTCCGCTTGCAGAAATGGACTGCGTCACAAGACCCATGATGCCGAGCGGGGCAAAACGGATGACCCAGCTGACGACAATGGTGATGCCCTTCGAGAGGTCATCAAAGACTTTTTTCGTTTCTTCTTTAGCGACGCTATGCATGGCAAGGCCAATGATGACGGCCCAGGCGAGGATCCCAATGTAGTTGGCCCGCAGGAGGGCGTTAACAGGGTTATCCACGACGTTCATGATCAGCGTATGAAGGACTTGGGCAATCCCGCTGGGCGGATTGATTTCACTGTTTCCAATCGATAGCTGTAGAGTGACAGGAAAGAGAAAGGACAGCGTTACGCCAACAAGAGAGGCAGCGAAAGTGCCTAGGACATAAAGTGTGACGATGGGTTTCATGTTGGTATCACCATCACTCTTGCGCTGCGTCATGGCGTTCATAACGAGAATAAAGACAAGGACTGGAGCCACGCCTTTAAGGGCACTGACAAATAAATCGCCGAAGATACTGACGAAGGGGACCGCAGAGGGTACAAAGACGGCGAGCATGATGCCAATGACGAGTCCAATGGCAATCTGTTCAATGAGGGGCACTTTCTTTACAAAGGTAACAAGCGGATTCATGTGCAAACTCCCTTTCTTTCATGACTGAAACAAATGAAAATAAGATTCTTCTAGTATACTCGTTTCATGTTGCAAGTACAATAGTTTTCAACAAAATCATAAAAAAGGATGCACATTACAAATGCTATCTAAACAAGATAATTAAAACAAACATTGTAATCTTTAATTCGCTAATTCTAACATAGTGAGTTTTCTATCTCCCGTGCTGAAAAGGGAGAGTTGATCAACTGGCCGTTGATGAGTAGCGCCTGAATGAATCTTCTATTTGAAAAGGCCTGCCACAAGCGTTGGAGTTCGGGCAGGCCTTTATTTGAAATCAGGAGGGCTGTTAGGAGAGAACGCCCGTTGCCTCTTCAATCCGTTCTTCAATTTCTAGGCAAACATCCTCAAAATGATGCATAATATCGTCTCTGGTCAGATGAAGGATCTCAT
>ENA-OPYT01000639-OPYT01000639.1-human-gut-metagenome-genome-assembly--contig:-NODE-639-length-10592-cov-1.752795_pt1 | contig 10592 bp, 16 predicted proteins | sample MGYA00242636_ERZ504480 | MGnify/ENA primary metagenome ERZ504480 (study PRJEB26092, sample SAMD00036228) | human gut metagenome | host: Homo sapiens | study: EMG produced TPA metagenomics assembly of...
AGATTGTGGGCCAGCAGGGTCTCCGTGTCGGCCGCCGCCGCGTCCAGCCGCCCGCGGATGAGGCCGGAGGCGTTGGAGTCGAAAAAGCCCAGCGGGGCCTTCATCACATGGGCCACGCCCTGCTTGCGGATGTTGGCCGCCGTGCGGAAGGCCGCCAGATGGGTGCACATCAATCCCGCGAAGTACAGGACGATACCGGCCACCACAAAGGCAAACGCCAGCCAGCCATATTGGGCGACGCTCTGCGCCGCCGTCCAGTCCGGCGCCACCGCGATCAAGTCCCGGGCCGCCAGCCAGATGCAGATGTAGGGCGCCATGCTCAGCAGCATGGACACCGCCGACAGGGCCAGCCCCAGGAAGGTCAGCCCTTTGTGGCTGCCCGCGTAGTCCAGCAAGACGGTCACATCGCTCTTTCTCTTCTGCTTCATGAAAAAAACCTCCTCTTAAAGTTAGTATAAACTAACCATATTTCAAAAAGATAGGGGATTATTCCCCCATCAGTTTTGACCAACCAGCGGTGTAAAACGCCCGCAACTGATCCACATCCCGCATCGCCTGATCCCGGGGCATATCGTGAACCACGATCTCAAAGATGCCATTGAACATCCCGCTAGCGATGATATGGCACAGGGATTTGTCCAGCACCGGGATGTCCCGGCCCAGGCGGCGGAGCACCTCCATGTAGCGTTGGGTGTACTCCACCTCTACCTCCACCATGTTATGGACGAAGTGCTCATAGCTGGTCCCCTCCGCACAGCAGAGCAGCAGCTTCACCGGCTCCCGGTGGGCGCAGATATAGTCCACCATCCAGTCCACACATCTACCGGACTCCAGGCCCATGTGCTCCGGCTGCTCCTTTTCCGGCAGCTCGGCAAAGGTAGTCTGTGCTTCCATAAAGCGGCCCATGAGGGCCGCGGCGTGGGGCTCCACGATGGCGTTGAACAGGGCCTCCTTGCTGGAAAAGTAGCCGTAAAAGGCCCCGGTGGTCACCCCGGCGTTCTTTACAATCTGCCGCAGGGAGGCTCCCAGAAATCCCTTGTCCAGAAATTCCGCCAAAGCCGCCTGCTGAATTTTTTCCAGTGTAGCAGTGGACCGCTCCTCCATTCAAACTTCACCGCCTTATAACAGTGTTATATAACGGTGTTATTATACCATTGAGCGGAAAGGGTGTCAACTTATCTGAAAATACTTTTTGTGATCATATCAGCTACAAAGTTGTAGGCGAACCGGCCCGCCGCTGTACTGTGACAGGACACAAGGTATACGGTATCGGGCACAGTGTGCCGCTTGTTCTATATAGTTACGAAGAGTTCTCTGTCCACTCTGCCGATGTTCTGCTGGAAAGGGATTTGACATGCAGAGTTTTTATACAGCCTTTGTTTTCGGAGGCAGAGCAGTATGGCTTTCCTGCTGGGATGGCTTTTGCTTAAAAATTGAGGGTTGACGATTGAAGAAAAGCCATATAAAATAATATCAAAAATATTTGATATGAAGAGGGCTTTATGGAAAGAGATTATAGGGCGGCGGCTCGGGTATTCAAGGCGTTGTGCGATCCCAAGCGCTTGGCCATTTTGGAGGAGCTGCGCGGCGGGGAAAAGTGCGCCTGTGTCTTGCAGGAGCCCATGGAGCTGACCCAGTCCGGGCTATCCTACCACATGAAGGTGCTGTGCGAGTCCGGCTTGGTGGAGAGCCGGCAGGAGGGCAAGTGGACCCACTACCAGCTGAGCAGGACGGGCAGGGAGTGCGCGGTGAAGCTGCTGCTGGAGCTGACTACGCCGGTTACAGAACAGGGGACACCGCTTGAATAGCGGGAGCGGAACGCGCCGTCACAGTAGATGGCGTGTTTTCCAGCAAAACATCAAAAAAACTTGATCTATAATACATAAAGGGAGGCGGAACGATATGGAGTTATGGAGCCTGTTTCAGGAGCAGATTTTGGGCATGAGGTGGCTGAACGAGTGGCTCGGACGCGGCCTGTCCGCGCTGGGCCTGGATATCCATGGACGGCTCGGCGGCAGTGTACAGTTTTTCCTGTATGACAGCTTGAAAATTACAGTACTGCTCTGTGTTCTGATTTTTTCTATTTCCTATATACAGAGCTATTTCCCACCGGAGCGGAGCAAGCACATTTTGGGCCGGCTCCACGGCGTGGGCGCCAATCTGGTGTCCGCCCTGCTGGGGACGGTGACGCCCTTCTGCTCCTGCTCGTCCATCCCGCTGTTCATCGGTTTTACCAGCGCGGGGCTGCCCCTGGGCGTCACCTTTTCCTTTCTGATCTCCTCGCCGATGGTGGACTTGGGCAGTCTGGTGCTGCTGATGAGCATCTTTGGGACTAAGGTGGCCATTTTCTATGTGGTGGTAGGGCTGGCGCTTGCCGTGGCGGGCGGTACACTCCTGGAGCGGCTGCACATGGAGAAGCATGTTGAGCAATTCGTCTTTTCGGCCGGCAGTATAGACATTGAGTCGCCCGAGCTGACAAGGCGAGAGCGGGTGCGGTACGCAAGGGAGCAGGCTGTGTCCACCTTCAAGAAAGTAGCTCCCTACATCCTGGTGGGCGTGGGGCTCGGCGCGGTGATCCACAACTGGATACCCGAGTCATGGATTGAGACCGTTCTGGGCGGCAGCAATCCCTTCGGCGTTGTCCTGGCCGTGCTGGTGGGCGTCCCGATGTATGCGGACATTTTCGGTACGATCCCGGTGGCGGAGGCCTTGCTCGCCAAGGGCGCGCAGCTCGGTACGGTCCTGGCCTTCATGATGGCGGTCACCACGCTGAGCCTGCCCTCGATGATCATGCTCCGCAAGGCGGTGAAGCCCAGACTGCTGGGGCTGTTTATCGCCATCTGCACAGGCGGTATTATCCTCATCGGCTATCTGTTCAACGTGTTCCAATTCTATCTGATTTCCATTTAGGAGGTAACGAAACATGGGACTGTTCGGAAAAAAGAAAAAAAGGTACGCTCCCGCCCTGCTGTGGCCGTACCCCTGAAACGGCGGTGCGGGTGGGAGCGGACAAGACCGCCGCCAGCGTCAAGGTGCTGGGCTCCGGGTGCGCCAGGTGCAGCGCCCTGGAAGCGGCCGTCCGTGCGGCTTTGGCGGAGCTTGGGGTGGACGCCGCCATTGAACATGTGACGGACTTCATGCAGATCGCCGCCTATGGGGTGATGACCACCCCGGCCCTGGTGGTGGGAGGCCGGGTGGTGTCCTGCGGCCGCGTGCCGGGCCAGGCGGAGCTCCGGGAGATGCTCCGGGAGGCCCTGGAAAAAGAAACGCTGGAACAGGGCCCTGCGGTGTGATATACTGGCCCCAGTATCACAATGGGAAAGAGGCTGGGACGAATGGACCTATCACCGAACCAAATGCTCAGGCTGGCCCCCAACAAGGTGGATTACCTGATCCCCGGGGGCGAGATGATCAACGAATTTCTGGGGGAGGGGCCGGGGGCGCGGGTGTGTTCCCAGATGTGGATCGCCTCCCTGGTGACCTCCGCCTCCAGCCCGGCACTGCCACGGGGCTGTCCCGGGTGGCGGGGACGGACATTTTTCTGCGGGACTGCCTGGCGGAAAACCCTGCGCCCTGGCTGGGAGAGGCTCACGCCGCGCACTGGGGGGTCAGCCTAGGCTTTCTGCTCAAGCTGCTCCACTCCAGGGACCGCCTGCTGCTCCAGACCCATCCGGACGGGGCGCGGGCGCGGAAGTATTTCGGCCTGCCCTCCGGGAAGGATGAGGCGTGGTACGTGCTGGACACCCGTCCGGGGGCGTGCATCTGGCTGGGGTTCCGGCCCGGCGTCACGCCGGCGTATTTCCGGGGGCTGATCGAGCGGCAGGACACGGCGGCCCTGCTGGACTGCCTGCACCAGATCCCCATCCGTCCAGGGGAGGTGTACTTCATCCCGGCGGGCACGGCCCACGCCATGGGGAGCGATTCCCTGGTGGCCGAGCTGCAGGAGCCGGTGGATATTACCCTGCGGGCGGAGTACATCCGCCCGGACGGCTCCCGCCTGCCGGTGGAGAGCATGTATGGCCCCCGCCCGGCATGGACGGCCTGCTGGACTGCTTCCATTTTGACTGCCTGCCCCCGGGAGGAGCTCTGGCCCGGCACCGGTTCCGCCCCGCCCCCGGGGCGGAGGAGCCCTGGCGGAAGCGGCTGATCACGCCGGAGCAGACCCCCCGCTTCTATATGGATGAGGTGGAGCTGCGCCGGGAGGCCCATGGGAGCGCCCTCTGTGTCAACCGCGGGTTCCAGGTGCTCCTGGTGCTGGAGGGGGAGGCGGAGTTCCAATGGGAGGGCGGTTCCCTGCGGGCCCGCAGGGGCGAGGAGCTCTTTGTCCCCCACGGCGTGGCCTCCTACCAGTGTACGGCGGAGGGGACGTGCCGCCTGCTGGAGTGCGGGCTTCCGGGCGTGTGAAGCGGCTGCGAAACAGAGGGGCGGAGCGCCGGCCGGCGCTCCGCCCCTCTGTTTCGCTCATTTTCCCCCAGGAGAACAGACCCTTTTTCTCATAGGGCTCGCAGCTCACCGACTGCACCGTGTAGCCGGTCGCGTCGATAACCTGGCGCAGCCTTGCCTCGTCGATAGGCTCCTCCGCCACCACGACGGTCTGTTTCCTGCTGTGGGAGGAGGTGACCTTCTTGACGGGGAAGGCCTTGCGGACGGCGTCATTTACATGGGATTCACACATGCCGCACATCATCCCGTCCACCACAAGAGTATACTTTGTCATAAAACCGCTCCCTTTCCGCTCCGCTGTGCCGGAATATATTGTTAGCAACTACTAACCGATCGTAGCACAGCGGAGGGAAACTGTCAAGGGGAGGGCCGCCCGCCGCCCTCGTCCACCAGGGCGCGGATGAGAGCCTCGTCAGCGCGGGAGTGGAGCGCGCCGTCCCACCGGAGGCTGGGGCCGTTGGGGCAGTTTTTCATACAGCCGGTGATGCGGTAGGTGAAGCGGCCGCTGGCGCTGACGCCGCCCGGGCGCACGCCGTAGGTCTCCTCCACAAAGGCGGCCAAACGGGCCGCGCCCCGGCCGGAGCGAGCGGGGCCGCCGCACAGCTCCAGGGCGGTGGGGGCCTCCTCGGTGCGCAGGCCGGGGTAACGCCTGATGATGGCGGACAGAAAGGTATCTCTGAGGGAGAGGGCGGCGGCGATCTCCGCCAGATCGGCGGCGGGCAGTGCGCCGCCGCGCTCCTCCTGCACCTCCCGCAGCAGGGCCACCAGCGCCCCCTGCTCCCCGGCGCCCCCTGGCGGCGGTAATAGGCGAGGGCTTCCTCCAGTGTCCAGTCCTGTGTCATGCGTCTGCCTCCTGTCTGTCGTTTCCCTCATTATGCCGCATTCCGAGAAAGATCCACCCCGGGACACGGGAGGAACAGGGGCAAAAGGGGGGGCTGGGCCAGGGGGCGCAGGGCGATGGAGAGGAGGAGGGCCGGGTTGTCATCCGCCGCGATCCGGTTGGAGCGGAGGGCCCCGCAGGCGCGGCAGCGGTGGATGAGCGCCCACTCGCCCCCCTTGCGCACCCACACGCCCACCGGCTCCATAATCCCCCGGCAGGTACAGGCCCGGTCGCCGGGCTCCTCGTCCACGTGGAGGCTGGACAGACAGTCGGGGGCAGTGGTTGCGGTGCCGGCTGGCGGCCCCCTCTGGGGTGACCAGCGCGCCGCAGGCCTTGCAGGAGAAGGACTCCCCGCAGGGCTGGCGGCGGTAGTCCGGGGCGGGCTTGGCGGCGGGGGACGCGCCCCGGAAACCGGGGGTGTCCAGCCAGAGGGTGCCGTCCGGCCCCTGGGAGAGAGAGGCGGCAGTGGTGGGGCGGAGGGGGGCCTGCACCCCGGCCAGACGCTGGATCAGGGCGGTCTTGCCGCACCCCGGGCCGCCCAGCACGGCCACAGCTTTTTCCACGCAGGGCGGGGAGAAGCCCGGCGGGAGGCTCCAGGGCGGAGCCCCAGGCCAGGCCGTCCAGCTCCGCCCGGAGCGGCTCCAGCCGGCGGGCCAGGGGCCTCTCCCTCCTCCGGGGCCAGCCGGTCCCAGTGGCTGACAAAGAGCCCGGCGGGCAGGCCCGCCGCCCGGGCGGCCTCCAGCGCCCACTCCGGGAGGGCGAAGGGCGCGAAGCACGGGACGGGGGCCGCGCACACGGGCCCAGCACAAAATCCGCGTTGGGCGGGCCAGAAGGGCATCCCGGAGCCGCGGCGGCTGGGGCGGCGCAGGGCGCTGGTCCGGGGGAGGATGCGCGTCAGACGGTACTGGCCGCCGCCCAGGACCTCCGCCTCGGCCCGGTCGCCCACGGCCAGGCTATCTTTCTGCCGGAGCAGCCGGCCAGACAGCAGGCAGGGGAGGGTGCGGCCCGCGTGGAGCACGACGGCCTGTCGGTTCATGACGCCCGCCACGCGGACGGTGAGAAGGTTGGATTGGTTCATGGGTATCTTGCCTCGCTTTCGCGCCCATTGTAGCAGAGCGGGCCGCGCGGAGGCAACCGCAAAGACGGTACCGAAAAAAGCTGCGCCGGAGCGTGCTTCGCTCCGGCGCAGGACTATGGCTCCAGCAGGCCCCGGCGGCCCAGGGTGAGAATCCGCTGGATGCTCTTTGGGGCGAGAAAATAGCGGGCGGACAGCTCGTCCACGCCCAGACCGGCGGTGTAGTCCCGGAAAATGGCCCGGTTGCGGGCCAGGGTCTCCTCCTTCCGCCGGGTGCGCTCTCCCCACGCCCGGCGGTGCTCCGCCCGCCGGGGGATATACAGATAACCGCCGTCCAGATAGCCCTGCAGGGCCTCCAGCAGCTCGGCGGGCAGCAGCTCGGCTGCGTTTTGATAGCGCATGGTGCTCCTCCAAACTCGATGGAATCATTTGGAATGAGCAAAGGCTACCAGCGGGTGGGATACGGCGCCGAAGCCTTCGCTCAGGCGCCGCGCACAGAATCACGGTTCATCCGTTCTGATACTCCTTTCCAGGTGACAAAAAACGCCCGCGGAGAACCGGCGCGCCAAAGGCGCGGGCACCCCCCCGCGAGCGGAAAATCCCCCATAAGGACAGGGGCGCATGGGGCGGTCCGTACCGCAGTTCTCCGGTTTGGGCAACACAAACAGAGAGGCCTCCGCCCCTCTCCAGGCTGCGCCGCAAAACGGCGAATCGCTTATACGGACATCCACACACCTCCTTGGTATGAAGCTAGGATACCACCGGGCGGAGCATATGTCAAGGCTTGCGGCCCGCCTGCCGGGGCGGTATAATAAGTAAATAATCCAATACAGGAAAGAAGGAGTTAACCATGGTGACAATGGCACAGAGGATCGAGGCGCTGCGCACCGAGGCCGGCCTGGCACGGGTGCCCGCCTCTCTGGAGCTGGGATTTCCCAAAAACGCCTTTGAGAAGTTTGAAACGGGCCGCCAGACCCCTACGAAGGAGCAGCAGGAAAAGCTGGCCTCCTATTTCGGCGTGTCCCTGTTTTACCTCCGGGGGGAGAGCAACGACCGTACCCGGCAGGAGGACTGGATGAGTGAGGGGTACTCCGGGGCAGACGAGGAGCCGGTCTACCGGCCCGCCCCGGCCCCAAAGAAGATGAAAGCGGAGGCGCCCGCCCAGGGGGCCACCATGCTGGACGCCCTGTTCGGGGGCCGACAGGCCAGGGAGCAGTTCCGCGCCATGGTGCTGGAGGTGCTCCGTTCCCCTGAGGGGCAGGAAGTGGTCGCCCAGGCCGTTTGGAAAGAGCTGGCCAAGCGGAAATAAGCCTTTTGAAATGCCTGTTGCGAAAGCAGCAGGCATTTTGCTTGTTTTGGCGGGGAGATCACCCCGCCATATACCGCTCACGGGCGGAACGGCGGAGGAAGAAAGGCCTTTCCGCCGATCTCCTCCACCAGCTCCGGAGAACCCTTGGCCTGGAACTGATCGGCATAGGCGTGCAGGCGCTCCAGAGAGTCTACGGCCCGGCAGCGGGCGCTGAGCTGGTCCTGCACATAGGCGGGGAGCTGATTGAAATATTCCTCCGCGCCGGGATCGCGGCGGAAGAGCGCGTAGAGATCCGTATAGACCGGACGCATGAAATCACCTCCCGCATAGCATGTACCAGTGGAGGTGCGGCTACCCAGGGAAAATTTGCAGGGAACAAATGAAGCCTTGACAATCGGGGAGAACTTTATATAATTGATATATCAATTATTGATATATCAAGAAAGGGGGCGGCGGAACGTGGAGCGAACCTTCCATATGCTGCTGTACCGGGCGTTTCACGCCCAGCGCAACTTCCTGAGGCCCAGCCTGGGCGAGCTGGGGCTGGGGCCTGGGCAGCCCAAGCTGCTGAACTACCTGATGAACCGGGGGCCCTGCCGTCAGCGGGAACTGGCGGACTACTTTGAGATTGACCCCGCTGCGGTGTGCCGGATGCTGGACTGCCTGCAAAAGAGCGGCTTTGTGACCCGGAGGGCGGATGGGCAGAGCCGCCGGAGAGACGTGGTGGAGCTGACCGAGGCGGGCAGGCAGATCAACCTGGACTGGCAGAGGCGCTGCCGGGTCATGGAGGAGGCCATGCTGAGCGGCTTCAACCCGGAAGAACGGCGGCAGTTTGCCGATTACCTGTCCCGGGCCTACCGGAATCTTCGGGCAGAGCGGGAGGAGGGAACGAAATGAGGGAGTTGAGGCGGCTGCTGGGCTATCTGGGGCCGTACCGGCGGGATCTGCTGATCGCGGCGGTGATGATCATCCTAGAGACTGCATTTGAAATGGTGATCCCCGTCCTCATGGCGGACATCATCGACGTGGGAGTGGCCAACCGGGATGTGGCGGTGATCCTCCAGAGGGGAATTCAGATGGGCGTCTGCGCCCTGCTGGCCCTGGCCACGGGGCTGCTGTACGCCCGCTTTACCGCCCGGGCCGCCTATGGCTGGGGCGCCAACATTCGTGAGGCCCAGTTTGAGCGGGTGCAGAAATATGCCTTTTCCAACCTGGACAAATTTGAGACCTCCTCACTGGTAACCCGCATGACCACCGATGTGACCGTGCTCCAGAACACGGTCAATGGCGGTTACCGCCCACTGGTGCGCAGTCCCGTCATGCTGGTCATGGGCGTGGGCCTCTCCTTCTGGATGAATCCCAGGCTGGCCCTGGTGTTTCTGGTGTGTGCGCCGGTTCTGGGGGGCGTCCTCTTTGTCATAGTGCGCCGGGTGGCCCCCATGTACGGTCGGCTCCAGAAGGCGGTGGACCGGCTGAACAACGTGGTGCAGGAGGGCCTCACCGCCATCCGGGCGGTCAAGGCGTTTGTCCGCGGGGAGTACGAGGAGGAGAAGTTTCAGGGGGTCAACTCTGAGCTCATGGAGACCAGCCAGCGGACCTTCCGCCTCGCCGTGCTCAACCTGCCGGTGTTCCAACTGGTCATGTATACCGCCGTTGTGCTCATCATGTGGCTCGGCGGAAACATGGTGCTCAATAGCGGCCTCCAGGTGGGGCAGCTCACTGGCTTTCTCAGCTATGTGCTCCAGGTGATGAACTCCATGATGCTCATTTCCAACGTGTTCCTGCTGCTCACCCGTTCCCTGGCCAGCGCCCGCCGCATCAGCGAGGTGCTGGACGAGAATATTGTGCTGGATTCGCCGGAGGATGCGGTGGAGGAGGTGCCCGACGGCAGCGTGGAGTTTGAAGGGGTCTCCTTCAAATACCACAGCGGCGCCCGGGAGTACGCCCTCTCCGGCGTGGAGCTCCATATCCCGGCAGGGCAGACGGTGGGCATCCTGGGCGGTACTGGCTCGGCCAAGACTACCCTGGTGCAGCTCATTCCCAGGCTGTACGACGCCACCGAGGGGACAGTCCGGGTGGGCGGCCGGGATGTGCGGGAGTACGATCTCCGGGCTCTGCGGGACGCGGTGGGCATCGTGCTCCAGAAGAACGTTCTCTTCTCCGGCACCGTGCGGGAGAATCTGAGGTGGGGGAAACCAGACGCGAGCGACGAGGAGCTGTGGGCGGCCTGCCGGGCGGCCTGCGCCGCCGAATTTCTGGAGCGGATGCCAAAGGGCCTGGACACCGACCTGGGCCAGGGGGGCGTGAACGTCTCCGGCGGGCAGAAGCAGCGGCTGTGCATCGCCCGTACCCTGCTCAAGCGGCCGAAAATCCTGATCTTCGATGACTCCACCAGCGCCGTGGATACCGCCACCGAGGGGAAGATCCGCACCGCTCTGGCGGAGCTGAGGGATGTGACCAAGCTCATCATCGCCCAGCGCATCACCTCCGTGATGCACACCGACCAGATCGTCATCCTGGAGGACGGCCGGGTGCATGCGGTGGGCACCCACGAGAGCCTGCTGGCGGGCGATCCCATCTACCAGGAGATCTACGCATCTCAGATGAAAGGAGGGGAGGACCATGGCGTCCCGGCAACTGAGTGCTAAAAAACCCAAGGACCTGGGCCACACGCTGCGCACCCTGCTGTCCTACCTGGGACGGCACAAGCTGCTGTTCCTGGCCGTGGCGGTGCTGGTGGCCCTCAGCGCCCTGGCTAACCTTCTTGGCACCTATATGATCCGGCCGGTGGTCAACAGTCTGGCGGCCGGCAGCCTCAACACCCTGGTGCTGGGCGTGGCGGTCACTGCCGCCATCTACGGCGCAGGGGGTGCTCTCTGCGTTGG
>ENA-OPYT01000642-OPYT01000642.1-human-gut-metagenome-genome-assembly--contig:-NODE-642-length-10588-cov-4.257146_pt1 | contig 10588 bp, 13 predicted proteins | sample MGYA00242636_ERZ504480 | MGnify/ENA primary metagenome ERZ504480 (study PRJEB26092, sample SAMD00036228) | human gut metagenome | host: Homo sapiens | study: EMG produced TPA metagenomics assembly of...
ATGTGATCGGGGACAGAGATTTCTCCGTGAACATTAATTCCAAATCCGGAACGACCACAGAGCCGGCCATCGCTTTTCCGTATCTTTAAAGAAATGCTGGAAAAGAAATACGGCAAAGAGGAAGCGGCAAAGAGAATCTATGCAACGACTGATAAGGCAAGGGGAGCGTTAAAGAACCTGGCGACCGAAGAAGGATATGAGTCCTTTGTGGTACCGGATGATGTAGGCGGACGTTTCTCTGTACTGACGGCAGTAGGCCTTCTTCCGATCGCGGTCAGCGGCGCGGATATCGACCAGCTGATGGCCGGAGCGGCAGCAGGAAGAGAGCGGGCGCTGAATGCGGACTTTGAGGAAAACGACGCGATGCAGTATGCGGCAGTCCGCAACATTTTGCTCCGGAAAGGAAAGACGGTAGAGATCCTGGCAAATTATGAGCCAAGCCTTCATTATGTATCTGAATGGTGGAAACAGCTCTACGGCGAGAGCGAAGGCAAGGATCAGAAGGGAATTTTCCCGGCATCTGTAGACCTGACCACAGACCTTCATTCCATGGGACAGTTCATCCAGGACGGCAACCGGATCCTGTACGAAACAGTCATGAATGTGGAAGAGTCAAAAGAAGAGATCATCATTCAGGAGGAGCCGGTAGATCTGGATGGATTAAACTATCTGGCAGGCAAAAATGTGGACTTTGTTAATAAGAGCGCGATGAACGGAACGGTGCTGGCGCATACAGATGGAAATGTGCCGAACCTGATGGTCAACATTCCGAGACAGGACGAGTTCTCCCTGGGAGAGTTGTTCTATTTCTTCGAGTTTGCCTGCGGAGTCAGCGGATATATTCTGGGTGTAAATCCATTTAACCAGCCAGGCGTGGAGAGCTATAAGAAAAAGCATGTTTGCGCTTCTTGGAAAGCCGGGGCTATGAAAAAATGAAAGAGAAGAACTGCTGAAGAGACTGTAGAGACAAGATGAGTACATTGTTAGAAAAGCTGACGGCATATGGGGCCTCTGATTATTACGGGTTCCATATGCCGGGCCATAAACGGAAGCTGGACATGCTGGGGGGAGTTACACCCTGCCAGATTGATATCACAGAGATCGACGGGTTTGACGATCTGCATCACGCAGAGGGTATCCTGAAAGAGGCCCAGGAACGGGCGGCAGAGACGTACCATGCAGACGAGACCCACTTTCTGGTCAATGGAAGCACGGTCGGAATCCTAAGTGCCATTCTGGGAGTGACCAGGAGAGGCGATGAGATCCTGGTGGCAAGGAACTGCCACAAATCGGTGTATCATGCCCTGGAAATGCAGGGGCTTCATCCGGTGTATGTTTATCCGGGCTTCGATCCGGACACACAGCTGAATACAGAGATTTCCGCAGACGATATCCGGCGGGCGCTGGAAACGCATCCGAACATCCGGGCGGCAGTGATCGTATCGCCGACCTATGACGGGATAGTATCCGATGTGGAATCAATCGCAGAGGCGGTCCATGTGCATGACATTCCACTGATCGTGGATGAGGCACACGGGGCGCATTTTGGCTTTCACCCCTGTTTTCCGAAAAATGCCAATCAAAAAGGCGCGGATATCGTGATCCACAGTCTGCACAAGACGCTTCCATCTCTGACACAGACGGCGCTTTTGCATATCAACGGAGAAAGAGTGGACCGGCGCAGAGTACGAAAATATCTGCATATGCTGGAGTCCAGCAGTCCGTCCTATGTACTGATGGCAGGAATCGACGCCTGTATCCACATGCTGCGGGAGCGAAGGGAAGAGTTATTCGGGCCCTATGTGGAGATGCTGAAAAGGACGAGAAAAGAGCTGGGAGCTTTAAAGCGCCTGCGGCTTGTGAAGGAGGATAACATGGAGCCTTCCAAGCTGGTGATCTCCTGCGCCGGCAGCGGACTTTCCAGCCGTGAACTGTACCGGAAGCTCCTGGATGACTATCATCTGCAGCCCGAAATGCGGGCGGGCGGCTATGTGCTTCTGATGACATCCGTAGGTGATACGGAGGAAGGGATGGAGCGGCTTGTAAATGCTCTTTTTTCCATCGACAGAGAGGCAGAAGAGCGTCAAAAAGCCAAAGATGCCGTTTGGGAAGGTCAGATGGAGTGCCCGGGAGCCGGAGGTTTCCCGAGGCAGGAACTGATATATGCTCCGGGCGAGGCCGAGGATTTAAGAGAAAAATGATCCGGCCGGGATCCGAAAGGTTTCCTGGAAGGACTGTGTGGCTGAGGTGGCTATGGAGTATGCGTATCTCTATCCTCCGGGATGCCCGATGATCGTTCCGGGAGAAAGGGTGTCACAAGAGACGGCAGATATGTTACAATGGTATCAGGAACAGGGATTTGCCGTGGAAGGGCTTAAGGAAGATTCCTGGATCGAGGTATGGAAGCATGGGTAAGATATATTATATGATGGGGAAAAGCGCTTCCGGAAAGGACACTCTCTTTAAAGAGGTAAAGCAGGCTCTTCCGGATCTTAGGACCATCACACTGTACACGACCCGCCCTATCCGGGAAGGAGAAAGGGACGGCGTGGAGTATTTTTTCGTAGATGATGCCGCGCTGGATTGTTATGAAAAGCAGGGAAAGGTAGTAGAGCAGCGCGCCTACAATACGGTCTGCGGGCTGTGGCGCTACGCTACCGTGGATGACGGCCAGGTAGACCTTGACAGGGCAGATTACCTGGTAATCGGCACCCTGGAGTCTTACGAAAAGATGCGCGGGTTCTACGGTGAAGAGAATCTGGTGCCGCTCTACGTGGAAGTAGAGGACGGTGAAAGGCTTCAGCGGGCCCTTGCAAGAGAGCAGGAGCAGCGGGAGCCGAAATATGCGGAGATGTGCCGGCGATTCCTGGCGGATGAGAAGGACTTCTCTGAAGAGAATCTGGCAAGACTGGGGATCCGGAAACGGTTTTCCAATCGAGATAAAGAAAAATGTTTAGATGAAATCATAGGGGAAATACGACATGGGAAGTTTTAAAGATGTAGTTGGTCACAAAGACATTATAAAGTACATTCAGAGTTCGGTGGAAAACGGACAGGTAGGGCATGCCTATATTCTGAACGGAGAGAGGGGTTCCGGAAAGAAGATGCTGGCAAGCCTGTTTGCCATGACGCTCCTGTGTGAAAAAGGAGGGCCGGAGCCCTGTAATGTGTGCCATTCCTGCAGACAGGCAGAGAGCGGCAACCATCCGGACATCCTCCGGGTGACCCATGAGAAACCGGGTACGATCAGTGTGGATGATATCCGGGAACAGGTCAATGATACGGTGATGGTCAAGCCATATCAGGGACCTTACAAGGTATATATCATCGACCACGCAGAGCTGATGACCCCGCAGGCGCAGAACGCATTGCTGAAAACACTGGAAGAGCCGCCGGAATATGTAGTATTTTTCCTGTTGACAGAAAATGCGGAGGCGCTGCTTCCGACCATCACGTCCAGGTGTGTGATGCTGAAGCTTCGAAATATCCGGAATACTCTGATCCGCAAATATCTGATGGAAGTGCTCGAAGTGCCGGATTATAAAGCAGACATGTGTACGGCGTTTGCCCAGGGCAATCTGGGGAGGGCTATCATGCTGGCAAATTCGGAGCATTTTAATGAGATCCGGGAAGAGGCGATACAGCTCCTGAAATATATCCATGAGATGGAGCTTAGTGAGATTGTCCAGGCGGTAAACCGGATCACAGCCTATAAATTAGAAATCACGGATTATCTGGATATCATTATGATCTGGTATCGGGATGTCCTGTTATATAAAGCGACAAAAGATATGGACAAGGTTGTCTTCAAGGAGCAGATTTCCTACATCAAAGAGCAGGCGAAAAAAAGCTCCTACGAAGGGATCGAGACGATCCTGAAGGCTCTGGACACGGCGAAATCCCGTCTCCGTGCCAATGTAAACTTTGATCTGGTAATGGAACTTTTGTTCTTGACGATAAAGGAGAATTAGTAATATGACACGAGTGATAGGAGTAAGATTCCGCAGGGCGGGAAAGGTGTATTTCTTTGCGCCCGGGAAATATAAGATCCGCACCGGGGACAAGGTGATCGTGGAAACGGCCCGGGGTGTGGAGTTTGGTTCCGTAGTTACGGGGCCAAAAGAGGTGGAGGATGACAAGATCCTGCAGCCTCTGAAACCGGTGATCCGGATTGCGACAGCAGATGATATCCGCAGGGAAGAGAAAAACCGGGAGAGGAAAAGGAAGCCTTTGGCATCTGTCTGGAAAAGATCCGGAAACACGGGCTGGAAATGAAGCTGATCGATGCTGAATATACCTTTGACAACAATAAGGTGCTGTTTTATTTTACTGCGGACGGACGTATTGATTTCCGGGAGCTGGTAAAAGACCTGGCAAGTGTGTTCCGCACCAGGATCGAGCTTCGGCAGATCGGCGTGCGGGATGAAACGAAGATCCGCGGGGGCATCGGCATCTGCGGCAGGGAGCTTTGCTGCCATACCTATCTGTCGGAATTTGCACCGGTATCTATCAAGATGGCGAAGGAGCAGAATCTGTCTCTGAACCCGTCCAAGATTTCCGGAGTGTGCGGCAGGCTGATGTGCTGTCTGACCAATGAAGAGCAGACCTACGAAGAGCTGAACCGTCATCTGCCGGCAAACGGCGACCATGTGACGACTCCGGAAGGATTAAAGGGTGATGTGCAGGCAGTCAATGTGCTGCGGCAGCAGGTGAAGGTGGTTGTTACTCTGGATAATGATGAGAAAGAGATCCGGGAGTACAAGGCCTCAGAGCTTAAGTTCAAGCCCAGACGAAAGAAAAAGGATGTAAAGCTTTCGAAGGAAGAGATGGCGGAACTCAGGAATTTAGAAGAAAAGAATGGGGCGTCAAAGTTAGACGATGAATAGAACAGACCAGGAACAGTATTTAAAAGCCGGAGAACGGCTGGATGACCTTCAGCTTCGTGGCTATCAGATCATTCAGAACCCGGGGCGTTTCTGCTTTGGGCATGGATGCGGTGCTGCTCAGTGCTTTTGCGAAGGTAAGAAGAGGTGAGAGAGCTCTGGATCTTGGCTGCGGAAACGGCATCCTGCCACTTTTGCTTGCGGCTAAGTATCCCGGCGAGCATTATGCGGGCCTGGAGATCCAGGAAGAAAGTGCGGGGATGGCCGTACGCAGATGTAAAGCTTAACGGACTGGAAGGAAAAAAATAGATATTGTGACAGGCGACATCAAAGAAGCGGCTTCGATCTTTGGAGCCGCTTCTTTTGAAGTTATTACGACCAATCCTCCGTACATGATCGGGAGCCACGGCCTGAAAAATGAAAACGAGGCATTGTACATCGCCCGCCATGAAGCGCTGTGTACGATCGACGACATTTTGCGGGAAAGCGCAAAAGTCCTGAAGTCAAAAGGCAGGTTTTACATGGTACACCGTCCGTTTCGTCTGCCGGAGCTATTGGCAAAAATGTCGGCTGCAAAGCTGGAGCCCAAAAGGATGCGGCTGGTATTTCCATATGTAGATAAGGAGCCCAATATGGTCCTGATCGAGGGCCTGAAGGGCGGAAATCCCAGGATAGAAGTGGAACCGCCGCTGATCGTGTATGAGAAGGACGGAACGTATACGCAGGAGCTGAGGGCGATGTATGGAATGAAGTAGAAAGGAGCGTACCATGGCAGGAACCTTGTATCTTTGCGCGACCCCTATCGGCAATCTGGAAGACATGACCTTCCGCGGGGTGCGCATTTTGCAGGAAGTGGATCTGATCGCGGCAGAGGATACCCGCAACAGTATCCGGCTTTTGAATCATTTTGAGATTAAAACGCCGATGACCAGCTACCACGAATACAATAAAATCGAAAAGGGGCGAAAGCTTCTGGAAAAGCTCCAGGCGGGGACCGATATTGCGCTGATCACAGATGCGGGTACGCCGGGAATTTCGGATCCGGGGGAGGAACTGGTGAGGATGTGCCGGGAAGCAGGGATCCAGGTGACGGCTGTCCCGGGAGCGGCAGCCTGCATCACGGCCCTTACGATTTCGGGTCTTCCTACCAGGAGGTTTGTTTTTGAAGCCTTTCTCCCTGCGGACAAGAAAGAGCGGCAGCAGATCCTTGATGAGTTAAAGGAAGAGACCCGGACCATTGTAATATATGAGGCGCCCCACAGGCTCGTCAAGACCCTGCGGACTCTGGAAGAAACGCTGGGAGGAGACCGGCAGGTGCGGGTGTGCAGAGAACTGACCAAAAAGCACGAAACGGTCTATGAGAATACCCTTTCCGGCGCGGCTGCGTATTATGAGGAGCAGGAGCCGAAAGGGGAGTGCGTGCTGGTGGTAGAAGGGAAAAGCCGCACAGAGATCAGGAAGGAGCAGCAGGCGAAGTGGGAGGAGATTCCGCTGGCGGAACATATGGAGAGGTATCTTTCGGAAGGAATGTCAAAAAAAGAGGCCATGAAGCAGGTGGCAAAGGACCGGGGGATCAGTAAAAGGGACGTGTATCAGGCGCTGCTTTCTGAAGAAGAATAAGCGCTGGCGCGCTTTTGTACTGCAAAGAACAGTCCCCACCGAACCGCCGACCCCATGCGCAGTCCCAGCGCTGGCGCACTTTTGTTTTGCACTTCGTGCAAAGACTGCTTATGAGGATGGCGGTTACGAGTTTCTCTCTCACCAGACAAGAGCAGAAGGTCTTTTACATGCGAGCATGGCAAGACCTTCTGCTCTTGTCTGGGTTCGGTGGGGACTGTAACACGCTGGTTCGTCAACTTGTATAGAATTGCCGGAAAAGATTGTTCAACTTTGGTATTTCGGAAATAAGAAATATTTACTATACTCTTTAACAGAACGGAAACGAAAGTCATTTTTAGGAGGAAAATACAATGGCAAAAAACTACAGTAATGCAAACAATTCAGACAAAAACGCACAGTCAAAAAACGGAGCTTTCTCTTCTTATTCAGAGTCACAGAACAGCAGCAAAAATTGCGATAAGAACACAACAAAAAATGCAAGCAGAAATGCAAGTAAAAACGCAAACAAAAATGCAGATAAAAACAGCGCAAAGTCTGCTATGAGCTACGGCGGAAATAAAAACTGTGGTAAGATCAGAGACGCGTTTGACGAATCTGACAAATACTAAAGATTAGGTGAAAAACATCTCGTATTTACAGAATACGATGTGAAATGTTTTATTCGGTAAAATAATAGTAAAACAATGGCAGGGCGGAGTAAACTTCAACTTTACTCTGCCCTGTTTTTATAGTAATATTGTAGGAAGAAAAAGGTAAGGACGGATAAGTTCATGGATAAAATAGAATGGATAGCCCCTTGTCACTTTGGTTTGGAATCGGTACTCAAACGAGAGGTTGAACAACTCGGATACGAGATCGTACAGGTGGAAGACGGCAGGGTTACTTTTCGCGGAGGCGCGGAGGCTGTTTGCAGGGCAAACATATTTTTGCGGACTGCGGAGCGTGTATTGATGAAAGTCGGCAGTTTTCAGGCAAAGACATTTGACGAGCTGTTTGAGAAAACGAAGGAGCTGCCGTGGGAAAATTACATACCGAAAGACGGAAAGTTCTGGGTGGCAAAAGCGGCATCGGTAAAAAGCAAGCTGTTTAGTCCATCTGATATTCAGTCGATCATGAAGAAGGCTATGGTGGAAAGACTGCGGGGCAAATACGGGATCAAGTGGTTTGAAGAAACAGGCGCGTCTTACCCGGTGCGCGTGTTTCTTATGAAAGACACGGTGACGGTAGGGCTTGATACGACCGGAGTATCGCTTCATAAGAGAGGATATCGCCCGGTGGCGGGAAAAGCGCCGATCGCAGAGAATCTGGCAGCGGCGCTTATTATGCTCACTCCGTGGAAAAAAGACCGGATTCTCGTAGATCCGTTTTGCGGAAGCGGTACGTTTCCGATCGAGGCGGCGATGATCGCAGCCAACATTGCTCCGGGAATGAACCGATCGTTTACGGCTGAGACATGGACAAATATCATTGCGAAAAAGTCATGGTATGAAGCAATCGATGAGGCGACGGATATGATAGACGACGATATAGAGACTGATATCCAAGGATATGACGCAGATGCATCTGTCCTTCGTGCGGCTCGCAGAAATGCAGAGGAAGCAGGGGTTGGTCATCTGATTCATTTTCAGCAAAGGGAAGTAAAGGATCTCAGTCATCCGAAAAAGTATGGATTTATTATTACGAATCCGCCGTACGGCGAACGTCTTGAGGAAAAAGAAGCTCTTCCGAAATTATATAAAGAATTCGGAGACGCCTTTAAAAATCTGGATAGTTGGTCGGCGTATATGATTACAAGCTATGAGGAAGCGGAACGGTATTTCGGACGGAAGGCAGATAAAAACCGGAAAATCTACAACGGGATGCTGCGGACTTATTTCTATCAATTTCAAGGTCCAAGACCGCCGCGGAAAACGGTAAGAGAGCAGGGGATGGCATTATGAAAAGAAGAATTGTATTTGCAACGGGAAATGAAAATAAAATGAAAGAGATACGAATGATCCTTTCAGATCTGAATACGGAGATCGTTTCGATGAAAGAAGCGGGAGTGGATATCGATATTGTGGAAGACGGAATGTCTTTTGAAGAAAATGCAGAGATTAAGGCGAGATCGGTAGCGAGAATTCTTACAAACGATATTGTTCTTGCGGATGACTCCGGGCTGGAAATCGATTATCTCGATAAAGCTCCGGGAATTTATTCTGCAAGATTTGCAGGGGAAGACACATCCTATGATATTAAAAACCGTATTTTTCTGGATCGTCTGGAAGGGGTTCCGGATGAAGAGCGTACTGCGAGATTCGTATGTGCGGTAGCGGCTGTATTTCCTGACGGAAGCGTAGACGTAGTAAGGGAGACGATCGAGGGAAGGATTGCGCATGAGTCGGCGGGAACGCACGGCTTTGGTTATGATCCGATCTTTTATCTTCCTGAATATGGCTGTACAACGGCGCAGCTTAGCCCGGAACAAAAAAATGAAGTAAGTCACCGAGGCAAAGCGCTCTGTGCGATAAAACGCAAATTAAAAGGGAAAATCGGAGATGATTTATTATGAAAGTACTGATAGTCAGCGATACACACGGCAGACATACAGGATTAGACCGTGTTCTTGAAAAAGAAGGAAAGATCGATCTTTTTATTCATTTAGGTGATATAGAAGGCGGAGAAAGCTATATTAATTCGGTTGTGGAATGTGAGAAGCATATGGTAAGAGGAAACAATGATTTTTTCTCGGATTTGCCGCGGGAAGAGGAAATCGATATAGGTGGGTATAAAGCCTTTATTACTCACGGACATCCGTATTATGTGTCTTTGGATTCAGAGTATATAAGAGAGGAAGGCGCAGCTCGAAAAGTCGATATCGTGATGTTTGGTCATACACATAAGCCGTATTTTGAACAGAAGGATGGAATCACTGTGCTGAATCCGGGCAGTTTGGCATATCCGAGGCAGGAAGGCAGAAAGGGAAGCTATATGATTATGGAGATTGATCAGGAGGGAAAGGCTCATTTCAATCAGAAATACTTGGATTGACGGAATGTCCGGCAGAGTAAAAGACGGGAAATTGCGTGTAAAAACAGGATGAAATAAAAGTCATTAAAAAATAAAAAATGCAAAAAAATATTGACAATCTAAAAACCTTATAATATAATAGGCATTGCGCTACGGGAGAGACAGGAACGTAGGAAATGCCGGGGTGTGGCTCAGCTTGGCTAGAGCGCCTGGTTTGGGACCAGGAGGTCGCAGGTTCGAATCCTGTCACCCCGATAAACTCTGCGGGTGTAGTTCAATGGTAGAACACCAGCCTTCCAAGCTGGATACGTGGGTTCGATTCCCATCACCCGCTTTTCCGTAGAAATACGGAGAGCCTTTTGAAAAGGGGATATTAAAATGAGTCTGTAGCTCAGCTGGATAGAGCAACGGCCTTCTAAGCCGTAGGTCGAGGGTTCGAATCCCCCCAGGCTCGTTATGGTGGGTATGGTGCAGTTGGTTAGCGCGCCAGATTGTGGTTCTGGATATCGTGGGTTCGAGTCCCACTACCCACCCTTTTCTTTTATAATTCAAACTGGCATGCAGTGTCAGAAATAAAGTCTTTAATGGGCTATCGCCAAGCGGTAAGGCACAGGACTTTGACTCCTGCATTCGCTGGTTCGAATCCAGCTAGCCCAGTTATCTCGGGAAGCTGAGAAGAAATAGTGAGGGCGTGTAGCTCAGTTGGTAGAGCACTTGACTTTTAATCAAGTTGTCCGGGGTTCGAATCCCCGCACGCTCACTGTGAAACAAGCGAATATGCTTGTTTTATTTTTTGTATAGGCGACGTGCTAAAGTCCGGGGATGCCCGGAAATTTGGAGGTTGCTTACAAAGTCCCGAGATATGCCTTTTGGCGTTTTCGGTGATCGAAATATAACATGCGGATGTGGCGGAACTGGCAGACGCGCTAGACTTAGGATCTAGTGGGAGACCGTGCAGGTTCGATTCCTGTCATCCGCACTACAAAAAGCCGTAAACCTTTGAGTAATCAGAGGTCACGGCTTTTTTGTTACGGTAATGAGCCAAAAATCCGGATTTATCCGAGATCTTGACGGAT
>ENA-OPYT01000643-OPYT01000643.1-human-gut-metagenome-genome-assembly--contig:-NODE-643-length-10585-cov-3.255881_pt1 | contig 10585 bp, 13 predicted proteins | sample MGYA00242636_ERZ504480 | MGnify/ENA primary metagenome ERZ504480 (study PRJEB26092, sample SAMD00036228) | human gut metagenome | host: Homo sapiens | study: EMG produced TPA metagenomics assembly of...
AGAGCATGGAGTATGTGCTGGTTCCGTTTCTTCTTCGGGTATTGCAGCTTGCCGATCAGCTTTCCGTTTCCGCCGTTGCAAGGGGCGCGGAACGCCCGGGCGTGCGCGGCAGCTATTATGAGAAAAGGGCCGGGGCGCGGGATCACATCGCGGCAGCCGCATGTGCGATAGTCACGGCTTCCTATTTGGTTTTGGAAAGGAGCATGGCATGATCGAGCTTACACACGCTTCCTTTCAATACGAAAACTCGGACAGAGGTGTGCGGGACATTTCCCTTTCGGTAAAAAGCGGCGAATGCGTCGTGCTGACGGGACTCTCCGGCTGCGGCAAGACCACCGTGACAAGGCTTGTCAACGGGCTTGCGCCGTCCTACTATCCCGGAGTTTTCAGCGGGAGTGTGCGGATAGACGGCAAGGACATATCAAGGCTTTCCACATGGGAGATCGGGCGTTTGGTGGGAAGCGTTTTTCAGGACCCCAAAAGCCAGTTCTTTTCCGCTGAGCTTGCCGGAGAGGTGGCCTTTCCCTGCGAGAATTACGGCCTGTCCGCCCGGGAGATACGGGAGAGAACGGACGCCGCCATAGAGGCGTTGAAGCTGTCCCATTTGAAAGACAGGGCAGTTGACGTCCTCTCAAGTACGCGCCTGTTGGTAGGAAATGCCGTACTTTACCGCAGCTTCTGAGTAATTATGGTCATGGGCAATACAATACTGAACAATTTCAACTCGCTCATCAAATGTTGTTTTTCTGCCTTTCGTCATGATAGAAAATCCTCCTGTTCCGGAAGCTTTCAGCTCCTCATGACTATTATACTGCTTAATCCATGTGCGTAGTTGTTTTGATCCTCTCAAACCAAATCTTTGGCAGATAACAGACAGAGATCCTTCATGATTCAGATAAGCGGTTACCGCCTGAACTTTACATTCACGGGAATAGTGCTTATTCCCCGTATATAAAAAAGCATCGATACCATTCCCGTTATAACCACAAATCCAAGCTCGGACAGAAGATGGGGCAACGGACAGACGCCTGGCAGCCGCATGGATAGATTCTATCCCATGGAGGATGCTTTTGACGGTATGCAATTTCTCTTGAGCACATATCTTTGTTTTTCGCATTAAAAAATACTCCCCTTCAAGCAGCATGAGATTTATTATTTCTCATGTCTACCTAAAGGGGAGCATATCAGTCTATCGTGACAGGGATTTTCTTCATCTATAAAAGTTCTGATTAAAAGGAGCCGCCGCGGCCGCCATGGCCGCCTCCGCCGCCTCCCAAATTGAAGCTTCCCGGTCCGCCGTCATCGTCATCGCGAGGACGAACTTTGGGAATGCGCTGTACCGTGAGGAATAAGAAGGTATCGGTCTGCTCGGACAGATGGAAGCTGTGCGAATCAAAGTACGTATCGGCAGCCGTGGCCCGCTTGACGTTGCTCATCCTCATGATGAGGTAGCTGCGGAAAATCATGGCAGCCAGCGCGGCCAAAACAGCAGCCGTCGCCAAATTCAGCCATTGAAAGGCATCGGACTTATCATAAGCCTTGCCCTGATCGTTATAGTAAGCCAGGAGCTGTCCCGATGAATGGGCATACTCTTCAAAGGCCTCCATGTAATGGCCCTTCTTCAGAAGGGGCAGGACGGCATCTTCGATATGCTTCAGCCCGTCGGTGTCGCTGATCTTGTCGCGCATCGTCCGGTCGGTCACGATATACCACTGGCGCTGGTCCATCGCTACCACGAAGACCATATTACCGTTTTTCCCGTCGCCGTACTGTTCATCAAGGACGTGGTCGGCATAGTCACCGATCTTCATGCCGTGAGTCGATGGCACGATGTAGACGGCCAGGCGCACATCGTAGGTAAAGTTGACGTTCTTTAACGCCCTCTCCAGTTGGCTTTGCTGCGATTTCGTAAGGACGCCGGCTTGATCGACGACGTTGGGAACCCCTTCTGCCGCCAGGGCCGTCCCCATGAGAATCAAAAAGGACAGGACGAAGAGAGCCGTCCGCATGATAGTTTTCAACACAAGACTCCCCCCTTATATCGGCCACGGCTTACTGCCCATGATGGAGTGGACAATCAGATAGAACACCGGCAGGGTAACCAGCATGGCAATCAGAAAGGCCCAATAGGATTTCACCTTATCGTAAGGCAGGGATCCGACGAAGCGGCCCGTCTGGCCATTCATCATAAAGGTGTAGGGTTTGTCCTGATAGCGCGTCGTCAAGATCCATACCGGCGCCATGGCGTATTCCACCGAGTCTTCATCCTTATGGACGAAGCCTCCTTCCATGAAGCGGCGCTGATGATTGACGACGGTATTGCTGAGGAGGTTGAAAGAGCTTTTCTCCAAGCGGGCATCGGCCCGGGGCACGGCAGATTCGGCATCGACGTCGTACTTATCGGCCAAGCAGCCGGCAAAGTAAGCCGAATTAAAAGGCACGATTTCACTGTAATCGAAGGGCTCGATACTCTCCATATAGAGGTCATTGATTTTCTTGCTGCCGTTCGACGGGAATCCGATGGAAGGTCAGCTGACCGGTCCGGTTGCACTGATAGACCCGGGTTTCTACGATGCGTTCATCTTCCATCTCGAGATACGAATCGTCTTCGGCCCGAAAGGAGGCCGACGCCGTGACCTTGGCATTGAACAGCCAAAACGGGACGTACATCGGCTGGACGTCTTCGATGCGGTTGTTCACCGTAAAGGCCTTGGGAAGCAGCCAGTGGCCCCGATAAAATCGTTTCAAGGCGGCCACGGCTTCGTCTTTCGTCTTTTTTAAAGGGAATGATGAAATCGGGCCGCAACATGCCGGAAAAGCGGCTGGGAATGAGGGTCGGGTTGCCACAGTAACAGCACTCCGTAGCCATCGTATTTTCGTCGCAGACGATTTCCGCCCCGCAGGACGAGCAGGTATAGCCCTTCAGCCGGGCCGCTTCCTCGTCGCTCCACTCGTTGCCGGCCTTGTCGGTCTGCCACTTGGCCTGTCGGGCCGCATCGGCTTCGGCGGCCAACTGTTCCTTTTTGGCGTACAGACCTTCCAATACGGCGACGTCGAATTTCGTGCCGCAGTAATCGCAGGTGACGGTCTGCGCTTCAGGCTTAAATTGAATGGGCGCCCCGCAATGAGGGCATTTATAACTGACTGACGTATCCGCCATGGGAATCACCTCATCCTTCAGGCTTCTTCGTTCCGCAGTTCATGCAGAATTTCCCCGTGTTGGCCGTACCGCACGACGGGCAGGTCCAATCGGAAGACGCCGGTTTCGGCTGACCGCAGTTGGTGCAGAACTTTCCTTCGTTGCCGCTGTGGCCACAGGACGGGCAGGTCCAGGCTGCGATGGGTTCCGGTTTCGGTTTTCCACAGTTCATGCAGAATTTTCCCGTATTGCCGGTTTGACCGCAGGAACAAGTCCAGCCATCTTCGGGTGCCGGAGCACTTGCCGGCGGAACCGGTGACGGCGACGTTTGCTGCGCCTGTTGACGGGCCGCCAGTTCCTGTGCCAGGCCGGCGCCGGCCTGACCGGCCATATTCATGCCCATGTAGCCCATGGCAGCGCCCATAGCGCCTTCGTTGCCGGCCGCGGTCCGCATGGAATCGGCCGTAGCGTCGACCAAGGTCCCCAACCCGATATCGGGGCGCCCCATGGTCATGCCCATCTGGGCTTTCTGGATCTTTTCTTCGTCTTCTTCATTGGCCTTGACGCTGTTCATCCCGATGGAGACGATTTCAATGCCTCGCAAATCGCGCCACTTCGGCGACAAGACGTCGTTTAAGGCCTTGGTCAGTTCTTCCGTATGACCCGGAAGCTGGGAATAATCGATGCGCAGGGCCGACAGTTTGGCAAAGGCCGGTTGAAGGGCCGTGAGCAGTTCCGACTTCAGCTGGCTGTCCAGGCGGCCGCGGTCATAAAAATCAGCTTCATTGCCGGCGACGTTGGTATAGAATAAGATGGGGTTTACGATATGATAGCTGTACTCGCCAAAGCAGCGCAGGCGCACCAAGAGGGCCAGACCCGTCGTATCGTCATAGGTCTTAAAAGGTACTTCACTGGGCGTGCCGTACTTATTGCCGATGATTTCTTTTAAGTTGAAATAATAGACCCGCTGGTCTTTCCCGGCATCGCCGCCAAAGGTAAAACGCTCCTTCATCTGCTGGAGGACCTGGTGCAGCATTTCGCCTAAGTCACCGGCATAGTCGCCGGAAAAGATGGACGGTTCCGTCGACGTATCGTAGGTATATTCCCCCGATTCGGCACAGACTTCGACGACCTTCCCCGACTCGACGATCATCATGCACTGGCCGTCGTTGACGGCGATGCGCGAGCCGTTGGAAATGATGTTGTCCTCACCGGACGTGTTGCTGCTGCGGCCGAACCGGCTGATTCGCTTTTGGCCCTTGGCCATCAAGATCGTTTCGTTCAGGCTGTCGCAGTAAAAGAACTCTTTCCACTGGTCGCCCAGTACACCGCCTGCGGCACCGATGGCCGCCTTAATTAAGCCCATAAAAAATACCTCCTGTTCATGTATATCATTTTACATTGCTTCTATGTTGCATCCAGCGGCGGCTGCCAAAGAGCAGGACCGCCAAGAGACAGACCATCAGACAGACGGCTATCAGGCTGTGAGGATTAAAATGAATGAGGTCGTATCCCAACCAGACTTCCATACAGACGGCGAGGATTTTCCCGCCCATGGTAGCTGCGCCGTGTTCGGCAAAGCTGATGCGGCTTAAGGCGGCAAAGGCCGTGACCACGAAGTTGGGAGAATAAGGAATGGCCCGAAAGAAGAAGACCAATTTACAGTCGATTTGCCCGTTGAGCTTTGACAGCCAGCGGCTCTTATCGACTAAGGCCTGGGCCTTATGGCGAAAGACGTAGCGCATGATGATGAAGGCCAGTACGTTGCCGATGACCTGGCCGGCCCAGGAAATGAGAATTCCCGGCACGAGGCCGAAGAGGATGCCGTTGACGGTGACGAATTGGACCGACGGCAGACCGGTCATATTGGTCAGAACGATGAGCAAGATCATGATAAACACGGCGACACTGCCGAAGGAAGAAATATAATCGGTCAGGCCCGGAATATCGTGCTGTACCGTCAGCTGCCACAAGGTGCTGTAAAAAGACGGAATGAACCAGTGAATGGAAAGACAGATGGCGACCAGCAGCACCAGTGTCAAAGGCTTCATCAAATTAGCAAGCATCGTTCGATTCATAGAGTGTCCCACTTCCCATAATTATAGTTTCACTATTAATTTCATTTTATAGCAAACAGACCAAAGGCACAAGCTAAAAACGGCATTTTCCGCCACGAGTTATCCCGCTGGTATCGACCGCAGAAAGAAGGCTTCCGCAGGCCTCCGGTCAGGGATAGAGCACTAAGCGAACGTCCATATCCCCCTGCGCTAAAAAGTCAGTCACGGCCTGACGGGCCACGGCCAGTGCTTCCTCTTTGGGATAGCCGAAAATCCCTGCGGAAATGAGGGGAAAGGCGATGGACTTACACTGCGCGTCGGCGGCAAGGTCTAAGGCCGTCCGGTAACAGCTGTAGAGCAGGTCCTTCTCGCCTTGCGTCCCGCCCTGCCAGACGGGCCCGACGGTATGGATGATGTATTTGGCCTTCAGGCCGTAACTGTCCGTTAAAACCGACTGCCCCGTCGGACAAGGGGCTTTCGCCAGGCATTCGGCCTGAAGCTCCCCTGCCCTTTCTCCGGCGGCGCGAAAAATAGCCCCACAGACGCCGCTTCCGGCGAGTAACTGAGAATTAGCCGCATTGACGATAGCGTCGGTATCCATGGTGACGATATCGCCGTGAACGATTGAAAAAGCCATCTTTCTCCTCCCTTTCCCTACATGATCCAAGGTTACCCCGACGTAAGGACCTGACCCCAAAGTGCCCTCTTTCGCCAGGTCAAAAAGTAAATTATAATAAACATAATCAAAATTAGGAGGTCATAGTATGAATAAAAAAAGCCATTTGTCTTATCGTTGTCCCTGGCAGCCCTTTCCTGCCTGCCCTTAAGTTCGTCCCTGGCCGCCGGCATTCCGGCCTTTAAGAGCAATAAGGCCATGACGGAATACTTTTGGAACGAAGTCTTTAATAAGCACAACACGGCCGTCATCGACAGTATGGTCGGTGCCGATTACAAACAGCACAGCCCGGAATTTGCCGACGGCAAAGCAGCCTTTAAAAACGGCGTCACAGACTTCTTAAAAGCCTATCCGAACAGCACGGCCGTCGTCAAACACATCGGCGCCGACGGCGATCTGGTCTTCATCCACAACCACATCAAGCTCGATAAAAAGGACCGCGGCCAGGCTGCCGTCGACATCTTCCGCATCAAAGACGGAAAGATCGTCGAACATTGGGACGTCATCCAGGATATCCCGGAAAAAGCCGCCAACGACAATACGATGTTTTAAGCAAAAAGGACTGTCATCAAAGGCAGTCCTTTTTTGTTATACGTCGTCCATCCAGCCGTTGATGGATTCCATGATAGAAATTAATTTATTGCCGCGGTCGGTCAGGCCGTACTCGACGGCCGGCGGCACCCTGTCGTAGACTTGTCGGCGAACCAATCCATTGCGCTCAAAGACATGCAGGTTTTCGGCCAGCACCTTGGCGCTGATGCCCGGCATCTGGCGCTGAAGCTGGGCAAAGAACAAGGGCCCGTCGGCTAAGGCCAAGAGCAGCGATGTCCGCCACTTGCCCTTGATGATGCTGATAAAGCAGTCAAAGGGGCAGTCATACGTTTTTTGATCAAAAGTATACATCGGTCTAGGCGTCTTCGTCCCAAGCGTTGATGACGACCGGTTCCGTTTTCAGCATGGCGGCCTGTTCGGGGCTGAAGTGACGGCCGTCGATGACGGCTTCATAGACGTATTCTTTAAAATACTTCGCCGAGCAGACGAAGTAGCCCTGATCGCCGACGTCTTTTCCCCAGGAATTTTCGATTTTCCAGCGGTCGGCCTTGCCGTCAGCATCGAAGTGGACGCCCGTAAGCAGCATGGCATGCGTCGCCGAACTGCTGCCGTACTGCAGGCGTTCGCCCTTGGGCATATCCGTCGAAAAACCACCCAATAAGGCTTCATATTGGACGGAGTCCGGATCCCAGACGCCGTCCTTTCGAGCGCCGAAGGCTCCGGCATCGCAGGCAAACCATACGGCCTGGCCGGCTTTGAGCTGCTTGATGCACAGTTCTTCCAGCTCTTCCTGGGACAGGTGGAGGGCCTTCATATCGGAATCGGACATATTTTCAATGCCGTGGAATTGGATAAGCCGATGGAGGGGTTTATCCGGCGTCGGTTCGTGGATGACCGGCACGTAGTCGCGAAGGGACATACCGACGTACTTTTGGTAAAATTCCTGAGGCGTCAGATTCCGATCTTCGTGGTAGACCTTGTCCTTGTCGCGATAGGCAAAGTCAAAGGTCTGGACGGGCTGGCCAAAGGCAATGCATTCAGCCTTATAAATTTCAGCCAGCATTTCCTGTTTCCGGGCATAGGGATCTTTTCCGGAAAGGACCAATTCCCGCAGCTCCATGGCGTCTTTTCGCAGGAGGCGGTTCATCATGGCCACGAAGCGGTCCGTATGATCCGACTGGTACGATTCGGGCTGGACCTGTTTGGGGACGACGCCGTATTTTTCGATGAGGTCGACGGCTTCCGTCCAGTAGCCTCCGTCGGTCATGCCGCGCAGGACGTACTGCATGAGCTGGCCTTTGATTGGTTCTTGGGCGTTGTCGATGACCATGTCCAGGAAGTTGTTGGCCTTTTCTAATTTATCATAAAAAGAGAGGTAATTCTGCGACAGTTCGAAGTGGTCCAAATGGCAGGTTTCAGCCACCTTTTCCCGGAGGATATTGAGGGCCGCAAAGAGCCAGCAGCGACCCGATTTCTGCTGGGCCGTAATGCCCCGGGTCACGACTTCGACGGAAAAGGCGCCTTTTAACTTGGCGCCCGCCGCCGGAACGTAGGCAAGCTCAGCCATATCGGTCTTAGCCAGGGCCGAATGAAGGACCTGGGCGCCCTTATCGGACGCATAGGCTTGATGAAAGCCCTGTAAGAGCTCTTTCGTAATTTCTTTCATGGTACCTCCTATTTTTGTAACGTATAGGCCCGTTTGGCGATTTCAACGACCGTTTCGCAGGCTTTGACCAACGATTCGATGGGTAGGTATTCGAAGCGGCCGTGGAAGTTGGCGCCGCCCCGTAAAAGAGATTGGGGCACGGCAAGCCGCGGAAGGAGAGCTGAGCCCCGTCAGTACCGCCGCGGATGGGAGCCACTTCGGGCGTAACGCCGACGGCTTCCATGGCCGTCTTGGCCAAGTCGACGACATCCATGTGGCCGTCTTCGATTTTTTCCAGCATGTTATAGTAGACATCCCGTTCGTCAAGGTCTACCGTCCCCTGGCCGTACTTGTCGGTAAAGAGGGCTGCCATCTGCCGCAGGAAGGCTTTTCGCTGTTCAAACTGCTTCCGGTCATGGTCACGGATGAGGAGGTGCATGGTGCACGTTTCGACGTCGCCGTTGACCTTGTAGACGTGGAAGAAGCCTTCGTGGCCTTCGGTGTATTCTGGTTTTTCTCCGGCCGGCAGGAGCTGCTGCCATTCGGAAGCCATAGTCAGGGCATTGCGCATCTTGCCCTTGGCATCGCCGGTGTGGACGCTGCGGCCGTGGAAGGTAATGGTCCAGTTGGCAGCGTTGAAGTTTTCGTATTCAAGACCGCCCAATTCGCCGCCGTCGACGGTATAGGCAAAGTGAGCACCGAATTTTTCAACGTCGAACAAAGCGGCACTGCGCCCCGTTTCTTCATCCGGCGTAAAGCCGACGCGGATCTTGCCGTGCTTGATTTCCGGATGCTGGATTAAATATTCGACGGCGCTGACGATGGCCGTGACGCCGGCCTTATCGTCGGCACCGAGGAGGGTCGTGCCGTCGGTGAACAAGATGTCCTGGCCCTTATATTTCAAGATTTCCGGAAAGGCTTCCGTCGAAAAGACGATGTTCTTTTCTTCATTTAAGACGATATCCTTGCCGTCGTAATTATCTTTGCGGACGACTTTAATGTCCTTGCCCGAGGCATCGGGGCTGGTATCAACGTGAGAAATGAAGCCGACGACGGGGCCGTCGACACCGTTGGCCGGGAGGGTCGCCATGACGTAGCCATGGTCGTCGATAGATACATCCGTCAGGCCGAGGCCGTTCAATTCGTCGGCTAAGGCTTTGGAAAGGACGAGCTGTCCCGGCGTACTGGGGCAAACGGCGTCGTTTTCTTCATCCGACTGGGTATCAAAAGAAACGTATTTCAAAAAACGATTGATCAATGCATCGCGATGGAGCATGTTAACACTTCCTTTTCTGTACTACAATACTACGCTTTCTATTATAGCAAAAAAGAAGGATCGCTGCATTAAGGCCGGCCTGACCTTTCTGCGCAATCCTTCTTATAACGTATCTTACAGCACTTTGACTTGCTGATTCTTTTCACCGAATTGTTCCATCAGCAGGTGTTTGATGGATTCCCGGTCGTCCCCTTTGCTTCTTCCTGTTTGATCAGTTTATAGGCGCCAAACAAGGGCGACGGGCCGATTTCAGAGCTGAAGAAGCCGATGCCCTGATTCCAGGCAATGAGTTCGAAGACGTCATCGAGGGCCCGGGAATCGATGCCGTGGATATAGGCTTTGACCAGTTCCCGCACGGCCTGGCGATGGCGGCCGGCGCCGACGGCATTAGCTAACGACAGCATGAGGCGCATTTCATAGGGCAGGTAGTGGCGTTCGTCGTTCCACGTTTCATCCCAAAATTCGACGGCAATGCGGCCCAGGTTCTTATCGATGATGGGGAAATTCAAGAGCGCTGCCGGGCCGAAAGGCTTCTTGCCCGACGCAGCCTTCGCTTCCCGGCGGTAGAACCAGATGTGGTATTCATGAGGCTGTACTTCTTCGACATGATATTCAAAGCCCCGGTCGGTCATGGCTTCATAGAGCGGATAAGGTTCAAAACTCTGGATGAGGTGCAGGCCGCTGCCGGCTTCCACCTGATCGGCCTGTTTGAAGAGACCCTGGGAAAAAATTGCCCTTGGCCTGACGCAAATCGACGACTTTAAACTGTTCTTTTTTATCTTTCCATTCGTTATACATACCAATACCTCCTAACGAAATCTCGTAACTTTGTCTAAGCTCTCGCTTGATGATCTTATCCTAACAGATTTCCCTTAGAAGGTACGTTGCTTTTCTAACATTTTTGATTTTTATTTTCATTCATAAAAAAAAGCCTCGCCCATCTCGCCAAAGCCCCCGCCTATCGACTGGCGAGACAGCCGTCCTTACAAGGTGTCTCCCCATAGCCTTTCATGGCCTGGACGCTGACAGCTTCATGCCCGCCAAATCGTCCCGCATCGATCGCAGCCACTGAATATCCTTACTCAGGCGGTACTGCAGGAGATACCCTTCATAGGCCGTCATCAAGAAGCGCGACGCCGATTCGGCCTGCCCTTCGGCGATGCCCGACCGGAGCAGGACCTTTTGAAACAAGGCTCGTATCTTTTCCAGTCCCTGCAAAAAGGCCTTGGCCAGATCCGGT
>ENA-OPYT01000644-OPYT01000644.1-human-gut-metagenome-genome-assembly--contig:-NODE-644-length-10574-cov-6.942184_pt1 | contig 10574 bp, 13 predicted proteins | sample MGYA00242636_ERZ504480 | MGnify/ENA primary metagenome ERZ504480 (study PRJEB26092, sample SAMD00036228) | human gut metagenome | host: Homo sapiens | study: EMG produced TPA metagenomics assembly of...
ATTAAAGAGCTGGACGATGCTCTGGGACGGGAAGACGAGCATGGCGTCTTTGCGGTGCTGATATTTTGCGGCAAGCTGGTAGGCTTCGCTGTAGCCTACAGGTTCGACGAGGATGGCGCTTACTTCCTTATGGTCATTGTGCGTCTTATTATCCGCCTTCTTGGCCTCTAGCCTCTTATTCTTCTTGTGCTCATGGGCGTCCCAAATGGACTCGATGGAAGTCAGGATGGCCTGGTTATAGGGCCCTTTGACGTCGGTTAAGATGCCAACGACGGTGTAGGGATGCTCCTTGTGGGCGCGGCCTTTTTGGACGAGACCGTGGAGGGAAGAAAAGGTGGATCCAACGGTTAGATGAAGGCGCCGCGCGACGTCCGCACCAATGACGGCTTCATAGGGCGCGGAAAAGGGACGGCCTTGCTGAAGGATCAGCCACTTGTCCTTATTTTTCCCCGTCGTCATGGCAAAGATGCCGCCCGTCGTCCCGACAACGCGATAACCTCCGTAGGAATCACCAAAGGCCAAGGGCAGGGCGAAACTGACGAGATTTTTCTGGCCTGAGAGAGCATCCACTTCTTCATAGGGAAGGTTGGGGAGGGGCCGGTCCTGTAAAAAGACGGACGTCAGAACGAGCTGATACTGGCTTCCTGGTGAGCTTACAAGCAGGCTAAACGGTTCCGTCGCCTTTGTGAGTCCTTCATGGATCCCTTCGTGGAGGGCCGATAAAAAGAGGCTGATGCCAAGGGAAAGGCCCATGATGAGTATCATGAGAAGGGTTGTCATGGGCCGGTGGATGAGCTGCCGCAACGCAGCTTTTCTAAGCATGGGCGCCTCCTTTATGAAGGGGCAGGATGTGGCTGAAGGAACGAATCACCATAGGGTCATGGCTTGCTACAAAAATTAGGGCGTTGTGCGCTTTTACATAGTCAAGGAGCAGATGAATGACGATGCGGCTATTATCCTCATCCAGGTTGGCTGTCGGTTCATCGGCAAGGAGGATTGGCGGCTCCTTGATGAGAGCCCGGGCAAGGGCGGTTCGCTGTTCTTCCCCCTGGCTCAGTTCATTGGGGTAATGGGAAAGAAGGTGCATGAGGCCCATCTTTTCTGCAAGAGCTGACAGTCTAGCTTCGGCCTCCTTTTTCGGTACACCGCCAAAATGGGCGCCAAGGAGGATGTTATCCCGGGCTGAAAGAAAGGGCAGGAGGTTAAACTTTTGATAGAGGCAGCCAATGGTGCGGCCCCGAAACACATCAAGGTCTGCGTCCGACATATCAAGGGTAAGGGAACGGCCCTTATAGGAAATATCCCCTTCTGTAGGGCGCAGGAGACCTGAAAGGCAATGGAGAAAGGTCGATTTTCCACTGCCGCTTGGTCCTGTGATGCACCACGCTTCGCCGTCATAGGCTTCTAGATGGGGCACGGAAAGGGCTGTCAGGAATCTTCTTCCGTCAGGATAGCGATGGACCAAATGGGTAACTTTGAGCATATGGACCTCCTATTCCACGGTGGCATCAAGAAGGCGAACCTGGCTCACAAAGCCCGTATCCCCATCCATATAGCTGCCAAGATCCAGGGTCCCCGTTACGGTCACTTCCTGGTCGTAAGGTAGGGCGTCCACACTGCCGTTGACGTAGACGACAACCATGTTATAGGGCCAGTCTGCATCGGTGGAACAGAAGGGACAAACAGCCATGGGCGTTTCCGTAAGGACAAAGAAATTGATGGAGGGCTTTAAGGGGGCGCCATGAACCCCGTCATGGTCACTTCCGAACCATTCAGGGAATTCAGGGTATCCGAAAAGACGAGCCCTTCCGAACTTGCTCCGCTGTACATATCAGAAAAATCCAAGGAGGCCGCATTGGCCTCCAAGGCGATACTCATTGTGATGGATAGGAAGAGGGAAGCAAGAAACTTTCTGAAGACCTTTTCCAATCTCACTTGCTGTCACCGCTTTCTGATGTAAAGGAAACTTCCGGCGTGCCTTTATGGGCGTCGACACCGAGGGCGCGAAGGATCCCAAAGAAGACTTCCGTGTTGTCCATGACGCCGTGGAAGTATTCAGAACCAGGGCCTTGGGCCATGAGTACTACATCGTCGGCAGAATGGCATTCGCTCGTTTCTCCGGTTGTCGTCGGCAGGTCGCCTTGGACAAGACGGGCTCCTTTGGGTGCGCGTTTCGGGTTGGCAATGACGTTTCCTTTGGCATCGGTCGTTGCCGGAACAGTCGGTTCAGGCTGGAAACGATAATTTTCGTAATGGTCCGGGGCATTGGCGTACTGCACGGCCAGGGTGACATCCGGATCAGGGTTATCGGGATACCCGTCGTGGTTTTCATCAACGAAGGTCGGCCACTTGGCATCGCCGTAGACGCGAACCGCTTCGCGGCCGGTCTTGCCATTTTCTTCCTTATAGGTGCCGCTGATGCTGATGCCGTGGGCATGGTCCGCAACGACAATGATAAGTGTATCATCATTGTGCTTTTTGGCGTAGTCCTGCGCCCATTCGATGGTTTGATCAAATTCGATGGTGTCATAGGTGGAACGCTGCCAGTCCATGGTATGGAGCTGCTTATCAATGCTGCCGCCTTCACTCATGAGAAAGAAGCCATTCGGATTTTTTTCAAGTACGGATACGGCTTTTTTTGTCATATCAAGGAGGCCAGGCTGGTCAGTAAACCCTTTCAGGACCTTGCTGTTTTTGGGCAGGAATTCACGGTCCATGTAAACGTTCATGTGGTTCATGGTGAAAAGCCCCAGAATGGGCTGATCGCCGTTGAGAGCATTTAATTCCGTCTTGGTGCCGGCAAATTGATAACCTTTATCCTTGAATTCCTGGATCAGGTTACGGTCATCCTTGCGTTTGGAACCGGGCGTCTGCAGCGGAAGGAAGAACTGTGCCCCACCGCCCATGACCACTTTTGGCGGATTCCTGCGACTGAGGAAATCGGCAGCAATGTAGTTTTGTTCCCCACGTCGACGCGTATGGGCCGTGACGGCCGCTGGTGTAGCATCCGTAACAGCCGCGGTCGTAACCATGCCGTAGCTCATCTTCTTACTGCGGGAGAGGATTTCCGCTGCCGTTTCCACCTTTGGGTCATCGAGGGGATCTTTGGTCCTATTTTCGTAGACACCCATGGCATTGACGACGGATTTATTGCCCGTCATATAGGCGGACATGGAGTTTGCCGAGTCCGTTACAATAGAGTCATAGCCGCTTGTTGTGACAAGGGCAAGGCTTGGCATCTTTTCCATGGAAAGGACGTCATTGAATTTTCCGTTTGAAAGGCCTTTTGAAAGGATGCGGCCCAGTTCCTTTGCCTGCATGCTCATGCCGTCACCAATGAAGAGGATGACATTCTTGGCGCGCCGCCTTGCTTTTTCCTGGACCACCGTATAGGCGGCTTTTGCCTGGAGCCTTCCAGAAAGGCCGCTGGCGGAAGCCGTTACCCTTTTTTCACCGATTTTGTCAAAGGTGACATTGTTGATGCGGTAGGAAATGTGGGTGCCGTAGTCTGTGATGATGGCCTTTTTCCCAAAGACTTTTTCTGCCCCTTCTCCGTTGATGCCGACGTTGAAGTTTGTGCTGTTTTTGGGAAATTCCACCTCAAAGTCAAACCGCTGACCGGCCCAGAATTTGGCACGGTTGATTGGCAGGATGGTAATGGCACCGTTATCTGCCGTCTCCTGCATCCGGTTATGGAATTCAGCCACCTGCGAGATGGAGGATGCTGCCGCAAAAGCCACGGCATCATGGGTCGAGGTGATGCCCATGGAAAGGGCCCCTAACATCGACAGTTGGATAAATAGGCGAAGCTTACGTTTTGTGTTCATAAACAAACCTCCTCTATGATTTTGCTTCAAAGAAAAAGATTCTTTATATGGAAGGAGTGTAGCATAGGAAACTGGAGGTTTCTGCAAAAGCTTGGTAAAATTACCGTAAATTGCCGCGGCCAAACAACGGCAGCTATTCTTTTTTCTTTCATCTTATTTTCATTTTCTATTTGCTAGAATGGAATCGATTTCATGCTGAGGAGGTCTTTTCATGTTTATACGGATAAAAAAAGGCGGCATAAAAGAAGCCGTAATCGGCCGCAGGCTGGGGCAAGGCTTATTGTGCCTGATCCTGGTGGGCCTTATGGGAAGCGGAGAAGCGGCGCCCACCGTCAACGAGGTGACCGGTGTGGCCCGCGTCTTTGGCGATGGGGAAAAAATTTCGGAAGTCATTTTGACTTACAGTGAGCCCCTTCTGGCAAGTTCCGTTTCTCCCAAAGATTATGTCCTTTCAAAGGGTACCCTTGAAAGCGTCCAGGTAACTCGCTCTTTGCCCGCCCTTAAGGCGGCTGAGGAAGGCCGCTATGTCATCTTGAAGGTAAAGACAGAAAATACGGTGCCTGAAACACTGCCCGCACCGCCCCAAAAGGAAACAAAGGAAAAAATGAGGCAGGAACCCAAGCTTGATGGTCATTCTGATCGCAAAGCCCCGGATCTTGGCATTGCAGTCAAACAAGTGGGGGAAGTAACTGGCGCGGGAGGGGATAAAAGCCCTGGCTCCACCCGATTCATAGCGTCGACTCGAACGCTTGAACCCGATCTTTCCCGCTTTACGCAGAAAGTCTTTACAGACCCAGAAACGGGCATTTCCCTGCCGTATAATCTATATCTGCCCAAGGAAATCAAGCAGGGAGAGAAACTGCCCCTGGTCTACTTTGGCGTTGATATGAGCGGCAATAATGATGATCTTACGACGCCGCTTTATCAAGGCAACGGGGCCACAGTCTGGACCGATCCTGCTTTTCAGGCAAAGCACCCTTCGATTGTTGTTGCCCCGCAGTATACGTCTGAGCTTGTGACGAAACTGGGTATGCTGACCGCCGATGATCATCATTGGACAAAGGGTCTCACCTTGCTCAAGCATTTCCTTGATTATGCGGTCAAGACCTACCCTGTCGATCCAAACAGGATCTATGGGACAGGACAGTCCCAGGGCGGTATGGCCAATATTGCCATCAGTGACCGCTACCCCGACTTTTTTTGCGGCCCAGTATCTTGTGGCCTGCCAATGGGATCCCAAGGAAATGCAGGTCCTCAAGGATAAGCCCCTTTGGATCACCGTCTGTGAAGGGGATAATAAAGCCTACCCCACAATGAATGAAACGACCGCACTCTGGGAAAAAGCAGGCGTAAAGGTGGCGCGGAATGAGACGCTTTGGGACAGCACCCTTCCTGTAGGGACCCTCAATGACAAAATAGAGCAATTGTTACGGCCTAACACCCATATCTACTATACAGTATTTAAGGGCGGGAACCATATGTATACGTGGAGCTTTGCCTATTCCTTTGATGCCATTAAGGAGTGGCTCTTTGCGCAGGCAAAGGGAAAGTAAGGTGCTTTGTGTCTTAGGGACGGGGAATCTGTGCACAGAGATAAAACTACCCTTGACAAAACAATATGAATCCGGTATGATTTTAAGGAATTATTCATCAAGAGTAACGGAGGGAATGGCCCCATGATGTTACGGCAACCACACGAAAGTGAACGGTGCTAAGTCCAACAGGATTTTCCTGGCAGATGAAGACGAATATGAATCGACCCATTCCTCTTCATAATGATGAAGAGGAATTTTTTATTCATAAGGAGGGAGTCGCTGTGATTGAACTGAAACATATCGGCAAGGTTTACCATGCAAAGGGCGGGGACCTGGAAGCCTTAAAGGATATCAACCTATCCATTGAGGAAGGAGAAATCTATGGAATCATCGGATTATCCGGCGCCGGTAAAAGTACCTTGGTTCGCTGCATCAATATGCTGGAGCAGCCAACGAGTGGCGAAGTGATCGTTGACGGCAGGGACATGACTAAACTGTCCAAAATGGAACTGCGCAAGGCCCGTCAGGAAATCGGCATGATCTTCCAGCATTTTAACCTTTTAAGCAGCCGGACGGTCTATGACAATATTGCCTTTCCTTTGGAAATCCAGGGGAAAAGCAGGGATGAAATTAGAAAGAAAGTGGAACCTCTCTTGGATCTCGTCGGTCTTACGGACCGCCGCGACCATTATCCTTCCCAGCTGTCGGGCGGCCAGAAACAGCGCGTCGGTATTGCCCGCGCCCTTGCTTCCGATCCTAAGGTGCTTCTTTGTGACGAAGCTACAAGCGCCCTTGATCCCCAGACGACGGAATCTATTCTGGAACTCTTGCGGGACATCAATAAACGGCTTCATATCACGATTGTCATGATCACCCACCAGATGAACGTCGTCAAAGAAATCTGTGATCATGTAGCGGTCATTGAAGGCGGCCGTATCATTGAAGAGGGTCCCCTCTATGAAGTCTTCACGAATCCGAAGAATCCGACGACCAAGGAATTTGTTGCAAGTACCCGGACGGATATTGTCCCGGAACTGGTAAAGAAGCTCGACCTCCATAAGGAGTATACCAGCGGTGACAAGGCCCTTGTGCGCTTGCATTTCCTTGGTGACAGTGCCGGGGAACCGGTCATTACGGTCCTCATCAAAAAGTACGATATCGATGTCAATATCCTTTCCGGCAACGTGGAAACGCTCCAGGATACGCCTTATGGAACGCTCCTGATTGGCATGGACGGAGATGAGGCCCATTTGAAGGAAGCCCTGTCATACCTTGAGGGGCAAAAGTTGCAGATTGAGGTGATTGGATATGTCAAGTAGTATGATTCAGATGCTGATCAAATCTTTGGGAGAGACTTGTTATATGGTCTTTCTTTCGGCGGCCCTTGCTACCCTTTGCGGGATGCCTTTGGGCGTCATCCTTACCGTCACACGGGAAGGTCATATCCTGGAAAACAAGGGCATCAACCGCGTCTTAGGGGCTGTTGTGAATGCCACCCGTTCGACGCCCTTTATCATCCTCATGGTGGCCATCATTCCCCTTACGCGGATCATTGTGGGATCTTCCATCGGGACGACGGCTGCCATTGTGCCGCTCACCATTTCGGCAACGCCTTTTATTGCGCGCATCATTGAATCGTCCCTCCTTGAAGTCGATCCAGGTGTCATTGAGGCCGCCGAATCCATGGGAGCCAGTCCCATCCAGATCATTTGGAAGGTGCTCCTTCCAGAATCCATGCATGCCATCGTCCTTGGCGTGACCCTTGCCATCATCAGTCTCATCGGCAGTTCTGCCATGGCCGGTGCCTTGGGCGGCGGTGGACTAGGTGACCTTGCTATCCGTTACGGATATCAGCGTTTCCAGGCAGATACCATGGCGGCAACGGTCGTCATCCTCATTGCCCTGGTTCAGCTCGTCCAGTCCGTCGGGAACTATATCAGCGCCAAACTGAACAAAACAAAGATGCAGTAATGTACGCTGCAACAATCTGGCTGTGAAGTCATGGAAAACATGGCTTTGCAGCTTTTTTTCTCCTCGAACTGTCAGAAAGGACACGAGAACCCTGTATCACATTTTACACTGATAGCGGGCGTCTGGAGGCAGAAGGGTAAAAACAAAAAAATGACTTGCCATGACTTCATTAACGTGTTAATGTATTAGCGTACTAAATTTACGCAGTCTTTTTCTTTTATATTTTTCGTAGTTTTGAAAGGAGTCTCGATTATGCAGGCAGGTCTCAACAAAAGGGAACTTCATCGACTGGCACACGCTTTTATACTTTTGAAGAATGACCGGATGTGTCTCGATTTTTTGGAGGATATCTGCACGCCTAATGAATTGAAGGCCTTGAGTCAGCGCCTGGAAGTGGCGGTGCGTCTTCATCGCGGCGAAAACTATGCCAAAATCGTCAACGATACGGGCGCCAGCAGTACGACGGTTTCCCGTGTCAACCGCTGTTTAAATTATGGAGCCGGGGGATATCGAAAAGTGATTCCCATGCTCCTTGAAGAAGGAGAATAGATTAGCATGACCACTGGCTTTTTGCAGATTCCCTATGGAACGAAAGATATCCTGCCTGGCGAGGCCCGAGTGAAGCGTGAAATGGAAGACCGCCTCGCCCGGAATTTTCTTTCCTGGGGGTATGATGAGGCGATGACGCCGACTTTTGAATACGCTGATACCCTTTGCCCTGAGTGGGGCCGATCTTCCCGATGAAAGCATGAAATTTCTGGGGCGGGACAATCGGACTTTTATGCTCCGCAGTGAAATGACGACGCCGCTGGCGCGGATGGTTGTTACAAGGATGCGGCAGGACGAAGGCATCAAGCGTCTTTTTTATATTGCCAATGTTTTCCGTCACGAAGAGACACAAGCCGGGCGGCAATGCGAGTTCCGTCAGGCTGGGGTTGAATTTTTTGGCGAAAAAGGACCCGAAGCGGACGCGGAGGTCTTGGCCCTTGCCGTGGAAAGCCTTAAGGCAGCGGGACTTGCGCATTTTACCATCAGTATAGGGCACAGCGGTTTTTTGGCAGGCTTGATTGAAGACGCGGAACTTTCTGATGCCCAAGTGGAACGCCTCAAAAAGATGATCCTGACCCATAATGCAGTGGCCCTTGAAAAGGCCGCTTCCGTCATTTCCTACGAACCTGTCCGGGAGCTGGTCAAAGGACTCCTTTACCAACAGGGCGGTCCGGACCTGCTTCAAGCCTTGAAAACAAAGGTCACTCATCCCAGAAGCCTTGAAGCTCTGGATAATCTGCTTGCCATTTATCATCTGTGTGAAGCCTACGGTGTTACAGATAAGATTGTCTTTGATCTAAGTCTTATCCGCAACTTTGACTATTATACAGGCATGGTCTTTGAAGCGTACGGTCCCCAGATCGGCTTCAATATCTGCGGCGGCGGACGCTACGATTCGATGATGGAAAGATTTGGCAAAGCCATGCCGGCAACCGGTTTTGCCCTTGGTGTAGACCGCATCATCCTCGCCCTGCGCCGCGAAGGCGCCCTGCAGGGGAAGGAAGCTTGGGACGATTATGTCGCTTTTAGTGCCAAGGGAGAAACCAAGGCCATTATAAAGGCCATGACCCTGCGCTGCAAGGGACGGAAAGTCAAGGTGGCAACCCGTCCTATGGATAAAGGCGAAGCGGCGGCATGCTGTAAGCAGCAGAAAGCCTTGAATCTCGTCTACGTCAAATAAGAAAGAAGGACCTTTTTATGGAATACCTAACCATTGCCCTTCCTAAGGGAAAACTCTTTGATCGGTCCGTCAAGGTCCTTGCCAAAGTCGGTTGCGATGCTGACAACGTCGTCGAGGATTCACGGAAACTTGTCATTACCAATGAAAAAACAAAAGTCCGCTTCATCATTGTCAAGACCATGGACCTTCCGGTCTATGTCGAATATGGTGCAGCTGACATCGGCATCATCGGAAAGGATGTCCTCAAGGAAGAAGAACGGGACGTCTATGAACTGCTTGATATGGGCTACGGCAAATGCCATCTCATGATGGCCGTGCCGGAAGAAAAGGTTCTGCCCCGTATGATGGATTATACCCATATGCGAGTCGCGACAAAATACCCTCACAGTGCTGTCGAGTTCTTTGACCGGCAGGGGATGCAGATGGAGATTATCAAGCTCAATGGTTCCATTGAACTGGCCCCGATTGTGGGTCTTAGTGAACTCATTGTCGATATTGTGGAAACGGGGACAACCATCCGGGAAAATCACCTCAAGGAAGTCGCCACGGTTTATGAAAGTTCGGCGCGTCTCATTGCCAATAAGGTCAGTTTCAAACTTCAGCACGAACGCATCAAGAAACTCGTTGAAGATTTGAAGGCCGTGCTGAAGGAGGAAGAAGCATGAAGATATTTGATGAAAGAAAGAGCAGTGCAGAAGAAATCAGTAGGCTCCTGAAAAAGAAAGCTTTTGATGAAGTGGAACTGTCCCCCCGCGTGGCGGCTGGGACGGAAAAGATGTTTGGTCAAAAGCTGACGGCCGCCCAGGTCGTGGACCGCATTGTCGGTGAGATTCGCAAGGGTGGGGACGAGCGCCTCTTTTACTATACAAAGCTCCTTGACGGCGGCGACTTTACTAAAGACACCATCGCTGTGACGGAAAAAGAGTTTGAAGAAGCAGAAAAGGCTGTCGATACAAAGACCATGGAAGCAATCAGCCGGGCTATCAGCAATGTACGAAAGTTTCATGAGGAACAGCTTCCCAAGACGTGGCTGACGCCCCGCGCCTATGGATCCTTCCTGGGCCAAAAGATGACTCCTGTTGATTCGGTAGGCATCTATGTGCCGGGCGGTACGGCGGCGTACCCGTCCAGCGTCATTATGAATGCCGTGCCTGCCATGGTGGCCGGTGTGCCCCGCATCGTGATGGCAGCGCCTGCCAGCCGTGACGGCCGGATGAATCCCTATGTCCTTGCTACGGCCCGGAAAATCGGAATCACGGAAATCTATAAAGATGGGCGGCGCACAGGCCGTGGCTGCCCTTGCTTTTGGGGCACAGAGATCCATTTGCCCCAAGGTCGGAAAAAAAATAACGGGCCCGGGAAAATATCTTTGTAACCTTGCCAAAAAGGCTGATTTATGGTCACGTCGATATCGATATGCTGGCAGGCCCCCAAGTGAAATCCTGATTGTCGCGGATCAAAACCGGCAATCCGAAGTATCTGGCGGCCGATCTGTTGAGCCAGGCCGAGATG
>ENA-OPYT01000645-OPYT01000645.1-human-gut-metagenome-genome-assembly--contig:-NODE-645-length-10564-cov-2.481652_pt1 | contig 10564 bp, 11 predicted proteins | sample MGYA00242636_ERZ504480 | MGnify/ENA primary metagenome ERZ504480 (study PRJEB26092, sample SAMD00036228) | human gut metagenome | host: Homo sapiens | study: EMG produced TPA metagenomics assembly of...
TGCTCTTCCAGAGAAAAACGGGATGCTCCCGCAGTTCGGCAACGGCGTCGGCCTCGGAAAATTTTTTGCCCATCCACGCCTCCGCGAAGCGGACATAGGCTGGAGCCAGTGCTTCCGGGCCCTGCGCCTTGATCTCGTCCACAACGCGCAGGTAAACCCTTAAAAACGCACGTACGGCGTCCGGATTCCTTTCCGTGAACGCGCGATCCGCGACAAGGAGCACGGGCTGCGTTGCACCGCAATCCTGCGAATGCGCCGCAACTTTGAACCCGAGCGTTTCGGCTTCGCGGGTGAACGGCGACCAGACGGCGAGGATATCGCCGTACCCGTTCTTGAACGCGCCGAGGGCGGGTGTCGGTTCCAGTTCCTCGATCTTGACGTCCTTCTCCTCAAGCCCGAGCGCGGCGAGCCATTTGTCGAGCAGATAGCGGGCCGACGTTTTTTTGGGGCACAGGATGAGCTTGCCCTTGACGGATTCGGGCGTCCCGAAGACATTCGGGAAATCGGGATTGAATCCCTTTTCCGCAAGGATCGGGCTGTCGGGGCGGGTCAGGATCATGTTGGCCGAAGATTCGTCGTTGGCGATGGCAATCACTTCCACCTGATCGCTCATGGTGGCCTGCATGGCGGGAACCGCCCCGCAGCCGGCGATGGCCCAGTCGTAGGCCCTGACGTTTTCGATGAGGCTCTTGCCGGAATCGAACCGGAGCATGATGATGTCCAATCCGGCTTCCTTGTCCCAGCCTTTTTCCTTTGCGTACCATGTCAAAAAACGCCTCGTGCTCGCCAAGCCATGCCGTACGGAGGGTTTCGGACAGGGAGGGCGACGACTGAAACAGGCTGCCGAAAAGCGCGCATACTGCAAACAGTGTCTTGAATCGCATAACAGGTTCCTTTGTGTTGAATGTTGTAAACCGGGCTCAGGCCCGGATGCCGCCCGTCCATAAGCAAAAAGCGTTCCTACCCCTCACATCCCGGCGCCGGGGAACGAGGCAGAGCGCACGGGGAAAAGAGATGCTCCCGCAGTACGAATTTCAAATGACCCTCATCGCGCCCTACAAGGGCCTCGATGCCCGGATTTTCAGGCAGGTCGCCAAAGATCTGCGCTGCCGCATCAAATTCATGGATCTGGCCTTCGACGAGGCCATCGAAGCGGCGAAACGCCTCTCCCCGGATACCTGCGACGTCGTCCTCAGCCGCGGCGTCACCGTGGACGTCGTCAAACAGAATTCCTCCATACCCGTCGTGCCTATCGACTTCTCCGCATGGGATCTCCTGCAGGCGCTCCAGCCCTATGCGGGGCATGTCCGCAACGTCGCGTTCTTTCGGTACTCCACCCCGCTGCCCGGTCTTTCCAGCGTGGAAAAAGCCCTTGGCATGAGAATCAAGGAACACCTTTACGGCTCCAAAAACGAGATGCACCTCCGGCTCATCCAGCTGGACCCCGCCGACGTGGAGCTCTTCGTCGCACGCGGGACGCTCGTATGCCAATGGGCCACCGCAGCGGGTTTCCCCACGCTAGAGATCATCGACGGCGAAATATCCGCCAAGCGGACGCTCCTTGAGGCGGTCAACGTCGCCCGCGCCCGCCGGTCCGAACGCCAGCGCACCGCGCGCTTCGGCGCCATCCTCGACGCCATCGACGAGGGCATCGTGGTGTACGACGCACAGGGCAAAGTGAACCTCATCACCCCCTCGGCGGAATCCCTCCTCAACTGCGCGAAAAAAAGAAGCCATCGGGGAACACATCCGGACCGTTATGCCCGGCGTCTTCTCTCCTGACACGCTGGCGGGCGATAAGGTGGAGCATGGGCGCGTCCACGACATCCGGGGGACCACCCTCGTCATCAACCGCGTGCCCATCCTTTTCCAAGGGCAGAACGTGGGGACGGTCTGCTCCATATCCGACGCCCGGCGTATCTACAAAGCGGAGGCAAAGCTCCGCAACAAATTAAAATCAAAAGGTTTTACCACGCGCTACTCGTTTGGGGACATCCGTACCCGCTCCCCGCACGTACGGCATCTCAAAGAGCTTGGCGTACTCTACGCCTCCACGGACGCCAACCTGCTCATCTGCGGGGAATCCGGCACGGGCAAGGAACTGTTCGCCCAGAGCATCCATGCCGCCAGCCTGCGCAAAGACAAGCCGTTCGTGGCCGTGAACTGTGCCGCCATCCCCGAAGGGCTGCTGGAAAGCGAACTTTTCGGCTATGAGGAAGGCGCGTTTACCGGCGCGAGGCGGCAGGGCAAGGCGGGCATGTTCGAGCTGGCCCACACCGGAACCCTGTTCCTCGACGAAATCGGGGACTTGCCGCTTACCCTTCAGGGGCGGCTGCTGCGCGTGCTTCAGGAACGGGAATTGGTACGCGTAGGCGGGACGCAGGTGATCCCCCTCGACGTACGCGTCCTGTGCGCCACGCATCAGGATCTCCGCCAGCTTGTGGCAGAGGAACGGTTCCGGGCGGACCTTTTTTACCGCCTCAACGTGCTCTCTTTGCGCCTCCCGCCGCTCAGGGAGAGGCTTGAGGACATTGTGGATCTCGCCGTTTCCCATTTGAAGGAACACCTCGACGAGCCTCCGGCGGAAAGCCTGCTCGTCTCCCAGCTTGAGCGGCCCCTGATGCGCCATCCGTGGCCCGGCAACATCCGCGAACTGCTCAGCCTCATGGAACGCATGGCCATCGTCGCCAACCACATGGCCGAAGTAACAGACTGGGAACAATTGCTTTTATCACTATGGGAGGATCCGCCTCTTGAGGAGCGCCCCATAACGCCGAGCCTCCCCACGAGCCGCAGGAGTCGCTGCCGCTCCTACCCTCAGGAGCCACATGGCGCGGGAAGAGGCCCGGTTCATCCGGCAAGCCGTCGCCCGGTGCGAAGGGGATATGGGCAAGGCCGCCCACCTTCTCGGCATCAGCCGGATGACTTTGTGGCGCAAGCTTCAGGGGCTTGCGGAAACAAATGCGGAACATCCAGAGTAACAATATTGATACAAAAGGTTAACAAATATGGTATAGCGTAACGTTTTTGTTACAGACAATACCGCCTTTTTTCCTTCCCATATACCAATAAACGGCGATTTCCCTTCAAATGGGCTGGCATATTTCTTGATATAATCTTTCTAAGAGCCTTTCGGTACAACACCGTCGGCGCGCTGGAAGGGGCAGTCCCCTGCCCATGTCCCCCACACAATCAGAAGGATGGAGTTGCCATGAAGAAAAGCATCATCGCCTCGTTGCTCATCGCCTGTTCCCTGTTTATCGGCGGCAACACGGATGCCCGGGCGGAATACCCCTACGACAAGCCCATCAACATCATCGTGCCCTTCGGTCCCGGAGGCGGCGTCGACATCGCGGCGCGCATCCTCGCCGACTACTTCCAGCAGAACTACAACATCACCATCAACGTCGTGAACAAACCCGGCGGAGCACAGGCCATCGGCATCAATGAAATGCTCCGCGCCCGTCCCGACGGCTATACCCTCGCCTTCCCCGGCTTCAGCGCCCTCGCCACCACCCCCAAGCTGACCAACGTGGGCTATAGCCTCAAGGACATCAAGCCCGTCGCCCACATCGCCAGCATGGAATGCGTATTGAGCACCAACAAGAGCTCCCGGTATCGACACCTGGGGAAAAAATTCCTCCAGGCCCGCGGAAAAGAACCCCGATGGGACCGTCTACGGGACTACCGGCTCCATCTCCACGCAACGCCTGTACATGACGAAACTGACCGACCGCTTCCACGGCGATCTCAAGATCCGCCATACCGCCTATACCAGCGGCCATGAAGTGAGCACCGCCCTGCTCGGCAAGCACATCACCGCCGGCTTCCAGGTCCCGGCCAACATCCTGCCTTATGCCAACTCCGGCGACTTCAACGTCATCGCCATCTCCCGCAAGGAACGCCGCGCCGATCTGCCCAATACGCCCACCTTCCGCGAACTGTACGCCGACAAGATGACCCCCGCGGACGAGAAGTGGATCGATCTCGGCGCGTGGCACGGCCTCGTGGTGTCCAGCAAGGTCAAGGACGATCGCATCGCCGCGCTCGAACCCCTCATCGAAAAGGCTATGAAGGACCCCGAAGTCATCGAAAAATTCAACAAAATCGGCCTTGATGCCGGGTATCTCCCCGCCAAGGAATTCGGACAGCTCATCCAGTCGTCCTCGGACCTCGCCGACGAAGTGCTGGCCGGGCGCAAGTCGCTTGACTAACCGGATATTGGGGCGGAGCGCGGGTGCGCCCCGCCCTTCCTTTTCACAACGAGGAGTCGCTTCATGAAAAACAAGACGGATTTCTTTATCGGCTTGGCGCTGCTCGCCTTCTGCTGCGTCATGGGATACCAGATACACTTGATCCCGGAACCTGCGGCGCTCGACTTCTTTTCGGCGGGTTCGTTCCCGACGGGCGTCACGATCGCCTTGGCCCTGCTCTCGCTTGTCCTCGTGGCAAGGGCGGTCTTGGGCAAGGATGAAAGCGCGGCCTGCTGGCCTGAAAGGAAACTCGCCGTCAAAATCGGACTGATGGCCGCGTGGATTCTCATCTATGTCATCGGGTTCATTTTCCTCGGGGAATACGCCTACGACGCCGAGTGGCCCGAAGGCACGGGCTTCGTCATCTCCACGCTGGTTTTCCTCTCCGGGGCGCAGGTGCTGACCGGATACCGCAATCCCTTCTACATCTTTCTTATTTCCGCAGGGATATCAGCCTTCCTGTACGCCGTGTTCGCCATCTTCTTTAAAGTCCCTCTTCCCTAAAAAGGCGGTACCCCATGTTCGATATGTTCATGACAGCCTTCAGTTCGGCCTGTAGTCTGGAAGCCCTCGTCGCCAACTTCATCGGCGTGGCGCTCGGCATCGTCTTCGGCGCGCTGCCCGGCCTCACCGCCGTCATGGGCGTGGCCCTGCTCATCCCCCTGACCTTCGGTTTCTCCCCCGTCATCGCCTTTTCCTCCCTGCTCGGCATGTACTGCGGCGCGATCTATGCGGGCAGCATCACCGCCATCCTTGTCGGCACGCCGGGCACGGCGGCCGCCGCCGCGACCATGCTCGAAGGGCCGCAGTTCACCGCCCGCGGGGAATCGCTCAAAGCGTTGGAATGACCACCATCGCCTCCTTCATCGGCGGCATCTTTTCCTGTATCGTGCTGGCCACGGTCGCCCGCAGCTCGCCCACTTCGCCCTCGACTTCAGCGCCCCGGAATATTTCTCCCTCGGCATCTTCGGCCTGACCATCGTGGCGACGCTGTCCGAAGCGCGCTGCTCAAGGGCTGTATCGCTGCGCTGCTCGGTATGCTCATCTCCATGATCGGCATGGACCCGCTTTCCGGCAACCTGCGCATGACCTTTGACTCGCCAGACCTCATCAACGGTGTTTCCCTCGTCCCCGCGCTCGTCGGGCTCTATGCCCTGTCGCAGGTGTTGGTTACCATTGAAGACGTTTCATGGGCCGCAAGCTCTCCACTGCCGAAATCTCGCGCAAGCGTATGCCCCTTTCCGAAATCTGGACCAACCGGGCCGCCCTGCTCCGCGGCTCGATCATCGGCACGTTCATCGGCATCGTCCCGGCCACGGGCTCAGGAACGGCCTCATTCGCGGCCTACAGCGAAACCAAGCGCCATTCAAAGCATCCCGAACTTTCGGCAAGGGCTCCATTGAAGGCATCGCGGCCACGGAATCCGCCAACAACGCCGTCACCGGCGGCGCGCTCATCCCCCCTGCTGACCCTCGGCGTGCCCGGCGACGTGGTCACGGCGATCATGCTCGGCGCGCTTATGATCCAGGGCATGACTCCCGGTCCGCTGCTGTTCCAGGAACAGGGCACGCTCGTCTACAGCATTTTCATCGCCCTGTTCGTCTCCAACGTCTTCATGCTGCTTCTGGGCTACTACGCGGTGCGCCTGTTCGCCAAGGTCGTGCTCATCCCCGGCGGCATCCTCATGCCCCTCGTCACCACCCTGTGCGTGGTGGGCGGCTACGCCCTGAACAACTCCAACTTCGACCTCGCCGTCATGGCCGGTTTCGGGTTGCTCGGCTACATCATGACCAAGGCGCGCTTCCCGCTCGCCCCCCTGCTCCTCGCCATGATCCTCTCCGGAATCATCGAAACCAACTTCCGCAGGGCGCTCAGCATCTCCAATCAGGATTTCTCCGTATTCTTCACCCGTCCGGTCTGCGCGGCGTTCCTCGCCATCAGCATCTTCATCCTGTTCAACCTGCTTTGGAAGGAATGGAAGAAGTACCGCGCCGCCAGCGCCGCCTGATCCCGCAACCCTTATGAGGCCAGCCATGCAACAAGCGACTCACATCTACCGGAACGGCACCATCCTGACGATGGATTCCCGCTGCTCCATCGTTTCCTGCCTTGCCGTATCCGGCGAAACCATCCTTGCCGTGGGCTCGGAAGCTGAAGTGGCCCCGTTCCAGGGCCCGGAAACTCATATCGCCGATCTCGGCGGACGGTTCATGATGCCGGGCTTCTACGACTGCCACAGCCATTTCATGCGCGCGGGCATGTACAACAAATACTATCTCGACGTGAATTCCCATCCCATCGGGGACGTGAGGACGCACGGCGACATCCGCCGCAAGGTACGCGAAGCCCTTTCGGGTATGCCCGCCGGGGAATGGCTGCTCTGCGCGGGGTATGACGATACCGCCGTTTCCGAAGCGCGGCATTTCACGCTTGCCGAACTGGACGCGATGGCCCCGGATCACCCGCTGTTCCTGCGCCACATCTCCGGGCATCTGGCCCTGTGCAACAGCAAGGCGTTTGAGGCAGCCGGGATCACGGATGAAACCCTGAATCCGTCGGGCGGCGTGTTCCGACATGACGGGAACGGCCGCCTCACCGGATTGGTGGAGGAACCCGCCGCAATGGAGATGGTTCTGGCGGCCTCCCCGCAGATGACCGAGGAAAAATGGCTCGGCGCCGTGGAACGGGCTACCGACGACTATGTCGCCAAGGGCGTCACCACGGCCCACGACGGCGGCGTCACCACGGCCATGTGGAAAAACTACATGACCGCCCACAAACGGGGGATGCTCAAAAACCGCGTCCAGCTTCTGCCCAAGCACGGCTGGTTCGACTTCTCGCTGGCCCCCACCGTGAAATGCGGCACGCCCCTGACCAAGGACGGCCTGCTCAGCATGGGCGCTGTGAAACTGTTTCAGGACGGGAGCCTCCAAGGGTACACCGGCTATCTGAGCAATCCCTACCATTCGCTGCCGGACGCCATCTCCGACGGGTCATGGCGCGGATACCCCATCTACAATCCCGTGAACTCGCCAACATCGTTACCCGCTACCACGAAGAGGGCTGGCAGGTCGCCATCCACGGCAACGGCGACGCGGGCATCGAAGACATCCTCAACGCCTTTGAGGAGGCGCAAAAGGCGTACCCCCGGGCCAACGCGCGGCACATCATCATCCATTGCCAGACCGTCCGCGAGGATCAGCTCGACCGCATCGAACGGCTCGGCGTGGTTCCGTCCTTCTTCACCGTACACACCTATTACTGGGGCGACCGCCATCGGGACATCTTCCTCGGGAAAGCCCGCGCATCCCGGATCGATCCGCTGCGGAGCGCACTGAAACGCGGCATCCCCTTCACTTCCCACAACGACACCTCCGTCACGCCTATGGATCCGCTGCTCTCCGTCTGGTCGGCGGTCAACCGGCTCACCGGCAGCGGCAAGGTGCTCGGCGAAGATCAGACCGTCTCTGTGCTGGATGCCCTGAAAAGCGTCACCATATGGGGCGCCTACCAGTTCCATGAAGAACGCATGAAGGGCAGCCTCGAGCCCGGCAAGCTCGCCGATATGGTCATCCTCGGCGAGAGCCCGCTTGAAATCGCGCCCGAACGCATCAGGGACATCCCGATTCTGGCAACCTTGGTGGGCAACCGGCTCGTCTACGGTTCCCTGTAATTTCCCCGTCCCCAACGCACCGGGCAAAGGATGATCCCCCTTCCCCCGCCCGGTGCGGTTTGGGGTTCCCCCGGCAGCACACTCACCCATTCCTCCGGGCGGCCGCCGGGGGAACCAACCTCCATATAAGAACACCCGCTCAGTCAATCCGAGCGGGTGTCCTTATATGGAGGAAGGATAGAGGGAGGCGCTCCATTCAGCCGCCGTCCAGCCGTAACCCGGACGCCGCACAGAATCGGCATACCGGAACTTATGCGTGCCGCCCCATTTCGTATGCCTCATTCAGAGCCGGGCTTTCCTTGATGTCGCCTTTTTTCCATGCGCCCGATCCGTAAACGATGCCCTTTTCCCGCGCGCCTTCCAGACAGTACAGGAACCCGCGGAACCCTTCGATGGTCCTCTCCAGCGACCGCTTTTCGCCGTCGGCGGCGGTGGCGATAAAGTAAAACGCCTTGTTGCTGATTTCCGTATACCGGGCGACGCACCGATCAATAAGCGTCTTCATCTGCGCATCCATCGTATAGAAATATACCGGCGTCGCCATGACGATCACGTCAGCGGCGATCATCTTTTCCAGAATCCCGGCCATATCGTCCTTCTGCACGCAGACGCCGTTGTTCTGGTGGCAGGCTTCACAGCCGATGCAATAGCCGATGTTTTTGTCGCGGAGGAAAACCTTTTCGGCCCGATGGCCGGATTCCCGCGCGCCTTCCATGAAGCGATCACACAATATATCGGAATTGCCGCCCTTTCTGGGGCTCCCCGACAGTATCAGTATATTTTTGCTCATGACATCCTCTCAAAACGGAAAGATCATTTTCCCATGCCGATCTTGCGAAGCCACGCGGCCACCTCGCCTTGCGCGGAAGCGGCCCGGCTTCCCCTGACGGCAAGCCCGTCCAGAACAACCGCCTTCGGGCAAAACGCCTTGATGTCCGCAACGCTGCGGCCCAGCGCGCTGCCCTCATGCGTGATGAACGGGGCAATCCGCTTGCCCGCCAAATCGTACTCGGACAGGAACGTCCTCACCGGCCCGGCTACAGTCCCCCACCAGTTGGGCGATCCCACGAAAACGACGTCGTACGCCTCGATGTGCTCGATCCTGTTCTTCAAAGGCGGCTTGTAGCCCGACGCCAGTTCCTGCTTCGCCTGATCCGTGGTCGCACGGTACGCCTCGGGATACGGCGTCACCGGCTGAAGTTCCACAATATCCCCGCCGACCGCCGCATGAATGGCTTCGGCGACGGCGCGCGTGTTGCCGGAACGGGAATAGTAGACGACCAACGCCTTGGCTCCGCCCTCCGTGGCGGCATAGGCCGACGAAACATGCGGCAACAAGCTGCCTCCGAACCCGGCAAGCAACCCGGCGGCCGTATATTTCAGCAGACTTCTTCTGGACGAATCGATTTCCAGTGCCTTGCTCATAACAATCCTCTCTTGCCCGTTTCGAGCTTTCAGCTGTGTATTCCATCCATACGGATCAACAATCCCATGAATCAGATATACTGTCTCCGAACCTCTGTGAGTAGATACGATTCTACCCATTTTTTTGCCTGATCCTCTCTTCCCTCCCCTCTGCAAGAGCCTATGGCTGCCTCCTCGGACATGCGGGCGCACATCTGAGGAAAGTACATGAAGGTGTACCATTGAAGAATACGGCACGAGATACGGACAATGTCCGGCAACGCTTCCCAGAGAAAGGGCGACAGAAAAAGCAAGGAGATCCCAGAGGCGCGGGAGAATGAAAACGGCTCAGGCCCTGTCGAAAAAGCCGGAAAGCGTTTCCACCCTGACCACACGGGGAGGCGGAAGCTGGGGAGCGGCTTCGGCAATGCGGCGGGCCAGCTCGGCACAAAGGCCGGGAGCAAGAGCGGGCTCCGGCAGGACGTGCAATTCCAGCCGTTCCGCATCGACGAGACGCAGACGGAAATCCGGCCCGGGCAGTCCGGCTGAGGCGAACACACCATGAACGGCCCGCTCACCGGCGGCAAGCCCCGCGAGCAGGGAACGCTCCGGCTTCATGCCGTACGGGAGCCGCGTCAGCAGGCAAGGCCGGGCTTTCTGCTCCGGATCTTCCATTCCCGTCAGTGCGGCGCACCGATGGATGTCCGCCTTGGTCAGGCCGGCGGAAGCCAGCGGGGACAGGATGCCGAGTTCCTCGACGGCCCGTATGCCGGGGCGGTACTGCCCCGCATCGGAAGCGTTCGTACCGTCGCACAGGGGAAGGCCGGTTCGAGCTTTCAGCAAGGAAAACAGGTTACGCTTGCACGCATAACAACGGCGGCGATCCCCGGAGGCCACCAAAGCTGAATCCAGTGGATCGGCGGGAAGTTCCTCATAAGCGAGCTCCCGGGCGGCCGCCCAATGACGCGCGTAGTCCGTCTCTTCCGGCGGAATGTGCGGTCCGACGATATGCAGCAGTACGGGCTCGAAGCCGAACCGCTGGGCCGCATGAGCGAGAAAACGGCTGTCCAGCCCCCCCGAGTAGGCCAAAGCAAAACGGTTCCCTGCCGCGAGGACGCCGAGGACGCTTTCAAGACGCGACAGGAGCGCGTTTTCGTCCGGAGACACGGCGGTCACACTTGAATCCATCACGGCAATACCCTCATACACTTACAAAAAATTGCCGGAAATCCCG
>ENA-OPYT01000646-OPYT01000646.1-human-gut-metagenome-genome-assembly--contig:-NODE-646-length-10543-cov-3.042627_pt1 | contig 10543 bp, 12 predicted proteins | sample MGYA00242636_ERZ504480 | MGnify/ENA primary metagenome ERZ504480 (study PRJEB26092, sample SAMD00036228) | human gut metagenome | host: Homo sapiens | study: EMG produced TPA metagenomics assembly of...
TGGGGTTTAACCAACCGAGTCCGGACTTCGGCTCTCCGTTTTCCGAAAAGCTGCAGTATAGAGACCGCTCTTCAACGAATCGGTTCGAAAACGGGCGGGTTTTTTTACGCCGCAAGCTTTTGCGAGTTGCTGCCATCCGCCGAGACTGTCGTCGACACGTGCGAGCGCTTCTTCGGCTTTTCGGGATGCAATGCCAAAAGCTGTTGCGAGCTTCAAGAAAGCTTTTCTTGGCGGACGCTTCCCGTCGCCCATTAGCGCGGTCATGTGTTCAAAGCCGCCAGTCGCCGGCACGAGGTCGTATGCGGGCGCGAGGCGCCACTCGCCCGTATCGTTCATAACAAAACTAAAGTTCTTCGCGTGATCGTCACGGTTGTCGATGACGAAGTTGAAATAAGCTCTACGCAACATTTCCTGGAGGTCGCGTGCGCCCGAAAGCCGCTGCGTGAGTGCCATGAGCGTTTGGTAGTCAAGACACGGCTCCCGAAAGTTGCAGTGAAGAAGGCCAGCAGCGGTTGCCATGTGAAGCTTGCCGGATTCTGTCCGGTCGAAGCGCTTTATCCCATACCAGCCCGGTCCTTTCTCAGAGGAGAAGAGATGCGTTTCGGGCATATCTATGCCGGCTCGTTTGGCAAGCAAGGAGACGGCGTATTCCAGCGCGCCGCTTTCGATTGAATCAGCGCTGCTTCGGAATTTGATGATCCATGGTCGCCGACGTCACCTTGACTGGAATGCGTGCTTCCTGGCTGAAGTACTCGTTTGTCGGACGAAACCAGGCAAACGATCTTCGGTCGAGCGCCGCCGGATGAACCATTGAGTGAAGCCAATTCATCCAATGCCTGTCCCGCCTCCCGATCGTTAAGTATTTCTTCGGCATGATTTGCCAGTGTGTCAAGTCGAATCTCGTCTGGATGAAAGTCCATTCGAAACTTTTCCTCAGGTTCGTATTCGAGTGCACCCATTCCTTGTCGTCCCACCCAACATAATCGGCGAAGCGGATCGACTGCATCGAGTCTTTCACCGATTCGTGTAAGTTGCCTATGTAGAAGCAAATTGCCCCAACCGTCCGGCAGACTGTCCGCAGCAAACCCCGGAAGACCGTCAAAGACCATTGATTGAGATCTCCAGATACTTTTCTGGAGCGGTATCGAAAGCGGTGAGATTTCGAGCTTCGTTTTTATAAATTCATCCGAATATTGAAACGCAATACCCAATCGATTAGACGCCAGCATGCCGACGAAGCGTCTGGACTCATCAATATTCAGAAAGATTTGAACTTTCACTTCCGTGCTCGCTGACGTTGCTTGGGTTCTGGGCGAAAGAGGTCCGTTTCGGTGTTTTGGGCAAATACTGCATCGAAATCCTGTGCGCGGTTGAGAGCAATTGCAATGAGCATAAGATTCTTCAGCGAGATCTCTCCATCGCGTTCAAATCGCCTCAGCGAGGCCAGCGTAACGCCGGAGCGTTCGGCTAAATCCGCCTGACGCAGGTTTCTAGCAATGCGCAATGCTCTCGCCCGCTCTGCGAGTTCAAGTCGCAACTCCAAAGGAGACCTCAGATTGGCAATCGTAGACGAGCTTCGAGAGAACAATTTAAAAGCTCCTATTTTAGGAATTATCGCTAAATAATAAATTTAATTGTTCGTATTTTAGCATTTATAAAAATCGCACGCACAGATATCTCTACTTGATGTCATCATTGAACAATTGCTGACCGGATCCATCCGACATGTCCAACGCTCAAAGCCGCGCCGCCACGATTAATTCACCGGGCGGACGCGGCTTTTTCTACTGCGCGCACTGAAAGTGCGCAAAGAATGACGACTACGCCTCGGCCTTCTGCATTGACGGCCAGTGAATCGATTCGTCGGTATCCTCGTCCGCCTCATCGATCGTTACGGCTTTAACCCGAAGAAGCCGTCTCGATTCTTCGTTTTCCGAAGACGTTGCTGCGCAGAGATTTTCTGCCTTCACAGCCCCGGATTCGTCCGTACTGCCGGACTCCGAGCGATCGGCATCTTCTTGATTTCGAATCATCACGGAACCCGCCTGGCGACGGAAGGAATGCCACCCGGCAAATCGAATCTGCGGATAGTTCGCGATAAACTGCAGGAGCTTTTCGGTCGCACGCTGGAAGTCCCAAAGGTAGCAGTTGAGGTAGAAACGGTAGAGGCCAAGCGCGGCGCCCGAGACCTGGACGTAGCGCGACTCCTTCTCGAAAGTCTCTTCGAGCGCTTTGAGAAATGCTTCACCGGCTTCCATACGCTTTTCGGGTTCAAGTTCGTCAAAGCCTTCGAAGTAATAAAAGCCCGCAGCAACCCCCTGGCGCTCGAGCGCGTTGACGTCTTCGTTGTCGGATTTGCGGTAATTGTTGAGAAGCGAAGGCGCAAGGATCCACCCTTTGGAAACGTCCCAATAGAGATCCGCCTCTCGATCGGTTTCGGGTTTGAGCCAGTACTCCACTCGTCTGTTCGCAAGCGATGCCATTGTGAAATCGCGCGCTTGCGGGTACTTTTCAAAAAAGCGCTCTGCAAACGTTTCGAGCGACATCAGCTCCTCGTCGGGACGTCGGCGCGCGATGGTGAGCCCGCTCATCCAACGCTGCAGAGCCGCTTCGCCAATGAGGAATTCGATCGCCGCGGCGAGCTTCATGAAGACGTCGTCGACATCATCCTGGTCGAGACCGGCGAAAATGGGTGCGTAGAAAACAGGACGCAGAAGCCCGGTGTCCTCGTCCTTGGTTACGGCAACCTCGAGATCGCTGTAGTTGAAGGGACAGTCGTTGAAAATCGCCTTGATTTTTTCGGGCGAATCGGTCGCGGGCGTGCCGGCGCAGACCTGCCAGTCTTCGGCCAAAATCGGCGGCATTTTCTCGATGAAGTATAGGAGCGGCGGCATCATCGCTCGATTGGCGGCTACGGAGACAATGAGCTTGTAGCGGCCGTCCGCCTCAGGCTCGGAAACATTGATGATCCAGTCGAGCCCCACCTGGCGGAAGCACGTCCGGACGCTGAATGCCGCGCGCTCGAGTTCACCGGCGAGAATATCTGCCTTGATCTGCGACTGGTGCACACTGAACTCAAACCAAGCGACATCGACACGCCGCTCAAAGGGGTGGAGAAAACTCGGCATCGTCACGGCGCGCCGACAAGCGGCAATCATCGCCATCGTATCTTCGTCGCCCGGGTTAAGTTCGAGCGCACGTTCGAAGAAATCCAGCGCCTCGCCCGCTCGGTCGAGATAGTAGAGCGCATAAGCCACTCGGAAGTACCAAAGATGGCTTTCGCGCCCGGACTCTTCAATCGCACGCAGGATTTCGAGCGCGCGCAGGAAGTATTCGTCTTCGCCTTCCGAGCCCATGTTGTTGTAGGCTCGAGCGAGTTCACCCAAAAGGCGGTCGGTGCGCTTTTGGGCGGGCAGCGATTCAATTGCACGAATGTGCGCCCAGTAGTCTCTTCCTTATTCCACTTGGCGACCAGCTCGAGAAGCGGCTCTTCGTCTTCGGGCACGAACTCGGTCGCCTCGTCCAGCAAAAGCGATTTCCCCTGCGAAAAACCCGAAAGATCCGGCGAAAGGAAGGCCGGAAGCATGAGCGAGGTGCGCTCGGCGACACTACCGCCAGCAGCCTCTTCGTTAAGCTCGCGCACGACCGGAGCGAGCGCGAGACCGTGGCCGGCCTCGCCCGAGTCGCCCGAGTCCGAGGTATCGGCAAAGAGCGAGCGCATATCGAAGTACCGCATGCCGGGCACTTTGACGTCCGGAATCACCTCTGCCGAATGCTTCTCTTCGGGGGACTCGCGATCGTTTGCTTCCTGCTCTTCGCGAGCGCGCTTCGAGAGAACGCCGAGCACGCGGTCCTGGCGAACAAGTACTTCTTCGACCTCTTCGGGCGTCACTTCCAGAATCGGGAAGAGTTCCTTCACGAGAGGTACGACAAGCCGCAGCCACGCAGGCCGAAGGTGCGAAAGACCGGCTTCATTCATAAGAAAGCGCCAGCGCAACTTCGTGCCGGTAACGCTGGAAACGCCCTCACAACAGAGTCGTTCGGGGGGATCGGCGGGCCGGTAGTCTTCGAATTGGAAAATCTCCTTTACCGCCGCGAGTCCCGCTTCGTCGACCAAAATGCAATCGATGCTGCGGCGCTTTTCAAGCGCTTCCTCGATTTCTCCGTTGTTGTTGTGCAGCGCCTCATCGGCCTCGGGATCAATGTGGTGGTACTCCATGCAAAGGAGATCCGCCCCGGCATCAATTTCGTGCTTCAGCGTGAGAAACTCGGCATCCCCGGGCACGAGTGCAAGTCCTCGCTCGACCGCCTCGAGCGCAGCCTCGCGCTCGCCCGCATGTGCCACGGAGTTTGCCCGCCATGAGTCCAACCCCAGGGGCTATTCAGGCATCCGGACGGAAAGCGGCCGCATTCGGCGTAGCTTCGTGCGAGATCGACCTTCCCTCGCAGTAAAGCGCCGCACAAGCCATGCGATAGTGCCAGACGCCGCTTGTTTTGGCTGCAGCCTCTGCCCCTTTGAGCACGGTAAAGGCGCGCGCGTAGGCCGCGTAATCGTTCATATTGAGGAGTGCGTGCCCGAGAAGCAGCGCCGACGGCAGGTCGGCTCGGGCTTCCTCGACCGTAAAGCGCCCTTTTGCGACGCCCATGGCAATCTTGTCTTCTACGTACTGAGCGATCCGCCAGGAGTAGATGGTGGCACCGTCGTCGAGCGCCTCAAGAAATTCAAAATCCGTTTTCGTCAGAACGATCGATTCTTCCACTCAAGCATCCTTTCGCAAAAAACGCAGTTTTGTTTTTTCTTAGGCTCGAACTACACAGCCGCTCTACCGAAGAAGAAGGCTTTGAGCCGCTTCTGTCTGCAGAAAGGCCGCATATCCTCGCCATCTTTGCGTTTTCGTGCGTTCTTTCTGTCATATAGAACATAATTTTACAACAGTTCGCACTGATCGGCGTGACAAAGCGGCGCCTTGTCATTGCTCGAATCAACCGAAAGAATGACCGCAAAATGCGGTTTGACAAAAGTCACCCAGTGATGCCAAAAAACGCGAGCACCAAAGGCACCGTGAGCGCCGAAAGGAGCGTCGAGAGGAGAATCGAGCTGCTTGCCGCCCCCTCTTCTGCCTTGAAGTCGGCACTCATGATGTAAACATTAATCGCAACAGGCAGCGTCGACATAAGCGTGGCAACCTGCGTTTCAAGCGTCGGCAGCCCGAGCGCCAAGCAGAGAAGAAAGACGAGCGCGGGCTGAAAAACGAGTTTGGTGACCGTGACGCAGAGGTTTTTCCCGATGGCGCCGAAAAAACTGTAGCGAGCGAGCCCCATGCCGACCACAACGAGACAGATCGGCGTCGTCGCGCTCGAAACAAGCTTCAGGGTGTCGCGCGCAAACGTCGGAAGCTCGAGCCCGGTAAGTCCGAACGCTGTCCCCGCGAGGATGCCGGCCACTACGGGATTTTTAATCACGCGCACAAACGCCGGCACCGCTGCAACGAACTTTTCGCCGATCGTTCGCCCCCTCATCGCATCGGGTTTGACGCCGCCGAACTCGACCGAGGCAATGGCGACCGTCCAAAGAATGAGTACGTTGAAGATGATGATGAGGGAAGCGGTCGGCATCGACTCCGGACCGAGCCCGAGCTGCAGAATCGGAATGCCGAGCTGAACATTGTTGCCGAAGACGCCGCCCATGGCGAGAATCGTGCAGCCGGCCGCGTTCACCTTAAAGAGTTTCGGATAAACGATTTTCCCGACCGTAAAAAGCACCATGCAGGAGCCGAAAAAGGGCAAAAATGCCACGCGCCAGTCGACGGGCGGCATCTTCGAGAGATCCGAGAGCATGTCAAAAAGAAGCACCGGAATCAAGAACCGGAACGTGAAGCCCAGTGAGCGCCGTGCGCACCTCATCGGTGAAGAACCTCGCCTTTCTGAGCCCCCAGCCGACAAAGACGAGCAGGAAAAGCGGCGCGCAAGAGATCGAGCTGGTGCAGGAAGAGATTCATGGCAGGAAAAGAATGGCGGGTCGGGACTGGTTTCGTCGGAAATTATCCGACGCGAAAGAGGGGTTCTATTCGTTCGAATCCGAACCGTTTAAAGAACAATTGACTCCGGAAAAAGCGAATCGGGCAAGTACCGTAGATGAATGGAAAACGAGCCTTTATCCGAAGCGTCGCCGGCTAACATTGGAAAAAGCTCCCGGCCTCTAGTACAACGTTCGTTAAATAACGCTATTAATAAGCTCGTGGACCTCGTCCATTTTCCATTTCCATCGAAAAGGAACGGAGTCCTCGTTGCATTCTGCCACCCAGCGTTCGATATGACTCCGAAGTTCGTCCTTTGAGTTAACTCTCAGCCCGCGAAGGCTCACCCGAGCCATCTTGCTGAAGAAGGCTTCAATCAATACATGGTCAGCCCCCTTTCGGATGTAAGTAGTAACCCGAGTCCCCTAAAGTCTTATGGCGTACAACGCCCCTTACCCCAACAGAGCATTAGTGGGGCATCGGCGTCGAGGTCGGGCTTCAGCCCGTCCGAGACGGCGATAAGGTCAATAGCACGGGAACAGTGCTGAACGAGGTCAAGCGCTCGTGGAATAAATCGCCCGACGCGCAGCGGCGGTCGGTTTTATGCCGCGAAATGGCGCTTGACGGAGCCTATGCCGATACGATGGGAGCGACGGCGGATGCGTCAAGCGAAGCGCTGACCGCATTCGCCTTAGCGACCGGACATCGGCCTGCCTGCTGATGCTAATGCAGGTGATCAATCTCGTTACCGGCCTTTGGACGCTGCAGCTCGATGAATTCATGACGATCAACTCGGCGAGCGAAGTGAAGAAAGGGCTTCACGGCAATACATCCGCGGTCTGTTTGGAGAAGGTTCGTAAACGTTCTCCGCCGGCATAGTGAGATTCGGACGATGAGGGTGCTAATAAATTATTCGAACTTGAAGTTCCCTTGCGTTGAGAGCATCACCTCATCGCGTTGAGCCGATTCGTCACTATTCATTCGCCTGCGTAGTCCTTGGCGGGTTTGAGGTATCAATGCATTCGATCGATCATGCAGTCAGACGCTGTGCGCAGCTTGCCAATTGGGTTGGTACACCGTTCGATCGCGCAGGATGCGCCAACATATTCTCGCGAGCTTGGAGGCAATGGCGCAGATGATCACGCCATGCTTCTTCCCGGAGGTCTTCAGCTTGCAGACCCACGCTCCGAGAGCGCCTTTCAGTTTCTCCGACCAGATGTAGACCGAGCCTGCTCCCTGGATCAAAGCGCTTCTCAATGCCGTCGGGCCGCGTTTGCTGATATGCAGAAGCGTGTCTCTTCCGCCTGTCGAATATTGCCGCGGCACCAAGCCGATTGAGGCAGCCGCTTGGCGACTGTTTTTGAAGCGGTGCGGGTTGCCGATGTGTGCCTGCATGTACAGGGCAATGATGGCTCCAATGCCGGGAATCGTCATGAGACGCTTGGCGTCTGCATCTCGAGCAGCTTGAGCTTCAAGACGGCGCATGGCGGCTTCTTCGTCAGCCAGGGCACGTTTCCAACTTTCGAAGAGTCGCAGTACTGTCTCGCGTAGGATTGGCGTGATTTTCTCAGCCCGCTCATCCAGATACTCCGTCAAGTGGCAGGCGAGACGCTGCATGCCTTGGCGCGTCGGAATGCCATACTGCTCCAGTACAGAATGTATGCGGTTGCCGAGCTCGATCCGGATCCGCTGGTAACCTTTGTACTCGCGAATCAAGAGCTGCCGATCCTGCTGAGCCGACGTTTTGACCTGCACGTACTTGATGTCCGGCAAGAAGAAGAGCGTGGCAATATAGCGTGCGTCTCGACGGTCGTTCTTGTGCCGCGTATTTCGCACGGCTTTCACGTCGGCGGCGTTCACCAGGCGGGCGTCATGCCCAAGATCAGCGATCCGACGCGCCTTGTCATGTGCGCCGTTGCAGGCCTCCATCAGAACCGCAGCAGGCGGCAGCTGAGCAAGTCTGTTCATCAGCTCGGGATAAGAAATCCGCGGCCACTCGAATACAGGAGCTCTGCGTTCATTGAAACCCACCGCATCGCAGTGATCCTTCGCAAGGTCGATGCCGACGACGCAAACACGCGCGGGGTCGTATTGGGTATGATGCATGGTGAAGCACTCCTCATTAAGTCGATCTTGGCTCTTTGAAGCCGTCTTTGAGAGAGTGCTTCTTTGCGTTTCAGGTGTCAACATAACGATGGTCTCCTCGCGGGATAAGGCACCCGACTTCTCATTGGGGGCTGACCATCCCATTAATATAAGACTCCGTGGGTAACGGCCATCCTCGCAAAGAAGCCCAAGAAGGTGGCGCTCGTCGCCATCGCCAACCGCATCGCTCGACAGTGCTGGGCCGTCGCCTCGAAGGGCGAGGCCTGGAAAGACTTGAGCGTCACGACAGCATAGGAGACGACATCGTGCCCGTCCGGATTGCTCAAGCTTGTTGATGTGAAATCGGTTACGCCGACCCCTGTCAAACCTGTTCGCTTTTTAAGCAATTAGTTGCTGTTTGTCAATTTAGGAGCAGGGGTCGGACCTTACATCATGGCCACGTCGAAGGCGCACAGTCGCCGCAGAAATGACGATCGACAGGTCGAATAAGAATGCTCAATCCCTTGACTTCGTAGCGCATCGGAAGCCTGCACCCGGATCGGTTCCTGACTCAGTTGTGAACATCTAAAAACCAGCATGCGCATCTTTGCCGGTGCTATGCCTGATCGCACCGGCAAGGATACGTGCTGCCTTAAAAAGGCTGGCAGTCAAGGGGTTTGGCAACTTGACGACGAACTGAACCAACAAAGAAGGGAACGCCGCAACACCCTGTTTCACAAGGATTTTTTTCTGAGTGAATCGCCATTGGGCGCCTTCATTCGAACTTTCGTTGGGCGCAGATTACGCCGCATAAGAAGCAGGGGTTTGACTTCCGTCAAGCGGGTACACCCCCGATCCTTGACTCATGAGGACATAAGAACATCATGAGTTGGGGCAACGGTATGAAACAGGGCTTTGTGCGGGCGCTTCCCTTTAATTTTGGCGTTCTGTTCGGGCTCCTCATCGTAAATGTTCGGCTGCGCCTTCGCATGCGCAACGCTCTCCGCAGTGATGCCTTCGATCATGAGTCCTATGCGGATCGTCGGGACGATTTATCTCGTCTGGCTCGCCTGGTCTGTTTGGCGTTCGAGCAATACGGTCGACGCCTCGTCCAAGACGGCAGGTTTTCGAACCGGAGCGCTTCTGCAGTTCGTTAACGTCAAGATCTACTTCTACGGCATCATCTCGATGCAGATCTTCGTGTTGCCTGTCTACAGCGGTGATGCCGTCATGAGCGGGCTCTTCGCGGCGCTTCTTGCTTTCATGGGCTTTGTCTGTACGCTCTGCTGGTCGGCTTTCGGGCACGCGTTTCGTTCGATCTATGCGCACTGCGAAAGGGCGGTGAACGCCGTCATGGCAATCGGCCTCCTTTGGTGCGCATATCCGCTTTATCAGTGAATATCGAGAACGAGCGGGCGAGAGCGCTGCACGATCGCCGACAGCGCAGCGCCTTCCGGCGGAATTCTCCGAGCTTAGTGCCTTGCGGAAGCGGCGTTGAGTGTCGCAACCGAGACGACAATGACAGTGGCTTCGCTGAGGAGGACTAGGGCGGGAGATTGCGCTTTCGAGCCTTCGAAGCTTGAGGCTCAGCGGCGCTCGCGGGTGACGCCGCCATAAACAAGGAGGTGCGTAGCAATGTCTCGTTCAAAAAGGAAAACGCCGATTCGCTCAATACTCGTGTTGGGCACTTCGGAAAAGGCGGACAAAAAGCGCTGGCACCGCAGGCTTCGCAGCCGCGAAAAAGAGTCGCTTGGCTGATTTTGTCGGGACCGGTCTTGGGAGGCGGTTCGAGTTCGGTTCTTCGGCTTTCTGCCGGTGCACAAGCGAGAGATCGTCAACACGATCTATATGCGCAAGGAGTGGCGCGTGTACTGGAAGCGCAGCGCGACGACCGATGCCAAGGTCTATCGGTAGTGGATGGCGAAGTAACGTTTCCGCTGCGAGGCGAAAATGATTAGGCGCAGCTCCGAAGAATCTTGAGACGCGCTCGCATCAGACCCATGGGGCGTGGCGCACAGAGGTGCCGCTGCGTGGACGGAAAGAAAAATCGGCTCGCAGCACGCATGGAGTTCAATGTGCCTTCGGGTCGGTTGTCGGCAGCGGTGCAGCTGGGCGGTGGATGAAGAGTGGACAATGAACGAAAAGGGTGCTGCCCGCAAAGACTCAGGCGGCCAAGACGCTTGTGAGTGTTCGTGAAACGATTATCGAGGGATTTCAGGAGAGGGTCGGTAGCGAGTGAACTACTTGCTGCGATTCTCGCGGGAGCAGTCGACAGCAGAGTTTGGCGGCTTGATGTCTGTCCTTTGCCCGTCAAAAATTGGATCCAAAACTTTTATACGGCATCGGCTCCGAGATCTTCGTAGACAACAACATGTCTCATAATTCAAAAACCATTCGGGACCAATAATGATGCGGCATTTTGAATGTCCGGCTCTTTTCTG
>ENA-OPYT01000647-OPYT01000647.1-human-gut-metagenome-genome-assembly--contig:-NODE-647-length-10538-cov-2.476323_pt1 | contig 10538 bp, 11 predicted proteins | sample MGYA00242636_ERZ504480 | MGnify/ENA primary metagenome ERZ504480 (study PRJEB26092, sample SAMD00036228) | human gut metagenome | host: Homo sapiens | study: EMG produced TPA metagenomics assembly of...
AAGGGCAAGGTGCACATCGGTCCCGGCGGGATTCACGTGGAGGATGGAGACGAGTACGTGCACGTGTCGTGGCGCGACGGCGTGCACGTGAAAGACACCAAGAAGGGCGAGGAAGTGCACGTGGGTTGGGACGGCGTGCACGTGAAGAGCCCCGGCAACAGCGCAGGCGACGATGATGTGGTCATCGACGGCGCCAAGGTGGTCATTAACGGCGAGCAGTTCGACAGCTGGCAGGACGCGCATGCACGGTACCATCACGGATGGGATCGCGAAGAGCGTTGGTACGAGCCGTGCGGTTACACCGTGCGGGGCGAGCGCTTCGACAGCATCGACGATGCTCGCGCCAAGTACGGTGACGAAGTGGGGAAGTCTATTCCCGTGCGCAAGCACTACCTACGCGAGTTCGAGAAGTCGTGGGTGAAGTTCCCGTATCCGCTCATGGTCATCGTCGTGTACCTGCTGCTGGGCATTTTGAACGGCGCGTGGGCCATGGGGCTGTTTCTGTTCCTGACTATTCCCTTGTACTACATGGTGGGTCACGCCATCGGGCGCAAGCGCCTCGCGCCGCTGGTGTCGGGCGCGTATCCCATCGCGGTGGTGGCCTGGTTCTGCTGGATGGCGTTCGTGCTGAACCAGCCGCATCCCGCCTGGGTGGCCTTTCTCACCATTCCCGTAGTGGAGTGGCTCGTGCATAGCCTGTCCCGCTGGTGGCGCGATCGCAAGCGCCGCAAGGGTGACGCGGAAAACGCGCCCATCGACGTGGACGCGCAGTAAGGCGGAGCGCCTTCGTCATCTCGGGCAGGCCTCGAACGAAGAAGTGCCGCGCATCTTGAAACGATGCGCGGCACTTACCTATATATAGGAGATACGAAGTCGGATCAGCTCGCCCCGAGTGCGCCTTAGTTGTTCGCGAACCTGCTGTAGTTGTAGCCGCCGACGCCCGCCTTCTTCTTGGAGCCGTTCTGCTTGGCGGCGCCCTTCGCGTTCGGAGCGGACTTCTCGCGCTTCTTCTCGTTCATTTCGAGGCGGCGCTTCGCGTGGTCCATGTTGTTGCTGCGCGGGCCGTCGGGCTTGGCGGCGCCGTCGAAGGATCGTTTGCCCTCGGCGCGCTTGCCGCGCCCGGGGCGGTTGTCCGAGCGGCCCTCGGCGCGGCTGTCCGAACGGCGCTCGAAGTCGCGCTTCTCGCCGCCGCGCTTGTCGGAGCGCTTGGCGCCCGCGGGGCGTCCGGAGCCTTTGTTGCCCTTGTAGCCGCCCTTTTTCGGAGCGCCCTTCTTGCCCTTTTCCAGCACGGTCATGTCCAGCTCGTAGGTCTCGAGCTCCATGAGGGGTACGTTCTTGCCGATGAGCTTCTCGATGTCGCTCATCGTGCGGCGCGACTCGCGCGTGACGAACGAGACCGCGAAGCCCTGTTCTCCGGCGCGGCCCGTGCGGCCGATGCGGTGCACGTAGTCCTCGGGCATGTCGGGCAGGTCGAAGTTGATGACGTGATCCACGTCGGGCACGTCGATGCCGCGCGCTAGCACGTCGGTCGCCACGAGGATTGACGTGCGGCCGCGACGGAAGTTGTCGAGGGCGCGCTTACGCTGGCCTTGCGACTTGTCCGAGTGGATGGACTCGGCACGGTAGCCTGCGTCGCACAGCGCCTCGGCGCAATCCTCGGTGCGGTTCTTCGTGCGCGCGAACACGATCACGCGGTCGGAGCCCTTCTCCTCCAGCAGCGCCTGCAGAAGCTCGGGCTTCTTGAAATTGGCGATGGGCATCATGAACTGCTCGACCGTCTGGGCGGTCTCGCCGTTGCGGGCGATTTCCACGACGGCCGGGTCGTTCAGCAGCGAGCCCAGGTTCTTCTGGATGGAGTGGTCGATGGTGGCCGAGAAGAGCAGCGTCTGGCGATCGGCGGGGGTGGCGTCTACGATGGTGGTGACGGCGGGCAGGAAGCCCATGTCAAGCATGCGGTCCGCTTCGTCCAGCACGAGGGACTTGATGCCGCCGAGGTCGACGACGCCTTTGTTCATGAGGTCGTTCAGGCGGCCGGGCGTGGCGATGAGCACGTCGGTGCCGCGTCGGATCTCGTTGATCTGGGGGCCGTAGGGCGTACCGCCGAACACGGTGGTCACGTAGTGCCCCGTCTTGCGGGTGATCTGCATGCACGTCTGCGAGATCTGCTGCGCCAGCTCACGGGTGGGGCTGACCACCAGCACGCGGGGCGCGCGCTTGCCCCTCTTGCCGCGCGGCAGGGTGCTCAGGATGGGCAGCAGGAACGCGGCGGTCTTACCCGTGCCGGTGCTGGCGGCGGCGATGAGGTCGCGGCCTTCCAGGACCAACGGGATGGCCTGCAGCTGCACAGGGGTGGGGTTCTCGTAGCCCAGGCGTTCGACGGCGGCAAGGGCAGCCTCAGACAAGCCGAGGTCGGCGAAATTCTGCATTATTCGTTTCCGTTTCTCTTCGTGCGCGCTCGATGCGCGCTTTTCGGTCGCACCCGCTCCTGCGGCGTGCATTGCGCTTGACTCGAGCCGCTTTCTGATTCGTTGGCATTGCGCGAAAAGAAACAGGAAAGAATTTCGTGTAAAGCGACTGACCATTATGCCAGCCGTCGGTGAGGAAAGTAAAGGAAAATGTAAAAATTGACTGAGAATATGTACCGAAATCCATCAAAACGGACTGTTTTTTAACGTGATCGGTAGGCTTTCAAACGTCTGCAGCCCCTTATGTTCATCTGATGTCCAAGGAGCTTCCCACTTAGAATTTACACTGCTTTACTTTGCCGTTGACGTGGGAAAACGAAAAAACTCGGGGGGGGGGGCGGTTCACCGAAGACCGATTTTTCTGGTTGCTAAACTGAAACCGTGCTATTGATCATGAGGACGGAATCAGACGAGGCGCTCCGGCTCAATTGAGTGTTGAAGAGATTCGCGACGAGCGAGACGGACGGTTTAGGAAACGCATTTTCCCTATGGGATTCGACGACAACAACAGACAGACGGCTTCGGGTCGCCATGGTGCCTCCGCTTCGCGCGGAGGTTCTCACGCCTATGGGCAACCTCCTGCGGACGGTTTCGGTCAGGCTCCCCATGGCAGCCGGCCTTATCCGCAGGGCGGTGGGTACGCTTCGCGCCCGACGGGGCAGACGCCGTATCCAAACCAGCGACCGGCGAACTACGGCTACGCTTCGCAAGCTGACGAGATCGTGCGCGTGCGCAAGAAGCGCAAGAAGCACACCAAGCTGAAGCGGGCGGCGCTTATCGCGCTCGCCGTCGTCGTGGTGCTCGTGGGCGGCGTCGCCGCGTACGGCGCTTGGTACACGAGCAGCCTCGCCAGCAACATGGCGCTCGACGCTCAGGAGCAAAGCGAGTTGAGCAGCGTTCTCGCCCCCTCCGATTCCCAGATGGAGCCGTTCTACGTGCTGCTGGTGGGCTCGGACAACTGGGAGACGTACGGGGAGCGCTCCGACGCCCTCGTGCTCGTGCGCATCGATCCGGTGGGCCACGTCATCACCATGGTGTCGGTTCCGCGCGACACGCCGTACGAGTACAACGGCAAGGTCGAGAAGATCAACCAGATGTTCGCCGTGAACGGGGCGGCTGGCGCCGTTACAGCGGTGCAGGACCTCACCGGCGTGAAGATCTCCGACTACGTAGAAATCGAGTTCGCCGGGTTGGCCGAGTTCGTGGATTCGATCGGCGGCATCTACGTGGACGTGCCCTACACCATCGACTACCAGGTGTACACGCAGGATCAGGCGCCCGTCCATATCGAGGCCGGCAACCAGCTGCTCAACGGCGAGCAGTGCGTGGCGCTTGCCCGCATGCGCACCGCCTATGGCGACGACCAGGAGGCCATCCGCCAGTCGAACGTGCGCGCGATGGCCATGGCGCTCATGAAGAACGTGCTGCAAGCTCCTCCGGTCGAGATCCCCGGCCTGATCCAAAACCTCTCCCAGTGCGTGTCTACGAGCATCGACTTGCAGACGATGATCTCGCTTGCGACCGATTTCGCACAGGCGGGCAACCCCACCATCTACACGTGCACCGGTCCGTACAAGGGCGACTTCATGGAGGAATACGGCGGCCTGTGGCTGTGCTACGAGGATCCCGAGGGTTGGGCTACACTGATGAAGGCGGTCGACGCCGGCGAGAATCCCGAAGCTGCCGAGACCACCGTTAACGGCAAGTAAGCAAGCAGCGTACGTACGACGCTGAAGAGAAAGACGAACGAATGACACTGCTCGAACTATTCAAACTGCTGCGCAAGCACCTGGCCCTGGTGGTGGTGCTGCCCGTCGTGCTCGCGATCGCGACGGCAGGCTTCAGTTGGGGCCTCATGCAGAACCAGTACACGGCCACGGTGTCCGTGTACGTGCTGACTGCGAAGGACGACGCGAGCTCTTCGAGCACCACCGCGTACAACGACCTCACCGCCAGCCAGCTCATGGCGAACGACATAGCGACTTTGGCTAAGTCGGAGACCGTGCAGAAGCGCACGGCCGAGGCTCTTGGCATGTCTTCGCTCAGCGGATACAAGATTTCCGTCGAAGCGGGCACCACCACGCGCGTCATCAGCATCTCGGTGACGGCGGGCAAGCCCGATGCGGCTGCCATCGTCGCCAATGAGATATCCACCGTTCTGTCCACCACCGCGCAAAGCGTCATGGGCGTCGAGAGCGTCAACGTGGTCGACGCGGCCGAGGTTCCCACGGATCCCTCGGGCCCGCCGCGCGCCATGTACACGGCGGTCGCGTTCCTCGCGGGCATCTTCCTGGCAGTGGCCATCGTGGTGGTGCTGGATATGTTGAACACGCGGGTGCGCAACCCTGAAGAAGCTGAAGAACTGCTGGGCATTCCGGTCATCGGCCGTATCCCCACGATCAAGGGTTAGGAGGGTATAGGCCATGGCTAAGAAAAAGAAGCAGGCGTCCAACATGCTCGAGGTGCAGAACGCGGCGAAGACGCTTTTTGCGAACATCCGCTTCATGTCGCCCGACAACCCCATCCGCTCCATCGTCATGACGAGTTCGGTGCCGAACGAGGGCAAGTCCATGTGCTCCGTGGAGCTGGCTCGCGCTATCGCCACGTCGGGCAAGACGGTGCTGCTCGTGGAGGCCGATATGCGCCGTCGCACGCTTGCCAGCCTGCTGAACGTGCGTCCTGCGGCGGGCGTGTACGCCGTCCTCACCGATGCGGCACCGCTCAAGACGGCCGTCACGCCGACGCAGACTCCCAACCTGTTCTTCCTCGACGTCGAGCCGAACATACCCAACCCGGCCGACATCATCTCGTCCAAGCGGTACCAGAAGCTGGTTGCCACGCTGGAGGACAGCTACGATTATGTGATTTACGACATGCCGCCGGTCGGCACCTTCGTCGATGCCGCCATCCTGTCCACGTTGGTGGACGGCACGGTGTTGGTGGTCAAGCCCGGCTCGACGAAGCGTTCCGAGCTGGTGGACGCGTGCGAGCAGCTGAAGAAGGCCGATGCCAACATCCTCGGCATCTGCGCCACGTTCTGCGAAGGCACCGGTTCCGAATACTATTACGCGTACTACACCAAGGACGGCAGCCGCGTGAAGGATGACGGCGACGTTTCCGCGCTGCAGGCCGAGACGCGCACGCCGGTTCCCACGGCCGGGCGCCGTGCGCCCCGCGGTGCGCAGGGCAGCCCCGTTCCTGCAGGCGGTCGCGGCGGATTCGCTAAGGATCCCGTGGCAGGAAGAGGGCGTAGGGCCTGATGAGGGATTTGCATTGCCATATCCTTCCCGGCGTCGACGACGGTGCGCGCAACCTGGACGAGTCTCTGGCCATGCTGGAGGCCGCCAAGGCTGCGGGAATCACGTCTATCGTGTGTACCCCGCATGTGCGCGATCCCTACTTCGACTACGACGCGATGTGGGATGCTTACGAGTTGCTCGTGGCGCACGCTGACGGGTTCCCGCTGACGATGGGCTTCGAGGTGAACCATTCCAAGCTTATGCAATTGGGCATGGAATGGGCCGAGCATCTGCACTTCGACGGCACGAACGAGTTTTTCATTGGAGCTGTCTACGAGGGCGGGCAAGCCCGACTTCGAGATATACGAACGGACCATCTTCGAACTGCAGGGGATGGGCTACCAAGTGATCATCGCTCATCCCGAGCGCTATCGCGCCATCCAGGAGGATGTCGAGGTGGCGCGCGGTCTGGTGAAGATGGGTTGCAAGCTGCAAGCGTCGGCCGATTTCATTGCCGGCGGTCGCATGGGAGCCGAGCGAAGCCGCCAAGCGCCTGTCGACGAGAACCTGTACGCGTACATCGCAAGCGATGCGCATCGGGTGGAGCACTACGGCTACTTCGCCGAAGCGAAGCGGACGTACCGAACGCGAGGAGCGCATGCGCGTCTGTAGGTTCGGTTTGACGGCTTCCTCGTATATTGTTTTCGCCACTTCTCGCGCAGTGGCCGCGCTCTTTACCTTCCTTTTCAAATATGGGATAAAGGGCGAGTAGAGGGCGGAGGGCGCAGAACGACCTCCTGGGATTTGGCCTTGGACGACAGGATTGCGCCTCCGACCCGCAGCGTGACGTGGATAAGGCAGGATGGCCGTTCGGGGCTGGATATCTGACGAGGTTGCGTGCTGCGGGAACCGAAGGAAGACTTCCGCTCTCGCAGAAGGTTTCGGACCTCAATAATAGGAGGCACGCATGCGCTACGTCGGAATAGACATAGCAAAAAAGGATCATCAGATAGCCGCCGTCGATGAGTTTGGCAACGTCATCCTCAAGTCGTTCAGCGCCGGCAACAACGAATCTGGCTTTGCCAAGATCGCCGAAAAACTCGAGGCTGCCCGCATCGAGTCGGATGAGTGTCTCGTCGGAATGGAGGCGACCGGCCACTACTGGATCTCGCTCTGGGAGTTCCTCGACGCCAACGGCTACGAGGTCGTGGTCATCAACCCTATCCAGACCGACGCATTCCGCAAAGTCGACTCGCTCCGCAAAACGAAAACCGACGCCATCGACAGCGTGCTCATCGCCGAGTACCTGCGCTTTGCGAACCCCGAGTCGTCCAAGATGGCCAATCCGGACGTCGAGCAACTCCGCGAACTGGCACGCTTCAGGAGCTTTCTCGTAGAGCAGGCGACCCAGCTTAAGAACAAGGCGATCCGCGTACTCGACCAAGCATTCCCGGAGTACGGAAAGTTGTTCTCCAACACGTTCGGCGAGGCATCGAAAGCCCTGCTCAAGCAGTGCCCGACACCCGAAGAGGTCCTCGCAACTGACATCCGCACGCTCACGCGCATCCTCAAGGAAAACAGTGGGGGCAATTGCGGTCGGGCCAAAGCCGAGGCAGTCAAGGACGCCGCCAGGAGCTCGATCGGCGCCAAGTTCGGCGCCCGTGCCCTGTCCTTCGAGATCAAGTTGCTGGTGAAGCGGCTATCGTTCACCCAGGTCCAAATCGAAGAATTAGAGGACGAGATATCAGAGCTGCTGCACCGTTCGGATGGTCACTGGCTCACGACCATCCCCGGCATCGGAGACTCGCTCGCGGCCTCCATCGCCGGGGAAATCGGCGATCCTGACCGTTTCGAGACCCCCAAGAAGCTCATCGCCTACGCGGGCATGGATGCCTCGAAGTACCAATCTGGCGCGAATCAGGACACAAACGGGCACATGTCTAAGCGCGGCTCCTCCGAGCTTCGGCGAGCACTCATGCTGGCAGCCGACAAGGTGCGCATCTACGATCCCTACTTCGGCGAGTACTACGACTCAATGAAAGCCCGCGGTAAACATCACTACGTCGCCCTGTCGGGAGTCGCCAGGAAACTTGCCGGCGTCTGCCTGTCGCTCATGCGCGAGCAGCGGCCCTACGAGTCCGAACCTCCCGAGCATCACCTGCCAGGTCATCTTCAGCGCCAAGCCTAAATTTGGGTAAAAATCGCGGAACTTATAAACCGCCTTCTCCAGGGCGGTTTATATCCTGATGCCTCGAAGCAGCAAATCCACGTGCCTTTCTATTCCATATTCTATTATCAACATCCTATCTAAAAGCTTTGGTTTAGTTCTTGACTTCAAATAGCAGGTCTGTCGTGTTGTTGACGAACACGAAATCTTCCACAAGGCATGCCCTCAGGCCATCCCAGTCTTTGGCATCGAGGGTATCCCAATACTCGGCCTGCAACCGCTCGATCGCCCTCATGTCCTCCAAGTCCCCGATGCGCTTCTCAAGCTCCTCAACAGTTGCCATAACTCCCTCTTCCTAGGTCAAGCTGAAACCGCCTTCGTTGTAGATGGTTTCGCCCGTAATGAACGAAGCGTCTTCCGAAGCCAGGAACAGCGCGACGTCGACCGTCTCGCGAACTTCGCCGTAGCGTCCGAAGGGCATCTTCGCCAAGAACGCAGCGCTCCGCTCAGGATCGTTGATCGTCCCGGCGGCTATGCGCGTTTTCGACGTGCCGGGAGCTATCGCGTTCACATGAATGCCGTACTTCGCCAGCTCGAGCGCCATCACCTGCGTAAGCATTTTGACGGCGGCTTTCGAGGGGCAATAGGGGGTGATGCCGCCGATGGTCTTGCGGGAGCTGTTCGAGCTCGTGTTCACGATGTAGCCTTTCACGCCAAGCTCGACCATCGTGCGCGCAACAGCCTGGCCGACGTAGAATTCGCCGTTCAGATTCGTGGCCATCACATCGAGCCATCCCTCCTTGCTGCACTCCAGAAACGGCTCCCGATGGCAGATGCCGGCATTGTTCATCAAAACGTCGATACGCCCGTATCGATCGATGACCTTCTGCACGCTTTCCTGCACCTGATCGTAGTCGCGCACATCGCAGTGCACGCACGAAAACGATGATCGTTGCCCCCGAACCACCTCTTCCATCGTATCGTCCTCGATGTCGAAGATGGCAACCTGGGCACCCTCCTTCACGAGTTGCTCGACCATGCCGCGCCCAAGACCGTTGGCACCGCCGGTTACCAGGGCTATCTTGTCAACAAACCGCTCTCTTTCCATTGTCGTCCTCCTAATCTAACGCACAGCTAGAGGCTCTGCCCACCATCCTCGAAGATGATCTCCCCCAACATGAAGGAAGACTCTTCCGAAGCGAGGAACAGCGCCGCATCCACGGCCTCCTTCACTTCGCCGTAGCGGTGCATGGGAATATCGTTCAAGAACTGCTCGTTCATGTGCGGGTTCAAACGCGTCGGCTCGCTCATGCGGGTTTTCGTCGTACCGGGTCCAAACGCGTTGACGCGTATATCGTATTCGGCAAGCTCTTTTGCGAACTGCTTGGTGAACACGGCGATGGCCGCCTTGGATGCGGGATACGCGCCAAGGTACTTCGGTATGAAACGGAAGGTGTTCGAAGACGTGTTCACGATAACGCCCTTCGTCTTCTTCGCCACCATGGCCTGGGCAACGGCCTGCGCCACGTAGAACGACCCGTTCACGTTGGTGGCGATCACACGATCCCAAGCATCTTTAGGACAGGTGAGCATACCGTACTTCTGCCCGTCCTTGATGCTGATGCCCGCGTTGTTCATGAGGATGTCGATGCGGCCGAAGCGTTCGACGGCCTCGTCGACCATGCGGTGCACGGCATCGTAATCGGTGATATCGCACGGTATGGTATGAACGCGATCCTCGTCGCCGAACGCATCCTCTAACGTATCGTGCTCGATGTCGACGGCAACCAGCTTCTCGGCGCCTTCCGCAAGGAAACACTTGACCATGCAACGCCCGATACCGTTCGCCGCACCCGTGACCAGCACGATCTTGTTATCGAACCGAGCCATGACACACCCCTTCTCCTTAATGAGTTACCGCGAGCGCGCCGATCGGCGTGCGCCAACCCTCCCCCTTTGGCGCACGCCTTCATCGACGCAGAACGCGCCGTTACTTTGCGTCGGCCGTCGCCAGATGAAGATACGTCGTGGCACCGCCATCGGCGGCAATGAACTCGCCGTTGATAAAGCTGGAATCGTCCGAAGCAAGGAACATGACCACTGAGGCAATCTCCTCGGGCAGCGCGTAACGCTTCATCGACGAGGCGTCCACCAGACCCTTGCGGTTCTGGCCGCGCGGCAAGGTCATCCCCGAAAGCACAAGGGCCGGGGTTCACGGCGTTCACGCGTATGCCGTAGGTCCCGAGGTCGGTGGCGGCGGCGCGCGTCATGCCCATGACTGCGGCCTTGGCCATGGCATAGCCGATGAAGCTCCCGGGTCCGAAATGCGTGCCTTGGTAGGAGCACGTGTTGACGATGGTGCCGCCGCCCGCTTCGATGATGGCGGGTGCGCAATAGTGCATGCCGTTGTACACGCCCCAGCAATCCACGTCCATGATGCGGTTCAGGGACTCGCGGGTCTCGGTGAGGACGGTGCCGTTCTGGCACATCCCGGCATTGTTGACGAGCACGTCCAGTCGACCGCTCTCGTCCACGACCTTCTTCACCAGCTCCTGCCAGGAGCCTTCGTCGGCAACGTCCATCGGAAACGCCACGGCTTCTCCGCCGTCGGCAATGATGGCAGCCTCGACCCGCTTCAATCCCTCTTCTTCGATGTCGGCCATGTAC
>ENA-OPYT01000648-OPYT01000648.1-human-gut-metagenome-genome-assembly--contig:-NODE-648-length-10525-cov-2.029717_pt1 | contig 10525 bp, 11 predicted proteins | sample MGYA00242636_ERZ504480 | MGnify/ENA primary metagenome ERZ504480 (study PRJEB26092, sample SAMD00036228) | human gut metagenome | host: Homo sapiens | study: EMG produced TPA metagenomics assembly of...
CGGAGCTACCTGAAACTGTAGCCGTGGCAGCTATCACATAGTTACCCTTTGAACCGGAACCGGAGCCGGAACCCGGTTCGTCTGTGTCTGTACAAGAAAATTAAAAGCCATTCCGGTCATTGCCATTTGCCAAAAGAGGCCCGGGACAAAAAGATAAATTCTTCTTCATTTGTTCTTCTTATTAATTACACCTATTAAAACCCATTATATTTATTAATCACCCAAAAATGTACACGTATCTTGCCATAGAACGCACGCCCGGCTTTCTGAAGGCTGAAGTTGTCGTACAAATCCTCGTTCGTGAAGTTGCGGCATTCAAACGAGATATTGTAACGGCCATTCTTCAGACTATAGCTCAATGTCAGGTTATGGGAGAACTGGTCGGGTACCATGAAATCCTTGTTCTTGCTACCGATGGCCTGCGAATAGTAGGAGAAGCTGTGCATGTACTGGTTGTCGTAAGTCACGGACAGTATATTCCCTTTCTTCCAGAGGTCGCGCCAATATGAAGTTTACGTCAAAATCAGCAAACTGATAGGGCACATTGGCAATCGCGTGCCTTGTAACCGAGATTTTCCACAGAGTTGCCGGTACTGCCGATTTGCATCTTCTCATTGTCACGCACATTCATCTGCGTGAAGTTGCCGCCCACACTCAGCCAGCGTCCGAAGCCATAGCGTGCCGATACATTGTATCCCTTCGTCAGCACCTTGCCGTAGTTGGTATAAGTGGCCCCTTCTTTTCCTCCGCTCAAGTCCTGGATATTACGCTGGATATAATCCTTCGTATTGCGGTATACCACACCGCCTTCCACGTAGACGGAATGTTTTCCAAAACTCCGGGAATAACTCAGGTTCAAGTTGATGTTGTCACTTTTCTCGGGACGGATGCCGATGTCTCCACTCTCCAGGTCTTCGTCACCAAACATCTCTTCGATAGTGGGCAGGCGGTAAGCTTTTTCATAAGAGAGCTTCGCCTGCAAGCCGGGTAGGATGAAGTAGGTTCCGGCAGCACCATATCCCCAAGAGTCTACCGTACGGCTGGTGCGTACATAATTACTACCGGTATCATCCTCGGCCATAGGTCCTGCCACATACTGGCGGTAGTATTTGCCGAATGCCGAGAAGTTCCACTTTTCGGAAGGCATCAGGCGGTATGACAAACCGGAGATATTCTTGCGGGTCTGCTTGGCAATGGCATCCGTCTGTTCTTCCACCGCCAACAGTGAAGTATTATCACGCTGGAATGCACTCAACACATGATTGAAAGTCAGCATGTGGACTCTGGCAATGCGGTAATTCAAGGTCAATGTACCGTTCCAATTGTCATTATCGGCACGGGAATACTGGCGGGACTGTTCGCCGGGACTGTTCAGCGGATGTTTCTCACCAAGCCAGTTGTATTCATAGCGGGCAGTATCCACATTCGTAGTGGCATTGCGATTGTAGTTGGCTGTCAACACCATATCCAGCCCCTTGATTATCAAGTTGCGTTTGCTGTATTCCATCGAAGGCATTAGTGAATGGCCGAAGCGGTGCTTTTCCCCGAAGACTGTCTTCTGGCGTACACCGGTCTGTATGTCCTTGTACATGTGCGAATAGGTGAAACCGAACATCAGCCGGTCTACCCAACTTTTGTCCACAATACCCGCTTTGGCCACAATGGCTTCGTTGTGGTAAGTATCATTGAAACGCTTCACGCGCACCTTCTCACTTTCGTTGAAACTGCCCGTCTCAAAATCCTTTACCGGCGCATCTACATGATAATCGTTGTCCGAGTAGTTTTGAAAGGCATTGATTTCATAGCTGAAACCGTTCTTGAAAGTCTGTCCGAAGTTAACGTATGAGCGGTGGGTATTGAACGAGCCGTAAGAATAAGAAGCATCCAGGAACCAGTTCCGGCGTTTCTTGTTGGTAACAATATTGATGACACCGCCAATGGCATCCGTACCGAAGCCCACGGGAACTACACCCTTATATACCTCTATACGGTCGGCAAAGCTCACCGGAATATTGTTCAGGCTGAAGGAGCTTCCCACACCTTCCTGCGGCACACCGTCAATGAACACCTTGACGTGCTTTCCGCTAAAACCGTCCAGCATCAACTGCATGTCCGAACCTACCCCACCCGACTCACGGAGTTTCATGCCCGGAGCCTTGGTCAAGGCATCGCTCAGATTCTTCGTGGTGTTCTGGAGTTCCTTTGTATCGACTGCCACAGCATTGAATGCCGACCTCTTCACCCGGCTTACTCCGGTAGAAACGATAGTCACCTCGTCCAGCTGTTGCGTTTCGGGAGCGATGGTTATGTTCAGCTTCATCCGCTCATCATTGACCAGTTTCACCTTTTTCTCCACCTTTGTATAACCTACGGCAGACACCACCAACGTATAGTCGCCGGCAGGCGCCTTAATGTGATAGAGGCCTTCCTGATTCGTGGTTACTCCATAACTCGTCCCTTTCAGATAAACAGTCGCAAAATCCACCGTTTCTTTTTCCGTAGAAATGATTCTACCAGAAATCATCCCTCCTCTCCTCTGCGCATGTACAGACAGAGAAGCCAACAGAAGGAGAAACAGCAGCGAGAATTTAAGTGTATATGCTTTCAATTTTATAATAATTATAATGTTGTTAGTAAACCGGTGCAAAGGTCATTATTAACAGCCAGCTGTGCAATCGCTTATTGTAGGTAATTATATGGAGTGGATTTATCGTATATATCATATTACGCAATCACCATTGATGGGTATTATCAATAATAAATCTAAAAAAAGAGGAGCCGGGAAATGAAAAACCCTATTTATAGGTATTGCCAATATGCCTTTTTGTACGACCTTTGCTGCAAATTAAAAACAAGACAACGGACAATAAATTATTAAAGTTTAAGTATGAAAATTGAAAAGATTGTAGCCCGTGAAATCCTTGATTCACGCGGCAATCCCACAGTAAGAAGTGGAACGTTATTCTGGAATGTGGATGTTATGGGACGCGCAGCAGTGCCTTGCCGTGCTTCTACCGGCGAGCACGAAGCGCTGGAACTTCGCGATGGCGACAAGCAACGCTACGGTGGTAAAGGTACACTAAAAGCAGTAGAAAACGTCAACAAGATAATCGCACCGGCACTGATTGGCTGGTCGTCACTGGAACAGCGTACCATCGACCACAAGATGCTTGAGTTGGACGGCACGCCTACCAAATCCAAGCTGGGTGCCAACGCCATTCTGGGTGTCTCACTGGCAGTAGCCAAAGCCGCCGCCAATTATCTCGATATACCTTTATACAGATATATCGGTGGAGTAAATACCTACGTAATGCCGGTCCCGATGATGAATATCATCAATGGAGGTTCACACAGCGACGCTCCTATCGCTTTCCAAGAATTTATGATTCGGCCGGTAGGCGCCTCTTCCTTCCGTGAAGGCCTGCGCATGGGAGCCGAAGTATTCCACGCCTTGAAAAAAGTGTTGCACGACCGCGGCCTCAGCACTGCCGTAGGTGACGAAGGCGGTTTTGCACCGGCACTGGCAGGAACAGAAGATGCGCTGGACTCCATCATGAGCGCCATCAAGGCTGCCGGCTACGAACCGGGCAAGGATGTGAAAATCGGTATGGACTGTGCCTCATCCGAGTTCTTTAAGAACGGTATCTATGACTACTCCATCTTTGAAGGCGAAAATGGTAAAAAATCGTACTGCCGACGAACAAATAGCTTACTTGGAAAGATTTGATTAATAACTACCCGATTGACTCCATCGAGGATGGCATGAGCGAAAACGACTGGGAAGGCTGGAAGAAGTTGACCGAACGCATCGGCAACCGTTGCCAGCTGGTTGGCGACGACCTGTTCGTGACTAACGTGGAATTCCTTGAAAAAGGTATTGCCATGGGCTGCGCCAATTCCATCCTTATCAAAGTCAATCAAATCGGTTCACTCAGTGAAACGCTGGATGCTATCGAAATGGCACACCGCCACGGTTATACCACAGTGACTTCTCACCGTTCCGGCGAAACCGAGGACGCCACCATTGCAGACATTGCCGTTGCCACCAACAGCGGACAAATCAAGACCGGTTCTCTGAGCCGCTCCGACCGCATGGCGAAGTACAACCAACTATTGCGCATCGAAGAAGAACTGGGTAACCTTGCTGTCTATGGCTACAAAAGAATAAAATAACCCTTTGTAGTGAATAAGTCATAAAGAGGGAATAGCGTCTTTGGGGAAAAGGCGCTATTTTTTATTAAAGAATCGTCTATATCTTTGCAAAAGTCATCCCCTACTATCCTCTATAGGAAAGATTCTTTCCAAGATGGTAGCAGGTTAATGTTTCATTGACTAAAGACTATTCGTCCGACAGTCGTTACATTATCGTCCGACATATGTTTAATTATCGTCCGATAGCTGTTGGACGATAATTAAACATATGTCGGACGAATAGTTTTTAGTAAGCAAGAATATAAAATATAGCGGCGCAACAATCATTTGCTCCCAAAGCCTCCCTTTATTATTTACGGAGGCCTTCAAAAACAGTCCTCATTCACGGTTCATCAAACGATGCTCTGCCATCTGCTCGAACTTCGTGCCGGGACGTCCGTAATTGGCATACGGATAAATGGAGATGCCGCCACGCGGGTAAAGATACCAGTCACCTCGATATACTTAGGATTCATCAAATGAATGAGGTCTTTCATTATGATGTTCACGCAATCTTCGTGGAAAGCTCCGTGATTGCGGAAGCTGAACAGATAGAGCTTCAGGCTCTTGCTCTCCACCATCTTGACATCGGGGATATAGCAAATACGGATTTCCGCAAAGTCCGGTTGTCCCGTGATGGGACAAAGACTGGTGAATTCGGGGCAGTTGAAACGCACCCAGTAGTCATTGCCGGGATGCTTGTTATCAAATGCCTCTAATACTTCGGGAGCATAGTCCTGACGGTATGCTGTCTTTCTCCCCAAAAGGGAAAGTTGGTCTTTCAATTCTGTCATAGCCATATATTTTTAGTGATACAAGTGTGCCTCATTTAGTAGAAGCCAAAAACTTTTCCAATCCTTCTCTGCGCAACGTGCATGCCGGGCAGTGTCCACAACCATCTCCCGGGATACCGTTATAACAAGTCAGCGTTTCGTGGCGTATAAGTTCGAGCACTCCAAGCTCGTCTGCCAGTGCCCAGGTCTCCGCTTTGTCAATCCACATCAGTGGTGTGTGCAGTACGAATTGCTCGTCCATAGCCAGGTTCAGCGTCACGTTAAGCGACTTGATGAAAGCATCCCGGCAATCGGGATAACCGCTGAAATCGGTCTGCGACACCCCCGTCACAATATGATTAATTCCCCGCTCGCGGGCGTAGACGGCGGCTATACTCAGGAAAAACAGATTGCGTCCCGGCACAAAAGTATTCGGAAAGCTGTCTGCCGGCTTCTCCTGGTCCATCTCCATGCCGGCATCTGTCAATGAGTTATGTCCCAGCCGGCCGATAAAGGAAACATCCATTACTTCGAACTCCACACCTGCCTTACGGGCAATGGCCCTCGCCAAGTCCACTTCCTTCTGATGCTTCTGTCCATACAGAAAACTCAGCGCATACACTTTCTTAAATTCACGTTTTGCCCAAAAGAGGCAAGTGGTCGAGTCCTGCCCGCCACTGAATACCACCAAAGCAGTGTTCCTATTCATCTTGTTAAAAGCCTCTCTGTTTCCCTCCCCCGTAGGGAGGGAAACAGAGAGGGCATTGCTTATTATTTGTTTGACATAATAACTGATTTCCCCTCACTACGGGTAAGGGGCTTTAAATATCGCCTATTTTCCATACTTTATAGGAGATGCCTTCATCATAGACATCACTACCGTCTATCCGCTTAATAGCTTTTACCACACGGATAGTCACAGGCAGTATCAATACCTCGTACATGGACTTCAGCAGAATCTGGATACACATCATCACCAGCAACTCCCGCCATGCAATGATTCCTCCGAACGCCACCGGAAAGAAAATCAACGAGTCTGCCGTCTCACCAACCACCGTCGACCAAATGGCACGTGCGGAGAAATTACGCCCGTTGCTTGCCAGTTTCATGCGGCTCATTACGTAGGCATTCAGAAAAGAGCCCACCAAGAATGCCGTCAGACTAGCTATGACAATACGGGGAGCCATTCCAAAGACAAAATTGAAATGCGCGGCACCATCCCAGAAAGGGGCGGCAGGCAATGCCACGGCTATCAGTCCCAGCATTACCACAAAAAAGTTCATGGCAAAACCGCTCCAGATTATCAGACGAGCTTTACGAAAGCCCCAAACCTCGGCAATGCAATCGTTGATAATATAAGAAACAGGAAAGACCAGCAATCCGGCTGTTACGGTAATACCCAAAAACTGGATAACTTTAGTCTCAAGAAGATTGGCTGCAATCAAGCATACATTGAACAGAATGCCCAGCAACATAAAAGGTACAGATACTTTTTGTTTCATACTCCTGCTTTTTTTACGTGGTGTTCTAGAATACACGACCGCTATTCACGGCATCATACAATTTTAAATCCGGTTGCAAAGGTACAACAAGTTTTGCAAATGAACAAACAACATATATTTTAACTAAATCCCAAGCAAGACAAAGCTCCCTTTTTTTATTCGAAGTAATTACAGACAGTGCATATTTAGTTAACGAGACTTAAATAAGATTTCCCAAACCAAGAATATTATTTACAATAGTTTTAAAAAACATAAACCAATAGCATAAAAATCAATATATTAACTGATTTTAGCACAAAATCAAAAACATGCAACCAAGTTTGCTCTCAAACAAGATTTCATTCACGCAAATTTCTTAAGCAAATAAAATAATGGACAACATATTTTAATACATACGATTCTATATTTTAAATAATGAAAATTAGGATTATATTTGATAACAACAATCCGGAAGCTCTGGAAAGCACATTGATATTAACCAAGAATATACCATATTATATATAGTAACCTTAGAAAAACAATGAATGCCTATGATTTACCCGAAAGCCCCAAGACACTATTAGTGTCATCTTCTATTCAACCTATTTATTTTGAGATCCATTAGCTTAAACAAAAAACATCTATTATGAATGAAAATCGTAAACGAGGAACATCGAACAACAAAATCCTCACAGCAATTGCCATCGCCTCCCTATTTATAGGAAGCAGCAAAATCATGGCAATAGAGACCTACTCGGAAAATTCATTCGGAGTGACAGAACAGATGCAGGCACAAACAGCCCGCGGTATTGTTGTCGACCAGAATGGAGAGCCTATCATCGGAGCAAGTATCTTGGAAAAAGGTACTACCAATGGAGTTACCACCGACTTATACGGTAAATTCTCGCTAAACGTAAAAAGAGGTGCCACCCTGGTCATTTCCTACATCGGTTATAAGAACGCAGGAAGCCAAAGCAGATGCCAACATGAAAATCACCCTTGCAGAAGATTCCGAACTACTGGATGAAGTAGTTGTTGTCGGTTACGGTGTACAGAAAAAGAAACTTGTCACCGGCGCCACTGTACAAGTGAAAGGGGAAGACATAGCCAAGCTGAACACTGTGGATGCCCTGGGCGCTTTGCAGAGCCAGTCACCGGGTGTCAACATCACGCAAAACAACGGCTTCCTGGGTTCGGGCTTTAAGGTGAATATCCGCGGTATCGGTACTACCGGCACCTTCTCCCCGCTTTATGTGGTAGATGGAGTTGCCAACGGTAGCATCGACGGGCTGAACCCGAGTGACATTGAATCTTTGGACGTCTTGAAGGATGCCGCTTCCGCCGCCATCTATGGTGCGCGTGCTGCCAACGGCGTTATCCTGATTACGACCAAACAGGCCAGACAGGGCAAGACGACGGTAACCTACGACGGGTTCGTGGGTGCAGGCGTCAACAACCGGGGTTCGCTCGACGTAATGGACGCCGACGAATACATCGCATTCCAGCGCGAGGCGAGCCGCGCGGCAGGCACCTGGCACAGCGAAGCCGACGACGCAAAGGCGTTTTTCGGGATCGAACTGGCCAACATGGGCAAGGTCGACAATGACTGGATGGGAAAGTATTTCAACAAGAAACGCCTGTGGACAAGCCACTCGCTGACCATTTCGGCGGCAACGGACAAAAGCGCCTACAAAATCGCATTCAACTACAAGAACGAAGACAGCCGCTACAAAAACGCGGGGCACGACCACTTTTACCTGACCGCAGACCTCTCGCACAAGGTGCTGCCGTTCCTCAAGGTAGGACTTTCGAGCCGCGCATACTACATCGTCAAGAACGACAAGCCGGATATGTTCAACCAGTTCCTGCACATGTCCCCGCTCACGCAGACCCGCAACGAGGACGGCAGCTACAACGTCTACCCCTTCGGCGACCCGTTCGTGAAGAACCCCTACATGAACGAGAGCGACGACGTATATAAGGACAAGACCGAGGAGTGGAAACTCTTCCTGCGCTTCTTCGCCCAGATCGACCTGGCGAAGGGGGCTCACGTTCAATACCAACTTCGCATACAGCCCCGCCTTCTCGTCGCGCGGCTATTACTACGACAACCGCTCGGTATCGTATACCGACGACGCAACGTGGCTTCATGCACAACAACCGCAAGGCCGACTGGGTCTGGAACAACGTGCTCAGCTACAAACGCCAGTTCGACAGGCACAATATCGACCTGACAGCCGTCTATGCAAATGCAGAACCGCCAGACGGTCAACGCATCCATGTCGGGCAAAGACCAGGAATCGCCCGCCTACCTGTGGTACAACATGGGGCGCCTGACCGACTCGAAAAGCCTGTCCTCGGGCTTCGTCCGCAGCCAGATGGTCTCGGTCGTCGGGCGCGTGCAATACTCCTACGACGACCGGTACATCGTCACCGCGTCGTTCCGCGAGGACGGTGCGTCGCAGCTCTCGCCGGGGCATAAATGGGCTTTCTTCCCTTCGGGGGCCATCGCGTGGCGCATTTCGGAAGAGCCCTTCCTCAAGGACGTGGAGTGGATTTCGAACCTCAAGCTGCGCGCCTCGTACGGCATGACGGGCAACTACTCGATCGCGGCCTATGCCACGGCAGGTACGCTGCACGGCAAATACGCCAATTTCAACGGCGGTGAGCTGCACCGCCCGGGGCTGGAGCCCGAAACCCGCCCGACGCCCGACCTGGAGTGGGAGCGCAACAAGATGCTCGACATCGGCCTCGACTTCGGGTTCCTCAAGGGACGTATCCACGGTACGATCGACTATTACGATTCGAAGAGCTACGACCTGCTCTACCTCAAGGTGCTGCCCTATACTTCGGGCTTCAACCGGGCGTGGACGAATATCGGCGACACCCGCAACCGCGGCTGGGAGGTAAGCCTCTCGACCGTCCCCGTGGAAACGAAGGACTTCCACCTGGGGGTGAACCTCTCGTATTACCGCAACAAGGAGGAGCTCATACGCCTGCAGGATCCCAAGATGAAGGAAGACATCAACAACGGCCTGTTCGTAGGCTATCCGGTCAACGGCGTACACTATAATTACAAACAGGTAGGCATCTGGCAGGAAAACGAAGCCGACCTGGCCGCGATCTACGGACAGAAACCCGGCGAGGTCAAGGTCGCCGACCTGGACGGCAACGGCAAGATCGACGGCAACGACCGCACGATCCTCGGCACGACACGCCCCGACTGGGTCGGCGGCCTGCAGATCAATGCGGAGTGGAAGAACATCGACTTTTCGGTCGACGTATACGGCGAGTTCGGCTCGCTGGCCCACGACGGCCGCAGCACGAGCGAATGGGCGAACCAGCTCGGGCGCTGGAACACCTACAAGATCGACTACTGGACACCCGAAAAAAGCCCTCCGCAGGCCAGCCTGCGGAGGGCTTTTGATCTCATTCTTAGAAATGCAATACCAGCGTCATTTCCGCTGGAACATGCTTTTTCCCGCACGGCACACAGGACAGGTCCAATCGGCGGGCAAATCCTCAAAGGGAATATCCGGATCGCTGTAAACATAACCGCAAATAGTGCAAATCCATTCCTCCGTTGATTTCTCCTCTACCCGCTCCGGCGGCTGATAGGTCGGAGCATTTTTCGGCGCCATTCCCTTGATCACATTGTGATAATATTCGTAGGTCATCGGCTTGCCTGCGCTTCTCTCGCTTCCCGCCTCGATCGCTGCGAAAAAGACAGTATGGGTAGGCGTTTCTACCGTCTGGATCACCTTACAGAGCATCCAGCAACAAATATTTTCCTTCAGCACCGGCAGCCCTTTCCTGAAGCATTTTATAACGGATATTTTTCAGCTTTCCGTATTTCGCCCGGTAGAAAGCCCAAAGCGCCGATCACCGCGCCGGAGGTATCTTCAGACAGCACTGAAATGGTAAAACGCTTATGCTTCATGATCTGCTGATGCGTATAATTATCGTGATGAATACTAACCGCTAAAATAACCGGTTCCGCAGTAACCTGAAAAAATCCGTGTTCGCAATACAGGCGGAAGGAATAGCTCTCTCCTTCCACACCGAATTGCGTAAAGACCA
>ENA-OPYT01000649-OPYT01000649.1-human-gut-metagenome-genome-assembly--contig:-NODE-649-length-10514-cov-2.633677_pt1 | contig 10514 bp, 5 predicted proteins | sample MGYA00242636_ERZ504480 | MGnify/ENA primary metagenome ERZ504480 (study PRJEB26092, sample SAMD00036228) | human gut metagenome | host: Homo sapiens | study: EMG produced TPA metagenomics assembly of...
GCTTCTCCGCCACTGCGTGGCTACAATTTTCGGTTTCCGTTGCACCGTCTGATAACATAGGTAATCAGCCCGGAAATAGAATTTCCGCTGATTACCTATGTTATCATACGATGTTTATACGCTAAAATCCGAGCGCCTGGATTTCGTCCACCAGATAGGCGGCGAGGTACTTCTCGCCCTTGGTGCGCAGGATGTCGTGCAGTTCGGGGTTGCCTTCGGTCAGCAGGTCGCCGCACTCGACGAAGTCGCCGTCGGACACGGTGATGTGCTTGCCCTTGGGCACCAGGTATTCCTTGGATTCGCCCACTTCCGGCGTGACGATGAGCTTGCGCTTGCCCTTGGCTTCGCCCGCGAAGGAAACGGTGCCCGCGATTTCGGAAACCACGGCCATATCCTTGGGCTTGCGGACTTCGAACAGCTCGGCGACTCGCGGAAGACCACCCACGATGTCGCGGGTCTTGGAGGTTTCACGAGGCTTACGGGCGATGATGTCGCCCGCGAGCACCTGCTCTCCGTCCTTGACCATGATGATCGCGCCGACGGGGAGGCTGTAGACCGCGGGGAGCTGGCCCGCGCCGCGCAGCTTGGGATCGCCGTTTTCATCGCAGACGGATACGGACGGGCGGAAGCTCGTCGTACGGTATTCGATGATGGTCATGGACGCCTGGTGCGTGGCTTCGTCCAGCTTTTCCTGATAGGTCTTGCCGTCCACGAGGTCCGTGAACTTGATGAAGCCGTCCACTTCCGAGACGAAGGGTTCGTTGAACGGGTCCCATTCGGCAAGGAGCTGGCCGTTGCTGACGGACTGCCCATCCGTAACGTGCAGGCGCGCGCCGTTGGGGAGCGTGTAGCGTTCCACTTCGCGGCCCTGTTCGTCGATGATGGCGATCTGCCCGCTCTTGCCGAGCACCTGAGCCACACCTTCGCGGTTCCTGATTTCCTTCACGCGGGTGAGGACCACGCGGCCGTCATGCTGCGCCTCGAAGTTCGAACGTTCGATTTCCTTGGACGCCGTACCGCCGATGTGGAAGGTACGCATGGTGAGCTGCGTGCCGGGTTCGCCGATGGACTGCGCCGCGATGATGCCGACCGTCTCGCCTATATTGACGAGGTGGCGGCGGGCAAGGTCGCGTCCGTAGCACAGCGAGCAGATGCCGCGCTCGGACTGGCAGGTCAGCGCGGAGCGGATCATCACGGAGTTGATGCCCTTGTCGTCCAACGTCTTGGCGACGGGTTCGTCGATCAAAGTGTTTTCGGGGTAGAGCAGGTCGCCCGTTGCGGGATCATACACGGGATAGAGCAGCACGCGGCCGAGCGCGCGCTCGGACAGCTTCTGCTTGACCTCGCCGCCGTCCTTGATGGCGCGGATTTCGATGCCGTCGACGGTGCCGCAGTCGTGTTCGGAGACGATGACGTCCTGCACCACGTCCACGAGACGGCGGGTCAGGTAACCGGAGTTCGCCGTCTTGAGGGCGGTGTCCGCGAGACCCTTACGGGCGCCGTGCGTGGAGGTAAAGTACTGGAGCACCGTCAGGCCTTCACGGAAACTCGCGGTGATCGGGGTTTCGATGATTTCGCCGGAGGGCTTGGCCATCAGGCCGCGCATACCGGCGAGCTGACGCATCTGGTCGGCGTTGCCTCGGGCACCCGAGTTGGACATCATGAAGATCGGGTTGAAGCTGAGGTTGGCCTCCTGCTTGCCGGTCTTCGGGTCGGTCAGGATATCCGTGGAGATTTCCTTGTTCATTTCCGCGGACACGTCCTGCGTGGCCTTGGTCCAAACGTCGACGACCTTATTGTATTTTTCCGTACGGGTGATGATACCGTCGCGGTACTGGCTTTCGATGTTGTCCACTTCGGCGGAAGCGGCATCAATGATGCGCTTCTTGGAATCGGGGATCAGCATGTCCTTCACGCCGATACTGATGCCGGAGCGGGTCGCGTATTCGTACCCGATGGCCTTGATGCGGTCGCAGAGGATGACGCACGCCTTGACCCCGGCGTCGCGGTAGGCGCTGTCCACCAGTTTGGCAATGTTCTTTTTGGTCAATTCTTTGTTGACGTTCTCGAACTTGATGCCGGCGGGCAGGCCGCGCCATACGAGGATACGGCCGGGCGTGGTGTTGGCGAGCTTGCCGTCTTCCATGCGTACCTTGATGCGGGCGTGCATACTGACCTGATCGGCGTCAAGGGCGGCTTCCACTTCCCACGGGGCGCAGAAGACCATGCCTTCGCCCTTTTCGAAGGAACGTTCCACGGTCATGTAATACAGACCGAGGACCATGTCCTGAGAAGGCACGATGACGGGCGTTCCGTTGGCGGGCGACAGGATGTTGTTGGTGCTCATCATGAGCACGCGGCATTCGATCTGCGCTTCCACGGAGAGCGGGATGTGTACGGCCATCTGGTCGCCGTCGAAGTCCGCGTTGTAGGCGGAGCAGACGAGCGGGTGCAGCTGGATGGCCTTGCCTTCGACGAGCAGCGGCTCAAAGGCCTGGATGCCGAGGCGATGCAGCGTAGGGGCGCGGTTCAGCAGAACCGGGTATTCCTTGACCACGTCGGCCAGGATATCCCATACGACCAGCTCTTCTGCGCTCCACCATCTTTTTCGCGCTCCTTGATGGTGGAGGCATGGCCTCTCTTCTCAAGTTCGGAATAGATGAAGGGCTTGAAAAGCTCGAGCGCCATCTTCTTGGGCAGGCCGCACTGATGGAGTTTCAGGTACGGGCCCACGACGATGACGGAACGGCCGGAGTAGTCGACGCGCTTGCCGAGCAGGTTCTGACGGAAGCGGCCCTGCTTGCCCTTGATCATGTCGGACAAGGACTTCAGGGGGCGTCCGTTGGTGCCGGCGATGGCGCGTCCGCGGCGGCCGTTGTCGAACAGCGCGTCCACGGCTTCCTGCAACATACGCTTTTCGTTACGGATGATGATGTCGGGAGCCCCGAGTTCCATCAGGCGTTTCAAGCGGTTGTTACGGTTGATCACGCGGCGGTACAGGTCGTTCAGGTCGGAGGTGGCGAAACGGCCGCCGTCGAGCGGAACGAGAGGGCGCAGTTCCGGCGGAATGACCGGGATGACTTCGAGGATCATCCATTCGGGGCGGTTGCCGGATTCGAGGAACGCTTCCACGACCTTGAGGCGCTTGGTGAGCTTCTTCTTTTTGGTCTGGGACTTGGTGGTCTGCGATTCTTCGCGCAGGAGCACCTTGATTTCCTCAAGGTTCAGTTCTTCGAGCAGGCCGCGGATGGATTCCGCGCCCATGCCCACGGTAAGGGCGTCCTCGCCGAAATGGTCGATGATCTGGAGGTACTGGTCCTCGGAGATGACCTGCATCTTCTGGAGGTTGGTGCTGCCGGGATCGAGCACGATGTACGAGTCGAAATAGAGCACCTTTTCCAGATCGGCCATGGTCATGTCGAGCAGGGTGCCGATCTTGGAGGGCAGGGTCTTGAGGAACCAGATATGGGCGACGGGCGCGGCCAGTTCGATATGGCCCATGCGTTCGCGGCGCACCTTGGAGGCAATGACTTCAACGCCGCACTTTTCGCAGACGATGCCGCGGTGCTTCATGCGTTTGTACTTGCCGCAGTTGCATTCGTAGTCCTTCACCGGGCCGAAGATCTTCGCGCAGAACAGGCCGTCGCGTTCGGGCTTGAACGTACGGTAGTTGATGGTCTCCGGCTTCTTGACTTCGCCGTAGGACCATTCGCGGATGTTCTCCGGCGAGGCGATGGAAATCTGAATCGCCTTCAGATTGCGGATTTGGCTCGCATTGGCGTTGGCCGAGCTGCGAACCGAGAAGAGATCGTCAAGACTCATATATATGTACTCCCTTTTGCGGGTCAGGCGCCGGAGAGGCAACGGCCCGTAAAGGACCTCCGTCTCCGAACCCTACCCCCATCCCCTCAAAACCGCTGTCTTGAGGGTTGGACGTAATGAAGGGTCTCTTAACTGGGAGGGCCTCCGCTTTCTTCCTTCTTCCGTTCCGGGGGCTGGCCCGGCACAAAAAATTCAGGAGAGAAAGGGGAGGGGTGCGGGGAAAGGAAAGGCTTTCCTAATGAAAGGGCTCTCCCTTCCCCGCGATGGTATCTATTCGTCAGCCATGTCCTGCTGCTGTTGCAGGTACTGCTGGTGTTCCTCTTCGGCGAAGCCGACGCGCTTGGGCCTCTTCTTGCCTTCCTCCTGATGGAGGGTGACGTTGAGGCCGAGGGACATGAGTTCCTTGACCAGAACGTTGAAGGACTCGGGGAGCCCGGCTTCGAGGAAGTTGTCGCCCTTGACGATCTTCTCGTACATCTTCACGCGTCCCGTCACGTCGTCCGACTTGACGGTGAGGAATTCCTGCAACAGGTAGGAAGCGCCGTAGGCTTCGAGGGCCCACACTTCCATTTCCCCGAGACGCTGGCCGCCGAACTGCGCCTTGCCGCCCAGCGGCTGCTGGGTGACGAGGGAGTAGGGGCCGGTGGAACGGGCGTGGATCTTTTCGTCAACGAGGTGGTGCAGCTTGAGGTAGTACATGACGCCGGTGGTCACGCGGTTCTCCAGCTTCTCACCCGTGCGCCCGTCATAGAGGACGGACTTGCCGTCGTCGTCGAGGCCGGCGCGGGACAGCCAGTTCCAGATTTCCGATTCTTCGGCACCGTCGAACACCGGGGTGTACGTGATGATGCCGTTGCGCAGTTTCAGGACGGACTTGCGGAATTCCTCGTCGTCCATCGCATCCACTTCGGCGGAGATTTCCGGCGAAGCGAAGATGTCCTTCACTTCGTCGCGCACGGACTGGAGGGCGGTGCCCTTGTCGACCATTTCCGCGAGCTGGCGGCCCAGTTCGCGGGCGGCCCAGCCGAGGTGCACTTCCATGATCTGGCCGATGTTCATACGGGAAGGCACGCCGAGGGGGTTCAGCACGATGTCCACGGGGCGGCCGTCGGCGAAGAAGGGCATGTCCTCTTCCGGCAGAATGCGGGAGACGACACCCTTGTTCCCGTGACGGCCGGCCATCTTGTCGCCCACGGACAGCTTACGCTTGATGGCGATGTGAACCTTGACCATCTTGATCACGCCGGGGGGCAGATCGTCCCCTTCCGTGACCTTTTCGCGCTTGGAGTCGTAGATCGACTTGATGTACTCGATCTGGTGATCGTACTGCACAAGCAGTTCGCCGACGTTTTCGTTGACTTCCTTGCTCTGGAACAGATCGGCCAGCTTCTTGACCGGCAGGGCCATGAGCAGCTCTTCGGTCATGGCGGCACCGGCTTCGGCCAGCACTTCGCCCTTCTTGTCGCCGAGCAGGGTCGTGGCGATCTGCTTGCCGTCGACGATGGGGAGCAGGCGTTCACGCATCCGGCGCGTGATGGCGCGGATGTGATCCTGTTCCTTGGCGTCGAGGCGGCTGATTTCGTAGTCCTCGATGTTCCTGGTGCGCTCGTCCTTTTCGCCGGAGCGACGGTTGAACACCTTCACATCGATGACCGTGCCTTCAACTCCCGGCGGGACCTTGAGGGACGTGTTCTTTACGTCGCGGGCCTTGTCGCCGAAGATGGCGCGCAGGAGCTTTTCTTCCGGGGTGAGCTGCGTTTCGCCCTTGGGCGTGATCTTGCCGACGAGGATGTCCTCGGGCTTCACGGGCGCGCCGATGCGGATGATGCCGCTCTCGTCGAGGTTGCGCAGCATTTCTTCGCCCACGTTGGGAATATCGCGGGTGATTTCTTCCGGTCCGAGCTTGGTGTCACGGGCCACGACTTCGAACTCTTCGATGTGGACGGAGGTGTAGATGTCTTCCTTCACCACGCGTTCGGAGATGAGCACGGAGTCTTCGTAGTTGTAACCGCACCAGGGCATGAAGGCGATGAGCATGTTCTTGCCGAGCGCGAGGCCGCCATCATGGATGGCGGGGCCGTCGGCGAGCACGTCGCCCTTCTTCACGATCTGGCCGGGCACGCAGGAAGGCACCTGGCCGAAGCAGGAGTTCTGGTTGGACTTGTGGAACTTCAGCAGATCGTAGGCGCGCACGCCGCCCATGTTGGGGTACAGCGCGGGATCGTCGTAGGCCACGATGATGCGGTTGGCGTCGGCATAGTGGACCACGCCGGAGCTTTCCGCGAGGATGCACGCGCCGGAGTCGCGGGCCACATCCACTTCCATGCCGGTACCCACAAGGGGGCGCTCGGAACGGAGCAGGGGCACGGCCTGGCGCTGCATGTTCGAACCCATGAGCGCGCGGTTGGCGTCGTCGTGTTCGAGGAACGGGATGAGCGCCGCGGAGATGGACACCATCTGGCTCGGCGAAATGTCCATGAGGGTGATTTCCTCACGGGCGGCCATGAGCACGTCGTCGCCCACACGGGCGGTGACGTAGTCGTCCACGAGACGGCGGTCGGCGTCGACGGCGGCGTTGGCCTGCGCGATGACGTGGCCCATTTCGCGGGAAGCGTCGAGGTGCACGAACTCGTCGGTCATATAGCCGTCGCGGATGACGCGGTACGGCGTCTCGATGAAGCCGTAGTCGTTCACCTTGGCGTAGGTCGTCAGGGAAACGATCAGACCGATGTTCGGGCCTTCAGGCGTTTCGATGGGGCAGATACGGCCATAGTGCGACACATGGACGTCTCGGACTTCGAAACCGGCGCGTTCGCGGGTCAGACCGCCGGGGCCCAGAGCGGAAAGACGGCGCTTGTGCGTGACTTCCGAGAGGGAGTTGGTCTGGTCCATGAACTGCGACAGCTGCGAGGTGCCGAAGAATTCCTTGAGCACGGCGGCCACGGGCTTCGGATTGATCAGTCGTGGGGCATGAGCGTCGCCACTTCCTGAATGCTCATCCGTTCCTTGATGGCGCGTTCCATGCGCACGAGGCCGATGCGGTACTGGTTTTCCACCAGTTCGCCCACGAGGCGCACGCGACGGTTGCCGAGGTGGTCGATGTCGTCGGCGGGGCCGTGGCTGTCCTTCAACTGGACAAGCACCTTGATGGCGTCGAGGATGTCGTCGTCGGCAAGGGTGCGCAGATCGGCGTGATCGGTCTTGTTCAGGCGCTGGTTGAGCTTGTAGCGGCCCACGGGCGACAAATCGTAGTAGTCGCCGTTGCGGAACAGGTTGTCGAAGAACGACGCAGCGATTTCCGGGGTCGGCGGGGAGCTCGGACGCAGGCGGCGATAGATTTCTTCCTGCGCTTTTTCCATGGTGGGCGTCTTGTCCTGCACCAGGGTGTCGCGGATGGAGGAAGAGGTATCGGTACCGCGGGTGTGCAGCGCGGAAATGGTCGTGATCCCGGCTTCGCGGCACGCGTCGAAGAGGCCGGCGGTGATTTCGTCGGCGGCTTCGGCGAGGATTTCACCGGTGGTGTTGTCGACCAGATCTTCGGCAAGGAACAGGCCGAGGGGCGTTTCGGGGGCCACTTCGATCTTTTCGACGCCGGCGGCTTCCATCTGGCGCCACGCGCGCTTGGTGATGGGCTTGCCGGCCTTCACCAACACGTTGCCTTCCTTGTCGACGATGTCGGCAAAGGCGGCTTCCTTGCGGTGCAGCTCGGGATTGAAGTGCCAGGAGACGCGACCGTCGTCCTCAAGCTCGTAGATTTCTTTCTTGTAGAAGCAGTCCAGGATTTCGGTCTTGCTCATGCCCATGGCTTTGAGCAGGATCGTGGCGGGCATCTTGCGGCGGCGGTCGATGCGCACGTAGAGGATGTCCTTGTGGTCGAAGTCAAAGTCGAGCCACGAACCGCGCATGGGGATGACACGGCAGGAGTAGAGCACCTTGCGGCTGGTATGCGTCTTGCCGCCGTCGTGCTCGAAGATGATGCCGGGGGAACGCTGCAACTGGTTGACGATGACGCGCTCGGTCCCGTTGATGATGAAGGTTCCCTTTTCGGTCATCAGGGGCAGGGTGCCGAAATAGATGTCCTGTTCCTTGATATCGCGGACAGTACGCGCCTCGGTCTCATCGTCTACATCATAGACGACAAGGCGGACCTTGATGCGTACCGGGGATTCGTAGGTAAGACCCTTGGAGATGCATTCCGCCTGATCGTACTTGGGCTCGCCGACTTCGTAGCTGACGAATTCGAGGCTGGCGGTACGGTTGAAGTCTTCGATTGGGAAGACAGAACGGAAGACCCCTTCCAGACCTTCATCAGGGAGACGTTCCGTACGTCCCTCCTGCATGAACTTCCGGTAGGAGTCCACCTGCAGGTTGAGCAGGTGGGGAATCTCCACCTCAACCTTGATCTTGCCAAATTGTTTGGTAAGCTGACCCCATCATTTTCCACCTTCTGAGAAGGTTGGTCGGCAAAAGCCGGAACGTGCTCGGGTTGCGCGCTCTCGGAATCATCATGTATAAAAAACGCAACAAGGTCGACAACATAGTTACCCTCCAGAAGATCCGGAGGGCTGTTGTCGACTGATGATACCCGTGTTAGTTCAAAAAATTGGAACAGATACCACCTCTGGTTCGTGTCGCGTGAATTCGAAAAGATAAGAAGGAATCGTCATAAAGGCAAGCTTTTTTTCCTCACGAAGCGAAAAATCTTCATTTGGGGCATGGTTTTTGAATAGTGGAAAGGCTGTGAGCCCAGGGAAAGGGAGAAGGGGATTCCTTGCCGGGAGTCTGTCCCTCCCTTTCTTTGAGGCTTCTCCGTTCATCCTGTAAGGACTTTGAAACGGGCGACAGGCCGCTTCCGTCCGGCGACTGAGTCCCTAAAAGCGGCATACCGCACCTCCCCTCAGCTTTGCCAAGAGGGGACTTTCGCCATAGAAGGAAAGAGAACCTTGGTATAGGTGCGGGGGCGCTCGGCGTGGGGCACCAAGATATGAACGGGAGATACCGGGCAGAAGGCTTCCTTTCCTTTTTCCCTCGAATGTTCTGGAACGACCAGAGAGGTACGCATGGACGGTCCGTTTATCGTTTTTTCCTCGCACTGGGGGTGCCGCTTGTTTTCGGAGCCTCTATCGGTACCGCATTCAGAGGACGTTCCGGCAGGAGATTTGGGGTCGTCACTCTTGCACTCGGGCTTGCCGGTCTGCTTTGCGGAGGTTTGGCCTTCACGATATGCCGTGACGGTTACGGCTGTTCGCCTGGGTGCTGCTGATGCTGATGGCCGGAGGTGTTGCCTGTTTCGGAGGCGGCTGCTGGCTGGCTGCGCGTCGGAAGAGGCAGAGTGGGGAGGAGCCTCCGTGGGACTGGCGGAAACGCTGAACAGAGCGCCGTTTTCCCTTTGTTTCCCCGACCTCTGTAACCCTTCCCATGAGCTCCGAAGTGTGTTTTCCCACCCCTTTTCCGGAATGCCGGTGCCTGTGAGCAAGCCTTGGCCTCTTGTCCCGTTTCCCTGCATTCACCGCCGCTCTCTTGCGGTCCCACTCCATAAAGGGAGAACGAGGCACCCTGCTTCATCTTTTAATGGGGAGGTACGCATGGACAGTGTTTTCGGCATGTTCTTTTGGGCCTTGGCCATCATCGCTTTTGGGGCCTGCATCGGTGCAGGGCTCAGAGGGCGGCCCGGGAGGCTGTTTGGCCTGACTATCCTGAAAATCGGGCTTGCCGGCCTCTTCGTCATGTTGCTGTTCGTGGACCGTTTTCCCCACAATGAAATAATCTTGTGGCTGTTGCTGATGCTTATGGCCGGTGCCCTCATCTCCCACATGCTCTTTGTGGTGAGGGCGCCCAAGATCCCTTCTTTTTCCTTTCCGGCAGGAGGGGAGGCCGGGCATCGGCTATCGGCCGGATATCCCGCTTTTCTCCAATGGCTCTGGGCAAGTTCTCTTTCCGATACGCTTCGGAATCACCGGCGCCCTCCTTTGGGATCCGGAAAAGCTGCGGACAGGGATTCAATGGGGCGAAAGTCTAGAAAGAATGGAGAATTGGAGGGTGAGGGTGAAGCCTTTCTTTTGAAAGGTTCTCCTTCCAATTCGTGCAATAAAAAAGGCGGCGCGGGGAAAACCCGCACCGCCTTTGAAAGCGCGTATAAAGTGAACTTACTTCACTTCAACTTCAGCGCCGGCTTCAACCAGCTGCTTCTTGGCTTCTTCGGCTTCTTCCTTGGACACGGCTTCCTTCAGGGTGGAGGGAGCGCCGTCAACCTTGTCCTTGGCTTCCTTCAGGCCGAGGCCGGTAAGAGCGCGGACAACCTTGATGACGCCGATCTTGTTGGCGCCGGCGGACTTCAGAATGACGTCGAATTCGGTCTTTTCTTCAGCGGGAGCAGCGGCTTCAGCGGGAGCGGCCACCATCATGGCAGCGGCGGGAGCGGCAGCGGACACGCCGAACTTTTCTTCGAGTTCCTTGATGAATTCGGAGAGTTCGAGCACGGTCATGTTAGCGATAAATTCAACAACTTCTTCTTTGGTAACGGCCATGGGATTGCTCCTTTGAGACTTTGGCTTGGGTGTTTAACGGGTTGCCTAGGCAGCCTTTTTCTCTTCGATCGCCTTGAGGGCGTACATAAGAGGACGAACCATGTTGGCGAACAGGGAGACGAAATTGGTAGGCACGGCGTTCATGGTGCCGAGGACCTGACCAAG
>ENA-OPYT01000651-OPYT01000651.1-human-gut-metagenome-genome-assembly--contig:-NODE-651-length-10506-cov-11.063590_pt1 | contig 10506 bp, 17 predicted proteins | sample MGYA00242636_ERZ504480 | MGnify/ENA primary metagenome ERZ504480 (study PRJEB26092, sample SAMD00036228) | human gut metagenome | host: Homo sapiens | study: EMG produced TPA metagenomics assembly of...
ATCTTACAAATAGATTTGATCATATCAACGAATAATTTTGAGGTGCATTCGTTGCATTCCACTTCCATTACCGGCTTATATCGATTGTATGACATACCTGCTACACAATTCAGCCAGTGTGTATAAGTTCCTTTTTCTGCATTCAATCTATCGTATTCTACTTTTTTCTCTCCATTACCATATTCAATTACTCTTTTTAGAAATGGTTTTGCATAAATACTAAAACCGAAAGGTTCGGCATTTAAAGCATCTAAACGAGAAGTTCCATCTCTCCATTCTCCATTCTCATAGTTCCCTGTCCATTCCACAGAGGGGTTAGGAACAATGTCTCCGTTTTTGTCATAGGCAAATAAACAGAGAGTTTCTAACTGATACTTAATAACAGGTACTTCTTCTACTATTTTATAGCTTAAACACCTCTCCAGGACTTTCCTGATTTGATTTTCCAGATCAGAAAGTGATGTACTATTAAAATATCCTTCATTACCTAACCTGTTTACAGGTAATTTGATCCCATAAGAATGAATCTTATCCACATCTTCTTTTGATAGAGTGGTAGTAAATAGCCCCTCTTTAGTAACGTTTACAGAAACAGTTACAGATAAACTATTATTGTTGTTTTTCTCTGTTATATTCAATGTTGTTAACTTTGCCATAATTCAAATATTTTTAGTTGTTAGTTTTTATTGTCTTTTACTACAATAGCACATGTAACCATCATTTCGATAGAGATAACAAGAAGTCCAAGCCAAAAATTGATTTTAAAAGCCACTGCAGCCAAGACGGCAAGAAACAATATGTAACCGGCCAGACCTATTAAGCCAAAAATTTTTTTATTCATACCTATACTTTATTCAGATTCTCCTTCCATTTCTTTTCCTCATTCGTTATATATTCATAAATCTCCGGCCAGGTAGGCAGACCGCCCACCTGCTTGTCATCGATGTAGCAATGGGCATAAATCTTGCGGGGATCATCGCCATAGCGAGCGAGGTTCTGCGGTTCATGGGCATTGATGCGGTCAAAGGGGATACCTTGCTCCAAGAGCCAGTTCAGAGCATCCTCCAGCCGCTCACCCCGACGACAGGTCCATAATATAATGTAATGGCCATCGTCCTTCAATTTGTTCATCATCTCTACCGCGTATGGTTTGGGATTCCCGATTTCAGGATAGGGCCCCATTGAGAGGGTTCCGTCAAAATCAACTGCAATAATCATACCCCGTCCTCCATTTTATTGGCTGCCTTGATTTCATACTTGTCGTAATAGACCCGTTCACGGTCGGTGAAGCAGCGGTCTGAGATCAGATCAAGGAGCTTCATGAAGTTCAGCTCATTGCCGACGCGCAGGTCGGCTCCCTCGAAGAATACCCTCACGAACTCACGATAAGCCTTGATGGCACGGATCAGTTCTCCCTTGCGGTGTTCCCATTCGGGGACGGGCTTGAAGCCCCGGTCGCTGAAGTAGGCAAAAAACATCTCGATATGATAGATCGCCAGGTCGGCTTCGTTGAGCGACAGGTGCAGGATCTTGCCGAAAAAAGCCCGTTCGGCCCGGTCCATATTGCGGTTGTCGTCGTGGAACTGTTGGTCGATCCGGGAGTCTTCAAGCTCCTTTTTCAAACGTGCTATGCGCTGCATGGCCTGCTGATGGCGGGCGTAGTTCCGGTTTCGGAGACAGGAGGCGGCATCATTCATCGCCTCGCGCAGCTCCTGCTCGATCAGAAAGACCGGGCGGCATTTGTGCCGATTGGCGGCACAGGATTGTTTCTTCTTTTTCATCTTAAAATAATTTAGGTTCTTTTGATTCGTTGATATACTCCAAAAGAAGGTAGTCCAACTGTTGTGCCTCCCAGTTGATGCCGGGGCGGTTCCGATAGAGGTTACGGATCAGCCGTCGGCACTCTTCGGGCATGAGGCCTGAGTCGAGCTTCGCCATCGGGAGGTTGATACGGTCGAGTGTGATGGTCGAGGCTTGCAAGATTTTCGCATTGCCTTTCCATATACCCTTCAAATAGATTTGCTTCACTGCCCCGATGGCATTCCTGACCGGATGATGCAGACGGATCGTCGTGAAACAGCGGCAGTTCAACTTGCCATTGAAGTTCTCTTCAAATTCCAATCGTTCGTCCATGACTTTGTAATATTTTCCTGTTTGTTGTTTGCATTTAAAACAATAGACCATCCACTTGCTCGAAGTCCTCACCACCCGGCAGACGGTGTACCTGAAACCACAGGGGCAGACGTATATCCAGCGACCGGGGGTGAGGGTAGTGGATTTTACCCGTTTTACAGTCGGTTGAACGATGGTTCGAGTTTCTTCCATACGCCCATCTTGTCTTTCTCGAAGAAATAGAAGTTGGTCGCCGTCCCTTCGACCAGGTGTGACTCCTTGAAAAGGTTCATGATCGCGGTATATTCGGGATCATCGAACTTATCTTCCAACTCGTAGAGTTTCGAGATCGACTTATAGTCGAGATCACCATACTTGTTGCGCTCCAAAAGCGTCATTGCCAACTGGTACATCGGGTCATCGCTTCCGGCATCCTTACCCTCGATCCACTGCTGCAGGAACTCGATCAGGCGCGAAGCGGCGATATCGGCACGCTCATCAAAACGTTTCACTTTGTTCGATCTCACTTCGATACGGAAGCAACCCTCCTGGACGGTGAACGACATCTGTCCCTCGCGGCGCAACTGGCCGTACTCGGCGAGCACTTGGCGGAACGCTCCGATTTCATCCACGCAAAAAGCGTGCAGCCCTTTCACTTCGTCGCACACGGAACGCACTTTGTTTTCAACTTTCTGTACTAATTCAGCACGGATGCCTTCATAGGCGGCGCGTTTGTCCAACGCCTGGCGGTGTTCTTCTTCTCTCTTTTTGCCAATAATGCTTCTAAATCTTTACTTGTCAGTTTGCTTAAATCTTCCATGATTTTTGATTTATGAATTATGAATTTGATTTATGTTTGTATTTCATGTATTCGCTCCGGAGAAAGGTGAGCGACTGTTCAAGTTGCTCTATCTCCTCTTCCCATTCGCGAAGCAGGCGGCGCTGTGCCTCCATGTCGGATGTGGCGCGTGTGAGCAGCATATCGGCAAGAAATGCTGCGTCGTCCTTCAGTTTCTCCTGCCGGCGACGGATCTGCCGTCCACGCCGCTCGATCTCTTCCAGTTTGTCCTTTATCGGAATGTAACCCATAGCTCCTTAGTTTTTGCCGACAGGGTGGTCCAGTTCGGGGTTACCCTCTATGCCTACGCTGTTGCGCTTACAATAGAGGTTGTAGATGGCTGTCAGTTTGTCGTCCGGTATTGCGTTGAAGTTGCCGCAATTGGCCGCCCGACAGGCGATGCCTTTCACATACATCAACTTATGCCGGTCGTCACGAAACTTGTAGCCCAATTTGTCGACCCACTGGCAGATGGCGGCGATCACCCGTTTGGCAGACAGGTCGCGCCGTTCCTCGTAGGCCATCAGTTTCTTTTCTCCCTTGGGCTTCATCGCATCGATCATCCGACTGTACTCCGACGGATAGTTCTCATACATCTCGTTGAGCGAGGTGGTACGCCCACCGCTATGTTCATGTACGATACCCTCCTTGATCACTTCCTTGTAACAAGGATCGTAACCCGGCGTTTCCTTCAACAAAGTCCAGAAGAGGGCGTGGGAATGTTTTTTCGTTTGTCTCTTGGTTGTTGCCATACTATATTGTTTCTGAATGTTATTTAACTTGATCAAAATCCTGTCCATAGTAAAGAACTGCCTTCTCCTCCCAGATGATGAAGGGATGCGACTTCTGTCCGTGGTCAAGGTAACGGCTGGCAGCCACGGCACGGAAACCCTCCACGTAAATCTTGCACGAACAGTCGTAACGGATGCTGTCGGCCACACCACCCTTGGGGTTCTTGCCGTCGGCGTGACTGATGAAGATGAAGAGCTTACGGGGGAAGCGGGAACGCATGTCGCGATAGGTATCGTAGTCGATGCGGGCATATTGCAAGGAGTCGATGATAACGATATCCCAACTCTTCGGCTTTGCGAGTTTTTCTACCATCTCATCGAAGTTCATGTCCAGGAGCACCACCCGTCCGTTCACTTCCATCATTCCGGCATCCTGAAACGAACGTTGCAGCGAGAGGCTGTCGCCCTCCTCCAACGAGAGGTAGGCGACACGGCCGAACTCGGCGAGATACTTCGCCAGACGACAGGTGAAGGTGGTTTTCCCTGATCCCGACTGTCCCCAGATGATCCATGCGCCTTGCGGTTCGGGACGGCCCAGCAGATGATAGAACGCCCCGCTGAAATCCATCGCTTTTTTCCTTTCCTGCAGGAATTGTTTTACGCCTAAGATCTTTCCCATCGCTACATCTGTCCGAATTGGTTAGCGATCTGTTCACGTTTCACGAGTCGCATCAGGCGGCGCAGGTCTTCGCAGAAAAACAGGTTCTTCTCCTTGGTCTCGCCCCGTTTGTTGGTTACTTTCACGTAGCGCTTGATCTTGTCAACCTCGTTCCAGATACGGTCGGCGGTGGCATCGTCCAATCCGTTGGCGGTGCAGATTTCCTTCACATCCTGCTCGGTGGCTCCGGGTAATTCGATGTAGCTGCGTCCCAAGCGGCTGTCGATTTCGTCATAGCCTTTGGTGTTGTTACGCACACCACGGGCGATCTCTTTATGCAGGTTCTCCGTACCGGCAAGCACACAGCCCAAACGGTGCTCGGTACGGTTGTAGAGGGGGATCAGTTTGCGGAAGGCGGCCGGCTTCAGCTTGTCGGCTTCATCAATGATCAGTACCGGGTGATCACCGGCCATACCGTTGAAATATTCCGCTATCATCTTCAGCAAGGTAGGAATATCGGTATAGCCTCGCTTGGGTACACCGCAGGTGCGTTCGGCCAGCTCAACGAGGAACTGCCTGGAGTTCCACTCCTCTGCCTGGATGAAGACAACCGAGCCGGTGAGATCCTGGTTGAAGAGGTGTTCCAAGGTTTGTGTCTTGCCGCTTCCCGCCTTATTTGAGATCGCCATCCACAAAGCCTGCTGCTTGCAGGAGCGGTAAACAAACTCGATCTTGCGGTAGTTCTGGATGGTGGTCACCACCTGCCAACCGTCTTCTTGATAGCCTAAAGTGGAGGCGATGCGTTTTTCCAGCTCGGCGCTGTTCGCACCGTACTTCCCGTTCATCCATTGGCTAAGGGCGGTACCTGATATACCACATTTCTCTGCAACCTTACTCTGTGATCCAAGCCGGGTGATCCAGTCACCTACGTGTTTCAATAATCCGTTTCTGTTCATATCGTGTCTGTTTTTTATATCGTTTAAAAATCATTTAAAAAGTCACTGTAATCATCACTGAAAGTGAAATCGTCCTCTTCGTTTGTGATCTCTTCCTGCTTTGGAACTCTCAGCAGGAAGATCGGTTCCTTACGCCCGGCTACTTCGTTGCGTACATCCTTATGTCGGCCCAGCGAGTCGGTGATCACGTGAGCAGTGAGGGTATTCGACAGGTCCTCGTTCTCTTCAAACAGCTCGCGGACGATCTCGCCGCTGCGGGCACGTTTCAGAACGATGTCATCCACATACTCCTTGTTGAAGTTGAACACCCGGTGCAGCTGTTCTGCATCACCCTCCTCACGATCTTTCAGTGCCATAGGCTGTTCGTACTTGCGTTCGAGGATAAACCTCACGCCTCCCTCTTTCGGTTCTTTCTGCGTACCGATATTCTCGACAGCGATCACCCGGTCCATGTCGGAGGGATCGTATTTGAGGAAGAAAGTCGTGTGCCCATAACTGCGAAATTCCTTGTCGAAACATTCATACTGGAAACGATGACCGCCCACCTGCAGATGCACGCCATCACCCCTAAGCGGACGCGGAGCAGCTGTCTCACCAAAAGCCAGCAGGAAGTCTTCAGAGGTAAACAACTGGCGATCGGTTTCGGGAAGATCGATCCACCGGTTGATGTATTCCTCGCGCTTGGTGGCGCGGTCGAAATCGATCATCTTGACCAACTGCCGGCAGCATCCTTCGAAATCGGGGAAGTCACGTTTATGAGTCTCGATCCAGTCATCAGACACTTGCAGCTTTTGGCGGCTCTTCACGCCGTGGCCGCTGCTGTTGGGCAAAAGGCGCAGCCATTGCCGATTGAACTGGTTGAAGAAAGGTTCGATGATCTTCGACTTTGCGTTTTTTACGGCTGCCGGAGTGTACCAGTGGCCGACCGCTTCGTAGAAACACTTCAGATGGCCCCGGCCGTAATTGTCGGTCTGCACTTGCCAAGGCTTGAAATAGGATCCGAACAGCTCCTTCACATGCTCGAAAGCGTTGCGGAAAGCCTGGCGGATCAGTGCGGCCGACTCGTGGCGACCGATGGCATAACCGATGATGTATTTGTTGAAAGGATCGACAATGGCAACGACTGTGGGACGATGATGGTAGGTTGTAACGCTTCGGCCACGACTGTCAGTGGCACGTGCCTGGTAGAACAGTTCCGTGTCCCATCCGTCGACACACCAGAAGTACATCGGCGCAGTGGGGGCTGTACGTGTCACCTGCATCAGCTTGTTGTTGGCAAGTGCACTCTTTCCGTAGCGTCCGGCATAACATTCGGGATGTTCCTTGCGGTAGTTGGCAACGGTTGCACCGGTGATGGGTTTCCAGTTCATACGGCCGGCAACGGCATTGTAGAGACGTGCCACCGTCTCGTTGTCGATGTTGCGTCCGTCGCCGATCAGTTCGACGATCAGTGCCTCCTGGTGGCTTTCTTTGTTCTTGCGGGCGTTGTTGTTCTTCATCTTGCCGCTGATCAGACTCTCGTAACCCTCCTCGCTGTACTTCAGGGCAACCCTTTTCAGCGCAAGATGGTTCTTAGGCAGGCGACAGCCGACGACATCCTGTATCTCGTTCAGCTCACGACTGGTCTCCGGCCAGACGCGGTTGTAGGGTTTGCCGTATTGCTTGATGAAGAGCGAACGGTTGCCCGTCAGCTCCAAGACGGCGTTCAACGCCGAAGCGTTGGCAACGTACAACTCGACATATTCCGGCTTTAGGTGGTCGTACGGACGCCCCTCGAAAGTCCAGCCTCGGAAGAACTGCTCTGCCATCGGGTCGCGTCGGATCATCTCTTTCAGCACATAGCGTTTCGGTTCGGTTTCGAAGGTTTCCCCCTTGCGGGCTTCCACCTCCTGCTTGACGCAGTCGGGCAGGGAGGCATAAAGAACCAAAGCGGGCGTACCGTAACAGGCACGGTTCAGCACCTGCAGTTTGCCCGTCTTCTTGTAATATTTGAAGTTGGACTCCGACAGGATCGGCCGTTTCAGCGGATCAACCGCCAACGGATCGCCTGCCGTCAGCTCAGTGTATGATATGCACAGTTGATTCTTGTAGAATTCCATATCGTTCCGTTTTTAGAAATTTATCATTGTTCCCGGAAGCGGATTCGAACCGCTGACCATATCGCCTGAATTACCAGTTCCGATTGTTCTGCCTGACTGAACTATCCGGGATACCACCCTCGTACCGCGGGCCGCGTACCGATGCTAAACCAAAACCAATATTAATTGAGACCTAAACCGATTGTTTATCCTTGTCGCTGCCACCAAGCAGCCGAACCATCCATTCTTCGAAACGGACTACTTCGCGCTTGCAAGCCGCTTCGTTACCGATCAGCATGTAGCTGAAGAAGAACCAGACCGAACAGAGCAGACTTCCCGTCAGCATGCTGCCGTGTTCCATCGTTCCGATTCCGGCAAACAGGGACAGCCAACTCAATGCCCATCCGTAAAGTATCACCTTCGCCTTCATAATTCTCCATTGTCAATTACCCAGTTGTGCCTTTGCCAGCATCTTAGTTTCAATCACGAGAGCGGGATCAGTCAGTTCCATCCAGCCGAAGCGTGTCTTTAGCAGCCGGTCTAACACCGCCCAGTTCTCCAAGCTGACACAGTCGTTGTAGTTGTACCATTGCGTTTCGCCGGTTTTCGGGTCCAAGCCAATGATCCCCCAAAACTCCTTGCCCTGCTGCCCGATGACAACCTTGCACGCGCCCTTCGCGAACACCATACGGAACACCGGGCGTTCCTCCTCTTTTCTACCGGTATAAACCAGCATAGGGAAGTTGTCTTCATACAATGATTCCATTTCAAACGGGGCTTCACACAACGCTTTGTAGTCGATTCTCTTTGTTTCCATCTTTCTGTCGTTTTAGAATTATCTGTTTGTCCCGGCTGCGGTCTCGCTCCGCTACGTGCGAGTCATAAGCTCTCTTGGCCGGGTGTAAGGGTTAGCAGTCTTTATATGTCGCGATTAAGATTTCTCTTCGTCCCACTCGATGCACATCTGCTCGCAGATTGGCACAGGGTCGGGATAGGTGATACCTTGACTTCGGTTCTGCTTGGCCAGGCTGGTGATCCGTCGAACCACGTCTTCGCTGACAGATGTCCCGGCATAGACCTTGCGCACGTGCGGATAACTAACACCTATACCTTCTGCCACCTCTGCCAACTCGTTCCGGCTGATATAGGGCTTCACTCGTTGCTTCCATTCCTCGAAGAACGGGCGGTACTTCGGCAGAGGCAGACGTTGCGGCCGCTGTTGCTCCTGCATGCACTCCGCTTCGCCCTTGATCCGGTACTGCCCGGTCTGGCGGATGGCGGGAAGAACCTCTCCGGCTACCCAGTTGACGAAGGCATCTGCCTGCGGCTTGTTGCTTCGGAAAGCCAGTTTGTAGAGGGCGGCTTCGTTGATGACCTTCAGTTGCTGTAAACCTCCTCCTTGGTAGTTTCCGCAGGGGGTGGTAAAACTCACCATCCCCTGCCAATCGTCCGGAATAGCGTCAAGAGTATGACCACTCCAAGTGATGTCTAAAGCGTTTGCCACATCCTTGGCGACAAACCAAGGTTCGTTGTTCACTTGCTGTGTGCGAATCGTCACATTCGCTTCCTCGTTGTAGAATAAATTCAGATTTGTTTCCATTTTCAATCCTGTTTTAAATGGCTATTAAATTATTTTTACGTGTTCCTCTTTTTTGACTGCCCCTCCAAGTTTGATAGCCATCGCCCGAATCTTCTTCGATAGCTCCGAATTAGACCGACAGTTCAATGCCTCGCTGACCGCTTTACGACTACACTGGAAGATTTCTTCTAATTTTTTTCTGATTTCTGTGTCTGCTAAAATCTTTGCCATATTCAATAATTAATGATTAATGATTATCTTTACAGCGTCAGTTACATTTGTAATGACGGTGCAATATTATAGGATATTTTCTAATTAAGCAAATATTTATAGGATAAATTCTATTCACAAGGTAAAAAACAATTAGGAGGAACTCTATATGGTTTTAAAGAGGCTAAAAGAATTTATTGACGCTAACAACCTGAGTATAGCGGCTTTTGAGAAAAGCATTGGTATGTCCAATGCTTCATTTGGCAAGTCCCTTAAAAATAATGGAGCAATCGGATCTGATAAATTAGAAAATATTCTAAGCGTATATCCAGACATTAACCCTGACTGGCTTCTCACCGGTCGCGGCTCTATGCTGAAAAGCGAAGGGAAGTCACCCATGGGTGAGCAGGAAGCGGTTTTACCTGCCAAAAAGAACCTGATTCCGTTTTATGACGATGTTTCCACCATCGGTGGATTGAACGACCGTGTTGCGAACACTGACCCCAACTCTCCATCCGAGTGGATCGATGCCGGTGACTGGTTCCCGGAAGCGACAGCCGCCATCCGTCACTATGGCGACAGTATGGTAGAATACTCCAGTGGTTCTATCCTTGCTCTGAGACGGGTAAATGACCAACGATTAATAATGAATGGGCGTAACTACGTAATAGAGACCTCTGAATATAGAGTAACAAAACAACTTCAAGACGACGGAGACCACTTTATGGCTTATAGCACCAATCGGGAGACTTATCCGGATGGTCGCCAAATTCATGCGCCATTTTCTATTCCTAAAGATGCGATCCGGTATATCTATCTTGTGTTGGGCTGCGTGACAAAAGAGTATAGCAATGGCGCAATACAGATCAGGAAGTAATAACCGGCGAAAGCCAATAAAATAAAAATTATATGGAACTGAGAGATTTTATAAGTGAGACACTTATTCAGATTGTACAAGGAATAAACGATGCACAAAAAGGCTCTGAAAGAAACTGAATGTGTAATCAATCCGAGAAATATAGAACAGGGAGATTACTCTAAAGCTATTATAAAAATCAAAGCGCACGTTGTTCAGGATGTAAGTTTTAATATAGCTCTAACAAGTACATCCAATTCTGAGGTATAAAACAGGAATAGGCGTTATGTTAGGGTCGTTTGGCATAGGAGGAAACAAGACATCATCAGATGGAAACACTTCAAATACAATATATCTTTTAGTGTTCCTGTTGTATTTCCACCCGTAGACAATGGAAATATGCAACTACCTCATATTGTCATCCTCACGATAGGTCGTACCGTTTATTGATATAATGAATAATATTATCAGCTTCAAACGCAGTTCGA